>Ga0078972_1006486_pt1 | contig 27662 bp, 18 predicted proteins | sample YelNatPaOPGAMG01_FD_67568 | JGI IMG/M metagenome (GOLD analysis project Ga0078972, IMG submission 67568) | Hot spring thermophilic microbial communities from Obsidian Pool, Yellowstone National Park, USA - OP-RAMG-01 (SPADES assembly) (version 2) | ecosystem: Environmental > Aquatic > Thermal...
CCAGGGTGCTGGTCAAGGGATTGATAACCATTATTTACCAGGGAATTCGAGGTTACCTGTCCGGCCTGCGGGCCGGCAGGAAGCCTCGCGGGAGGTGATCACTATGGCCGTTTCCGGAACCACGCTGGAGATACGCGAGGTATACGACCCCTACGTCCGGGAGTGGAAGGAGAGGGGCGGCCGGGTGGTGGGCTACTCCTGCGTGGCCACGCCCGTGGAACTCATCGAGGCCGCAGGGCTCCTCCCTTACCGCATCAAGGCCCTGGGCAACCCCCGGACCGACCTGGCCGACGGGGAGATGTCCCTCTTCAACTGCTCCTTCTGCCGTTCCTGCCTCCAGCTGGCGCTGGACGGGACCTACGACTTCCTGGACGGCCTCATCGAGACCAACGGGTGCGACCACCTGCGGGCCATGTTCGAGAACTGGCAGCACAACAAGAACCTCCCCTTCTTCCACTACCTCAAGGTACCCCACTTCTTCCGCGACGACTCCCTGGAATACTTCCGGGGGGAGCTGGATCTCCTGCGCGATCACCTGGCCTCCCACTTCTCCGCCCCGGTGGAGGACGACGCGCTAAGGCGGTCGCTGGAGGACTGGAACCAGGTGCGGGAGAGGTGGCGCGAGCTCTGCGCGCTGCGCGAGCTCCCGGAGCCCAGGGTCACGGGGAGCGAGGCCCTGGCCCTGGAGCTGGCCGGCTCCCGCATGACCGGCAAGGATTTCGCCGAGCTCCTCTCCTCCTTCATCGAGGAGAGGAAGAAGGCGCCCGGGAAGAAGCCTCGGGCCCGGCTCATGCTCTGCGGACCGGCCACCGACGAGGTGGCCTGGCTGGAGGAGATGGAGAGCATGGGGGCGGTGGTGGTGGCCGACGCCCTGTGCTTCGGTTCCCGGGCCTTCATGCACCGGCCGGGCACCGGGGGCGATCCCCTCGACGAGCTGGCGGAGGGCTACCTCACGAGCATCTTCTGCCCCCGCATGTACAAGGAATACGGCAAGCGCCGGAGCTACATCCTGGAGACCGCGAGGAGGGCCGGGGTGGACGGCGCCATCTACCTCTACAACAAGTTCTGCGACCTGCACGGGACGGACTCGGTCCTGGTGCGACGCGACCTGGAAAATTCCGGTATCCCGGTCCTGGTCCTGGAGAAGGAGTACAGCGCCGCCGCCGACCTGGGCCGGATCAAGACGCGGGTCCAAGCCTTCCTGGAGAGGATCGGAGGGGGTGTATGACCTTGGAGAAAGGTTACGTGATGAGGCCGGGGGAGAACGGCTTCGAGAGGGCGGTGGGCATCCTGGAGATGGTCTACAAGTTCACCGAGAACGTGAGTGACGAGGCCGTGGAGGGGGCGGCCAACTTCGTCTTCCCCGAGCTCAAGAACACCGTCCTGGGGCTGCTGGAGCTCCCCGCCAACCGGGACCTGGAGATCTTCTTCTTCCAGAGGCTCCTGGAGCTCTTCTGGGAGGCGCAGAGGGCGCAGTCAGAGGGGAAGAAGCTCATCTTCATCCCCTTCACCTTCCCCCCGGAGCTCTTCTGGGCCTTCGACTCCCTCTTCCCCCTGTGCACGGAGATCGTCTCCGGGGCCATCGTCAACATCTGCTACGGCCAGGGGGAGCGCTTCTGGGACTACGCCATGAGCCTGGGGCTTCCCGACTCCCTGTGCTCGGGGAACACCATAGGCATCGCCTCCCTCCTGGCCGGTCCGGGCCTCAAGCCGGACGCCATCGTCTATAACACCCCGGGGAGCTGCAACCCCAACGCCAAGATCCACGCCTTCGCCGCCGACTACCTGGGCATCCCCCAGTTCATCCTGGAAAAACCGGTGGACGAGTCCCCCCGGGGCCGGGAGCAGTACTACAAGTACCTCCTGCGCTTCGTGCGCGAGCTGGAGGAGTGGACGGGCGAGGAGCTCAAGGAGGAGCGCCTGCGTGAGGTCATGCAGCGGGCCTACCGTGCCGTGGACCTCTACAACGAGTACTGGGAGCTGAAGAAGGCTCGCCCCTGCCCGGTGCCCAACATCTTCAGCATGACCCTCCTGGTGCTGCGCAGCCAGATGTGGGGCCGGGAGGAATGCGTGGAGGTGCTCCAGCGCATGGTGGACATCTCCAAGGAGAGGCTGCGCAAGGGGGAGTACACGGCGCCCGAGGAGGTGGCCCGCATCTACGTGAGTTACATCTACTGGCTCTTCGACTTCTACAACTACTTCACCTGGATGGAGAAGAAGGGCATCTCCATCCTGGGGGACATCCTGGCCATCCACTACTTCCCGCCCATCGACTACTCCTCCAAGGAGAGCATGCTGCGGGCCTACGCGGACATCGCCTTCGACTACCCCATGACCCGGCAGATGGGCGGGGAGAGCATCTCCCTGCGCTGGGTGGACGACATCTGCTACGCCGTGCAGGACCTGGGCGCCGACGCCTGCGTCTTCGGTGGGGTGCACGCCTGCAAGCACACCCTGGGGACCATCTCCTTCTTCCGCCGGGAGCTCATGAAACGGCTGGGCATCCCCACCCTGGTCCTCGTCGGCGACGTCTTCGACAAGCGGCAGACGCCCATGGAGATCTTCCAGCGTGAGGTGGAGACCTTCGTGGACCAGGTGGTGTCCCGCAAAAAAGCGGCAAGGCGGAGGAAGACATAGATGGGGTCACATCTTCGTTCTTCGGTCCGCCGGCTTCATCCGGCAAAAGGCGGTCACCTTCGAGAGCGCCGGCTCAATCCGAGGACCGAATGTTCAAGACAGGACAAGAAAAGTAAGGGGTCGTACTCTGTAAGTGTAAGGGGTCGTGTCTTCGTTACTCGGTTCACCCCTTTTTCCTTTGATATATGGCCGGCTTCAAGAGATGGGCATGACCTGGCATGATCCGATCCAAAAGCCGACTTTCGAAGACCTGACCCCAAACGAAAATCGAAAACATGACCCCAAAGCGAGGTGAAGAAGTGGCCATGGGCAGGAAGATCATTCCCAGAAACCAAAGGCCGAAGACCGAAGATATGACCCCAGAGCGAGGTAATTGATGTCTCCAACGGCCGGATATCGAAAATGTGACCCCGATGAGAGGCGAGGTTCGATGAAGGGTAGGATCATTCCCAGGAACTGGAAGACCTTCCTCAAGGTGGCCGCGGTCTGGCAGCCGGTGACCGACTTCTGGACCAAGACCACCGCCTGGCCGGTGGTGGGCAGGCTCACGGGGTGGATAGTGAACCGCGAGCACTACGACGTCACCCTGGTCCCCGTCAACCGGGAGCTGGAGGCGGGCTCAACAGTGGTGCCCCGCCAGGCGGTGGAGGAGATCGTCCGCCGCTCCTGCCACCGCGTCATCCTTCCCCTGTGCCTGTGCCGCATCGGCTGCCGCTGCCAGGACTATCCAATGGAGATAGGCTGCATCTTCATGGGCGAAGGAGCCAGGCAGATAGACCCTAGCATCGGCAAGCCCGTCTCCGTGGAGGAGGCCCTGGCCCACGTGGAAAGGGCGGTCTCCGCCGGCCTGGTGATACAGATTGGCCGCGTGGACCCCGACCCCTTCATGCTGGGTATACCGATGAGGGATTGGGGTCGTTTCCTCACCCTCTGCTTCTGCTGCCCCTGCTGCTGCATCGCCATGCGCAACATAAACAACTGGGACCCGGACATAAGGAGGCGCATCCACCGCCTGGAGGGCCTGCGTATCGAGGTAACCGACGAGTGCAACGGTTGCGGCAAGTGCGTGAAGGCCTGTTTCACCGGGGCGGTGCGCCTGGAGGACGGGCGCGCCGTCATCGGCGGGGAGTGCAAGGGGTGCGGGATCTGCGCCTCCGCCTGCCCGCGGAACGCCATCCGCATCGAGGTGGCCGACGGCGACCGGATGATGGAGGAGTTCTTCCGCCGCGTCGAGAGCTACGCCGACGTGACCTGAGAGAAAAATAATGGGGTCATATTTCGTCCTCCGGGCCAGTTAGACGACCAATGATGGTGTCGCATCTTCGTCCCTCGGTCCGATTCGACGACCGAAGATCGAAGATGTGACCCCAACGACGCGACCCCGGCGAGCCGACGAGGGATCATCTATAATACACGGGTGGGCACAATGGCTGCCTCGGAAGGTGGGGTCTCTATGGCGACAAGGGTGGACGGATTCCAGGACGTGCGCGAGGAACTCTTCCGCGGCATGGCGGAGAAACTGTTCACCGCGCACATCGTCGCCGCCGGGGAAGGGTTGGTCTCGGGGTCGGACGACGTGGCCGAGGAAGCCCGCAGGCTGGGCCTGATCCTCGGGAAGGTCGCCGGGGAGGGCGCGTGGGTGCGCGAGGGAGATGTACTGGCCTCCTTCCGGGGCACCCCCAAGCAGGTGGCTGCGGCCGAGGAGGTGCTGCTGGGGCTTCTGGCCAAGCCCTCGGGCATCGCCACCGCCGCCCGCGCCTTCGTGGACCTGGCGGGCGAAAGGCCGCGGGTGGTCTGCGGGGCCTGGAAAAAGATGCCACCCCAACTCAAGAACGCCGTACGGCGGGCCGTGGTGTCCGGAGGCGCTCACTTCCGCATCACCCCCGAGCCCTTCATCTACCTGGACAAGAACTACGTGCGCATGCTGGGGGGCATCCGGGAAGCGCTGGAGGCGGCGTCAAGGCTGAAGGGCCTCACCAGGGTGATTCAGGTCAAGGGGGACTCCGGGGAAGTGGCCCTGGAGGCATGCGAGGCCGCAAGCCACGGCGCGGGCATCATCTTCATCGACACCGGGAACAGGGAGGACATCCGTCTGGCCTCCGAAGCCCTGCGCGCCTCCGGCCTGCGCGAGAGGGTGAGGATCGCCTTCGCGGGAAACGTGAGGCAGGAGGACGTGGCGGAACTGAAAGCCATGGACGTGGATATCCTGGACGTCGGCCGGGCCATAGTGGATGCCCCACTCCTGGACATGCGCCTGGAGGTCGTCGGCCCTTAGGCCGGAGAGCGCTAATGGGCTGCGAAGGCATGGGGGATCCACGGACTTCGAAGGCCGAGGGAAGTAAAACGGGATTCTTGAGCTTGATCTTCAAGCGGAGACGGGTGCCAGCACGGCCGCATTCGAACCGCAAAGGAAGGAAAACGGTTCCGTGGCCTGATCCTCCAGGCGGCTTCATGTCCTGCGAAAGCCCCAGGGGTTGGAGGGCGAGCCGGCGGGATGGTGGGTTTCGCTTCCCTACCGTTTAACGGTATGGAAGGCATAGGTAGATTGAAGATGGGAGGGCTGGCCAGGACGACATGGAGCGATCCGGGCAAGAGCCGGTAAAAGGAAGGGTGAGCATCGCGATACATAAGGGGATGTCAAGGTTGATCTTCATGTCGGTCACGACGGCCATAATAGGCAGGGAAAACCTCGTGGATGAATAAAGGCGGTGATGGCGATAGTGGGAAAGGGGGGTCCATAAACGGTAGGCCCCTATGACGGCATCGATGTGGTTTATAGGAAATAACGGAATAAAAAGGGATGTAAACGTGATGAGATCTAGCCGCCAACGGATAGTACTAGCGTTGGCCGCGATGACGCGGAGCGACCCGCAAAGAAACGGGAAAGGTAGGAGTGAGTATCGCGATACGCAGGGGGAAGGTCAAAGGTAAACCCCGTGTCAGTAGTGATGATGTTGGAAAACCGGAATGCCTCCTGGACGAATGGCGGTGGAGACAGCAAGAGAGAGGAGGTTCTGTTAACCCTCAGTCTAGGTGTTGGTCTCGATAACATGTAGCGAATTGAAAGAGAACCAAACACGAAGAGTAACCAAAAGGGAATGGGTCGAGCAACCCACGGTTAGCCTGTTTTTAGCCGGGATAGCGTGGTGCAGTCCGGAATAAGTCGCAAAAGGAAGGGAGCGGTAAAACGATGAGGGAGAGGGGGAAACGCCGGTGGTCTTCGGGATGATCCTTTATCTCTGTTATGCCGCGCTGCGCCTGCTGTTCGCGCTGGCCTCGCTTCTCGACCCCTCTTTCCGGGCAAGGCTGGCGGAGGCTGACCTCTCCTTCGTGGTGCGCTCCAACATAAGCTCTTCTTCCGGTCTCTTCCAGCTCCGGGGAGGAAAGCTCCGATACCGTCGGGGGAGCGGCGGCGAAGACAGCGGCATCTCCCCTATCCCGTCCTGCCGGGAAGGGAAACCCCCTTGCCTTTCGAGTTCCACCGGGCCGGCCAACTTCACCGTGTCCTGGAACGGGTGGGGCGACGCGGACACCTGGGGCAAGCGCCTGCGACTCAACATGATGGCCTTCCTGAACACGGGGATGGTGAGCCTGGAGGGAGACCTCTCCTGCTTGGTCACCTTCTTCATGCTCCTCGGAGAGGCCCTCGGTTGCCTGGCCAGGAAAAAGCCCGTTCCGGTCAGGAGGACCGAGCTGGGAAAGGAGATAGGATGATCCTCCGCAAGCTAATCGGGCCGGCACTACAAGGGCATATAGAAAGGAACCCGCGGGGGAAGGAGCGTTTGACCCTCCGCGTGTCAAGCGAGCAGCCTCAACACGAAAACGACGACAGAAGCCGGCTGGGAAAGGAGGCACCATGATCCTGCGCGAGTACCTGCCCGACATAGACCGTTCCCTGTGCCGTAAATGCCGTAAGTGCGAGGAGATATGCCCGGCCGCGGCCATCGCCCTGGCGCGGGATGAGAAGAGGATGGCCGTGGACGCAGGAAGGTGCATCGACTGCCAGCGCTGCATGGACGCCTGCCCGGAGAACGCCATAACCATGGTCCCCCGCCGGGCGGGCCGCGTGCTGCAGGTGGACCTCTCCCGCTTGGACCCGGAGGAGGTGAAGCGGCTCTGCCGCAAGGCCGGCCTGGCCCCGGGCGAGGCCGTCTGCGCCTGCTCCTTCATCACCGCCCGCGAGCTGGCCGGCGCCGTCCTCCTGGGGGCCAAGACACCGGAGGACGTGTGCGCTATGACCGGCGTGCGCCGGGGATGCGGCATCTATTGCCTGGTTAATGTCTTCAAGATCCTGGAAGCGGGCGGGATCGCGCCCGAGGAAAGGAAAAAGAGCCACCTCTACCACCTTCCCCTGGACCCCTTGGACATCCCCGAGGAAAAACTGCGGGAGATAGAGGCGGAATTCCCACAGTTCAGGCTGCGCGAGGACATCTCCCTGATCGGGAAGTTCCGGGGGCGGGAATTCCGGGAGGAGGAGTGAGAGATGTACCGCGGGGACCGTAGAGGATCACGCGCCGCCGCGGTCTGGCCGGAGAGCGCGGGGGAGGGGTGAGCCATGTACCAGCCTGCCGTGGTCCCCTTACCCTTCATGGAATCCGTCTACCAGCCACCACTGCGCAAGCGCGCCGCCGAGCACCCGGGGTTCGTGTCTTTGCCCGTGAGGGACCTCTTTCCCGAGTTCCCGGAGGCCATCTACTGCTACGGGGAGGATTTCTCCGCCATACGCCAGCATACCCTCCGGGCCCTGGAAAAAGTTGACATGGGCATGATCGAGCCCGGCCACCGCGTCCACCTCCTGGCCTCCGAGCACGGGTTCAGCATCTTCGGCGGGTGGCCCTACCGGGAGATGCTGGGCGCCATCAGGGACGCCATCCGAGAACGCACCGGGTGCCGGGACGTCCGCCTGGGAGTGGCGGCCTACCGGGGCTTCCGGGAATCGCGCGAGGTGATCGAGGCCTTCCGCCTGGAGGAGCTCTTCGAGGGCAAGGTCTTCGGGTTCGGCCCCTACGACGATGGGGTGGCCATAGAGACGGAGGTGGGGACCCTCTTCGGCGTGAAGAAGGCCTACGACGCCGACCGATTCGTGCACTCCTATTACGACGACCCCCGGGAGATGTACTTTCACCGCTTCCTGGCCAGGAGCTTCAAGGCCTTCGCCATGTCCTACGCCCGCCTGGAAACGCGCTCCGCCTACCATTACTCCTTCAAGAACCGCAGCAGCAACTTCCTCCCGGTGGCCATCTTCAAGTCCCCCTTCGTCCAGGAGAGGTACGCCTTCAGCTGCATCATGAGGACCTCCCCCACCGGGATAATGGCCATAGACGCGGACAACGACCTCTTCGCCCTGGACCGCCGCGTGACCCGTGGCCACCTGGAGAGGTTCGGGAAGATGCAGAAGCTCCTGGAGTCCATCGAGGCATGCGTGGCCATAATAGACGGCGGCCGGTGGGGCTACTACGTCCACGCCGGGGGCGTGACCTTCGGGGTCCTCATGTTCTCCAACTGCGAGGGGCACGACATCATGGACCTGGACTCGCCCTCCGCGCTGATGATGATCGACGAGGTCCCCTACGAGGAGAGGGAGGACCTGGCCACCAGGATGCTCCGCACGGGCATAAACCCCGCCCTCAAGGCGGTGGTCCTCAACCAGCAGTGGGCGGGCATCCCCTTCCTGAACCTCTTCTCCAAGCCCATATTCGTGGTGGGGCGGGACCAGATGGAATACCTGAGGCTGGACCGGGCCAACCCCCTCTTCAAGGCCATGGGGGACCTGGGGGTCATCCGCGTGGCGGACGACTTCCAGGCGGCCATGCGAAAGGCCCGCCGCGCGGCGCGCACTGACAAGGCGCTCATCTTCGACGGCAGCTTCGGCCACCTCAACCTGAGCCCCTCCCTGGCCGACGAGCTGGTCCAGAAGGCCCCCGGGGTGAGGAAGAGAGTGGAGGAAGAACTCCTGCCGCGGTGGCTGCGGCAGAGGAACCTGGAGTGAGGGCCAGTAAAGGAAGGGTATGACCTTTCGCGCAGGAACGGAGCGAGGGATGGAGGGACCTGACCTCCCACGCAAGGCGGAGATTCAGATGGAGGGGCACGACCTGCTGCGCAAGACGGAGCTGGAGATAAGGGGCATATTCCTGGAGCGCGCCAACCTCACCGCCGTGGCCGAGGCGGCCTCGGAGGCCCTGGGCCTGCCAAGGCGGGAGGTGCTGGTCACCGACTACCGCCCCGGGACGCTGGTGCTGGACGTCCACTCGGAGAACGTGGACCCCGCGCGGATCGCCGGCGGGGAGGCGAGGCTGCTCCAAAGACTGGGAGAGGTCCCGGGCGTCACGGTCACGGAGGAGGCGCGCGTCGCCTCGCGGGGGATGCTGGGCTGGATAGCCCACGAGGGGGAGGAGGCGGCGCAGGCCGTGGAGCGCGGAAGGGACCTGGCGGCGGAGATAGCGCGCCGCGTGTCGGAGCGGGTGATCGTCTTCCCCTCGGGGAGCGAGGTGCGGGACGGGGAGATAGAGGACACCAACACTCCGGCCATCCAGGAACGCCTGGAGAGGGAGGGCTTTAAGGTCTTTCGAGGGGAAGCCCTGCCCGACGACAGAATGTCCATCGCGGCCAGGATAAGGGAGGCCTCCGAGCTCCACGGCTACGGGGTGGTGATCACCACGGGCGGGGTGGGGGCGGAGGAGAAGGACCAGACCGTGGAGGCGGTGAGGGACCTGGACCCGGAGGCGGCCACCCCCTATGTCTGCCGTTACCAGGTGGGGACGGGCAGGCACGCCAAGGACGGGGTGAGGATAGCCGTGGGAGAATACAACCGTACTCTTATCGTCTCCCTCCCAGGGCCCAACGACGAGGTCAGGGCCTGCCTGGACATCCTGGCCCGGTCCCTGCGGGAGGGAAGGGACAAGCGCTCCCTAGCTCGCTCCCTCGCCGAAAGGATAAAGGGCCTTCTCCGCGAACGCACCTCCCCGCATTAAGAATCACCATTCAATTACATTCCGATGTAATTGTTTTTAAAAAATAATGACATTATGTTGTAATTAATTTATGATATTTTACAGGTCTCCGGATTGGCCCAACCTTAACGGGTGGCCGGGAAGGGAGCAGTGTCATGGATGTTTTCGGGTTTAATCCCTGGTGGAGAACGGGAAGGGTGCCCACCAGCCTTGTCGGAAGGAGACGAAAGATCTTCAGCGAAGTTTTCTCGTACCTTGACCTTCGCCAGATGCAAATCCTGTATGGACCGCGCAGGGCCGGAAAAACCACCCTGATGTTCCAGGTCATCGACGAGTTGTTGAGAAAGAAGACCGATCCAAGCCGGATTTTCTATTATTCCTTCGACGAGAAAAGGGAGGACATCGAAAGCCTGCTGCGCTTTTATGAACAGGAGATACTCGGTGATCGCCTGTCGGATGCAGGCCGTGTGTTCCTTTTCCTGGACGAGATCCAAAAACTCGAAGGCTGGCCGGAAAAAACCAAGGTGATCTACGATTTCCATCCGAAGGTGAAAATGTTTCTCTCGGGATCCGCCTCCATCGCCCTGGCCAAGGAGAGCAAGGAAAGCCTTGCCGGGCGCTTCTTCGAATTCCTGGTCGAGCCGTTGGATCTCGAGGAATACTTGGAGTTCACGGGCACCGAGATCGATCGGAGACGGGAGAAGGTTTACGAATTGGAGATCAAGCGCAGTCTACGGCACCATGCGCTTACCGGGGGCTTCATAGAGGCCTTGGCCCTCGACGACATCCAGAGGAAAAAATACTTCCGCGAAAGCCTCCTAGAGCGCGTCATCTACAGGGACATCCCGGAGCACTTTACCGTGAAATCCATGGATCTCCCATACCTCCTCATGTCCGTCTTCTGTGACCGCCCGGGGATGCTCGTGGATTACAGGAGCCTGGGCAATGACCTGGGGCATGACCAAAGAACGGTGGCTGGCTACGTTTCCTACCTGGAGTATTCCCTCCTGGCGCACAAACTTTACAATTTTTCCCCCAATCGACTTACCAGCGAGAAAAAAGCGAGAAAGATCTATCCCTCGAGCACGGCTTTTACTGCGGCCCTCTCGGGTGTGAGCGAGTTCGCGCCCCTGGCCGAGCAATATTTCGCCATCAACCTCAAGGCGAGGTTCTTCTGGCGCTCGCCCCAGAAGGACGAGGTGGACCTGGTGCTTACCCCGGACGACAGGATAATCCCTGTGGAGATAAAAATGCGTGAGACGATCAAGGAAAGGGATGCCAGACCCCTGTTCAAGTTCATGGCAAGATATGGTATTTCCAGCGGCCTCGTCATCTCTCTGGACACGGAGGGAAGGTTCGACGACGGCGTGCGCGCCGTGGAAGTAATCCCCTACTGGAGGTACTGGACCATAAAGCGAAGACTTGGAATATAGCTCCTCGCAAGAATCCGCGGGGAGTCGAATCCCGGCCACCTCTGGTGGGCTTGCCCGCTCTGACCTCTAGACTCACAAGTTTAAAGCCCCAAAAGGGCGAATATGTCCAGAGCGGAGCGGCGACTTAAATGAACGTGATAAAGCTGGTTGCTGTAATCCCGCAGGCATCCATAGCAGGAGGATTCGGGGCTGCATCCGCATGCCTCCACCATCCGCTTGCCCTCCCGCAGTGAAAGCAGCAATAGATCCTCCTTGTCCTTGGTCGCCAGCTGGCGGCAATGTCCCGCGCCCCCCGGAACGTTGTCGAAAAGGATGACCGCCGGCCTTCCGCGCACGCTGGTGCGCGGATAAAGGCATCCGTCGAGGTCGCTCCGTTCCACCCCTAGACCCCTGGAGGCCCCCTCCAGGAGCGCGTAGAGGAAGGAAAGCCACACTTCTCGAGGCCTCGGACCCGTCTCCACCTCGATGTAGGCGACATCGGTCAAGAACTCGTGGCCGAGTTTATACTTGAGGAGCGTTCCTGCGCACTCATATCCGTAGGCCGTGGTGTGTTTATCCTTGATCTTTTCGCCCTCGGGCACGGCATAACCGCATACTCCGCAGACCTTGTAGGCCGTGTTGTTCAACACCGCCAGCCGGCTGCGGGGAACGTAAGTGGCGCGTAACCGGGCCTTCCCGCCCTCAAGCTCCAGCGTGAAGTGAGATTCCTCGTGAAAATTATCGGGCAGGAAAAACACCTGCGTGGTATGCCGGCGCGGGGGCCTTTTCAACCCTGGTCGCCGGAATCCTTCCTCCACGGAACTCAGGAAACCGAACCTTGGTATCAGGTATATCCCCTTCAAGCGGCTGCCCCTACCCGGGTGGAGCTCTTTTTCGCAAGACTCGCACTTTTCGAAGGGGTTTTTCTCCGACTCCTCTTTCCTCCTGCGGTGCAACATACCGCACTTATCACATATCGCGTAGTGGAAGGCCTCCCATTCCTTGTCCGGCACCCTCTTGATCGCATAGCTGCCAATCTCCCATCCCCCGGCCACGATTCTGCTCCCGGGGGCGTACTCGGCTATGGCGATGCGCAGGTCTCGTTGCAGTTCCACGTGCTTGGCCACATCGCTCTCGCCCAACAGCCTCAACTCAACGACATCCACGGGGAAACCGTATTTCGGGATGACCCCGCCCTTGGCCAGCCTGTCTATCAATTTTTCCTCTCTGAGGGTTCTCATCAACATTGATATACGATCGACCTTCCCCTGTTTTTTTGCTCTTTCCTCGTATATCCGGTTGAGGGTTTCGATGTCCCGGCGTATTTCCAGGGCGAGGGTGGTGAGCGCTCCATCCTCGCCCGCGAGGCATTCCGTCCAGCTCCCATCCTCCAGCCCCAACTCCGCGGACAGGTCGCCCTGGAATATGAGGCGCAGACGCTCCTCGAGCTCGCCTCCCTTCTCCTCCAGGTAGGACCGCAAGGCGTCCAAGCCCACGCCTTCGCCGTCCATCCCGAAAAAGTCCTTGACCTGCCCATTTCCGTAATAACCCCGGTTATGGCGGAGGAAGGAGGCGAGGACGAAAGAATGCAGATGCCGCCGGGCGATTTTTTCGTTCTCCAGGTAGAATACCGGCGGCTTTATCTTACCCGCTATCATCTCCAGGGGTTCCCGGAAATAGTAGAGGTCATGGGAGCGTAGCGGGGCGTAGGTCAGAATATAGGCCACCGAAGATGCCCTGCGCCCGGCTCGCCCGGCGCGCTGCACGTAGTTGGAGGGCCTCGGGGGGACGTTGCGGAGAAAGGCCGCTTCCAGTTCGCCCACATCCACCCCCAGCTCAAACGTGGTGCTGCAGCTCAAGACCTGGATATTGCCCCTCATGAACTGCTGCTGCAGTTCGCCGGCTCTGCGGGCCTTAAGCTGCGCGGTGTGCTCCTCCACCTTCATGGGCAGGGGCTTGAGCTCATGGTACAGGCGGTAATAGTGATTTTCAGCGAGTTCGCGGTGCGGGTCGCATGTCTCGAGGCGGCCCGTGCAACGGAAGGTAGAGGGGCAAAGGCCGAGGACGTTATGGGTGGTGAGCTTCTGGCACCTGTCGCAGCGAAACCAACGCTGCTGGCCATCCATCCTACCCGGTGCAACCCTGAAAATCCTGTAGCTGAGCCGGAAAACCGGCCCCTCCCCGCTCTCCAGGTCGCGCCTCACGTACCCTTCACTCATGAAGAGCCCGTCTTCTTTGGCGATAATGTGTTCCCAGATCTTCTCCAGGATATCCCTGCACGAGCCCTCGTCCGCCTGGCCACATGACTTTTCCATAACCCGCATCAGGAAGTCCAGCCTCTTGTTGCTCCTACCGGGGCTGGGAACCCACGCAAAGATGTTCTTCTTGTGGTTGGCATGGCGGAGCCGGAAAAAGCACCTCCTGTTCTTGGGCCGGAAATATTCGTCCTTCGGATCCACGCCCTCGGGAAACCTGACCGCGCCCTGTTCCCTCATGGTGTTCAGGAGCACGCATATCAAGTCCAGTGCCTGAACCTCGTCAAGACCCAATCCCCTCATAAGGGGTTGGGGCGGCGAGATCCTGTTCCGAAAGTCGTAGTCGAAGGCTAGGAGGCCCAACTCCTCGAGGTTGTTCCTCCTCTCCACGCGCAGGAGCTCGGCCATCACCCACTTGTGCGCCTCTAACTTCTTGCTTCGTTGCGACAGGCCCTCGGGAAAAATCCGGCGTTCATCAGCCAAGAGGTAAACCTGCTCGGCGAGGTCCTCCAAGGCCCATGGATCTTCCATCATTTCCTCGGCGAACCTCCGAACGGTCATGGCTATCAACCTGCGGCGCAGGAACCTGAGATATGACTCCTCGAAGAAGCAGGCGAAGAAGGCGGCGTCCTGGCGGTTGTCCGAGAAGGCCAGGAGGCGGGAGGGCGTAAAATGCGGTTCGGAGGCTTGTTTTTCGTAACCCTTTCCGTCGGCGACGAAATCAACCGACCAATCCTCGTCCTGGGAGGCGGCGAGTTCCGCCTCGATAGTGGGCTCGTGCTCCGCGATCCGGTTTTCGTGCTTCACGGCTATGCTCTGGTAGAAGGCGGTGCCCAGGACGGCGCAGGTGGGGTCCTGCCGGGAGACGAAGCGGCGCAGGGAGGTGACCGGCGCCGAGCAGCGCGGGCAAAAGTCCCTTACCTTGGAATCCTTTTCCAGTAAGATTCCCTTCTGCATGCGGGACGAGCTATCGGCGCACGAGCACCCCGGGATCACGCTTGTCCCTTCCGGAGAGAGGGCTCCGCACCTCAGGCAGAGCAGGCGTTCATCCCGGCTCGGGGGCAAATCCCCTTCCAGGATCTCGTCTTCGTCGATTTCCACGGTGTAACTTTCCGGGAGAGGGTAGAAGAAGGACGCTTTCTCCTCTTCATCGTCCCCCAGATCGTACACGGGGGCTTCCTCGAGGCTAAGCGAGTCCCCGACTCCTTCTACCTTACCCACCAGGAAGTGCGACCCGCAGTTCTCGCATACCGCGAGCTCGAATGCCCTCCAGCTCTCGCCGTCTTCCTCGTAGGTCCTGTGACGCCGCAGAAAAACATGGCTCGCGGAAGAAAAGGAGACGTAGGCGCCCTCCACCGCCCTGACGAAAAGGTGATACCTCGCGGGGAGCAGCCTTCTTTCCCCCTTCGCCCTACAGGCCAGTTCCACGAGGGCGGCGAGGGCCGGGAGGGCGTCTTCCTCGCCGGGAAATGCCAGCGAGGCGGCTTCTTTTACATCCAGCGGCCGCTCCAAGAGGGCCTCCCTCAGCCTTCCCAGCCGGGCATCCCTGCAGAGCAGGACGTAAAGCAGCCCGTCCATATCGCGCATGTCCAGGCCTCCGCTCCCGCCCATACCCGAAGCGGGGAGCACCTTTTCCATCTCCACCCTCACGGCAGGCGGGATATCCGCCCTGTCAAGGAGCGGCCCTAAGCTCGGCCTCGCGTTCTCCACCATGTCCCGCAGTTGGAAGTAGAAGCCGGGGTCGGGCTCCCAACCCTCGGCCCCACCTCCGTGCCGCAAGGCATCATGTTCCTCCAGCGCGGCCTCCACCACATCCGGCTCGCCCTCGTATCCCGCATCATGGGAGAAGTGTTCGTCGAAGAGTTGGGAGGCGAAGTCGGAGATAGCGGAGATGTCCTCCGTGCCCCCTCCCAGGGTGGCGCTGGTGGCTATACAGCGCAGGCGGCCGCGTTCCCCGTCCGCCACCCTCTCCTTGAGACGGCGGATGAGGTAGCCCATCTCCGTCCCCTTGGCCCCGCTATAGACGTGTGCCTCGTCCAGTACCAGGAACTTCCAAGTCCGTCCCCACGTATCCGAGAAGAATACGTGTTCGCGAGGCCGGATCAAGAGATATTCCAGCATGGCATAGTTGGTGAGCAAGATGTGCGGGGGGGACTCCAGCATCTCCTCCCGGCTTATGAGCTCGTTGGGTATGCGCGTCTCGCCGGGGAACATCTCCTGGAAGTTGCCCTCCGCCTCCTTGCTCGTATGCGGCGTCTGACCTATGTACCTCCCGAAGGTGAATTCCGGCGCCTTGGAGAGTACTTGCCTCAACCGCTTGATCTGGTCGTTGGCCAGGGCGTTCATGGGGTAAAGGAGAAGGGCGCGCACCCCAGGACCCAAGCTTCCCGCCTCCCTTTCCCGGAACAGGTGGTCGAGAATGGGGATGAGGAAGGCTTCCGTCTTGCCGCTCCCCGTCCCCGTGGCTATGACCAGGTTCCTCCCGCCGGACACCACCTTTCTCACCGCTTTTTCCTGGTGGAGGTAGAGGGGGCGGTGGATGGGAAAGCACTCTTCGTCATGGAGGCCCTTGAAACCCGGGTGTAGGATCCCCTCTTCCACTAGCTCGGCCACGCTCTTCCCTGGACGGTAGCCTGGGGTGGCCTCCAGGTAAGGGCCCTTGACGAGTTGCTCCGCTTCCAGCGCCTCCCTGAACTTGAGGGCCAGGTCCTCGTCTTGGATGGGGAATATGGTCCTCAGGTAACGGAGATAATAGTCCTTTATCCGGTCGGTGACCTCAAGGGGGTTTATGGCCAACTTAGCCCTCCCTCCACTGTGAGCCCATTTCTATCTCATCCCTTCCTCCAGCGCAAGCTTTTTTCATTGGAACCAAGGCTCGAATTCCACGTGTTTGTCCGGGGGGAAGTAGCTGATGCATGGCGAACAGGCCTTGCTCGATGGCCGTTTACTCTCCCTCTTCCGGGACTCATCGACACCCGCCATCATCATAAATGACCTCGTCTTACCCGCAACCTTTTTCTCCGTCACGCCCAGGAACTGAAAAACGCGCCCGTCCGGCTTGTATCTCAGCCTTTCGCCGGGATCGAAAGGGCACTCGAATTCATCGGGGTTCAGGCGGATGCGCAGGCTTTCCGCTGCCGACGTCACGGATATGCCTCCTTCCTCCTCCAGATCCCGGAGCATCCTCTCCACCGATTCCTCCCTGTCCCCCACGGAAGCCCAATCCTTGATCGCCTCGCAGAGGAGATCCTCCACCTCCCGGTGGTGTCCGCCTAGGCAAGACGACCAGTACAGGTAGGCGAGAAGCGCCGCCCGGATTTGTTCCTCCGGGGAATCGTCCTTCAGCCCGTCAAAGGTTATGCGGCGCCTCCCCTCGATCGTCTCCGGCATGCCCCCGTAGATTTGCTCCGTGGCCCTTTCCAGTTCCTGGTATATCATGGCCTCTTGCCCGTGGGCTGATCGCGCCTTCTTATCCCTGTCGAAAAACTCCCTATGGGCATCGGCCGGCAGCTGGAAGGGAAGTCGGGACGTCGGGATATCCCATTCGTCACACAGCCGGAAACAAAGAGCGAACCTGCCGCTGGCCCACTTCCCGCCCGGTATGGGAAGGGCGCAGGAGTTTTCCCCCACTTCGATACGCGCCGAGGTCGGCTCCTCCCAGGGGCGGTAGAGGTTCTTGAGGAGCACCTCGCCGACCAACGTCCTGCTACCATCCTCTTGCCACCGGAGAAGGAGATCGTCACCCTTTACCTCGCGGGCCAGGTTGAGTACCGTCCACCCCTTTCTCACGACCATGAGGGGAAAAACCATGGCCTCATCCCCGTTTTCGTGGACGCGCACCAAGAGGCGGAAAGAGCAGGTGGCGTCGCTCTGCATGGCGCTTATGAACTTCCCCAGGTCGAAATGGACTTTGCGCGCGTACTTGGCGTAGGAATAAACGTCCTTTCCCTCCAGTTCCAGCTTGACCGCCTGGCAGGTCCGGGGTAGGAAGAACGCCAGGCGGGAAAAGCGGGAGAGGTCGTCGAGGCGCACGAATTTAAGGGAAGTGTGATGGGCATGGCCCAGACCGTCTTCTCCCTCATCTCCCATGCCCCGAGCGGTATCTCTACGGCAGAGATCAAGGCTGGAAAAATTCTCCATCATGGATCTACCCATCCCTTCCTCGAGGCGGAAGCTGAACCTCGGAACCCGCACAAGCAAATTCGCCTCCATGTCACCGACGTGGAGGCGAACGATGAAAGAGGTCTCATACGGGGGAACGTGTACCAGCATCTTATTTGCCTCCCCCACCATCGGGTGGGGATCGGGATAGCCATCCACCTTCGCCTCCATGGAAGGCTGGTAACTGATATAGCCCGCCAAGCGGTAGGCGACGCCATTCGCGTCCGGATAGCGGTTCTCCTCCTGGAATCCGACCTCGAACCCAGGCAAGTATGCGAAGTCAAGCGGTGCGCGCTCCCCGAGCTTGCCCCACAGCACGCAGTGGAAAATGCCCGGTTTCGCGTCCCGGAAGGGCTCGAGCTCGCCGAGGTCCAGGACTAAAGAGCTTTTGCCCTCTCGCACAATATCTCCCAGATCGTACTCGCCCAGCAAGTGGCCTTCATCGTCCCCCACTTCCAGCCTGAACCTCTCCAGGTCGCGGATAGCCGGGAGCTCGAGGATGGGAGGACGATTGTATACCTCTTTCCCGGCCCAGGTCACGCCCGGCAGGAGCCCGCTTTTCCTCACAGTCAACTGCTCCCGAAGGTCCAAGCGCACCGGCACATAGGCTAAAATTTCGCCGCGCTCGTCCTTGAGGGTGAGTTGGTCGGTGCCCGAGGCGTCCAACTTCAAGGCGTGGTAGCCCGACCATTCCTTTTCGTGCAGTTCCACCTCTTCCAGGGCGGCAACCTCTTCCGCCACGCGCATATCCCGTCTCTTGACCAGCCAAAAGCGGGCAGCCTTCACCGTATCTCCCATGAAACGGCAATAGCCTTCCTCGTCTTCCTCGCCAAACACAAGGTATGGGATTTCCGGGCTTCCGGCATCCTTCTCCCCGCCGACCGCCGCGGCAAAGGAAAGCCTGCGGGTGTCTATCTCCTCGCCGCTATCGCCATGGAGAAGGGTCACGACCAGTTCCTTGCGGGGCCCGGAGATGGCCACGCTCATGTCCGCAAGGAGGACCCCATCCGGGAGGTAACGTTCGATGCCCGCCTGGAACTCGTAGAGCGTATCTCCCCCGTCGCGGATGCGGTACAGGAAGCGCTGCAGACCGGAGGCCCGCGCGCCAGGCAGCGGGACTTCCGCCTCCCTCAAGTGCAGCACGACGGACCCGTCATAGGGCGAGAGGCATATCCTCGGCCGGATGAGCGCTTTCCTTTGGCGCTCCCTCCTCCGCTCGAACGACCTTCCCTTGACGTGCTCGTAAAAAGCCTCCACGACGGCGGGAGGGAGGTGCACCCGGCGGGGATCCATCACCTCCTGGCTCTCCAGATAACGTAGGGCCATCGTGCCGCACCTGCGGACCAGGTCGCGGGATATGTCGCCGCCATAGACCAGGAAATTCCTCACCGGGACATCCGTGATGCTCGCTCGGGACCTCTCGAAAAAGGCGTTGATCACCGCGTCCAGGTCCTCCAGGTCATCCCCGTAATGGCCCTGCGCCATGGGGATCACCAGGTTGTCGAAGAAGTCCCCCAGGCAGTAGTCGGGGATCCCACCGTGGGCGAGGATAGGGGTGACATACTTGTGGCCGTGCTCGGCCAGCCATGGGAAGCCTTCCAAGCCATTCTTTTCCAGAGCCTGCCGGAATAACTCGCCGAGCACCCGCTGGAGCCTGATCTTCCTGGAATGCCCCGCCTTGTCCATCCCCAGGCGGCGCATCACCCCGCCCCAAAAGTTGCCTTCCCGATAATCCTTGATGCCGCACCAGGCCAAAAAGACCGCGACGCTCAAGGGCGCGTTGGCGGATAGGAAGCGCCCAGCGTCGTCCTCGCTCCGCCTTTCCAGTTCCCGCCCGATCTCCCGTCCGAGGATTTTCAGGTCCTCCGGGGTGATGTTCACCTGGCCGAGTAGGGTCTTGCCCTCCAGCTCGGAACGCAGGATGCTTTCTCTTTCCGACCAGCTCCTCGCCTTCTCCAGCATGCCTTACCTCTCCAATCACCCATACCTCTCCGCTCGCCACGGAGTTCATCCCCTGGCCCATGCGGGCGGGGATCTCCAGCCACGGTGTCCATGAGGACACGGGACCGCCGTCCCCGCATCCATATCTTTTACGAAAAAACACCCGTTTCGTTACTTTCCACGGCGGGTCAGTCCTCACGATGGGTCCGCGATTCTTTCCATATGTCCAAACTTTCCGCTTTTTTGAAAAATTTAACACAAGCCGGTGACATTTTTACCTCAGCCCAAAGCGCAGGAGCCCCTTACCCCCTACTCCACCGGGTTGAGAATGAAATATCACCAGATCGCGTTCCAAGCGAAGGCATGGGGAAGCCGGCGAAAGACGGATGTTCCTGTTTTCGACGGTCACCTTATGTGATACATGTACGAAGAGCGGATCTAAAGCTTTATGAAACGGTGCCCCGGCAGCCTTTCCTCCAGGTCCGGTACCGCCTTGCGGATAAAGGGCAGGGTAAAAGCCTCAAAATCCTGGAAATCCTTGCGGTCCCGCGACTCGTTGCTGTGCTCCACCATGGAGAGGTTCCTCCGTTGGGTGATGTCCTTGAGGGCTTTTAGCTCCTCCAGGCTCCCAATCCCCAGCTCGCTGTCTTTCAGGGCCAAGAGCAGGGTCCAACCGTCCATGAGCGCGAGCTTCTTGGGGACTTCCCTGCGTCCCTTGTAGAGCTCCGCGCTGAGCTCGGCGAACCTCTCCGCCGCCTCGAGAGGCACCCCTTTTACCGAACCGGCGTCGATGCCGTGGCCGCGGGCCAGCCTGGACTGGGAGATGAGTTCCAAGATACGGTAGAGCCTGATTATCCCGTCGTCATACCTACCCTGCTCCTCCCGCCTCAGGGCGTTGGCGTAGAGGTCACATACGAGGGATGCCGTGAACATCTCGTCTCTCAAGAGCTTGGAAAGGTTTTCCTTCTGGTTGCGTTTCAGCGTGTCCAGTATACTCACCTGCGCTTCAAGCGTGTGGACCTTTTCCTCGGGAAGAAGCGGCGTGTTCCTGAGCCTGCGCAGGACATCCTCCATCTTGGGACGGGCCTCTCGGTAGTTGAAACGGTCCCAGCACTCGTATGCCTCGCTCAGCAGGCAGAAGGTCCGGGATCTGGGCTCGTTTATCCCGTCCTTGGCCAGGCGGTTGAAGATGCCCCGAGCCCCGGTGTAAGCATGTTCGTTGAAGAGCTCCACCCCGATTTCCATGTCCAAGTCCCCGAACACCTCGTAAGGGTTTTCCAGCTTGACCAGCCTCTCGGAACCGGGCCTCGACTTTCCCATGCACCAGCCGGATTCGGACTCCACGTAGAAGATGTCCGCCCGGAGCAGGGCGGCGGCCATGCTGCAGCCGCCCACCATGACCTTGGTGCCGCCGGTAATGTCTATGGCCAGCTTTCCAACGCCGCCCACTTCCTCCACGATATCCTTCACCGCCTTGTAGACATCACGGGACTCGGAGGGTCTGACCCGCTTTCTTTCCACGTCGCGTATCTTCAGGTCACAAGCCTCGGCGACGTCGTCGATGGTCCTCTCGCTGCCCTCCGTGTAGAGGAAATACGCCTTGCGCGGCCTGAAGGCGGACACGCTGAGCACCAAGGGCTCCGAAGTCTTCCCCGTGGTCAGGACAAGGTATTGGTATTTCTTTCCGCAAAGGACATCGCGGGCTTGCTCCACAAAGCGCTCTCGCACGGCCGGGAAGATCTGTTCCCTGTAGAACCTCAGGGCCTCTTCCCTGCGGCCCTGCTTCTCGAGCTCGGTGACCCTCCGTTCGAGGTCTTTGAGTAGGCGGCTGGAATCCGGCTCTCCCTCGCTCATCTCGGGACGACCTCTTTCAAGCGGCAGAAGCCCAAGAGGGCCAGGGGTACCCTCCCCTGGTAGGCGACCCGCCGGGACTTGGGGAAGTCGCGCACCCTCTTGTCGTACCTAGGGAAAATCGCGTTTCGGATCTCATTTTTCAATTCCTCGGGGAGGAGCATGGATATGCTCGCTCCCACCAGCCCGGATCCCCATCCCAGGCGGAAGTTGGCCCTTCCCCGGAGGCCGGCCACCGACCTCCTCAGCCCATCGGCGTCCGTGCACCCCTTAAAGAAATCCTCTTCCCACGCGAGCTGGTCCTCGACAAAGGTGCGGCAGGCCTCCAGGACATCGGTAAGTCCGTGGGGATAGAGCAGCCCTCCCGCATCCACGCGTTGGCGGTTCTTCTCCAAAAACCTCTCGGCCAACCATTCGTCCCAGGTCATCTCGAACCTGTAGGTGCCGGACGTCACCGCCTCGATATAAAGCGGGGATTCCTCCTGGAGCTTCCGGTCCGGGCCCTTGTCCAGGACCCTGGCGTTGACCGCCGCCACCTCGCTTTTCACCGGATAGGCGTCGGTGACCCGCAGGCACCGGAGCACGTCCGTGTTGGGACCGTGACGGGGTTTCTTGTCCCGATTCAGGAAACGGGGCAGGTCGAATTCCTGCAGGTATTGCTCGTTCAGTCCATCGAAAAGGTTTTTCGACTGACTTCTGCGCCCCCTCGATCCGGACAACACATTTTGAGCGATATCTTTTATGGCCTTTCGAAATTCCTCGGGCCTATCCTCCTTCATGGTCTTGAGGAAAGCGTAGATACAGGCCGTACGCATAGCCCCTTTGATGGAGGAGCCTGGCAGGTAGTCCCTGCCCGAGGCGTCCCGGATGTGCGGTTGCAATTCGCGGATCCCGGACCTCTCGTCGGCGGCGATGCGGTACCTGGATATGCCCTCGAGCTCCTCTTCGGTCACCCTGAGGCGCATCAGGAAATCGCCTATGTCGAACCGGTTGCCCTGTTTCTCCACCACGCGCGTGAACTCCTCCACCTTACCCCGCCTCGCGAGGAAATCGGCGAGCTTCCCCTGGTGGATGACGTAGAGGTTGTTCCCGGATACGGCGTAATCGTAGGAACTGAACTTGCCCTCGTGGGAGCCTACATGCACCGGGGTGATTATCTCCAGTTCCAAGACCCTCGTTTCCATGCCCGCCTCCTATGAGGGTAACGGCAGGTAAAAACCGATCCCGTACCTGTAGATCCTGTGTCCCGGCCAGCCTTCCGGGGTGACGTCCGCCAGCGCTCCCTTGATCGGGGAGGTGAGGACGGAGCCCTCGTCGATCATCAGGGTCCTTTTCTTGCGCAGGCCGGTGCGAAGCTGCGGGGAGTCCACCCAGCCCTTCCTCTCCACGAGGCCGATGCGCGACCCAAGCAGCTTCTCCCTATCCTCCGGCCCAGGGAACACCAGGGATAGGGCCATGAAACTCCCGGTGTCACGCCCCAGCAGTTCCGCGAAAGTGGAGGGGTCGCCTTCCTCCAGCAGGTAACCGCCGTGACCGGTGCTGCGGTCTCCTCCCAGGCCCATGTCCCCTAAAAGGCGCAGAGCCCCCCGAGCCGATTCCAACGTTTCCTCTTCCCCCTCCGCCAAGAAGTACAAGCCCCATCCCCTGGCGAAGGCCAGCGCGGAGAGATGGTAGGGGACGGCGCTCATGGTCAGGCGGCAGAGGGCTGAGCTTATGCGGGTGACCACCCTTATACCCTCCCGCAGCCTTTTGGCTTCATCCCTTAGAAGTTCCTCGTCACCTGGCGAGACCTCAACCTGTCCTTGGGAATCCATGCCATAGCCGCCCCCTTCGAGGAAGAACTTCCGGAAAAGGCCCAAGGGGAGGAACGGCGTCCTCTTGGGAAGCTTGCGGTCCCCGAGGCGCATGCCCGACTGGCTTCCCCGGGGCCAGGGAAGGTAGTAGGTGGGGCCTTCCCGGTCCCCGCCCTCGCGGTAGGGGAAGGCGGAGGATATGCGCAGGGGGGGATGGCCGGCGGAAAAGGAGGCCAGAAAGGACCCCAAGGCCTCGTCCCCGAAAAGGCGCCGCCAGGCGTGGCACAGGCCGCTGAACAAGGTGTCGGAATGGGCTATCTCGCTCACCCGGTCCATGGCCCCCGTGGCCTCACCGAGATGGAATGGGGAGAGGGGTTTGAGGTGAAGGACATGGACCGCCAATTAACCCTCCCTCCCGAAAACGAGCTTAATCTCCCTCTCGTAAAGTTCACCCAGGATCTCCCTCAACCTGGAGAGGGACTCCCTATCGGCCAATACCTTCTCGCCGTCCCTGCCCAGGTAGTAATCCCTGCCGCGGAGGGCAAGCCGGTTGCCCAGGAACCTTATCTTGCCGTAACCCCGCGAGCCGTGGCCCCCCAGGTAATCGTCCTCCAGAACGGCCATGCAATTGAGCAGGTTCTCCAGATCCTCGAGGCACTGCCCCTCGTCCTCCAGGTCGTAGATGACCTCGTAGGAGAATTCCGCCCCGGCGGGTATCCTTTCCACTGAACGGGGATCGGCGGCACAAGTCACACGGTCCAGGGCGTTCTCGTACTTGAGCTCCGTCAAGCTCAAGGGTGTGTCGACATCCCGCAGCCATGCCACGCTCTCCAGGGTGAGGAAGATATCCCGAACCCGCAGCCGGGAGGGGATGTTCTCCTCATCCTTCTTTTCAGCCGTGGAGCCGAAGAGGCGGCAGACGGGGCACTGGCGGTCGGGGCATTCATGCCTAAAACCGGGACTTATTCTTCGGTTGAAATGCTTCCCCTGTATCCTCTCGGCTATGCAGCGCAGCTTACCCTTGAGGCTGCTTCCGGGGATATACGGGTAGCCGGTGAACGGGTCGCGCATGACCGGGTTGTCCACGCCGCCTATCTCCATGATGTCCCTGGAAGCCCCGACGTGGAGGCCGGTCTCGCACCTCACGGTACCGCTCAGTATGAGCTTGCCGTAGAAGGGTTTGGTGTCGTTGCCCGCCATCTCTATACCTCCCGATATCAGTCTCTACCGCCGTGGTACTTGTGGTAAGCAATCACCGCCTCCATGAAAGCCGCCAACCTGCCGAAGTCTTGTTCGTCCCTCACCTTGTCGATGAGGGCGTCCATGACCCTCTTGAAGGGTTTCAACCTTGCCTCCCTGCCCGCCAGGTAGGCGATCTTAGGCTTGAGGAGTTTGACCCTGTCGGGGTTGAAAACCGCTTGAGACCCGGGAGAGCGCGCCTCCAGGTGCATATGTTTTATCTCGCTGAATACCTTTCTCATCTGGCTGGTTGTGACCTTATCTTCCTTCAGTTCATTGCCGAACTGGTCGCAGAACTCCACCAGGTCGTCGGCGCTCAATTCCTCCAGCTTGCCCAGGGCTCCCACTTTTTTCACTATCTCGTCCACCACGCTCGGCCGTTCCCTTCTCTGGTGCGCCATCCCTCAACCTCCTCTGCTCAAAAGGTCGGCGCAGCAAAGCGCCGCGAAGGTTGTATCCCTGTTCCGGTAATCCTTGAAGAAGGCTTCCAATTTTTCCCACGTAGTACGCTTCGCTTCCCAGCTCTCCTTCTTCTCCTTTTCCAGCCTTTCCCTGGCCCTGGCCAGGATGTAGCACAGCCTGGGCAGGTTGAGCTTTCCGCCGTCCTCTTCCCTGTCCCGGTAAAGCTGCATGAGCCGGCGCAGGAGGGCCTTAGGCAGGGGAAGCTCCACGTAATGCCGTCCGCCCTTCCCGTCCCCGGATGCGTCCTGGGCGAGCTTGATGGCCGCCATCTTGCCCTCCTCGAGGGTCAGGAGGGGAAGCAGCACCGACCGGAAGATGTCCCGGTATTCCCTCCATGCCGCTTCCCGGCCGAAGAGGCAGAAGGCGTTCTTCCCGGAGAGCCCTTTCGCCCTGCCCTCCTCGGCTTCCGAGATAGTCGCCAGCCGGTAGAGGGGATGGTCATGGGCGTGAACCACCAGCCCCCCGGAGATGTGCAGAGCAGGGTTCTCGCAGGTATACGCCTCAAAAGCGGATGAGATGTCGAAGGCCGCCTCCAGAAGGTCGTTCCAAGCCCCCACGATGAAGAGGTCGTCTCCTCCGGAATAGATTATCTCCGCCGCCCGCCTCCTCCCCGGCGGGCGGTCGAAAAGGGCGAAGGGTTCCGGGCCTTCCGCCTCCCCGGCCAGGACGGCGGGCAGGTATTCACGGAAGTAGCGGTTGAGCATGCGCGAGAGGACCGAGTAACGGGTGAAGGACATCTGGCTTTCGGGGATACCCTCCGAGAAAACCTTTCCCAAGTCGTCCACGTCCATCCTCAAAACCCCGAGCCTCACCTCGCCCACCGATTCCTCGGCCATCTCCTGGAAGGTGGATGCCTCGTGCTCGTAGGCCGGGATGGCGAAACCGACGTACTCCATGCCGCGGTAGGACGAGGCCTCCCAACGGTCTCTTAGCACCAGGGCCAGCCGGATCCGGCTCGGCTTTTCCTTCCATGCGAGCCTGCTGAAGGGGAGATCCAGCCGGATACCCCCTGGTTCGCCCGCCCCTTCCCGGGGTTCGAGGTAGATACAGCGCAGGCGCTTGAGGCCTCCGCCCAGGCTCACCAAGCCCTCGCAGGTGGGGCAGATGAGCAATGCCTCCTCGTCCCCCTCCCCGGGCAGCACCTTCGGCTCGTCGGTCTCCACGTGGCAGATGCGGCATTCCTCCGACAGTGGTTCGAAGGGGCCGACCTCCATTCCCCCCGCAATAGCCTCGGCGGCGCGGGTCTGCTTGCGCAGCTCCGACTCATTGGCCAGCCTTTCCAGGACACCACGGAGCGCGGAACCGCCCTCTGGCGTGATCACCATGTCCGTGCCCCGCATCTCCACCCAGGAGATGTTCGCCGCAAGGCCGCCCCCCAGAGCGCTCAAGAACTCGTTCGCCTCCCTCTCCACGTCGCGCAGCGCGGACCTGACCTCATCGAGGTTAGGCGCCAGTATCCTCACCCTGCCTCCCCCGTTCAGGAGCAGGTTCGGCCTTTCGAGCCCACATCTATCAAGCGCTTCCTGGGCCAGGTCCTCGCAGAGGACCTCCAGGTAAAAGGAACGGGCCCGCAGGGACCTGGCCGCCCTCTTGGTAGAGATGTTGTAGATGAAGTTCTGGATGCCGGAAAGGTTAATGTCCACCAGGAGGAAGGCGAGCTCATCCTTCAAGCCCACGGCACCCCCGCTTTCTTGGCCCTTTCCTTCCTTTACCAGGCCGGCCAAGATGTGATCCAGTTTTTCTCGGCCCCATCCACTCACATCGTGGCCCCAACGTCCACCGCAGTAGTGGAACAGGCAGAGGGCGATCGCCGCCGTGAGCTTGCAATGGTCGTAAAGGCTTATGTCCGGATCGAGCATGGGATCCTCCACGACCCGGCGGGTGTAGCTCGGCACGAAGGATAGATACTTCTCAAGGAGGAAGAGCACGGAGTTTACTCCCACGGTAGGCTCCAGGGCCTTGACGTCCTCTTCCAGGCCAGCAAGAAGGGCGCTGTAATTATCCCGCGATCCCTTCCTCTCGACCTCGTTGAGCCTCTTGGGGAAGGCCAGTTGGCTGGCCGGGACAAGCTCGTAGTACCTGGCATCCCGGGAACCCGTCACTCGCCTATCCTTGGAGGTTATTTTCGAGAACAGAGAAAGCAGTAGCAAATCGCGTTCCCATGCCGTTTTTACCGTCTCGCTATCCGGATCGAGGCGTTCTCCGGCCGCTAGCCAGTCCGCGACATGAAGCAATCCCAAGAGGACGGTTTCCCCATATTCGCCCGGGAAGTGATGGTACCTGGCGAAGTCGGAGAGCTCACGAAGTGAATCTTGGTTTTCCAGCCATTGGGCCCCGAACTCCGAGTGCGTTTTCGAAGTGGGCCTGGCATCGGCCCTCTGGACCAGCTTCCCTATGTCATGGAGCAAGGCCCCGAGCACGAGTTTTTCCTTCATGATCGGCCACTTTTCTTGAGGATTTCCCACCTGCCCCTACCTCCATGTTTGCCTTTTTCTTAAAAGACTTTGACATCTCAACCGATATTCCTTCACCCTTTATTACGGTCCTGGAAGGGATTTCGTTACATTTCGGCAATAAAGCTTGTAGCAGGCGGAAAACTATTACAACCTCAGCACCGGCGAAAGCATACATTAGGGTTGATACCTGCTACGAAAAAGTACCAGGCCTAAGGCAGGGATTCTTGTTGCCAATCCAATCTGCCCAATCACGCCCAAATCGAGGACCAAAGTTTCAATCTCCTTTGCGGAGATTTTTTATTTCCACAAGGGGAGGGGGGTGGAGCCTTGGCTGAGTTGGACGGTTTCAATCTCCTTTGCGGAGATTTTTTATTTCCACAAGGGGAGGGGGGTGGAGCCTTGGCTGAGTTGGACGGTTTCAATCTCCTATGCGGAGATTTTTTATTTCCACAAGGGGAGGGGGGTGGAGCCTTGGCTGAGTTGGACGGTTTCAATCTCCTATGCG
>Ga0078972_1006487_pt1 | contig 27659 bp, 47 predicted proteins | sample YelNatPaOPGAMG01_FD_67568 | JGI IMG/M metagenome (GOLD analysis project Ga0078972, IMG submission 67568) | Hot spring thermophilic microbial communities from Obsidian Pool, Yellowstone National Park, USA - OP-RAMG-01 (SPADES assembly) (version 2) | ecosystem: Environmental > Aquatic > Thermal...
GCTCTAAAGCGGTTGCCTGCTGGTGAGCCCACTTATACTCGAAGCCTAACTGCTGCGTTAAAGTCATCTCCAAAACTTCATGACTAATCAGCGGGGTCCACATCCACCCGGGAACTAAAATGTCGATGTAGATGCGTTCGCCGTTTTTGCTGTAGCCCGCTATACCATCACGCAAAAGAGTAGGCACTACTGTAACAAACTTGTTAGTTAACGGATTATAAAAAGATTGAAACATTCTTTATTCACCGTAACGGAACTTTATATATTGCCCGTCCGGCTTCTTACTCCAAGCCTTCAGGCGTATCTGCTCCATATCATGCCATAAAACCGCCGTCCCATCCAAATACACTTTATAACCCAAATCACGGGCCCTAAGGCAATAACCGAAGTCTTCGCTTGCTTCTAAATTGTAAAGGGGCCAGAAATTTAAACGGCGGTCCTGAATAATTTTGCGGCTTAAACAGAGGCACCCTGCACTCGTCATTAGGGGCTCCATCAATTCAGCGAAAGGAATGCGATAGTAACGGTAAAATTTCGGGTCATCCGTTGCCCATTTGCTTGCCAGAAAGGGCCCGTCTGGGAAAAGTCTTACGTAGCTGCCGCCGATAATGTCTTTCTGCCAACCCGTCAAAATTGATATTAGGTTTGGGCTTATGGGCAAAACATCCGCATCCAAAAATATTGCGTAGTCAGGGTTGTAGTGTCGGGCTGCCGTTAACAGTAGTTGGCGGATGTGGGCGATTGGTTCATAAACGCTTTCGCAAGCTTGAGCAGCGTCATCTCGGAACCATACTCGGATTATTTTGTGCGGTTTATGTTTGTAATGTTTTTTGATGAGCCATAAAGTGTTGTCGTTGCTGTTGTTTTCGGCGAAAAATGTCATGTCGGGTTGAGGTTTAAGTTTGTCTAAGCAGCGGAACAGTTTAGGCAACACTTTTGCGCCATTATAAACTGGAATGAGTAGGCAAGTTTTCATTTAATATTCGCCTAAAATTTTGATGCGGCGAAGTTTGCGCCGTTTCTTCTGGTTTTTAACCATGAAACATTCACGGAAAATTTTTAAAAAATACATCGTTAAAGTATGCTTCAGCTTGCCTATTATAAATTGTCAACGTGCACCTCGGACAATTTGCTGGCTTAACATTTTCTATTAACTTTTTATGTTCTCTGCCGCCCCAATAATCTTTCAATTTTAAATGTTCACACAGTCTATAGTTAACGTCTTGCCTGTGGTCCACGCATAAATATGCATATCCATCGGCACATAATACGGGCAACACTGCAGAAGCGTAACATTTGCTGAAGTTGTTATTTTTGCTGTAATCTTCCTGTTTTACCCTTTCAAAATTAGTGTAAACTTTAAAGTTTTTGCTGTCCAGTTTTTTACATTCTCTTATTTGCTGTTCCACTTTATCCACGTCAAAATCCAATTTCCAATTTAAAACCACAGGTCTAACGAAGAATGACGTGCAACCTAAACTGTAAGCTAATTCGCATGCTTCTAATATTTCATTTTGGTTTTCTGGCGTAAGTAACAGTTTATATGTTACATCAACGTGACAGTTCTTGTTTTTATGCGTTAATCGGCGTATGTTGTTCAGCACGGTTTTAAAGCATTGTTTGCTTAATCCTTTTGTTTTACTCCATGTTTCGGCTTTTGAAGCGTCAACGCTGAATCCTACAAATTTGCAATTTTGAATTGTGCTGTCAATTAATTTATCAGTTAACGTCAACCCGTTAGTTGAAACTGCACATTCCAATCCATATGAATGGGTGTAATCTAAAATTTCTGGCAGTTTAGGATGTAAAGTGGGTTCGCCGCCTCCAGCATAACATACGCTTTTTACACCCATCCCCTTCAGCATATTCAAGACTTTTTTAACATGGTCAAAACTTAACATGTTTGAGCTTCTGAATTTCTGTGCGTTGCACCAGTAACATTTTAGGTTACATTTATCTGTTAAATCAAACGCCACGCCTACTGGCGGCAAAAACTCAGAGTTCTCTTTTACACGCTTATAATTCTCGATATACAACATTCCCTTGATAGTTAACTCCAAGATTTAATCTCCTTATCCCAAGGCTTATTTCTAATAAACATAATGTTGACTAAATGCAAAATTTTGATTTTAAACCGCTTATCCCCTATAGTTGCAATACAACCGTCTATTGTATGTTGAAAATGCCCCATCCACGCCACATAATCCCATGAAATATCCATAAACTTGAAGTCTTGAGGCTTAACTGTGTAAACATATCTGTTTAATATTGCCTGGTCTATTCCCCAAGTTTGCACTCTATCTATTTCTTTAACCATGTAATCCAGCAAATTCATAACAAGTTTCGCGGGTCCCGCATACATTCCACCGTTAATCATCACTTTATCCTTTAGCAGCTTCCACCATTCGCTATCCAAATCTTCTTTGCTTAAATAGTTGAACCACCCATCCCATTCTCTGTTTATGCTTCTGCTTACTCCATTATCTTCTGGAACCACGCAGATTTTGTTTTCAGCCTGTTTCAAGAGAGGGTTAATGTCTTCGTAAATTCTAATGTCGTTGCCGTCTAAATGCATTAACACATCATAGTTTTCGCCTATTTCTTTTAATATTTTGTTGTAATGGTAATATCTGTCCATGCTCATGTATTTGTAGTGTTTAGAAACTTCTTTGATTATGGCGTTATGTTTTTTAAGCCAGTTCATGAAGCTTGGTCTGAAATAATCATATTTTAAAATTAAAATGTCTCCTGTGTATTTTCCTTCATTATATAGGCTTTCTAATGTTTTTCGCAGTAAACCATCCACGCCAGTTGTAAACATTAAAGTCTTCAGTTTGCATCACTGTTTTTAGGTTATTGAAACTGTTTTTCCACCCGTCACATATGCTGTGCAGCAGGCTCCCTGCGCTGGCAAACTTGTTATGCCCTTTTCGAAGCGGTAGTAGTGTCCGCAGGCTAAAATGACGTGGACAATGTCAACGCCCGACGGTTTCGAGCATGTAATGTTGTTTCCGCTAACATTGAAGGTTATGTTGCCTAATGTGCATCCGCTAACTTGCTTTGTGTATGTGCCGCTTTTGCCAAACCTATACATTACGGTTTTGGGGCTTACCGCTATACATTTTGTTATGCCAGATGGAAGAGTAACATTGTAACTCAATTTTCTTCACCTCACAATTATTTTGACAAACTAAAAAAGGGGAAAAAGAAAATTGCCAAAAACCTAATGGCAATTTAACCAGCGTGCTTAATTAAGCCAACCCAAGGTTCCATCGGAAGCGCAGACTTACCCGTCACATGTGTGACAATTCTGAAGCCCACTTGTGGAGCCCAACGTTGAATTTCGCTTATGATGTCTTCAGCTTGAGCCCAGCCCACAGCTTCGCCGCTTACTGTGACTGCGGCTAAAACCGCGGCGTTGGCTGCAGCGTTGCTTGGTTCGTAAACTTTGTCAACGTAAAGTTTCAAACCGAAAAGTTCGCTGATTTGTCCCGTTGCAACGTAACTTGCCATGGCGGTTGTGAATTGGACGCTTGTAATGTTGCTCATAACAAACGGGTAAAAGCCCGTTGCAACTCCCGTGCTAACTTTTGCTTGATAGGGATATGTTACTAAAGTGTCAGCACGTCCACGCTGCTTCTCCACCAAACCTTTAACATACATGATATCGTTAAAACCGAAGTTTGTGCTGACGCCATCGTTAGCTGTGCCTACAGTTGTAACACATGTAGTGGCAGTGTTCATGCTTGAGTAAATGTCATTGTTCATGAAACGGTTCAAAGCATTCCCATGCGCAATACCAATAGCTTCAGCCAAGTTAACTGCAGCTTGCCTCTGAGCCAAATCACTAATATCCGTCCTAACAGCGCCAACAGTCAACGTCGCCGTAACATCAGCCAAAGTAGCGTCATACGCCGTTAAATCAGTGCCCTCAGTCAAAGCACCCTCAAACGAACTATCAGGAACAGCAACCCGCTGGAAGTGATTTAGACTCGTTAAGTGGCATTACACTTACGATATGTCTTGCCACCTCCAGGCGGGACCATCTCGACTCTGCAAAACTTTCTGGCGTCAACCAGTGTAGCCAGTTGTTTCGCCCGAATCGTTTTTGACGAATTCGCATAGCGGCTCTGGCTGCCACCAGTTGAGCGAATGCTAATCCAGAGGAGCCTGATGTTATTTCTCTAACTGTCAATTTGCCATACTGCTCAGCGAGACTGTGGAAATCCAATCCGCCTGCCGAGGCGATTAGGGTTTGTCCTGCGCTTGACGGCCATGATGGTAAACTCATAATTATATCACCTTTTTAAGTTTATTTACGATTTCATCGCCAATTTTTCTGGCGGCTTGACCGGTTACGGAAAATTTTAAGTTTAAACGTGTGAATCTCGAGGCTAAAATGTTAGCCTTTTCATTGATGTGAAGCCGTAACAAGGAAGAAAGAAAAATGAGAGTTTATTGTCCGCGTGTGGCGTCTAAAATTTCTTTTGCTATTTTTAGGAAGGCTTTTCGTGCGTCTCCATCCATTTCTTTTAGGATTTCTTGTGCTCGTGTTACGACATCGCCTTGCGATTGCACTTGGAATGGTGCTATTTGTCCAGCTTGGACGGTTACGCTTTTTGTTGCGACAACTTTTGGTTCCTGTGCTTTTACCGGCTCCGGTGCCTGTGGTGGGGTTTCTGGAACTTTTGCTGGTTCTGGAACTGCAGCTATTCCGCCTGTTTGGTGTCCACCCATGGCTGGTGCGCCAGGCGTTACTTGTTGTGGTGTGAAGCGTTTGCTGTCTGGGCTTGTGGGAATATCTGCTTCTGCCACCTGCGGCGCAAGTTTCGGTTCTTTTTCAGCTATTTTCTGCGCCTGCTCAACTGGAATGTCCATTACAACTTCGCCTTCCGCTGCCTTTTTCTCTTCAACTTTAGCCTTTTCCAACTGTTTTTCAACCTCCATTTTCTTATACGATTCTCGAATAGCTTCAATTTGGGTTAATTGGGCTTCTGGAATGCCTGGAAACGCCGTTAGGCTTAATTCTTCAGGCGTGAAGCTTCGAATGTCAATGCCTAAATTGGTGAATTCGCCTTCGCCTTGTCCGCCTATGCTTACGCCCTTAATTAGGGGCGGCACTTTGTCTGTTCCAGCCACTTTTGCGAATAGGTCTTCATGCATTAAGCCTAAGCCTTCAACTTTTATGCCGTCTTCGTATTTGCTGTCGGTTATTATGCCGATGACTTTGTCTGTGTTTTCATAGTCGTGGTCCATTATGAATGGTTTGCCCTTGTATAAGGGGGCTGCTTTCTGTAGGACTTCGGGGCTGTAGATGCGTCCGTTTAGGCTTTTTCCTGATTTCGCAGCTAAAGCCGAGAATTTGAAGGGGACAAGTTTTTCTTGTATGCGGATTTTTTCGACGTGTTCGTTTGGTTTGGTTTCGCTTTCTTTGTGTTTTTCAAACCAGTCTTTTGCTTTGTCCATTGTCCAGCCTTTGCTTTTGTCGAATAGGAAGCTTTGCACTTCCATGCCGACTTTGCATTTGCCGTTTTCGTAGTTGCCTTTTGGGCAGCCTACGACTGCTTTTATGCCTTTTTCTTTGTCGATGTCTATTGTGCGGAAACTGTCTTTGTCGAAACTGTCTGGGCTACGGTGTCCGCTGCGGATGTAATCTTCTGTGGAATCCCAGGGCATGTTTTTTCACCTCCTACCTTTTTCTTTTTTTACGGATAACTTTCACGGTTTGGATGAGTTCGGGGTAAGTGAGCATTTTAATTTCGGTTGGAATAATGTTCATGGCGGGTTCCGCCATTTTAAATGAGGTTGTCTTAATTGTGATTTGGCTTGGTTTAGCTAAAATCATACTTGTTGAAATTGTGGCTTTTGCTTCTTCAGCTATTATAATGGGTTGGGTTTTTATTGTGGTTTGGCTTGGTTTAGCAAGTTGAATTTTCGCTGGAATCATAACGGCTTCTTTTTTGGCGAGTTGGATTTGTGTTTGGTAATAGGCTCTTTCACGACGGAAAAGGGCGAATAGGCTGGGAGCCCATGTTTCGGCTTTTTCCCACCAGAATGGGAATCCTCCGCCGATGGGTGCTTCTGGCGTGGGTTGTCCTATAATTGTGTCTATCAAATAGGTGCGGGTGATACCGTATTTTTTGAGTAGGGTGTCGAGGGTGTAGGTTTTTGTTTTGCGGAGCACAAACGTGGAATCTATGGTGTAGGTTTTGGTTAAACCGCTTTCATCTTCACCTTAGCCTTCTCGCCATCCTTCAACATTTTGGGAACTCCGAAAACTTTAACGTATGGCAAATCACATTCAACCTTCAAACGGTCAACCAAAGTTTTCTCTTCATTCCGAATCCACAAAGCAAACTCATGCTCTTCTCCTGGCAGAATGTATTCGCTGTTCAACGGGTTTGTTTCCACTGGAATTTTGCAGTCTTCATCCAAATAAAGTTTAACGTTTAACGGTTTCTCACTCTTCGACAATTTCTATCTCCCCTTTAGTTTTTTTAACTTTAAACTTGCTTGGTTTACGTTCAACATGCTTTTCCTCCGGCTTTTCAACCGGTTTAGGCGGCGCTAAAGGCGACGGAGCAGGCGAATACAAAGTGCCCTCACCAGCCTCCGCAGGCATATTAAGCCTGTCCCGCACATACTCCGCAGACACAACCTTCGCCTTAAACAAGTCAAGCATCGGAGCCACACTTGAACGCCAATCCTCCGCATGAATCGGATTAAAATGAAACTCCACCTCGCCACTTGTCAACCGAGGAACCAAAACCTCGTTAATCTTATCCTCCAAATCCTGCTGATACTCTTTAATCTCATCCTCCAACACTTCAAACTTTAACTCGCCCCATTTTATTTCGCTGCCAGCCCGTATAATGTCAAAAAGGCTTCCAGGAATCCCTAAACCGCATAAAATGCGTTCCTTCCAAGCTTGAATATACTCTTGAATGCCCTGAAGGCTGCCCGCACCACTCTTATAAACTTCCTCAATATGCGTCAGCATGTCCGTGAAAATGTCCTCGCCAGCCTGCCGATTCATAATTTGGCTCTTCCACTTTTGAAAGTCCGTGTCGCTTGGCAAATAATCCCTTTCACGCTCATCCTCACCTAAAATTCGCCCACCCAAACTAATATGCAACAATGGATCCGCACGTTTCTGAACAATGGCTGGCAAATATTGAAGCATAATCATGTAGCCTTTTAAAGCGTAAATTGTTTCACGATACATACTATAACCATAAATGCCGCCAGGCAACTTGTTAAACGCCACATGCAAAACCTGGTCAGGATGAAAGTCAATCTCCACATTACTGTTCAAAATCGCTGATGGCGTAGGGCCCAAGGGTCCAGCCCAGCGGCGCTGAATAAACTTAACCGTGTAAGGCTCAGCCTTTTCCACGTCAAACTTGTTCGGATCAATGAATAAGCGCATCGTGCGCGGGTCAATCTGTTTCAACCCGTAAAACTTGGTTGCAGGCTTCCAACTGATTAGGGGCCTTTCAGGCGGAAGCGTAGCCGCCAAAGCGCTGCCAACATCCGTGTATTTCCATTTTGCTTCGCTGTCGTCGACGATTTCCATGTAAGCGTTGCCCCAAATCAAAGCGTTCTTCGTCGCATACTTCAAAACCCGCTCAAGCTTACGCTGCTTCCAATTGCGCAGAAACTGGTCTCGGGCACGGTCGCTGCTTGCTTCCACTTCGAAGCCAGGCTTCCAAATAAGCCGATTCTTCAATTTCACGGCAAAAGCAACTTCAGGAATAAACAAGTAGGCATCTACGTAATCCCAGTCTACTTTCTTAGTCGTTAAGACTTAAGATATAAGCCCCAATCGTCGGGCCATATATTTCCCCTTCACTATAGTGAAAGGGTCCAAACTGGGGGGCTTCAACTTACATAAGGCGGGCTTATGTAATATATTGCCCCAGAACGGGTGTTGTTGCAGCTAAGGCTAAGTCTGCTTCTGTTACTCGGCCTTCTGCAATCCATCTTAGCGGTAGTCTTTCCATCATGAATCGTGTGTTGACTTCCGTTAGCGGAGCCATTTTGCTGCTGGCTACTAACACACCCATCCCCGACGGTTGGTTTGTGGGATTACGTTGCGCCTCTTTTATTCCCAGAAGTCTTTTTATTATATTGCTCATTTTCCCTCCATTCCCTTCTTTATGCTACGGTTATGTCCGTAACTGTCACGTGGTAATATTTGGTTTAGAAATTTCATACGCGCACTTCGGGAAAGTTTCTGCGATTTCAATTTTGAAATATCCTTTTGTTCTTGTATTATTGAATCGATAACTTGCTGAGCCTTTTCCTTTTTTATTATTAAATACGGTTTGATTTGAGTTAGCAAGTTTAAAATTTTGTTTTTGCCAGAAATGTAAACTTCATATCTTGGTTTTGCACCGAAATGTCCTTTTCCAATTTTATTAGGGTCGTAAATGTAAATATGACCGCCAACAAGGTTTGCGAAGTGTTCAATAAACGATTTATCCGTGTTATAAACAACAACGACTCTTGTTAAATGATTGCGTTTGTCTCTTTTGTCTGGATTAAAGATTATGGAGCCCTCAGCATCTATTGCGCATGCGAGCCATGCTTTTTCAACTTCGGTTAACTGTTTTTTATTCATTTTTTTCTTTCACTTTTCCTGTTGAAACGGCTGGTTTAACTTCTCGAATCCAATCGTCATATCGCATGTGGCGAAGCCAAAACCGCTTTTTCCTTTTCACTTTTTCACTCATTTTTTAATCCCACTTTACCCTTATCCACCAATGGAGTGGGAGGCTTAAACGGTGCATAACGGGCTGCGTAAACCGCTAAAGCCGTAGCCCAAAACACATCATCATGTGAGCCTTCTGGATGGCTGAAGCGGATGTGTCCCGTCTTCATAAGCTCATATTTTTCAATGTTTAATTCTGCACATAAGTCAATATCTTGTCTTTTTCTGACGGGCTCGTAGGGAATAAGGAACTCTTTTACCCTCATCTTTTCCCTTAAAACTGTCGCCATGTCTTCCTTGCTCTGCAAAGTGAAGGTGACGCCGGTTACGCTGGTAATACCGCTATTTTGCATGTCCTCCACAATGTAGCCGCCAACTCCAGTGACGTCAGCGTATATTTCATGGATTGTTTTCCATCTGTCTTGTAGGCTTTTTATGTAGCCTATTACGCTGGCGTATTCCGTGTTTAATGGGAAACGGTGAACATGGACAAGTTTAATTAAACTATTCGTGAATTTTTGGACAACTACAACAACACTATAATCTTGTTGTTTGCCGAAGTCGACGCCAACGTAAAAGTCTCCTTGAGGCTGCTCGTGGAAATCGTAGGGCTGAAGGTTTGCGTCAATACATGAAGTTATTAAGCTTTGAGTGAGCCAAGCGTCAATGTCTTCGACAAATTTGCTTTCAAACTCGCGCTGAAACCGTTCTGCAGGGATGCTTTGACGCATTTCTTCAACAAATTCTGGTTTTACAAGTTTAGCGTCAACCACGTCTTTCCATGTGGCTACATGTTGGCTGTATTCGGGGTTCATGCACATTCTGTAGAAGACGCTGTCTGTGCTCCATGGTGTGCTGCTGACGATAAGTATGCCGTCTGTTGTGCTTAGCATGGGCATAAGCACATTATAAAACACAAGCTCATCATCACGGAAAAAGGCAGCCTCATCGCAGATGACTTGGTGAGCAGTGTAACCCCTTAACAACTGTGGACTGTTGGGAAGGGCTACGATGCGACTGCCGTTTTTGAAGCGGATAACCGTTCGCTGCAGTTTATCAATAATCGCTTTACGCGAACCCTTCGGGATGCTCATTAAGAAATCTTGGAGTCTATCAGCCAAAATCATGCTTTGCCTTAGGCTTGGCGCAACTATAAGCGTAAGTGTTTTGGGATGTTTAAGCGCATACCATATTGCCCTTAAGGCGAGGGTTGTTGTTTTTCCAGCTTGCCTACTGAAACGGACAACTATGCGTTTTTTGTTGTCCCTTAAAAGTGCCATTTGATAAGGTGTAGGTGTAAACTTGAACCATTCTTGGCAAAATTTGACTGGGTCATCGGGGACCTCAAGCTTTGTTTTTTGCTGTTCGCCTTCTTCAAGTGACTGGAGTTCCCGCTCCAGTTTGTCCAAGTCGCTTTTTGACATCTTCCATCATCCTTTTAAGCCGTTGAATGTCCTCGTTGAATCTGACTTGGTCCATACTGTCTAAAACTTTGTTGAGGACTTGGCTGATGTAAGCGCATGTTTTTGCGTCGCTTTCTTCGTATGCTTTTTTGAGCATTTTTTCGAGTGTTTTTATTATTTTTTCTCGTTTTTTCTGTGTGTCCACCCAGTCGAAATAAAGGAAGTTTGCGATGTTTTTGAGGAATTCGGCGTTTTTTGGGTTTTTTGGCACCCTACCCCCCCTATACCTTCTTTCCATATTGAAGGGTGAACGTGTATGTTACCGTCGGCATGTTCATGTAAAGCCTTACATGTTTAAACTTTAAACCCTTATACGGCACAAGCACCTTTTTTTCTGGAACATCCACATGAATGCCTAAGACACGCATAACGTCTAAACCAAGTATGGGTGTGAAGCCTTCATCGTAAATTGTCCAAGTGTAAAGTTTTCTTCCGCCAATCTCCACGACGATGTAGCTGGCTTTTACACGTTTTGTGCTGCCATCAGCCAAGCCCACATCAACACTGCCGTTAGCCTCTAAACCTAACTCCTTAGCAAGTTTTTCGCTTATGGCGCAGCCGCTTGCTCCAGTGTCGACGAGAAACTCAGTTTTCTTGGTTTTTTTAGGGTCCAATGGGTTAGTTACTTTCACATTTACGAATATGTAGTCTTCATTTTTTATATGTCTGACATGAAATTTTTGCATGCTGAAAAACCTCAACTTTTAATCGTTCCCCTCATGCTCCATAGTTGTGTTAAGAAGTCGTGAAAACTTTAAAATGTCTAAAACATGTTGAAACTCTTTTTCTGCAACTTTATATTCCACTAACAGTTTGAAAAGCGGGTAATTCTCACGCAGCTCAGTGAGGAATGTTACTGTGGCAATAAGAAAGGCTGTTATAACTGTTATTATTGTAATTTGCTGCGTGTTTTGAAGTTGCGCTGCGAGGCTGCTTAAAAAAACGATTAGGCTACTGTAGAAAGCGTTAAGTAATGCTTTTTTAAGTGTGGTTTTGATGAGGAGTTTGTAAATGTGAATTTTATGGAAGAAACGTTTTAAGGGCATTTCAAAACCTTGAATTTACTTTTATACTTTTCAACCCTTTGAAACAAACCGTGCTGCTTTCTCATAGGTCCACCATGTGCATTTCAAGTCGCAACGGTTTTGGCGGACAATACAGTTTTTGGCGTGGCATTCGTTTTCTGTTAATAAATTCTTTGTTAATGTTTCAATGGGCAATTTTTAAGCACCTTGCGAGTGGATTGACAAGTCTCTATTTCACCTTTTCTGGATGCTATCCCGCAAGCCTTTGCCCGCAGACGGTTTTCAAGAAAACCGCCAAACTGGGATATGTCTATTAACTTGGGCCGTGGTGCGACCCCTTAAGGCAAAGGCTTGTCTCGGGGCTGAAAGTTAAAAAGGGATGTGAGGGGAAAATGTTTTGACCCGACGCTGAGGAAGCAGAGAGTTATTAAGCCAACATTATAATAATGTGCCGATACGCTCGGCTGGGCGTTTCTCGCTTCCTTTGCCCCGCAAAAAATGCCCCTCACTCCCTCAATAGTTGCTTTGACTGAAATGTAAAAACCGTTTTATGAGGCTCTTTTTTGAATTGCAACCAGATAAATCTCGTTTTTTGTAAGCCTATTTCGGTCAAGTTTACGTTTATGATATGAGTTTAATGCTTGTAATCTATGCATTTCTTTATCGCATTGTTTGCAGTATTTTGGTTTTCTGCCTTTCCCATTCCAGCTTATTTGTTGCCCGCAAATTTTGCAGAAAATAGCCTTTTCATGTTTAATAAGCGGGTTCTCTGGGTCCTCTTCGCTTGCATACCTTTCACGGTCAGTAACGTCAACAACTAAACCGCAAACGGTGCAGACAACTTCATATATGCCTTCTTCGGATGTTGGTGCTAAAACAAGTTTTCCGCCGCATTCTGGACATACTTTAAACATATTTATATGCCTCAAGAAATATCTAAACATAAAGAATATGTTTAAATGAATATAAACTTTTCGCTAAAAATCTAAACTTGTTTAAATTTCCATTTTCAACGAGCCTTTTCCCAGTCTTCCCAATCGAACATGTGCGGGCAAATACCACCTATAATATCTTTAATGACATTGTCAAGTTTATTGCATACTTTTTTACCTGCAACCTTATAGACAACAGCATGCAACTCTTCATGTTTAATCACGTAAAGTGTTGTGTAAAAGTTGTGGGGTTTGTCGTAGATTTCGTTTGGAAAGGGATTGTTGAAAATATAACATGTGTCGCTGTTCCAGTCGTATAAGCCGAAAACTCCGTATTTTTTGGCAAGGCGGCTGACTTTTTTGATGAGGGGTGTATGTTCAAAGCGAAATTCCATTTTGTTCCAACCGTAGGAATTTTTAAGGGTGATTTTTCAAAAAAAAGGAGGGGGTGTTTATTCAAGCAGCAACTATTTTATCAGCAATATGCGGGCATGGATAAAGAAAGTGCCAGAACCGCAATCTACCATCCACATCAACGAACATTATTACGCCGCCGATGTCTGGTTGAAACTTGAAATACCACCTTACAGCCTGCTCGTATGGAACGAAGGCTTGCCAACATGGAAGGCTAATGTAGTGTAAGTCATATTTGTGGATTTCAACGAAACTATGTCTATGTCCACGCACTATTGCATGTGTTTTGTAAAGTTTACCCAACGCTTCAGCTTCTTTTTCGAACATTATATCTCGGGATAGGCTTGTTTCTGGGTAGACAAGGGCTTCTGTGGTTTGATGTGCAAGGTTAACAATTTTGTCTGTTGGCTCCAACCTAATGTTTGCGATGGCTCCGTAAAATTTGCCGCCTAAATGTTTTGCGATGCTTTCATGTATGCGGAAATCTCTGCTTTCGTGGTATTGGCTTCCGCTAAAGACGCCGACGTTTCGGTTTTTGCATAAGGGTTCAAGTAGGGTTTCGGCTCCTTTGCATTGTTCGTTTAAATCGGTTGTCATCATGTGTAGTCCACATTCTTTTGGGTTTACGCCTGCGCATACGTCGCCTAAAATGAAGATGGTGTCAACGTTTAGTTCGTTGCATGTTTTAACGAAGTTGTTCCAGTGTTTTAAGAGTTCTTTTTGGCCTTGGTTTGCCATTTTTGAAAGGTTTGTGCCTTCTTCGGTTTCCCAGTTTTCGGGGCATACTGCGTAGCGGCTGCCTACGTGGAGGTCGCTTATTAGGGCTATTACGCGGGCGTATTCGTGCACGAGTTTTACGGTCATTTTTTATATCCCTCCTAAAGTTTTTTCTTTTTGCGGTGTTAAACTGTTATAGTGTTGGGGGGTTACGCGAAAATCCAAACCATAAGGGGTGTCGCTTTCAAAAGTTCCATCGGTTCGGAAACCATTCTCCGTTCCGCTTTCAACTCTATCGTCGGTTTTTTGGTTCACGCAACCCTCACACGTTGCCCGACACAAATCCAAACCAACAGTTTCATCGCTTTCATCGTGGCTTTCGGTTTGGCAACCATTATTTAAATCGCTTTCAACCATGTTGTCGGTTTTTTGGTGTGTCGGGCATGTTACGTTACGCAAATCCAAACCATTTCCGTCGTCGCTTTCAATTGATGCTTCGGTTTGGAAACCAGCTGGATGATCGCTTTCATCGTATGTTTCGGTTTTTTGGTGCGCAACGTAACCATAATACAAATCTCGAATCAAACATTTCACTGTAATAATCAACGCCCGCTTATGCGCATGAAAACGCTTAATTCCCCTCTCCAACTCTAACTGTTTCCGCTTAACATAAACTTTATAATATTTTCCTTGCCGCCCAGAATGCTTAATCAACTGTTCACCTAAACCGTTCTTTCCAATAAGAAAACTTCGCCCCTCAGGGTCAAAACCGCATTTTTCACCATGTTTTTTATGGGGAAGTTTGCCTTTTTCATTAGGTGCCAACCCGTAATATTTGTAAATTGCCCGCAAAGAACGCCAATTTTTACTATAAATCAAATTGACCAGAAACGCTGAAGCTACGGGCCCAATTTTTAAATCTTTAAGAAACTCTTCGTACACAGCAAATTGTGGAAGCACACGCTTCATATCTTTAATTAATTCACGTTTCATTTCTTCTTGTGTTTTCGGCATGTGCCAAAAGTATATTTTACCCAAATGTTGAGTGTCAAAATGATTAAGTCTTAATTCGGTGCTTATTTTCATTTTTTTAACGTCAACATAGCTTTCAAATATTGATTTAAGCAATTTTAGATTCGTGTTAAAATCATTCATTTTTGGTTTTCCTCTCTGTCCCATTTGTATGACTGTAAAGTTTCTTTTCGGTCATCCCAAACCAACATGCCACCATGACATTTCGGGCACATTTCATGGTTGTTCAGTTTTTTTGTTAATGGAAAAATTGTTTTGCAGTTGTCGCATCGCAAAAAGAAGCCGTGTTTGCTTCGGTTTGGGTTTGTGCCGACTTCGCAGGAGCCTTTATTGCAATCACTCATATTTTTCGCCTCTGGCTTCCAACCAACTACTCAACAAATAACATTTTGGACTGTGATGTTGAAGGCAATTTGGAAAACTTAGGCATTGTATGGGTTTGCCGCTTACAATTTTTCCGTGTAGTTGCTGCGGGTTTTCAAGGATTATTGTTGTTGTTTGTTGGGTGGCGGGACAAAAAGTTTCCACGCAATAAAGATATGTGGGTGGAGGCGTGTTTTTGTGTTGTAGGTAAACGTTGAGCATGTCATCTTTATGGTTCCACCGTTTTTTACCACGCAACTTAGCCATTTCTATTTCACCTCTAATTGTTTTTCCAATTTTAACCCACATTCCCCACATAGTAAACCCCAAGAACCATCTAAGTAAGTAACTTGCCATTCTACTGGCTGTTTACCGCATAAGGCGCACTTTTCAGTTGGATACATGCTGCTCGTTATACGCTCCAAACGCTTAAAATTTGCGCAGATTTGCGCAAAATCGCCTTTTGCGTGAATTTCAGCCTCCTTTTCTAAAACGGGACTGTAAAAGATGCTGTAAAATTTGCGCAAACAAGTTGTTTTACTAATAATATAGTTGTCTAATTCTTGAATTGTAATGCTCTTTTCATTTCCGCCTTCACTACTATATATATAAATTGTGAGTGTGTTGCGCAAATTTTTCTTCCATTTTTCAAAGTTCTCTTGCAGATTGGAGTTTAAAATTCGCGCAATTTCGGAATTTGCGTAATTTTGCGCAATTTTTCCGTTTTGGATTGTCTTGTAGATAACTTTCCGTTTATCCTGTGAGTCTTCATCGCTGGTTAAATAGCTGGTTTCCTCGAGAATGTTAAGGTAATTTTCAATCGTCCGCTTGCTCCGCCGAGGCTTAAAAGTAGCGTTGTAGGCTTCCACAGCCTCGGCAGTGTGGAAACTTGCAAGTTTCACGAGGCATTTATAGTAAAAGTCCAGAAGATTCTGGCTTAAGCCTGTCCTGCTGGTTTCAAAAAGGTTCAGGAAAATCGCCCAAGCGTCCTTAACGTCGCTTTCGCTTGCCACGAGAACCTCTTCATTTCCACTTTTCAATCTAGGTCTATAGTAATAGTTGAGTGCTGCAACGCATTTGATAAAGTTTTCAAGAAAGCTGAACTCAGCCATGTCCGCTGCAACCTCGGTTGGGTAAAACTTGTCCAGCTCCTCGAAGGGAATGCAGATGTCTGTGAGTTTTAAAAGGCGGTTTTTGAGGGTGGCAATCCATATTCTTGCCTCGTCATATTCAACATCTATGTCGTTTTTTAGCCAGGGATAAGCGTTCAACTTATGTGTTAAAGCGTTAACATGTTCAACTTTGCTTTTCGACTCTTCAGGGCAAACTATGAGGCAGCGTCGGCGAAACTCCTCGGGAACCGTTTCCTCCTTGGCCCTTATGAACACTGTTGCGGGCCACCCGCACACTTTAACATGTTTAGTCTGCAAGCTGCCAATCTTCGTTTTCTCAGTTATGCGGTATTCAATCTCCCGCTCATCATGGCTCAGAATTGGGTAAAGCATGCGGAAAGTTTCAGGGTGAGGGGTTTCAAGGAAAAGCAGAGTTTTGCCCTGCAGGTCAACCCGGTAATAACCGTCTTTAGCTTTAGCCTCGTAGTCCCTTCGAGCTTTCCTGTAATCTTCAAGCTTCTCGTATTCTTCCCGTTTAGGAGGTTCTAGCCTTGAACCGTCAGCGCTGTAAAGGTCACCCCTCTGATGGATGAGGGCTGTGGGGCTGAGTCTTCCAATAATCCAAACGTCACTTGCGGGGAAAAGTTTCAACACGTGGGTGGCGTTGTAGCTTTTCCCAGTTCCCGGGGCTCCTCGGATGTAAAGGTTTAAAGGGTTAGGCGTGTAGGCGCTTATGCCCGTGAGTAAAACGCTTACTTTAACCTTGTAATCGGCGATGATGATTTTGTCTAAAACGTTGATTAACGTTTCAAGTGGAACATCAAACTTTAACAAACCCTTCATCTCCACACATGGTTTTGTCCCGCACGCTTTCCCACAAAATTAAACCAGAAAGATAATCACACCAAAAGCCCGTGTCAAAGCCTTGATAAGGCTTACAATGTTTACATTCTCGGCAACTTTTCCTTTTCCTATTCATATATTAAGCCTCAAAATTTTAGTTGCTTCTTTTAAAAACGGGATAAACAAGCACAGACGCATCCGCACACTGCATACATAAATAATTGGTCCGACAATGCTTACCCCTATTAGCACTCGTTTTACGAAGGGCCCTCTCACCAGGCTTAATTAGCCTTCCACAAGCTTGACAGCGAACAGGCTTAAGCTTATGTCGCTTTGAAATTGTGACAATTTTGGTTCTTTTGCTCATGTTAAGCCTTCTTTAACCGTCTCTCATGGGTCGCCCATATAGGGGTTGTATAACATTCCATTTTGTTCCATGTAATCCAATGTCCACTTCAGAAACAACAGAAAAGCCATGTATTCCTTATCGTTTCGGGCTTTTCTCCATAATCGCCGTGAAAGGCTTCCAACATTGTCTTTTTTGGTTGCAGTAACTATTCTTTTCATGTTTTAAGCCTTCTTCGGCACTCTAAAATGCGATTCTTTACCCGCACTAACGTAGTCTCCGCCAACTTCACGCACTATTTGAGCTATTTTCGCAAAGTTTTCAGCTCCCAAAAACTGCCGTGGCTTAATAATCACCAAATCCGCCGTATCTTCAAATTTAAGCAGGTCTGCCAGTTCAGTTGGAAACTTTGTCTTTAACGCTTCAACCGTTCGGGCTTGCTCTAATGTTTTCGCCGAAACCGCTGTGAATTCATGGATTATGGGTGTTATGGCGTCGAGGAGTTTTTGCCACATTTTTTGGCTTTCCTCTTCACTCAACGGCACTTTATCTCACCTCCAACATTTTATAATCGCCATAAATTTCCAGTATTTGCGAAACTGCAAAAGCCCGTTTACATGTAGCCTTCACAATTTTGCCAGCTAAAACCATGTTTTTTAATTGCCTTAAAGATTCAAAAGTCCGCTTTTCCCTATCCGCTGGAATCACACGGTCGTAATGGACAAGATATTCTTTGCGAACTGGTAATATTTGCACTCGCAGGATCCACCGTTTATCTTCGGGTTTGCGGTAGATTAAACATGGAAAACCATCATTCATGGGTCAGCCTCCTTTTTTGCTCTTTTCCGCCACTTTTTCACGGGCAAATCGTAGGCTCCAGACGCCCTGTTAAACACACATTCAGCCCCATCTGGAAACCTATGATGCACCAAAACCACTTTGTTCATTTTTTACAAGCGCCTCCTTTTTGTAGTATTGGCAGCCAGTAGCCCAGCCTGGCATACGGTCCACAAGTTTACAAATAAGCAAATTAGCACATGAACTGCAAATTTTCGGCGTTAAACTTTCGGTTTTATAAAATTGTGGCTGCTGCGGCGAAGTTAAAGGTCCATTTTGCAGTTTTTCATATTCGCCCTTCAAATCTTCAAAGTAGACGAGGCGGCTTAAATAAAACTGTGTGTAAGCTAAGCTTTTATGCCGAAGGATTCGCCTTAACAGTTCGAGGCTTCCGCCCTGCCTGTGCCATTCCGCAGCAAAATAATGCCTCAATAAGCGTGGAGTGAAACCTCCCACGCCAGCCTTTTCAGCTATCCTTTTCACAGTTACAAGCACGGTTGTCACATGCAACGGGTTTTCAGCTTTCTTGTGGCTCCAGCTTCTGCTGTAAACTTCTCTCGTGAACACGTAGCCCTCTTGGCGTGGACCTATCAAATCTTGGATAAGTTGAAGCGTTAAAGCGTCCAAGGGCAACGGATACAACCGTTTCCGTTTGCTGTCCAAGACATGGAAGGTTTTATCTTGAAAGTTTATGTTTTCAATTTTGAGGCTGCAGATTTCGCCTGTTCTTAAGCCGATTTTCATTGGAAGCCTAATCAGCAAATAATCTCGCAAGCAACAGTTTTGCCGTGCATAATCATGCACGTGTAGAATGTCGGCTCGCCTAATTATGATAGCGTCTGCTTGCCAAGTGTATTTTTGTCCCCGGTTTTTCATGTAAAATTTAATTTTCGCCTTGGCTTGCCATTTAAAGATAGCTATGCATTTTACTGTTTGGTCCTTGGAGAGAGGTCGGTTAAAGTGAATTTTAGATTCAGTTTTTGAATAAGGTTTTAGAATCTGCGTGGGTTTGCGTTTGAGTGTCATTGGACCACTGGCTGCCTGGACCCTATTTTTGGCTGGGTTGAGTATTTAAAACTTGCGGTGCGTCTGAGGGCTTATGAGGCTTAATATTTGGTTCAGTATGTCTTGGCGGATGTGTGGATGCTGCAGGTCTGTCAAAGGGATGTCTGTTACTACTTTTGTGCCTACGGTTATGGTTAATCTTTCGTTCACTTTAATTTTTATTATTCGCTTCCTCATTGTTTACTCTCCTCTTTGTTTTGTCATGTATTCCCTTATAGCATCTTCCAAAGCTTCGCTTACTTTTCTACCTGTGCCATATTTTTTGATGACAAAAATTAACCATTCACTCCAAAGTTTCTCATCAATGTTTATGCTTGTCTTCTTTTTTGTCGTTTTTTCCTTCATGTTTATTTATTCATCTCCATTTATGTTGGTTTTAAATATCCTTCTTTGGGCTCAAATATTACACCATATCTTAGTAATGTGTTTATAGCTTTTTCAGAATACCCCTTTCTAAACAGTTCCTCTTTTTTAGCCAAACCATATTTTTTAGCCCTATAATAGATTGCTCTATAAACTCTTTTTTCCTCTTCCTCTTCATTTGTATTTGTTTGTTCTTTCATGTTTTTTCGCCGTTTTACCTTTATAAGGTTTCTCCTATATAAGTTTTACCATTATACCACAAACTTTATATACCCCGACGGTATAATGGTATAATGGTGAAAAAGGATGGTTGATGTGAAAACCGTAAACGGCAAAACCTACGTGCGCCTAAACTGCATCCGCTACGCCCTAATTCCAGAAGAAATAAAAAACTTGTTAGACGAAGCGTTTGCCGAAAAAATCGTTAAGGCTTTCCAAGCGCAGGTTGAAGCGAATCACGGCTGGGGCTTCACGGTCCGCTACAAGGGCTACCGTGTAAGATTTGACTTGGAAAATGCAACAAAAAACAAAATTCCCATAATTTACGAGGGTTACGTGGAAGAAGCGCCGCAGACGACTCAAACAGTTTTAACGGAGGCTTTGGCACAATGAAATATAAGCGTGTTTGTAGTGATGCAAATTGCAAAGCTATTTTTTATTGCGAAGGCGAATGTCAAGTTAAAAGAAAAATTGAATTGGAAAACAACTGTTTTTGTCCAAAATGTTTACAGGAAACTTTGCAGAAGCATCCAGATTTTTACCCTGAAGATTCTCCGTTAAGGTGTAAAAGTCGATTAGGAGGAACCTAAATGACTTTGTCTGAGGCTGAAATAACACAACTCGCCATCCAAGGCATCATCACCCCATCATATTATGTTGAGTTGAAAAGGAAAATTAGGCGAGAGAGGGTTGCCTATGAAGGGTAAAAGTGACAAAAGAAGTTTGACGGATGTGCAGTTCGAAATTATCATCGCCTTGCTTAATGAGGACCCGAAGTTGGGGGAAAGGCTTAAAATATACCTAAAATAAAAAATAACAATGACGGCAGAATGGGAAGATGAAAGACAAAGACCGAAAAATATTTTACGCCGTAATAGCGGTGCTTTTGATAGCTATAGATTTTTTTTTGGCTTTTTGGTTATTGCCTATTTCCGTAGAAAATGCTGGAGTAGAACTGTCTATTGGTTGTGCATCTGCAACTTTTTCTTTATCAACAATATTAAGCGTAATGCTAATTTTTGATGCGATCGAAGGATAAAAAGTTAAATGTTTGTTTGAAGCGTTTTCTGTGCCTCGAACATTTTGCGGAATATATAGTCTATCATTATGGGCTCGTTGCTCATTAGCAACTCAGTTTTCCAAAGAACGTCTTGGAGTGTGTGTGTTATTTCGAGGATGCGGAAGCTTCCGCTTATATTATCATTGCTTAGGGTTATGTTTTGCATGTCGCCCGGTTTGAAAGCGTTATTTCCAAAAGTTTCAACTGTTAAAGTTGTAACCTTATCCTTATAATAAGCAAGAAGACTTTGGGCCCTTTTCGAGCATTCATCATCACTTGTTAAAGAATCGTCAATGGTGGGTTCTGGCATTCTAACTCCATACAGACTTTGACTCGTAGAATCTTCGGCGGTTCCTCTCCATCTTCCATGCCCAAAATATAAGCCGTCAAGAAAAACACCATCAGCTTGATTTGATGTAATGTCAAATGCTATTGCAGTAATGTTAGCCCATGATGGTGAACCAACTTTATGCCATGGTCCACTTGGATTTTTAACTTCGTCATATTCTTGATTTGGTCCCAATTCAAATTGGTTAAAAGCCCAATTGTTATATGTGGTTACATTCATGGTAGCATAAAAGTAATTTGATGAATCTGGTGCGTATAACTGCACAGTCTTCGTGCCTGCGGGACCCCAATAAATCATGATGAAGAAGTTTAATGTTTGATATGCCCCTTTCCCAAATAAACATATTGAAGATAAGTTTCTGTGAAATTTCACTTCGTAAGGCGAGTCAGTTTGTGTGTTACATTGTAAACTGGTTGCACCAACTTTTTTAATTGTCATTGAAACATATTTGGCAGCGCCTATATCTAAAATCCAGTTGTCAAGACTGTCAACAGTCCATGAATCCATGTCGGAAGGTTCGCATCTACCACTATCGCCTGGAACACCAATTTGTCCTGCTTTTCCATAGACTTTTATTTTGTTTTTAACCCTATAAGTGTCATACTCAATCTTATACCGTATAATCTTATCTGTCAAATCAACCGTGCTATTATTAGCGCCGCGAGCAAAAATCCACAAGTTACCCGCAGGGTCCACGTAACCGTCAAAACCAACCGCCCCGCTGCTTGTTTGACAAGCATCCGCAACGTCCCGAATCACATTCCAAGGCGTCTTCTCATCAAAAACATAACTATGCGTGCTTGCAATAGCATTGCTTCGGTCCACACCATAATTGCTCAAGTAACTGCAGAGGGCCACAGCATCCTTAATAATCGTCTTACCATTAGTGCCCGTATAAACTTTCTGTAAAAGCGAAGGCGGAACTTGCATTTCATCTCCATGGTCCATACATTCCACATAAATGTAATATTCTGGGGCGCCCGCTGTTCCTTCGTAGCTGACTTTGCTTACTCTTCCGCCGAAAACTTTTTTGGCGGTGTCGCCTGTGCGGTAAAGCCAAATAAGCGTAACATCATGTTCTTTCACTTTGCCTGTGTATTGCTGGTTGAAGTTGGGAAGTTTAAATTTGGCTCCAGCCAAACCTCGACTTAAAATTGGCAAAGTAATTTCTAAGCTTTCGATGGCGTCTGCAACGCTTAAATCTTCAGTTACTGGCGTTAACAGTGGGTTTTTGCAGATGGCAACATAATCAAACTTAACGTTATTAGTAAAGTTACCAACATACTCTTCCAACAAAGCAATTTTGTCAATTGGGTTTCCAGTCGCAAGCGAAAACGAAAACACGCCTGTTCCCGTCTGTCCAGCTGCCACATTATACCAGTTACCGTCAGTTCGATGAATTTTTACACCCCATGTCGTGTTGGCTCCGTTAACTTCAGTTACACACACTATAAGTTTTGAATAAGTCACACTATCAATGGCACCAACATTTTTTTCAACTCTCCCAACAGCATTAAAACCAATAATCGTTATTTCGTCGCCGTTTACTGTGTAAGTACCAGAAACAGCTGTCCATCCCTTAATAAAATTATCGTCGAAAAAGGCTGGTTCCCTGAAGACTCCTATGCGGCATTTAGGCTGTGGAAGGTTTGCACTCATCTTTCAACGACTCCCGCCCTTTTCAAAACATCCAAAATACGATTAGCAAGCTTATCCGCATCATAATGGCTTGCGAAAGTGCTGCCCCGAGCGTCAACATTCAAAACTAAACCGCCAGCCCCAGCCGCCGCAGTTCTGGGCAAAACATACTCTCCAGCATGAAGATAATAAACGCCTTCTTCTCGTATTGGACCGCCGAATTGTCGGCTTGGAATTCGTGCAGCTAAGGCTAAACCTATTCCAGCGGCAGCTATGGCTCCTGCCAATATAGCCCAACCCCAAGGTCCGCTTAACGCGTTTACAATTGAGAGAGCTATGGCTTTAGCTTGTAAAGCAGCCACATGAGCCCATTCTGCAAGAGTGTTTGCAGCCGTCTGAGCAGCGTGGGCAATATGTGCCGCAATGGATGCATACATCATTTTTGTTTTTGCAACTATTGCTCCTGTTAGAGTCCATTCTGCAGCTTCTTGTGCTTTTAAGGCTCCAGTTAAAACACCCACCGTCTTAGCCATGTTTTCTACAATGGTGTAAACGCGGAGGGCTGCGCCTAAACCGTGAAGCATTCCCGTAACTTCTTTTCCAACTTGACTGTTGTTAAATAAGACTTTGTTAAGTTCGCCGATGCTGTAGGCTGCAGTTTGAACTTGCCAGGCTATGCCCCGCATGTTAATTTGAATTTCATCCGCCGTTTCCTTAATCATGTTCCTTGCAGAAAAAGTTATTACAACCCGCTTTTCAGTTTCTTCAGCCAATTTTAATCCCTCAACACTTCACTAACTTTTTCCATAAGTTCTTCCCATCTTTCCATAATAACTTGCCATGCTTTTGTCATAAACAACTTAGCCTGAATATATCGTGTTCCAAACTCTTGGTAAACAGCGTAGGGGACTTCAGCAAAAATCTTGTAGCCCTCTTCCAGTCGCCACATCCAACCTATGCTGGACCTAAGCCGCCCAGTTCTCACAGGGGCCTCGCTTCGGGCCTGTTCCGTGGCATCGTCAACTATTTCCTGCATTTTCTCCCTTACCTTTTCGTCAAGTTCATCTGGCAAACTTTCAAGCCAACTTTTCAACTCGTCCGCGCCTTCTACGTTTATTTCTACACTCATTTTTCCACCCGCTTGAGAGTCTCCTCTGCCCTCAAATTTTCTGCATACAAAACAGCAAGAACATTCTGTATTTTACGGCAGTCTTCACGGGCTAACTGGCTTGGCAAACAACCCAACTGAAGACACAAGTAGGCTTCTATGCTTTCAGGGTTAGGATTGTTGCGAAGCCAACTGGCGACCGATGCGAAAAAACTCTGTCCGATTCAAACCTGCAACTTTACACGCGCATTCCAGCAGTTTTGCGCCAAGCATTGGAGGCACACCCTTGTCTGGGTCCTCGCTTGTTAACGCTTCAAAAGTTATCGGGTTTGTTTCTGGTTGACTTGCAAGTGTCGCCAAGATTAATTCAGCGTTTATTTTTGTGTCGTCAGTGTAAACTACGCCTTGGTTTGCAACTGTGTGTTTCTGCATGATTTTTGCGTATTTGCCCCATGTTAACGGCTTGAAAACGTATTTGCCCATGTATTTAGCGCCGAAGCTGCCGTCTACTTCTAAAACAATTTCTTCCATACGGTTTTCACCTTTATGCGATGGTTAATGTTTTAGCTGTCCAACTAAGTTTTTGCGGTATAACGTCGGTTGGGCGTATTGTTAAGCGTCCAGTGTCAAATTTCACATTGTTGAAAGTGAAAGTGTTTGTGCCTATGGTTATTTTTAATGTTGCTTGTTCTGTTGCGCTTGTTAGGGCCGACATAAGTGTGTTGCTCATGTAGGCTGCGGTTAATTCGCCACTGTATTCTCTTTGTCTTTCCACAAGATACTTCAATAAATCGCCGCTTGTTGTTGTTATAACTGGGTAACGTTCCATGTTGTTGTTTATGCGGAAGCTCCAGTCTGTTACGCCGTCGATTTCTATGCCAGATGGAATTTCAATTTTGGTGTCATACCATGTTTTCGGCACCGTAGCTGGGTCATTTGCGTATGTTGCTCCTGTCGGATGACTTGTGCCTATTGCTACATCTTTAGCTATTACCGTTGGTTTAACAGTTACTAAATTGTTAACGCTTGCACTTACTTCCACATTGTTTATCATTCCGCCCCTATGAAGGTAACTGTGTATTGTTGTGCCGTCATCCGTGAAAACTTCAAGGCTGAAATCGTTAAGCGTGTTTGCAAAGTTTAAGAAAGTGTTGTTTTGGTAAGCGTATTCGAAGCTTATTTCCACCTTAAACAAACCTTTAATGATGTAGCTTAAGTCTCTGCTGCCAATTCCACGCAGTTTTATCAAGCTACGGTCGTAGCTTGGCTCCACATTCTGCACTACTCCAATCCATTGAAACGCTGGGTTTGCTGGTGTTGTGCCATAGGTTGCTTCTTCCACATAGTATGCTTTTGCAATTGCACCTGTAATCGGCTTACTGTATGACAACTTTATTCATTCCTCCTTCAAATTCTTTTTCGATTTGTTCTTTCAAACTTAAATATTTACCATAAAATCCTTGCTCATAACGTTCTATCATAACATGACACAAAGGGCAAACCCAAATCCCCTTCCTCATATCATTATCATCCCAATGATGATAAACTAATCTGGAACCGTTATGCTCGCATATTTCACAAATCCCTGGATATGAACGTTTTTTTACACGATATGCTTTTTTATTGGTAAATAAAATATTGTTTCGATGCCAATCCTTTTGGTATATAAGTCGTTTTTGCCTATACTCCCTAAATTTGTCTTTATGAGTTTGATAATAAAGTCTGTTACGTTGCCTAAGCCTTTCTTTTTGTTCTAAATTCTCTATTTTTAACATATCAACTTCCCTTTGCGTGAAAATAAACGCATGTTACGAGAAGCGTTAGGCGAAGCATGTTTTCCGCTTCAACTTGAATAGGTTCACGGCTTAAAAATGCAAAACTGACACCTGTTATGCTTGTTTGGTAACTGTGAATTATTCGGCGAATCTCATTCTGCAAAATCGTGCGCTTATCATAAGCCCCAGAAACCGAAGCCTTAACCGCCACATCAACCGTCACAACCTCTTCAACCCGCCACCAACTATGACTAATCGGACGGCTTGTAGTGGCTCCTGGACTATAAACTGCTATCAAATAATTTTTTGTGCCGCTTTTCGCCCACAAAGCAACATCAACACGGTTAACCGTCCATTGAATATCATTTTTGCTAACGCCTACGCTATCATTCCAATTGTTGAAAAGGCAGGTTTCGACATTTTGCGCTATGGAAGTCATATCATTTTCACCAAGCAAGGAAAAAAGAAAAAATGAGGCTAAAACAAACAAAAGAAAAGGGAGTTTTCAGCCAACAATAATTATTTTGTTTCCATCAATTTTTACTATAACTTTGTCGCCAACTTTTAATGGAAACGCAGAATCTTGCACGAGTGTTTTTGGCAGGCGAACCGCCACAGTGTATTTGCCAACCTTAAAAACGCGCCCCTCACCCTCAAGCATGTTCTTTCCCCCTATGTATGCGTCGACATAATCGGTCATCAAAATCGCAGGTCTTCACATTATCGTTCCTCGGGTCGTAATTACACATGTTGCATAACCATCTTGGCGCAAAACTACATTTGCCACACATTACACGTCACCTTAAATTTGCTTGCGAAAAACTATTGTCCGCTCGTGCGGATTTGCAAATATGCGCCAGTTCCAATATTGCTGCTTTAAAACTTCTGCTGCGAGCACCACGTCCTGTCGACTTATGTTTCCACTGTATGTAACGTATTTCATCTCGTTGTGGACTTTTTCTTCGATTTTTGTTAACTCAACTTTCCAATCGCGTGGAGGTCTCCCAACTTTTATTGTTACTTCCAATTTTTCTGGGAGGTTTGTGTTTGTCATTTTTTCTTCCTCACTTTTACTATTAGCTTTACCAGTATTTAAGCTTTTCGTTTTACCCTATTTAAATCTTTCGCTTCCACAGGGAGAGGGGGGGGTAAGCACTTAAACCCCTTAAGATTTAGCCGAATCAATCAGTTTCTGAAGCCAAACCGTTATGGCTGTAGGCCCAACCAAAGCCGTGTAAACGTCAAAAGTTAAACCAGCCATATCAAGACCCAACGCTGAAAGCGCTGCTATTGCGGCTGTTCGCAGAAACTTTTTCCAACTGAAAGGCTTGTCCTGTGCTGAGTAGCCTAAGAAAGCGTAGATGAGGCCTGCAACCACTCCTAACGCAACATTAAAAACGTTCATTTATGTTTTCACCTCCGTTTAAATTTTTATCCTACACTTGTAAGCGGACGCCGAGCGCTAAGTTGAAACATGAGCCTCTGTGCTCTTTCCTGAAGCATTTTCCATTGTAACCCATAGGGGCCGTCTTTTGGATATTCTGCGCTTAAGTCGCCAACCTGGTAACTTTGCAGTTGAGGCCCGCTTAAATATGCGATGACGGCAAGGGCTGCAAGTGAGGCGCTTAAGTCTTTAACGTAGGTTGGCACGGTTGTGTAGCCCCAAGTGTAAGTGACACGGTAACGTTTCAGCCCGTCAAGCCGAAGCTTGTAAAAGCGAATTTCGCCACGTTCAGCATAAAACTCGTAAGTTTGCATTGTTGGATACTCGTTTGGTTTGCCCTCTACCGTATCATTTTTCCATTGTGTGCCGTCCCAATATTCAACTTGGCTTATGCTGATTACTGGATGATGATTTAACATTATCAAGCCAGCTCTGGGCCCATAGCCTATTCCATCATAATATTCAACCGTGTCATTGTGCAAGTTCCAGTCGTGACCGCAGAAACTGTCGATGAAAGCGTCCGCATCAATTATGAAACTTGCAACCGTGTCATTTGTGGGATTGCTTGAACTGGTGAATGTCATTCCTAAAAGTTTGCCAACGTCTGAATATGTTGAATACGCCATTTTTTCACCCTTCCAAAACATTCAATAACTCATGAATGCGATTATATGAAGGAATAACCAGACGGCTGAGATGAGGATGCAAAACTTCTTCAACTTGCCGCATAACTTGTGTGGTGGGATTTTTCGGAACATTCAATATTAAAGGGCTCTGCGTTAAATCCGCACGGTGCTGGAGCCTATAAGACTGTTTAGGATGGAAACCCGCCATTATGCCC
>Ga0078972_1006489_pt1 | contig 27655 bp, 24 predicted proteins | sample YelNatPaOPGAMG01_FD_67568 | JGI IMG/M metagenome (GOLD analysis project Ga0078972, IMG submission 67568) | Hot spring thermophilic microbial communities from Obsidian Pool, Yellowstone National Park, USA - OP-RAMG-01 (SPADES assembly) (version 2) | ecosystem: Environmental > Aquatic > Thermal...
GGCGTGCGGCGTGCCATCGTCATCTCCGGCGGGGTCAAGGAAATGCAGGACGCACGCGACCGCGTCGTGATCGGCGGCGATGACACTCGCAAGTCGTTCGAGACGATGATCGACAACCTGAACAAGGTCATCGAGACGCACACGCCGAAACAGTCGTAGCGTTGCCTGACAAGCCGACGGCCTGCATGCTGGTAATTGTGTGCAGGCCGTCGGCGGTGCAGCCGATTCGGCAGTTGACAGAGGGTAGCGGAGATGGCCACTCAAACAGCGGTCGCGGTCAGGGCAGGTCGGAAGTGGAGCACTCAGAGGCGACGCGAGGTCGCCTGGGCTTACGCGTTCCTTACACCCGCCTTCTTTTTCCTGATCGTGCTCCTGCTGTTCCCTATCCTTTTCGCTTTCTGGATCAGTCTTCGCGACTGGAGCCTGATCCCCCGTCCTTACCCGTTCGTCGGCCTGGGCAACTATGTGGAGGCATTTAAAGATCCACTGACTATCAAGAGTATCAAGAATACCTTCATCTACACGATCGGCGCCGTTCCTGTGAGCATGGTCATTTCCCTTGCCCTGGCTCTGGTGATGAACCTGGAAACGTTGCCTTTCCGCACCCTCTTCCGCACTGCCTACTTCATCCCCGTGATCACTTCCTGGGTTGCCGTGTCCTTCGTGTGGATATGGATGTTCGAACCTCGCTGGGGCTTGGTTAATACCTTCCTCGCCTGGTTCGGTATCCATGGCATCAAGTGGCTCGCCTCGCCAAAGTGGGCGCTCCCCGCGGTAATCATCGTCTCGATCTGGAAAGGTCTCGGCTACAACATGGTCATCTTTCTGGCCGGCTTGCAGACCATCCCACGCGAACTGCTGGAAGCGGCCAAGATAGATGGGGCCAGCCGCTGGCAATCGTTCTGGTCAGTGACGCTGCCGCTGTTGAACCCGACAATCGTCTTCATCACGGTCACTGCCGTTATCGGTTCGCTTCAAGTGTTCACGCCGGCCGTTATCATGACCTCCGGCTTCGGCGGAGAGGCCGGTGGCCCCATCAACTCTACGCGCGTCATGGTCTACCACATCTACTCTATGGCCTTCCGCGCCAACCGCCTCGGCTACGGCGCCGCCCTTGCCTTCATCCTCTTCGCCATAGTTCTTGTCGTCACAATCATCCAGTTGAGAGTCACCCAGCGGGACATCGAGTATGGCTAGGAGTCAGAATGGCTGAGCTTAGCACAGTGGCCCCTGTTGCTTCCGTCTCCCGTCACGCGCGGATACGCAAGCGGCAGGGCCTGGGCCAGATAGTGATCACCGCTGTAGGCTTCGTGATACTGACACTTGGCGCAGTGTGGATGCTCCTGCCCCTGGTCTGGATGCTGTCGGCTTCATTGATGCCCCTATCCGAGGTCATCAAGGTGCCGCCGGTCTGGTTCGCCCCGGCCAAGTACTCCCTGGCCAACTATCAGGAAGTTTGGGGCAGAGTCGGTTTCGCCCGCTTCTTCCTCAACAGCGCCTTTGTCGCTGTGGTTATCACTAGCGGCCAGTTGCTCACCAGTTGCATGGCCGGCTTCGCCTTCGCCCGCTACGATTTCCCCGGGCGCACGCTCATCTTCATCATCATCCTTTCCACCATGATGATTCCCTTCCAGGTGATCATGATCCCGCTCTTTATAATGATGGCGCGGCTGCATCTGGTGAATACTATCTGGGGCCTGATCGTGCCCTCACTGGTCACCGCCTTCGGCATCTTCATGATGCGCCAGTTCATGCTGGGCGTACCCCGGGCGCTGCTCGAAGCTGCCCGCATAGACGGGGCCTCCGAGCCCTACATCTTCGCCCGCATCATGCTGCCTCTGTGCAAGCCTGCCCTCGCCGCCCTGGCGATCTTCTCTTTCCTGGGTAGCTGGGACAACTTCCTCTGGCCCCTGATCATAATCAACAGTAAAGAGTTCTGGACCCTACCCATCGCCATGTCGCGGTTCACAGAGCAGTACATCAGCCAGACTCATCTGCAGATGGCCGGGGCCAGCATTATGTTCCTACCCGTCCTCATCGTCTTCCTGCTGATGCAGCGCAATTTCATCGAGGGCATAACTCTCACGGGGATCAAGGGCTAGCCGTGCGGCTCGATCTGCAAGCCCTGGCTCGCGGCCGGGGCATGACATCCCGCGAGCGGCTCCTCGCCGCCTACCGCTGCCAACCTGTTGACCGCGTGCCTATCCGCGTCTGGGGCGCGGACCCGTGGATGAAGGTTTGGCACCCGTCGTACCAGCCCATCTTGGATGCCGCACTCAAGTACAGTGACATCGTTACCGGCTGGGGGCCGCATCTCAACATCTTCTTCTCCGACCTGCCGGACCTGCAGGTTCACACCGAAGACCGGCCCAGCCGGCACGAGGGCTTCGTCGAGCGCGTCACCACCTATGAAACGCCGCGTGGCCCTATAAGTGAGGTCGAGGCCGTGAGCCTGGAGAACAAGCCCGGGCGAGTACTCAAGTTCCTCGTAGAGAACGAAGAGGATGCGCTCGCCTTCTTGTCAGTGCCCTACATCCAGCCTCGCCCAGACGTCTCACCCTTCTTCGAGATGCAGCAGCGCCTGGGCGAGCGCGGCCTGATGACCGCCTACATCGGCGAGCCCATGTATCACGTCTACTGCCTCATGGGCAGCGAGCTCATGGCCCTATGGAGCATCGAGCGCCGTGACCTCCTCAGGCACTTGATCAACACCATGGCCGACCGCATGACGGCTTACGTGGAGTACCTGCTGGAGCAGAATGTCGGGCCCGTATTCGGCTACGTTGGCCCCGAGCTGTGCATCCCGCCGTTGATGAGCCCGCGCGACTTCGACGAGTTCGTCGTCAGGGTGGACAAGCGCTTCACCGACCAGATCCGCCAGTCGGGTGGCCTGATCTGGGTACACTGCCATGGCGACATGGGTCCGGTGATCGAGGGCTTTCTGGAGATGGGCGTGAATTGCCTCAACCCCATCGAGCCGCCACCCATCGGCATCACTATGGCCGAGGCGAGGCGCCGCGTGGGCAACCGCATGTGCTTGGAAGGCAACATCGAGGCCGACGACCTCTTCCGCAGTACACCCGAGCACATCCGTGAATTGGTGCGCCAGGCCATCGAGCAAGCCCCCGGTGGCGGCCTCATCCTTTGCCCGACCAGCGGCTTCATGGAGTGGCCCACCTGCAACCCAGAGAAGGTCGCTAACTACCTGGCCTTCATCCAGGCCGGGCTCGAGTTCGGCCAGGACTTCGCCTAGGCACGGCAGCCGCCTCAGCCACTGCCTCACCTCCACGGCCTGCCACTTCCTCGTCGCGGTTGTGCGACAGCGCTCTGCGCGGGCATAATGTCTGCCGACCGCAACGGAACGGGACCACGCGGACAAGGCCAGGACCGGGCCGATCTACCCGGCTAGCCTTCAAACTATCCGGCGTTGATCCACGTGGTTCCGCCTTCCTCCATGTCACATTACCCACAAGAGCAGGCTGAGGAAGAGGGTGAATACAGAGGCATCACAGGTGAAGGCAGTCATCATCGCCGGCAGCCCGCGCCAGGGCGGCAACTCGGATATCCTGGCCGACAGGCTGGCGGCCGGCTTGCGCCAGGGCGGCGCGGCCGTCGAACTCTTGCATGCGCGCGACCTCAGCGTCGGCCATTGCCGCGCCTGCTACTATTGCTCGCGCACCGGCCGCTGCATCCAGGAAGACGACATGCAACGCCTGTACGACCTCTTCCTGACAAGCCACCGCGTCTGCTTGGTGACGCCCGTCTTCTTCTGCCAGACGCCCTCCATCACCCAGGCCATCATCGAGCGCTGCCAGACGCTCTGGACGCGCAAGTATCATCGCCATGAACAGGTGCCAGCGCTCGAATATCCGCGCCAGGGTCTGATCGTGGGCGTGGGCGGCACGCGCGGCCCCAAGGTGTTCGATAGCCTCCGCTGCCTGGCGCGCTTCTGGCTGGACACGATGGACATCAGCCATTACCAGTTGCTCACCTACAACAGCATAGATGAGCGCGCCGCCATTCTGCAGCACTCCGACTACCTGCAGCAGGTGTATGCCGCCGGCCTCCGTCTGGCCGCCCCAGAGCCGGCAGAGCCTTAGCCCGACATGATGCTTCCCTACTCCAGAAACGATGCCGTCGCCTACATCGAAGCTAACCTGGAAGACTTCTCGCTCTCCTTCCGTAGCCTGCCCGGGGCAAGGAGCTACATCGGCCAGGACGTCAAGTGGGTCTACTGCGGCGCCGACGGCCTCAACCGCGTCCTCGGAGTGCACCTGGCCGAGAGCGAGGCCGATGAGCGCGTCGAAGCCGTGCTCTCGATCTATCGTTCGCTGAACGCGGGCTGCCAGTGGTTCCTGGGCCCGAGCACGCGCCCAGCTAACCTGGGCGAGCGCCTGCTCCGCCGCGGCCTGATCCGCCGCGGCGATTGGGCGGGCATGGCGGCGGACCTGACGCTCCCGGCGGCGTCAGTGCCTGCCGCGCCAGGCGTCGAGGTCGTAGAGGTAGCCGACACGGCGAGCCTGCGCCTTTGGGCCAGGGTGGCTTGCCGTGGCTTCGGCATGCCCGAGGCCGCCTGGCAAGCCTTCGAGGATGTCGTCGTCATGCGGGGAATAGGTCCAGGCCTGCCCTGGCGCCACTTCCTGGCCTACTACGAGGGCAAACCAGCTTCCACCGCCTCGCTGTACGGCGAGAATGGCCTTTGCGGCCTCTACTACATCAGCACCGTGCCCGAGGCCAGGCGCCGCGGCTGTGCCCGGGCCGCCACGCTGGCCGCAATGCACGCCGCCCGCGAGATGGGCTATCAGGTGGCGACGCTGCAGGCCACTCCCGCCGGCGCTCAGGTCTACAGCCAGATCGGCTTCGAGCGCTTCTGCACCCTTGTCTTCTACCGCATGGAGGCGGAGCGACATGCTACCGCCTGAACACGGCGCAGCCATCATGGTGGCGCCCACCCGCGAGGAGTGGCGCGTGCTCCGTCGCGCTCTGGCACCAGAGCTCGCTGCTGGCAAGTTGCGGCTCGAGGAATGCGGCGTGGGGCCAGAGAACGCTGCAGCCCTCTGCCGGCGGCTAGAAGACGAAGGCTGGCGGGGCAGCCTCTTTCTGGCAGGCTGGGCTGGCGGCTTGAGTGCCGACCTGGCGGCGGGCAGTGTGGTCCTTGCCCGCTCCGCCCTCTCCCTCGACGGCCCGCCCCATGCCTGCGAGCAGCGCCACCTGCCGGACGCCAGGGTGGGCGACATCCTCACCGTCTCGCGGGCGCTCTACACGCCGGAAGAGAAACGCCGGGCCACGGCCACCGGGGCTTTGGCTGTCGAGATGGAGGCTTACCCCATCGCTGCCTGGGCGGAAGCACAGGGGCTACCGTTCGTCCACGCCCGCGTCGTCCTGGACGCCGCCGATGAGCGGCTGCCCGACCTGAGCCAGGTCGTGGACGAGAGCGGCCGCCTCCGCTGGCTGGCCCTCGGTCGTCATCCCTCCTTGCTGCTCGAACTGGCGCGCCTCTACACCAGGTTACGCCGCCTCAACCCCATCCTGGCCGGCCTCGCCCGCCAACTGGTCCGGCCAGGCTGACGTCGCCCTGACGATCTGCTTCACTCTGGCCAAAGCCGGCCAGAGCATTCCGACCGACCACAGACAGCCAACCAGGGCCATCCCCACCTCGCCGATGGCGAAGGTGATGGTCAGGTTGAAGGCGAGCACGCCGGCAAACAGGGCAATGCCAAGCGCAGCATCGCCATCATAGCCGCGCCAAGGCCCCAACCAGTGCCTCAGCAGCGCTCGCTCTAGCAGCAGGAACGCGCCCGTGATCGCCCAGCCGACCAGGGCCCATCCGACGAAGTTCGACAGGGGCACGCCAAAATACGGCCCGCCGCTCGGGTAGCTGTAGATCCTGCCCAGGAACCAGCGCCCGCCCTGCAGGGCTACCGGGTCAATGACGACATCCAGGCCCATCGTCAGCAGCCCAGCCAGCAGCCAAGCCTTCAGCCCAGGCAGCCGGCCGCCATCTGCCCAGCGCAAACGCCAGAGCCTGCCCTTTGCCAGCTCAAGCGGCTCGAGCAGAAAGCGCGCTGTCTGCAGGCCAGCGAAACTGAGGAAGACGAACGAGAGGCTATCCATGAAGGGCACACCCTGCACCCATAGCTCTCGCCCGCTCGTCGGCCCTGAGATGTAGCCGTAGAGGCCGAAGGGGAAGCCGTTGTGGATGGACGAGTACTCCGCTGCCCAGGCCAGGAGATACCCGAGCAGCAGGTACAGGCCGGTCCGCCGCCACCTCCAGGCAGGCACCGCAGCCAGCAGGTATACTGCCAGGAAGGCGAAGACGTATGGGCGCAGCAGGACCGTGCCAGCGAAGAGGGACAAGAAGCGCAACCTAGCCTCCCGGCGACCCAGGACCGCCCAGCGCCGCCTTCACCTGCGCCATGTCCACATCCGTGTTGACACAGCCATCCCGCAGAAGAGGAATCTGGACGATGATCGGCGGCCCGTCGCCATCCCAGTCCAGCGCCTCGACGGCAGCCACGCCCTCGCGCAACTCCTTGTCGCAGGCTACGGCGACGATGGCTGCCGGGCGCGTCTGGGCGACGCGCTTCACGGCCAGCCTGCCTCCGGGCGCGACGCAGATGTTCTCGTAGCCAGCCTCGATTGCTGCCCGAAGGATAGCGTGGATCTTGCACTCGCTGTGCTCGCACCCGGAACAATCCAGGCCACTTGGCGTCATCTTGCCGGGGCAGCCCTCGGCCAGCCGCAGGCAATGCGGCAGAAGCAGCAACCTCCGGCTCAGCGGCACGCCCGCCAGAGGGTCAGCCTTGCCCTCCTCGCGGGCCGGCTCTACCACCATACTCACCTCCCCCTGACCCGATGATGCTTCTCGGCCAAAATAAGCGAACGCGAATGACCGCAGCTGCAGGCCGATAGGAGGACCGAGATCCGCCTCTATTCCTGCCTGTCCTTGTTCGTCCGTGTTCTCTTTCCTCACCCCAAAGTGCTGTTCAGCCTGCCACTAGGCCCCGCGCACAACGCCCCGTCCCCGCAATCGCGCCAGGGCCAGCAGCGGGAAGTAGTTGCGATACTCGTGATACTTGATGAAGAAATCGCGCGGGAAGCCAGTGCCGGTGAACTCCGGCTCCTCCCAGGTGCCATCGGGGCGCTGGTGCTCAACCAACCATCGGGCGCCGCGCCAGGCAGCCTCGTCCTGCCCATCGAGCGCCAGCAGGCCGAGCATGGCCCAGGCCGTCTGCGAAGCCGTGCTCGGCCCCCGGCCACGCCACTCGCGCGCCTCGTAGGAGCGGCAGGACTCGCCCCAGCCGCCATCCGGGTTCTGATGAGCACGCAGCCAGGCCGCGGCCATCGCCACCCGTCCATATTTCCGCCCGAATCCCAGAGCTGCCAACGCCTGCAGCACGGCGGCGGTGCCGTAGATATAGTTGACCCCCCAACGTCCATACCACGAGCCATCCCCTTCTTGCTCCCGCCACAGGTAGGCCAGGCCGCGCCGGACCGCCGCGTCCTCCGGGCGATAGCCGAGTTCGCCCAAGAGCTCCAGGACGTGGGCGGTCACATCGGCGCTGGACGGGTCAAGCACCTCGCCAAAATCGCAGAACGGTATCCTCTCCACGAGACGGCTGTCGTTTTTCCGGTCGAAGGCTGCCCAGCCGCCATCCGGGTTCTGCATGCCCAAGAGCCAGCCCAACCCCGCCCGGCGCGCCGGCTCACAGGGCACGTCCGTCCGTGCCAGGGCGCGCAGCACCAGGGCTGTATCGTCCGTATCCGGGTAGCGGGAATTGGCGAACTCGAAGGGCCAGCCGCCCGCCTCAACGCCCGGGGCTTGCAGGCACCAATCGCTCAGGACGTGGCTCTGCTGGCCGAGCAGCCACGTGGCCGCCTTGCGCAGCGCCGGGTGGCTGGGAGGAGTGCCGGCCTCGCTCAGCGCCAGCGTCACCCAGGGCGTATCCCAGCCGGGCGAGACACAGGACTGCATTCGCAAGCGCCCACCCTCGCTGATGCCGAAGCTCTCGATGGCAGCCAGGCCCTGCTCGACTTCGCGCTCGTGCCCGCCCAACGTGGCCAGGGCCAGGGTGCTGTTAGCCATCGCCGGGAAGATGCCGGCCCAGCCGCCGTCGGCTTCTTGATGCGCCAGTATCCACGATTCCGCCAGAGACAGGGCTCGCCTGTGCAGTTCCTTTCGCCAGCCGGCACTGCCTGTGCGCCGGAGCAGATCGCAGGCGAACCTGGCTGTGCTCGCACCCAGCTGGCTTCGCCCCGGGCGGCCGAGGAAACGGCGCTCGCCGGCCCAGAACTGCCGGATCTCAGGCACAGGCCCATCGTAGGCCGGCGGCCTGTCCATCAGCACCAACAGCGGCACGATGCTGCTGCGCGCCCAACTGGCGAAACGATAGATGCTGAACGGGAACGCGGCCGGCAGAAGCATCAGCTCCACTGGCATGTCCGGCACGGCGGACCAGGGCACCGCTCGCAGCAGCGCCAGCCACAGGCGGGTGAATACGCGTGCCCGCTCCAACCCACCCAAAGCGCGCACTACTTCCGCTGCCCGCACCAGCGCCGGGTCGTTCGTTGGCAGGCCAGCCAGCTGCAAAGCCACCGCCGCCTCGATGGTGCAGTTGAGCTCCGGCGGCCCACCATGGTAGAGCGGCCAGCCACCATCAACCTGCCAATCCAGCAGCTGTGCCGCGATCTCGCGCTCGAGATCGCGCTCGAGATCGCGCTCGCGTGCCGGGTCAGCACGACGCAGCAGACGGCGCAAGAACAGGTACTCGGCCGTAATGCTGGCGTTCGATTCCAGCTCACCCACCCAATACCCGGCCGGCTGTTGGCAATGCAGGTAGTAGCTGACGCACCTCTCGATCGCCCGATCCAGCGCCGCCAGAAGCCCGGCCCTGTCCACCGCCAGTTCCATATCTCCTCGCCGTCGTTATTTGCCGCCTTCTGGCCGAAGCTTGCCCCTTGGCCTCTCCTGCCAGCCGAACTGCCAGCGGAGCAACTCCCACCAATCTCTCAGGCCATGCAGGCTGCTCATCACCGATGGCTCGAAGCCACTGTGGAGCATGCAATTGGCGCAGCGCTCATCCCGCCCAGGACCGAGATGGGACCAATCTGTCTCGCGCAGCAACTGCTCCAGGCTGGGCACATGGCCGTCGTTCAGCAGGTAGCAGGGCTGCTTCCAGCCCTGGGGGCCGTAAGTCACGGTTCCCCAGGGCACGCAGTCAAGCTGGCGTTCACCGCGCAGGAACTGCATGTAGGCCGGCGTATGGTAGAAATTGCGGTCGCCCCAGAGAGCCCGAAGCTGGCGGAAGCGTTCCTGCGCCTCCTCCCGCGTCAGGGTCGAGGCGGGGGTGCCTACCTCATAGGCAAACGCCGGTGCCACCATGAAACCGGAGACGCCCAAAGCCACCAGGCGCTCGAAAAGCTGCGCCACATCGGCCACGGGAGTGTCCTTGTACAGGGTCGTGTTCGTGGTGACGTTGAAGCCTGCCGCCCTCGCCGCGGCGATGCCCTGCAAAGCCCGCTCGGCGCAGCCGGGCAGGCCGGTGAGGCGGTCGTGGACGGCGGCCGTTCCGTCGAGGTGGACGTTGAGGTAGAGGCGACGGTGCGGCCGGAGTTCCGCCAACCTCTTCTGCAGCAACAGGCCGTTGGTGCACAGGTACACCACTTTGCCCAGCCCGAGAGCCTCAGCGACGATAGCTGGCGCCTCAGGGTGCATGAGCGGCTCACCGCCACTGATGGAGACGAACGGCGTGCCGGCCTCCAGCATTGCTCCCCGCGCCTGCGCCGGGGTCAGGCGCTGGTCGAGGCCATCGCTGTACTCGCGCACTCGGCCGCAGCCGGCGCAACGCAGGTTGCAGGCATGGGTAAGCTCGAGCATGAGGACGAGGGGCACGCCTGGTGGGCCGCCGCTGGTCTCGGCGCGCCGAAGCGCCCGGCCACGCCTCGTCGCCAGGTAGTAGGCCACGCGAAGGTTGATGGAGAGTGGCAGCGGCATAGTTCAGCCTTCTCGTGCAAGCTCAGTTTTGTGGCAGCGCGACGAGAATAGCGGCAGGTTTCGCAACCGTCAAGCACATTCATCCTCTCGCCCCGACCGGCAGGGGCAGCGCGTTGGCACAATAGCCGCAGCGCTCTGGAACGGGCGCTTGCCGCACCCCTGGCCCTGTGCTAGAATCGCGCCCAGCCTGGGGTGGCAGGGCTGACAACTCTCTCAACGTACACAAGCGTCCTTTCCCTTCCCGATTGTGGCAATCTCCCGGCGAGAGGTCTTTATGACGGAAACGTTCCTCAAGCGCACCAAGGCCCTCCTCGAAGACAAGCGCAGCGGCACCCTCTTCAACTTCGCCCTCGCCATAGCTCTCATCGCAGCCGCTCTCTACTTGCCCCCGGTATCGGCTTACGCCCGCATCGCGGACAACGGCTACCGCAGCATCAGCGCCGACGGTGGCTCGGTCACCGACCCCGATGGCACCCAGTTCACCTTGGGGCAAGCTGCCGGCAACATCGAGGCTAAGCTGGTATCCCTGCCGCGGCTCGATTTCCAGGAAGGCAAAGTCACCGATAATCTCAAGGCGGCCGCTCTGGCTGTGCCTGGCCATCTCCGCCTCAAGAGCCCGGTTTACGACCTGGTGACCCGCGATTCGGCAGGCCTGCCGCGTCAGCCCGGGGCAGACTTCGACATTACCGTGGTCAGCGTGCCCATCCCGAACGACAGCGAGCCCTACAGCGCCCTCGCCCTTTATGAATGGAAGGACGGCGCCTGGACTTTCGTCCCTTCGCACGTCATCCCCGAGGACGACCGCATTGAGGCTCATCTCGACTACCTGCCCGGCCCCATCGCTGTGTTCCAGCAGCAGCCGACGGTGCCCGACATCGCCGCCGACGTGATGGCCGGCACTGACCTGCAGGCCATGCGCGACGCCGTCACCCACCTGGCGCCGGTGGGCCTCTACCTCGAAGGCGATGGCTCCCTCGGTGGCCAACTCCCCGCCGAGGCGAAGCAGATCACGGCTGGCATCGCCGTCACGCCCGTAGTGACGAACTGGGGCCCGGATGGCGTCGTTCGCAGCGATTGGACCGACAACATGCTGGCGAACACGGCCACGCGCCAGGCGCACATAGAAGCGCTTGTAAAGTACGTGGCCGACAATCAACTTGCCGGCATCGAGATCGAATACCGCGACGTCAACCCCAGCCTGCGCCAGCAATTCACCGAATTCGCGACCGCCCTCGCCAACCGCCTGCACCAGCAGGGCAAGACCCTGGCCGTGCGCGTGCCGGACCCGGTGCAGGTTTCCGATGACCGCTGGGACACGGGCGCCTACGACTGGCGCGCTTTGGGCCGGAGTGTGGACACTCTCATCGTGCCGGCGCTCGCAGACATTGATGCCTATGGCGAGAACGGCAAGTTGGCGAGCATGCTCACCTGGGCCGTGGGCGAGGTTGAGCGCTACCACCTGGTTGTCTCCTTGCCGGCCCTCAGCCGCGAGAAGGTACTGAACTACACGCTCTATCGCTCCTACCAGGATCTGCTCAACTCGCTGGGCCGCGTGGTCGTTGATCAGGACATGAATTCGCTCGCGCCCAACCAGCCTGTGCAGATTCGCCTCAGTGGCGTCACCTCCTGGTCCGGCCTGAAGTTCGACGAGCAGACGCGTACCCACTGGTACACATACCAGGATACCAGTGGCAACCAGCATCTGGTCCAGCTCGAGGATCCGCGTAGCCTGGCCTACAAGCTCGCCTTCATCGGCGGCTTCCGCGTCCGTGGCGTTGCGATCACTGGCGTCGGCCAGGCTCCAGGCATCTGGCCCGTGTTGGCCGACTTCCGCGACCTGACCATTACCGAGCCCCAGGACACAGTGAAGCTGGCTCTGTCGCTGGCGGGCAAGGCTGGCCAGGGCCAGTCCATCGAGCTTGAACCCGGGGCGGCCGGACTGCAGGTGACGGCTCCCAAACAGGCCGGCGTCTACGCGCTCAAGGCCGCCCTTGCCGTGGGCGATTTCGTGGCCGCTGCCACCCCTCTGACCATCAGCGTGGTAGAGCCCACCGCTACACCCACGCCGAAGCCGACAAGTACGCCGACACCTAAGCCAACCGCCACGCCGACGGCCACTGTGGCCCCAACCGCCACCGTGGCCTTGGAACCAACGAGCACTCCTGCCTCCGCTGGCGAGCAGCCGACAGCCGCTCCCCAGCCTACAGCCGCGCCCGTTGTCGTCGCACCGCCTCCTAGTGGCGGCGGTGCTTTCGGTTACGGTGTGCAGGCGCACATGCTCGGCATGGGCAACGCCGGCATGGTCATGGGCCTGATCCAGGGCATGGGCTTCAACTGGGTGAAACAGCAGATCGAGTGGAAGCTGATTGAGCCTTCGAAGGGCAACTACCAGTGGGGCCAGATTGACGAGATCGTGAACGCCGCCAACGCCGCCGGCATCAACGTCCTGCTCTCTGTATGCAAGGCTCCGGCCTGGGCCCGGCCCGCAGGCGCAAACCTGAGCGTCAATGGCCCGCCCGCCAACCCCCAGGACTTCGCTGATTTCATGGGCGCCATGGCCGCTCACTTCGCCGGCCGGGTGCAGGCTTATGAGATCTGGAACGAGCAGAACCTCGGCTACGAGTGGGGCAATCAGGCGATTGACCCGGCCGCCTACGTCGCCCTGCTCAAGCCCACCTACGCCGCCATAAAGGCGCACGACCCGAACGCCAAGGTCATCGCCGGCGCCCTCACGCCTACCGGCGCGAACATCCCCAACGTCGCCATGGACGATTTCACCTATCTTGAGGGCGAGTACCAGGCGGGACTGGCCAATTACTGCGATGGGTTGGGTGCCCACCCAAGCGGCTTCAACATGCCTCCCGACGCCGACTGGAGCACCTGGAGTGACCCGACGGCCAAGTTCCGTGGCCCCTCCGATAACCACCATCACTCCTGGAGTTTCAAGGCAACCATGGAAGGCTACCGCAACATCATGGTTACCTATGGCGACAGCGGCAAGCGCATCTGGCCCACAGAGTTCGGCTGGGCCGTCAACCCCAACCCTAACCCAGGGTACGAATACGCCGCCGACAACACGCTCGATAAGCAGGCCCAGTGGACCGTGCAGGCGTACCAGATGGCCAAGGCCTGGGGCTTCGTCGGCCCGATGTTCCTCTGGAACCTGAACTTCAAGATGGTGGCGCCCGGCTCGGAGCAGGCGCAGTGGGGCATTGTGGATCAGAACGGCGCACCGCTGCCGGTCTATAACGCCCTGGCGGCGATGCCCAAATAGGCACGACAAATGAGAAAGTGGACCCTGAGGGTGCCGGCCGCAGGGAGCGGCTGCCTTTAGGGTCCGCTTGCAAGTGAAGGGGGATCAGCGGCGAGTGGATCCAGAAAAGGGCAGCGACAAGAAGGCCTGGCCACGCTGGCTGTATTGGTGGTTGGCCTTTTGGACCGTGGCTATCCTGCTAGCTATTGGCTATTTCGGCACCTACATCTTCAACAATGGGCCGGCGGCAGCGCTCGGGCGGGAAGGCGCCAGGCTGACAGCCGCCGCCAGCCACGACGGCGAGCTGTTCCCCAGCCGCCCCGCCCCCACAGCGACGATGTTGGTTCTGGCCACAGCTACCGCCGTCCCCGAACCGAGCCCTACCTCCGTTCCACCTACGCCCGTGCCCGCTACGCCCGTGCCCGCCACGTCCGTCCCTGCCACGGCGACGCCGGCACCGCAGGCGACGGGCCACCAGCACGCCACCCTGCCGATGCAATCGCCCGAGTACGGCATGCAGGCCTTCCTCTGGTGGCGGCCGGAGACGGCTGACCGCGACCTGGGCATGATCCGCGATGCCGGCTTCACCTGGGTGAAACAGACCTTCGGCTGGCGCGACATCGAGGGCGCCGGCAAAGGCCAGTTCGACTGGAGCCGCACCGACCGCATCCTGCAGCAGGTGGACAAGTATGGTCTGCATATCGTCGTCCGCCTCGATAGCCAGCCCCAGTGGGCCGGAGGTGGCTATCCCCTGGTCGGCCCGCCGGACAACCTGCAGGACTTCGCCGATTTCTGCTCCGCTCTGGCGACGCGCTATAAGGGCCGGATAGACGCTTACGAGATTTGGAATGAGCCCAACCTGGCGCGCGAATGGGGCGGCAAAACCCCCAACCCAGCCGAATACGTCGCCCTGCTGCGTGTCGCTTACCAGGCCATCAAGGCAGCCGACCCGCAGGCGATTGTTATCACCGCCGGCCTGTCTCCCACCGGCACCCAACCGCCCACAGCCATGCCGGACACCGACTACCTCCGCGGCATGTACCAGGCCGGCATGAAGGGCAGCTATGACGTGCTTGGGCTGCACGCCCCAGGATACAAGGCCCCGCCCGAACTCTCGCCGGACGAGGCGGCGGCCAACAAGCCCATGTGGGGCGGGGAGCGCTTCTTCTGCTTCCGCCACGTCGAGGACATGCGCAAGATCATGGAGGAGAACGGGGACGCAGCTACGCAGGTCGCCATCCTCGAGTTCGGTTGGACGAGCGACCCGCGCCCCGATTCCCCCTACCACTGGCATGCCGTGGATGAGACCCTGCAGAAGCCGGACTACCTGGTCGGCGCCTACAAATGGGCCAAGGAGCACTGGCGCCCCTGGATCGGGCTGATGAGCCTGGTCTACATCGGTAACCCGGATTGGACGCCCAACGATGAACAGTGGTACTGGAGCATCACCAACCCCGACGTGGGCTCCCCCCGCGCTTCCTACATAAAGCTCAAAGAGATGCCCAAGTAACGCCGCTCGCCAGATAAGGGGCAGGTTCCATGACGGCAAGCCTGCCCCTTCCCCCCATCCTCGCGCAGGCGCTTGTTGATGCCGCTGCACCTGCCGTGGCGGTGCAAAAACGGCAAGGCCCGGCTATCATGGTGACACGTTCACCGCCCAACTCGGCCGGCCCATCATGCTATAGCGCTGCCCCATCGCCCCTGGCTTTGCCTGCCGAAAGAGGTGCGGCGGAGGGTTCCATGACGAGAAGCAGTGGCCTCAGCGGCAACTGGAGCGATGTCCAGGCCAGCATCGCCGTGCGCTCAGGCATTGTGCTGGCAGCGGCCGCCTGGTACGTCTGGCTGCGTACCGTAAACAGCAGCGGCTACGCCGACATGCGCCTGGTGGTGCTCCTGCTCTTCAGCAGCCTGGCTTGCCTGGCGCCCTTGTTCCTGAAGCTGAAACCCTCTTCCGTCATCGCCGTCCAGGCGACGGTGGCCTTCGTCGCCACTTGCGTCGCCTACCTCGGGTTCGGCTACCAGGGGGCGGCGTGGTTCTTCATTGTCCCGCTCTTGCTCGCCAATTTCGCCCTTGGTTCGCTGGCTGGCCTGATGCTGGCGACGGCCGTGCTTCTCGTGCTCCCCAGAGCGGGTGCAGCGGTGCGCGATGGCCTCTGGTTCCTGGACCTCTTCTACATCCTGGTCGCGGCGCTGGCCCTGTTCTCCGCTCGCGCCCTGCGCAACGCCCTGGGCCCACTCATCTACCTCAACAGCATGAACCACTTCACCCTGGCGCTGGGCCTGAACTTGCTCCGGCGCTCGGCCGAGTGGAGCACCCGCTGGGAATTGATCATGGCCGGCTCCGTCCTCAGTATCATGCCCATGCTCCTGATCTTCTTCCTTGGCCAGAACTACTTTGTGCAGGGAATAGCACTGACCGGGATCAAGGAGTAGGGGCACCCACCAGGGGCCGAGGGCATGCCAGGGCACCGCTCCCCTACCGCGCCCTCGCCTACAGCCACATGTTCGCCAGCGCCGCCCCCCGCACGTGCCTGCCCTGCAGCACCTCGCCCGCGCGCACCATGAGCGTGTGCCCATCCGACCCCATGCCCCACAGTTCCCCCCGCAGGAAGACGTTGATGCCATTGGCAATGCCAGCCGGCCCTAGCCGCCCGGGCATGGCGAACTTGAGCCACGCTTCGCCCTCCGTCAGCTGTTGCGCCGTGGCCGGGTCGTAGTCAGCCGGCGGAGGCGTGGTCAGCATGTAGCCGCCCCATGGTTTGTCCCAGGCCCCCTCCTCCTCGACGTACGAAGGGACGGCCACCAGTTCCGCGCCCTTCGCCTTCACAGCGGCGTAAGCCTCGGGGTACCAGGCATCGGCGCAGATGAGCACCGCCAACTTGCCCGCCGGCGTGTCATACACCGGCAGGTCCGCGATGCTCCCCGGCGTCGTGAAGCCCAACTCCCTCGGCACAGGATATGCCTTGCGCACCACCTGCTCATCGGCACTGCCATCTGGCCGGTACAGCAGAGAGACATTGTATAGGGGCCCGTGGCCCACTCGCAGCCTGCCGTTCTCGACGCGCGGCGCCGGCAGCACGATAGACCCGGCGACGATGTGAATGCGGTACTTGCTGGCCAGCCGGGCGAAGGCGCTGTCGTAGGTGCGAGCCATATCGCTGGCCTTGGTGCGGAATACAGAGTAGGCCAACCGGTCCGCCGTCCCCGCCCGGGCGACATGGTAGGCGAAGCGCAGCGGGTGGCAGGCGGCGATCGGCAGCATCGCCATGCCAAGGCTGCCGGCACTGTAGACCCGGCGCTTCTCGTGCGCCGTGGCCAGCCAGGTGCCGATATACTCGGGGAAGACGGCGATAGTCTTCGGCCCCAGCCAGCCGCGTTGGCTGGCGGCGCTCAGGTAGCCATCCAGCTTGGCATAGAAGCGGTTCTCGTGCGCAAAGTCGCCGGTGACCATATGCGCCTGCACCCCGAGCAGGTTCCCGGCACCACCGTCCTTGCCGAATTCCTCTGCGGCATCCAGTTCGTAGTCACTGAGCGAGTCCTGCACGGCCCGCCCTGTGGAACGCCAGTAAATGTAGGCTGCCAGGCCGGCAAGCCCGAGCGCCAGCGCGGCGCGGCCCTTCTTCATAGTCCCCTCCAGCTAGCAGACACATGACTAACGCTCAATTCTGGCCCGAAGGGCCGCAAGCGTCAACCCCTGCTTACCGCCGGCTGGCCACACCACCCGCTCTATCATCGACCCCCGGGCGGTGCCTTCGCCGAAGCGAACGGCACGAGATCGTGCTCTGCTCCGCCCCTCGCCAGGCCGTGGCTCATGCCCCCACTCTGCGTCGCCCTTGCATTACTAAGGCCAGTGAAGTATACAGGCTCAATGGCAATGATCTATGGGCCTGCCATTCAGTCGGAGATGCTTCCGAGGAGGATCGCGATGGCATACAGAGTAGGGGTCTCAGGATTGCGCCGCGGCGTCGGCCTGGCGCGCATGTTCGACGTCATGCCCGACTGCCAGGTCACGGCACTTTGCGACATTGACGAAAGCACGCTCAACCGCGTCGGCGAGCAGTTCCCCAGGGCACAGCGCTTCACCGACTATGGGGACATGCTCAAGTCCGGCCTGGACATCGTTATGGTGGCCACACCCATCCCGGTGCACAAGGAACAAACCATTGCCGCTCTCGAAGCGGGTTGCCATGTGCTCCAGGAAGTCACCCTCGCCGATACGCTCGAATCCTGCCGGGACATCGTCAAAGCCGTCGAGCGGCACCCGAAACAGAAGTTCATGCTGGCCGAGAACTGCTGCTATTGGGCCCACATCATGGCCTGGACCAAGATGTGGCGGGATGGGCTGGGCGGCGAGTTCATGTACGCCGAGGCCGAGTACGTGCACGACATCCGCTCGCTCACGCGCAACCCGGATGGAACCCCCACCTGGCGCGCCCGCCGGCCTCCCATCGTCTACTGCACGCACAGCCTTGGCCCCATCGTCAAGATCACGGGCGAGCGCCCGGTCAGCGTCTCTGGCCTCCATAGTGGCGCCAAGATGGAGCCCGAGCTTGGCACCTTCCTGGACTTCGAAGTAGGCATCATCCAGACGGCCAGCCACGGCGTGATCAAGATCCTGCGCGGGCAAGGCATGATGCGCGAGCCGGCTTTCCACTACTACAGCATCTACGGCACTAAGGGCACGTTCGAGACCGCCCGTCCCCCTTACCCGATGCAGACCAATGCCTACCTGGAAAAGGCGCCATATACGCACGGCATGATTACCCTGCCCTTGAAGGAGGACGTGCCCGGCGCCCCAAGCTATGCCGGCGTCGGTGGCCACGGTACCGCCGAGTACTACATGATCAGTGACTTCATGGACAGCGTCCGCCAGGACACCAAGCCGCCCATAGACGTCTACATGGCCTACAACCTCACCGTCACCGGCCTGTGCGCCCACGAAAGCGCCATGAACGGCGGCAAGTCCGTCCTTATCCCGGACCCACGGGACTGACGGCCGGGGCAAGCGCGACATAGTCACAAGCAAGGAGGCCGGCAGTTCCTCGCTGCCGGCCTCCTTGGCGAACCGCTGGTTGGTGAGCGTGCCTCTATTTCTGGCGCAGAGCGAGATGGGTCTCCATGGTGCCGAACTGCGTCTCCAGCGGGACCACGAGGCGCTGGAAGCTGAGCGTCGAAACGCTGGCGCCACGGCCGACGATAAGCGTTGGCGGCGATATCTGCGCCTCCAGGCCCAATTCCGACAACTTCATTGCCGCCCTGCCGCTCATGACGTTGCCTAACTCGCCGACGCCGCTCTGCGCCATCTCATCGAACTCAGTGCACTCCTCGCCCATCATCTGCGAGATGAGGCCCAGGCACATCGGTTCATCCATGCAATAGAGCACGACCCCCTCGACATCTCCCACCAGGCTGATGAGCGTCGTCACGTCGCGCGTGGTCTTGCCTGAATTGTGCAAGGTCAGGCCGCCACGGCTTACCTCGGCACCAGCCTCGGCACGCAGCACTTCCGCCGCCGCTGTCACGAAGGGGTTGATGAATTCGGGCTTCACGGTCATCAATGCTCACCACCTGTCAGTGATGTCCGGTTGGATGCAGGCTGCGCATGCAGACGGCCTGAAGGCTGCAATCGGCCTCAGAGGCCTGCAACTACTGCGCCGGCGCACGGCCCGGCCGCGACGGCTCCAACGCGAGCAGCCAGCGGCACCATGGCTGAGCGGCCAGCAACAGCCGCCAGACTGCACGGCAGGGCCGCGACGGCTCCAACGCGAGCAGCCAGCGGCACTGTGGCTGAGGGGCCAGCAACAGCCGCCAGAGTACACGGCACGGGCGCTGGCTGACAGTCCTCAAGGCGAGAGCAACGGCGCGCACTACGCTTCGCGCAGCGCCAGGTGTACCTCGAGGCTGCCCAGTTCCGTCTGCAGCGGCACTACCAGCCGCTCCGTCTGTGGCGGCGTGACGCTTGTCCCCCTGCCGATCACCATCGTCGGCACAGTGATGTCCACCTGGTAACCGGCTAACGAAAGCTTGGTGGCGCCGCGCCCAGCCACCACGTTGCCGAACTCGGCCGTTCCGCTTCGCGCCAGGGCATCGAGTTCGTCATGCGGCTGGCCGAGCATGCACGACACGAGGCCCAGGCAGGTCTCCCGCGGCAGGCTGAACACGATCAGTCCCTCGACATCGCCAACCAGGCCGATGAGCGTCGCTACGTCATCGGTCCTGATTGCCTCACGCGAGAGCGCCAGTTGACCACGGCGGACGCTGACACCTGCCTCCGCTCGCAACACCTCGGCCGCGGCCACTATAAAAGGTATCACCAGTTCGGCTTTCATTGCCCTCTATGCGGCAGGCAGGCCGGCTACCATCGGCCCGCCACTGCATATATCGGCTGTTGGTGGCGCTGACTTTAGCGCTGCCCGCGGCGCCGATGCGTGTCGGCTGGCCTCGCGCCTGTCCGCCCGTAGGCAGCGCTTCCAGCCCAGGTTAGCCATCCGCGCCACTCATGCTGACGTCCCAACAAGGCCTGGGCTCTCTACCCCGTTCGCTTCAGGCGGCCACTCCGCTTGGCGTAGCGCTCGGCGCGCTTGAAGATGAACAGGCCAGCCGGGATCGTCACCAGGCCCATTGCCAGCAGCAGGCCGATGTTCGGCAAGAGCGCGCCCCAGCCCGCGTGGTCAAGCAGGGCGGCCCGCATGGACTCAAGGGCGTAGGTCGCCGGGGAGACCCTGGCAACGGACTGGATCCAGCGGGGCAGGACGCTCACCGGGTAGTACACGCCGCTGACGAGCAGCAACAGCGCCTCGAAAACGTGGGTCATCTGGGCGCCCCGCTCCGGGTAAAGCAGCGGCAGTACCGAGGCCATGATCCCGAAGCCGATGAAGCTGACGCTGCCGGCGGCCAGGGCAGCCAGGGCCCCGAGCAGGTTGGCCCCAGCCAGGTTCAGGCGAAAGAACAGCGTCACTACCAGAAAGATGACGCAGGTGAACATCAGCCCATAGATCACCGAGTAGATGGTCTGCCCGATCAGGTGCGTGAGGCGGGAGATGGGCGCCATGAAAGTGTACTCGATCGTGCCTTCCCAGCGTTCCCAGGCCACTACCTCGCTGATGGAATGGAAGACCATCGAGAGGTATCCCCAGACCAGGCTTCCAATGAGCAGGTAGAGCACCAGATACGGGACATTGATCTTGACGCCGCTGATCGCCTCCGTGCCGGCACCGATATAAGTGATGGCCAGGGCATTGGCAATGCTGTAGATCAGCCAGACCATCTCCCAGCCCCAGTAGCGCTTGGTCATGTTGAAGTTGCGCTCGACAAAGGCGTAAGAGGCCGATATCTCGCGCCACATGCTTCGCTTCGGTGCTATTGCCGTCATGCCACTTCCTCTTCCTCGCTTTCACTCACCAGGGTCTTGCCTGTCAGCTTCATGAACACGTCTTCCAGTGTGACCGTGGAGCCAACCGCCCGGAACCCCATCTGGACGCTGGCTTTCAGGCCACCGGGGGTGTCGAGAGCGACGATGCGGCCGCCATTGATGATCGCGATACGATCGCACAGGTTTTCCGCTTCATCCATGTCATGCGTTGTCAGCAGCACGGTGGTATCGTGCTTGTCGCGCAGCATGCGCACGAAATCCTGCACATCGCGCTTCGAACGCGGGTCCAGCCCCGTGGTCGGCTCGTCGAGCAAAAGCAGAGCCGGCGAGGTGAGGAAAGCGCGGGCGATTGCCACCTTCTGCTGCGTGCCGCGGGACATCTCCTCCAACGGCTTGAAGATTCGCTTCTCTTCGATGCCGAGTGAAGTGAGGATCTCGACTATGCGCCTGCGGGATTCGCGCACGTTGAGCCCGTATAGACGTGCGGCGTAGATGAGGTTCTCCATCGGCGAAAGCTTCTTGAAAAAGGCCGCATCCACCGACACGCGGTTGATCATCCGCTTCACCGTGTCCTCTTCGGCCAGCACGTCATGGCCAAAAACGAACACCTGGCCGGAGTCCGGCTCGAGCAGGGTGGAGACAAGCCGGATCAGGGTGGACTTACCACTGCCGTTGGGCCCCAGGATGCCAAAGATCTCGCCCCGGCGGACGCTGAGGCTCACCCGATCAACTGCCAGGGTGGCTGGCCTCGCCTGGGCCGCTCGCCGGCGCGCCCACGGCAGCCACCGCCTGTTGCCCTGGCCGAAGGCTTTCGATACGTTGCGGATATCCAGCGCCATCTCGGTCATGACTAACACTCCTCGAGTGCGGTGAACGGCCGGCTGGGAGCCAGGCCGAGGCGAATCACGTATTGTGGCTACATCTGTGCCACCAGCTGCCTGTGGCTAGAAACAACAGAGCCGCAGGTCCTCTTACCGAACCCACGGCCCTTGCCCCTGGCCTGATGAAGCCGAGAGCAAACAGAACGGGCCGTGGCTTTGGTGCGCCACGGCCCGGTGAGGTCAACTCATGACGAAGCTACCGGAGAATGGGCGCACCCCTCCCTTGTTCGGGGGCGACGGCATCGGTGCTAACGCGCGGCCGCCCGTCGCCAGGCATACTGCTGAGTTCGACCATTTCTCCACCTCGCAACGCGAGTGCGCTCATTATGCGCCACGGGCAGCAGGCCGTCAAATCCAGCCTGCCTGGCGCCCGGCAGGGCAGGCGCTCTCCGCCCTTGCCAGGCCGCTCGCCTCGGAGCATCATGTGTCACGTGCCCCAGCGGACGCCGGCCAAGTGACCCACCGTTCCGGGCGGGCCGCGACGGTGGCCGGCAGAGAGCCGCGGGCCTGATAGCGGCCTTCCCACATCCTTTGCCATCTCGGGGAACAGGAGGCAAGCATGACTGGACTTCGTGCCGGTGCAGCCAGGAGCGATATCACGCCGCGCCTGGGCTGCCACATCTGCGGCTACTTCAATGACCGCATCGCCAGCGATATCCTCGACCCCCTCTACGCCAAGGCGGTCGTCCTCGACAACGGCCACACCTCCCTCGCCCTCGTCGTCTGCGACCTGATCGCCCTGGAGAAACGCGACGTTGACATCGCTAAGACCGAGGCTTCCCGGCTCACGGGTATCCCGCCGGAGAATATCTTCCTCTCCTGTACGCACACTCACTACGGCCCCGCCTCCGTCGCTGCCCTGGGCACACCCCGCGACGAACCCTATATGGAGTCGGCCATGCTGCGCATCGCCGACTCAGTGCGCCTGGCCCAGAACCGCCTCACCCCCGCTGAGGCCGCCATCGCAACCACCAGCGTCCCAGGCGAGACCTTCAACCGCCGCTGGCACCTGCGCGACGGCCGGGTCGAGGCCAACTTCCGCCTCGGCTACCAGAACCCCGACGCCATCCGCCCCGCCGGGCCCACCGACCCCGAACTCCTCCTCCTCGCCCTGCGCGACCAGGAGCGCCGCCCCATCGCCCTCCTCGCCAATTACTCCCTCCATTACGTCGGCGGGCCCTACGACACCAGCATCTCAGCCGATTACTTCGGCCACTTCGACCGCGCCCTGCAACGCATGGCCGGCACCCCGTTCGTCGGCATCATGGCCAACGGCTGCTGCGGCGACGTGAACAACATTGACATCACCCGCCCCCGCCCCGATATGCCCTACCCCACCTTCCAGGCCGAGCGCGTCGCTAACGTCCTCGCTGGCGCCGCCTACTCCGCCTGGCAGGGCCTGCGCGCCTACGACTATGACCCCGACCCGGCCCTCGGCACCACCACCGAGATGCTCACCTTCCACCGCCGCCAGCCAACGGAGCAGGAGCTCGAACAGGCACGCCGCCTGGCCGCCCAGCCCAAGCCAGCCGACGACTCGCCCGACCTCGTCCCCTGGGTCTACGCCCACGAACTCCAGTACGTGGCCGCTGAACCACTTGAGCGAGAGACGCCAATCATGGCCTGGCGGGTGGGAGAACTGGGGGCAGTGGGCCTGCCGGGCGAGATGTTCGTGCAATACGGCCTGCAGATCAAGCAGGGCTCGCCCTTCAAGCACACGATGACCATCGAGCTCGCCAATGACTACCTGGGCTACTTCCCCACCGACCTCGCCATGAGCGAGGGCAGCTACGAACTGACGCTCGCCCGCTCGGCCAAGGCAGCCGCCGGCAGCGAAGGCCAGGTGGTGGCGGCAGCCCTCAGGGCACTGGGAAGGCTGACCAGCTAGCCGGGTGGCCGGCGCCAACTGACCAGTTGACTGAAGGGCTGCGAGCGGAAGCAGCAATGGCGCTCGCAGCCCTTGCGATTGGCTCCAGTGGGCGCCTACCCGGCCAGGATAGCGTCAATACGGGCCAGTTCCTCCGCGGTGAAGCTGAGGTTGCGCAGCGCCGCGACATCGTCCTCCACCTGGCTGGGACGGCTGGCACCGATCAGGGCCGAGGTGACCGCTGGCTGGCGCAGCACCCAGGCAAGCGCCATTTCCGCCAGGCTCTGGCCACGCTGCGCCGCCAGTTCATTGAGTTGGCGCACCTTGGTCAGCTTGTCCTCGGTTATGTTCTCCCGCCGCAGGAAGCCCGTGGGCCGGCCGGCGCGCGAGTCGGCCGGGATGCCGTCCAGGTAGCGGTTGGTGAGCAGCCCTTGGGCCAGAGGCACGAAGACGATGCAGCCGATCCCCTCCTCCGCGAGGACGTCGAGCAGGCCGTGCTCGATCCAGCGGTCGAACATGTTGTACGAGGGCTGGTGAATGAGGCAGGGCGTCCCGAGTTGCCGCAGGATGGCAGCGGCCTGGCGCGTCTGCTCCGGGTTGTAGGACGAAATGCCGGCATACAGGGCCCGGCCCGAGCGGACGATGTAGTCGAGTGCGCCCATCGTCTCTTCCATAGGCGTGTTGGGGTCGGGCCGGTGGCTGTAGAAGATGTCCACGTAGTCCAGGCCCAGCCGCTTCAGGCTCTGGTCGCAACTGGCGACGAGATACTTGCGCGAGCCCCAGTCGCCGTAAGGCCCTGGCCACATCTCATAGCCGGCTTTGCTGGAGATGACCAGTTCGTCTCGATGCCCGGCCAGGTCCTGGCGCAGGATGCGGCCGAAAGTCTCCTCGGCCGAGCCAGGTGGTGGGCCGTAGTTATTCGCCAGGTCGAAGTGCGTGATTCCCAGGTCGAAAGCGCGGCGGATGGTGGCGCGGCAGGTGTCGTAGACGTCAACCTCGCCGAAATTGTGCCAGAGGCCGAGCGAGATCGCCGGCAAGAGGAGGCCGCTGCGTCCACAACGACGGTAAAGCATTGACTCATAACGGTTGGCTGCGGGAACGTACTGCATACATCCTCCCAAACAGTGTGATTTCGCCGGCGCCGCACTACCGCCCTTCGGCTCGGCTTCCAGGCGCATGCACCTAAGAGAACACGGCTGAACGCAGATGGACGCGGATCGCTTAGCCTGAACCCGCGTCCATCTGCGTTCCCGTGTCTTGTCCGGAGGGCCTCTCCGGGTCAGTGGGGACCGCTTGCACCCCGACAGGCAACAGCCAGGCAGCGTGGCGCAGCGTTGCCGCCTACCGCCTCGCCCCTGCCGTGGCCATCTTGTCGTCCATGATCTGGGCGCGCAGCTGATCCCTGTCCTGCTTGGTGAGAAACTTGCCGTGGTCCTTCTCGTTATGCTCCACGGCCTTGCGGATCACATCCTCGTCCTTGGCACCGCTCAGAATACGGCCACAACTCGGGCAGCGAACTACTCTTGCCATAGACCCAATCTCCCTGTAACCAGTGGCGAAATGGCTACCCCTCACTGAGACCGGCGGCTTCCCTTCGACGGCCGGCGAGGCCGGCCATGGCGGCACTACGAACGCGGATACCTTTCACAGTTGGTATAGCAGAATGGGATAGCTGATGTCAAGTGCTTCTGAGAGCTCTCATCTGCAAGCAGTGCCTTGCCAGCTTGCGCAGCCCGTCCGCTGGCCGTTATTGCCGGCAGTGTTGCTTGCCTAATTGGCCGGCAAGCCCATGCCTGCCCTCGGCGCCTGTCTGTGTCGCAGGGCTATTCAGCGGGACAGGGCGCGCTTACCCGGCCGACCCGGCAGTCTGCCCGGGGCACAGGCCAAGGAGCCTGGCGGCGTTGAGGCCGAGGACTTTCGCCTTGTCCTCGTCGCTGATGTCAGCGGCCAGCACTTCCTCCGGCCTGACGCCTTCAGAGCCATAGAGAACCTTGTCCGGACCGGCGACCCTCACCGCGTGGGTGATCAGAGCCGACGGAGTGCTGGGAGGGAAGAAGCGGGGAGCGAAGAACCCGAGGAAGGCTGTATCCACGTAGATATTGTCGTGCTTCTCGGCCAGGACCAGGGCGTTGTACATGTAGTTCCCGCCGAGATGAGCGATGCCGATCCTGAGGTCGGGAAAGTCGAACGCCACCTGATCCAACTGGATCGGGTCGCAGTAGGCGGCGAGCATGGGCACCCCCAGTTCGTACATCCACTTACCGAGAGAGACGACACCGGCGTGCCACGTCACCATCAGGCCCAGTTCCTCACACACCTCGTAGATGGGGTACAGCCGCCGGTCGCCCGGGTAGAGGTGCTGGTCCATGGGCTGGAACTTGACGCCGCGGACGTGCCAGAGGGCGGCGGCACGGCGCAAGCGGCTGGCCTCCTCCGCCGGTTCCTTCTCGACGTCCACCCAGTGGAAAGCGGCGAAACGATCGGGCTGGTCGTGCGCCATTTGCCGGGCGAGCAGGGAATTGTGCTGGCCGACGGGCAGCAACACCGTGAAATCCACACCCATCTCGCGGTTGGCTGCCTCGGCCGAGGGCGAGGGGTGCTCGTGGAAGTTGACTATGAAGGGCTTGGCCATGGCCTGCTCCTGGGGACGCATTCGCGGAAGCAGGCTACAGCATCGGCAGCCTTCCGACAAGGGGCACGGCGCTAGCCGCGGCCGTCCCACCAATAAGTGCGGAACTCCTCGATGGCGGCACAGACGGCGTCTATATTCTCGGGCGGGGTGGGCGGATATATGCCGCAGATGAGTTCCAGCCCGCCCTGGGGCGAACCCAGCCGGCGCACTTCTTCCCCGATCAACTCGCGGATTTCGGCACGCGTGCCGTAGGGCACAACGCTCTGCCGATCAATGTCCAGGCGGATACAGCGCCTGCCCTTCACGTAGCGAGCGAGGTCGTCCAGGCCATTCACCAGGTCCTGGGGGTTGACGATGTCAATGCCAGTGGCGAGCAGGTCGTCCATGATGTCCATGATGTAGCCATCGCTGTGGAACCCGACCAGGGCTCCCCTGGCATGAGCGGCATCCACCAACTCGCTGTAATGTGGCGATAGGTAGCGGCGGAAGTGCTTGGGGCTGAGCACCGATGACCTCTGTGAGCCCAGGTCGTCCGCCAGTTCCAGCACATCCACGCCCAGATCCAGCCAGTGCTTCACCAACCTGCGGTTATGCCCGGCGACGATGTCTATCAGCTGGTCGAGTTCGGGAGCAGCGCTGGCGACGTCCAGCATCAGGTTCTCGAAGCCGCGCAAGTAGGTGAGGCGCAGGAAGAAGAAACCGTGCGGAATACCGCCGCTGGCCAACTCGCCGCGTGACCTCGCCTGGGCAAGGCGCTCTGCCGCGCCCTGCCAATCGGCCGGGCCGCGGTCCCAGCGAACCTCTGGGTCCGGGGCGCGATAGCTGGCCAGTGCCGCCCAGTCCTCGAGCGGGCTCTTGACGACGATGCCCTCCAGGCCGTTGATGGAAGCGCGCCAGACGCAACCCCAGGCGTCGGTGTAATCCTCGCCGGCGGTGAAACCCGGGCCGAACTCGAAATGATCGAAGTCCCGCTGGCCAGGCCGGAAGTCGGGGAAGAGAGTGGGGTGGCGCACTAGCACCGCTTCCAGGTCGCCTCGCAGTTCGTCCCAGGAGGCACCGGAGAGTGCAAGCACAGCTGGAATCCAGTGGGGACCGCGAAAGGTAGCATTGCGGATATAGTTTTCTCGCTCTGAGAGCGGCATGAATCTGTCCCTAACCTCTTGTGTCTGTAAGAGCGATGCTCTGCACAAATAGACCCTGAGCGATGGTGGGCCCAACTCAGAACGATATGCCACTTCCTAACGGGAAGAGGCCGGGCAACTCGACCGGTAGATGGCCCTGCGGCTTTGCCGCCCCAGCCAGAACCCGGGCCAGCGCCTCCAACGAGACAGGCACACTGCCGTAAGAAACCAGGTAGCAGCCCACAGTCGGAAAAGCCATGAGATCATAGGGCTCTCCGATGGCGGCGACAATCAAAGGCCGGCCAGCCAGCGCTTCGACCAGTTGAGCTTGTGCGGGATGCTGGCTGACGTCGTCAGTGGCAACTACAGTGACGGCGGCCTCCGCCGCTGCTTCTGCCGCTTGCTGGATCTCATCTACTGTAGGATCGAGACTGATCGGCAAGACTGTCAGGTTCCGGTGATAGGCCTGCAAAGCAGCACCCAGTTCCCCGGCCGCTCTGGGCCAGACCAGGAGCACCGGCTGATCTGCCCGAAG
>Ga0078972_1006491_pt1 | contig 27633 bp, 24 predicted proteins | sample YelNatPaOPGAMG01_FD_67568 | JGI IMG/M metagenome (GOLD analysis project Ga0078972, IMG submission 67568) | Hot spring thermophilic microbial communities from Obsidian Pool, Yellowstone National Park, USA - OP-RAMG-01 (SPADES assembly) (version 2) | ecosystem: Environmental > Aquatic > Thermal...
ACGACTCAATGCTTTACGATTAGTAAGTGGCGGCAGTGCCTGCCATTTTCTGCCAGCATTTGACAAGGAACGGAAGTAATCCATGCCAACCCGTGAGCAATCACTCTCTGAGCTGCGCAGCGCGTTAGCGCACCTGGATGACCCTCCCTACCTCGAGAACCATCCTCTGGCTCAGCGCATCAGTTTCATTGCCGAAGCGCCCGCACTCTCCCGCGGGCAGCTCCTACGGCGGACTCTGCGCCTCGCCATTGAGGCGCTTGACCCCGGGGCTGAGGCATTGCGCGATGGCCCCGAGGCTCGCTCTTACGAAGTCCTACACCGCTACGCCATTGCCCGGCAGAGCATGGTGGCCATTGCCGCCAAGCTCGATATCAGCGAGCGCCAGGCCTATCGCGAGCTGAGGCGCGCGCTCGAAGCTCTGGAACAGGTCCTGAGTGAACTGGCTTCCGGCTCGGCCAATGGCCTGGGCTTATTCGGAAAGGCGCCCACCCCGGCAGCCAAGGTCCGTGAGGAGGTAGAACGCCTGTCGCGCGGGAACAGCCAGGAGGTCGACATTGCCCAGTTGGTGATAGGCACCCTGGAGAGCGCCCAGTGCCTGGCCCAGGAGCGTGCGGTAGAGATCCGCCTGGTGCGCCAGCCGCCAAGTCTCATTGTGACGGCCAATCGCGTCATGCTGCGGCAAGCGGTGCTCAATCTCCTCAGCCACATGGTATCTGTTGCAGCAGCGGGCGGTTCGCACACCGGGGTCGAGGTGGCCGTCGAGCGTGTGGACAGCCATGCTGTGGTGCAGATGACCTACGGAGGGGGCGTTCTAGAGGAAATGCCGCCCTCAGAGAGCCCCTATGCTGTGGCGGCCCAGTTGCTCGATTCCCTCGGCATCCGCTGGACGCAGGAAACTACCGCTCAAGGCGTCACCCGGGTTTCCCTGCCAGTCCCTCTGGCGCGGGAGCACAAAGTGCTGGTCGTGGACGATAATGAGGGCATCATTGCCCTGTTTCGGTGCTATCTGCGCCACCAGCCCTACCGAGTGTTGGGCGCGACCAGCGCGGAGCAGGCCCTCGCCCTGCTCGATACGGAGCGACCCGACCTGGTCATCCTCGATGTCATGATGCCCGACCGTGACGGCTGGGAGGTCCTGCAAGCCATGCGCGCCCGGCCAGCCGGCGCCAAGGCGCGCGTCATTGTCTGTTCGATCATCAACGACCCGCACCTGGCCGCCGCGTCGGGCGCGAATGGCTTTCTGCACAAGCCGGTGGATCAGGCCCGGCTCGTGCAGGCCCTGGAAAGGGTAATGAAGGAAGGATAGAACACGAGGGGTGCAGGGGGGCAGGTCACTTGAGCGACAGCCCCCCTGCACTCCTCGTGTTCTATCCTTCCTTCACTGTATAGTTTGGCTTGGCAATCTCCAGCCCCGCATACAACAGATCGGTCACTTTGCCACTTGGGATGCCAGCTGCCTGCGACAGGGTAAAGTATCCACCCAGGCGGCGCAACGCCTCCTCCTCATAGCTGGTCGCCGTCACCGCAACGATCGGGATGTCGCGCAGGGTCTCGTCCTTGCGCAGGATCTGCACCACCTGAAAGCCATCCATCTCTGGCATCAGCAGATCCAGCAGCACCAAATCGGGCGTTTTCCGCCGTACGCTGCGCAGCCCCTGGGCCCCCGAGTGCGCGCTGATTACGTGTATATCGGCGTTAAGAGAGCGCAACATACGCGCCTCCATGCTGACAAAACCAGGGTCGTCGTCGATGATCAGGATAGTGCTGCCGGGCCGACAGTAGCAGCTCACCACGCGCTGCAACGACTCGCGCGAGATAGGTTTGGTCAGGCAATCGTTGATTCCTGTAGGATCACGGAGCCAACTGGGGCTAGGCAGCGAGCAGCGCAGGATGGGCACCCTGTAGCGCCGACTCTGCTCTCCCACCGGCCCCAGCCAAGCTTCACTAGGTGCATCGGGCGGCAGGTTGATAATGATAGCCAGGGGATGTTCCGCCTCTATCATACCCTCAGCCTCCGCAGGACTCTCTGCCGGCAGGATCCGGCGGCTGCCCAGATAGCGGGCCACCATCGCAGAGATACCAGGGTCGGGATCCACCACGATCACCGGCGCCTCGTGCGAGTCGGCGCGGCGCCGGTCGGGGATATGCTGCAACTCAGTAGTCTCTGGCAGGGCCCCGGGCAGCGGCAGAGTAAAGTGGAAAGTGCTGCCCTCGCCCACCGTGCTCTCCGCCCACATCCGGCCTCCGTGCATCTCCACAAAGCGCCGGCTGATGGTGAGCCCCAGCCCAGCCCCGCCGCGGCTGCGCGGGCCTGGGTCCGCCTGGCGGAACTCCTCGAAGATGTGTTCCAGGTTCTCGGCTTCGATGCCGACCCCCGTATCGTGCACGACCACCTCCACCGCTTCCGCTGCCAATTGGATGCGCACATCGATGCGTCCATGGTCCGTAAAGCGGACTGCATTGTTGAGCAGATTGAGCATCACCTGGCGGATGCGTGTGCGGTCGATGAAAAGCTGCGGCATCTGCTCGGGGGTCACCAAGCTGTACTCCAGGTGACGCTGTTTCAGAAGGGGGGCTATCGTCTGCACGGCCTCGCCGATGACGGCGCGCACATCCGCCAGCTCGCGGAACATGGGCAGACGCGAGGCATCGATTCGGGAGAGGTCCAGGATGTCGTCAATCAAGCTTTGCAGATGCTTGGCGGCCCGGTACATTTCACGGATGTCGCTTTCCAAGTCGGGCGTCCAGCCCACGCCATCATAGCTTTCCGGCGCCAGGTACATGATCTCGGCAAAACCCACGATGAGGTTGAGCGGGGTGCGCAGTTCGTGGCTTACGTTGGCCACGAACTGCTCCTTGAGCACACGGCTCTCCTCTGCCGCCTGGCGTGCGACCAGCAACTCGTCATTGGCCCGCTTGAGCGAGGCATAGGCCTCATCCAACGCTTTGAGGGTACGGTTCAATTCGCCCTGACGATCGCGCAGTTGCTGAATGAGCGCGCCCTGACGCACGGTCGTCTCCCGCTCCCAAAAATCCACCAACTCCAACGCCCGGCCGGTCAGTATACCCACCCCGACCATGATTGCTATGAAGAAGAGCCAGAAGGGCGCCGTAGGGTGCAACAGGAGCGAGGGCACCAGGACGAAGAGGATGCCTGTTGCGGCGGCACCGGTCGCCACACAGGCCCATTGGCCCAGGAGCAGGCCGGCGACCAGCACCGTCAGTCCAAATAGGGAGAGGGTAACGGATTGTTGAAAGACCCGGTAGATAATGGCGTTGACGCCCAGGCTGCCAGCCACATAGATCTGCGCCGTCCGGTGCGGCCAACCCTGGCGCAGGGCCAAGGTCACGATCGCCAGGGCCATGACTGCGCCCCCAGTAGCCATCTCAGAGGGGTTGGCCGTGCGCGTCTCGGGCACCCAGAGGAAGAGCAGCCAGGCTCCGTAGAAAGTGAGCACTGCCAGCAAGAGCAGGAACTGCCGGCGGAAGGTGACAAAGCCGCCCTCGCTGGGCTCGGCCTCTCGTCCAAACAAACGCTTCTTGGCCATGGTGATATCCCTGCAACTGGATAAACCTCACGATGTCGACACGAGAGGCCCTATTGTAACACATTTCCGCTGCCAGGCCCACTTGCCTATGACAGCGGGAGGCCATTCAGGAGCCTGCGCCGCCCCTATCCATATCGGGCAGGTTATCTAGCAGGCCTTGCAGGTCCAGGGTGAGCTGGCCCTCTTCGTCGGTGTGGATGCGGTTCTCACGTTGCAGCCAGTTGACCGCCTCCTCGATCCGCCCCTCCAGGATCAGGCGGGCAAAGGGAGAGGGCTCCTTGTCCTGTGATGAGGGCTCGGGGCTGGCGCGGCGGAAGCGGCTGCGTACGGCGCCGAGCACATCCCACATCATCTGTTGGCGCAAGTCGGCAAGGCGCTCGTCGGCCCCCGACCAGCCTTCCAGCAGGGCCACCGAGCCCAGCCCAGCATCGATAAAGCGCCCGTCTTCAGCCAGGACGGTCACAAGCGGATCGGGGGGTGGAGGTTCGCGGTAACTGCCCGCGGCGATGAGCATGGGGGCCAGGTGATCGATCAGCACCTCTCCACCGGCCCGCTTGATGGCGAGCACAGCCTGATCGCCCACCTGCCGGTTGCGCGCGGCAATGGCCCTCTCATCTCGGCGGTCGCGGCGCTCCAGATCCCCCTCGTAGGCTCGATTCTCGGCATCGATCACCCGGATGATGAGATCATCGCCCGGGTCCGCCCCCACACTCGTCAGCCACTGCCAGAACTCGGCGCCGGCCCTCAGGCCCCAATGCCCGGGCAGCTCAAAGTGCCGCCGCAGCTCGGCCTGCACTCCATTGGGAAGCGACAGCTGTGCCGGCCGGACTTCCTGCTGCCGGCTGCCCTCGGTCCACCCGGGCCAAAGGGCTGTCATGGCATCGGGGCTCAACTCCACGAAGTTGTGTTCCTCGGCCAGGGGCGGCAGAGGCTGGCGAAAAGCATTCCCCATCAGCAAAAAAGGCAGGTAACCAAAGCGCCCCTCTTCCACAGGCAGGATCAGGCTTGAGTGTTCCATGATATTCTCGATCAAGGCTCTGGGATTGGCCGCATGGATGGGTGCCAGTTTCTGTACTCCCTGCACGACTTCGTCCAGGGTCAACGGAGTCTGGGCGTCTCGCAGCACATGGGTGACCAGTTCCGGATAGTTGTTTCCACCGCCTCGCAAGGTCATCCGCTTTCACTCCGGCGCAGGGCGCAAGAAAATCCCAGGATCAGAGCTACTCTGAGGTAGGGGGTCCCCCCACCCTCTGACGCACGTCAACCGGCAGAGTCTGGTAGCCCGGCCAGCGGTCCCGCAGGGCCACCATGTCGAGGCCGGCGTCTACAAAGCGCGCATCGTGCGCCAGGATAGTATCCAATGGATCGGGTGGAACGGGGTTGTTATAGAGACCCAGACCGATCAGCCGCACACCGAGATTACTCAAGATGACGGCATCATGGGCCGCTTTGAGCAGGCTTTCCGCCTCATTGGCAATCTGCAGATCTCGCTCAGCGATTTCCCCTTCTCGGCGCGCCTCCGCCCGCTCCAGAGATACAGCATACTGACGGGCTTCGGCGTCGATCACCGTGAAGATCAGGTCATCACCGGTCCGTGGCCCCAGGCTTTCCAGCCAGTCCCAGAACAGATCGTCGGCCTGCATAGCCCAGCCTTCTACCTCGCGGTAGACGCGGCCGGCTTCCGCCTCCTCCTGGCCTTGCAGCCGCAGCAGCGCCGGGCTGGCATCACGTCGCTTGTTGATCTCGAACGTCGCAGGCCAGAGCGCGGTCACCAGCTCCGGCGAGAGCAGGAAAGCGCGACGGCTCATTGCCCCCCGCTCGATAGGGTGGCGAAAGGTATTGCCGGCCAGCAAGTAAGGTAGATAGCTGTAACGCCCATCTTCAGTCGGCTGAACAAGAAACATCTGGCTGATGGCCTTGCGCATCGTGTTCTTGGGGTTAGCACTGTGCACCGGGGCCAGCTTCTGCACGCGGGCCAGAATCTGCTCAACGGTCAACGGCTCATGTGCCTCGCGTAGGACTCGTAGCACCAGGTCTGTTGTGCTCCTCGCGGTCACTCTTTGAGCCATCACGATGTCATCCTCCATTTCAAGTTGTATCGAGGTCGGAGTCGTGGCGCAGCGACTGCGCGCTCAAGGCTCGGGTTTTGTTGTGTTAATGAGCAAGGTCTGGACCAAGGGCAAAGCCCAGCGACACAAAATGTTCACGGCCAGGAGGCTGCCGTCAGAGGCGCTCTGCCATGGCAACCGGGCTTTACGCTTCGCGCTACCCCGGTACACGGCCTTTTGGGGGCAGGGCATGTCCGGCCCCCTCTCCCAGGTTAAGGCCGGGCGGCAGCGTGGCGAAATAGCCGGCTGCGACCCGATCAGCGGATACGGACCCTGGAAACACCTTTAGCTCAGGACAGTTGACAACGACTGCGATAAGGCTGAAAATGTAGACAATGGCAATCCTGTGACATCGTTGGCACCAGGAAGAGGATATTCTCATGCCCAATGGTTATGGTACTCAACGCGACTACCTGGAGCGAGTCAAGACGAGTGCTGCTGCAAGGCAAAAGAGTGTAGAAGCAGCTTTGCGTGAGGCCTTTTCGGGCTTTATCGAAACACGAGAAGTGGATGTAGTCATCTTCTCCACTATGAGTGCTCTGGATCTGGCTAAAGCAATCGTGGCTCACCCGCTCATCTTGAAGCCGTTGTTGGCAGCATGCAATATCGCTGCACGCGCTATCGAAAGAGACCTGGGTATCAGGAATCTGGATACCTACGAGCCTCATGTCGATGAGTCGCATGCTCAGATCATTGCGGGTTATATCAAGCCTTTCCTGCCTCTGTATCTCGAGGTGCCGGCCTTGAGTGAGCTGGATCGCGTGGCTTACATTGACAAAGAGATACGCAAAGGGAAGGGGCGATGGGAACAGCGTATACTCAAGGCACTGAACCGTCATGGCCATGCTACCTTTCGGAAAAGACACTTTATAGTAGAGGGTCAGGAGTTCGAGTTGGATGCCGCGGCACCTCTTGAGGGACCCATTCGCACTGGCATTGACGTAAAGCGCATTGAAGCTCGACGCGATATCCACAAGCGCTGCGATGAGATTGTCAACAAGGCCCGAAAGCTGAAAACAGCTTTTCCCGAAGCCAAGTTTGGTACAGTCATCTACTACCCTTTCATCGATGAGCATGCCAATGTACAGAACCGCCTGCATTCGGCTGATGTCGATGGCATCGTGTTTGCTTCCGATGCAGACGACTCCATCGAGAATGCAGTCCAATTCCTGCTTTCTTCACTGGAGGTATCCGCAGAATGATGGCAACAACCACCCATCGCTTGATAGAGGGTGATGCTCGCGATCTCTCATTTCTGAAGGACGAAAGCATCCACCTCGTGGTCACTTCGCCTCCGTACTGGACTCTCAAAAGATACCGCGAGCACCCGGATCAACTGGGACACGTTTCGGACTATGATGAGTTCATCGAGCAACTCTCTCAGGTCTGGCGCGAGTGTTACCGGGTTCTTGTGCCCGGTGGACGATTGATATGCGTCGTGGGGGATGTATGCCTGTCGCGCCGCCAGAACGGCCGCCATCTGGTGGTACCTCTGCATGCCGATATTGTGGTCGCGTGCAGACGCATTGGGTTCGATAATCTGAACCCTATCATTTGGCAGAAAATCGCCAATGCCAACTATGAAGTTAGTAACGGCAGCAAGTTCCTGGGCAAGCCCTATGAGCCCAATGCCATCATCAAGAATGATATCGAATTCATTCTCATGCAGCGTAAGCCAGGTGGCTACCGAAAGCCAACGGAAGAGCAGCGCCGCCAATCGATGATCGACAAGAAGGAGTATGGGCAATGGTTCCAGCAGTTCTGGAACTTGCCTGGAGCGTCCACGAAAGAGCATCCAGCCCCTTTCCCCTTGGAGTTGGCTTATCGGTTGGTGCGTATGTTCTCATTTGCTGGAGATACTGTGCTCGATCCCTTTGTTGGTACAGGCACAACGATGCTTGCCGCAATCCGTGCAGCGCGCAACAGTGTTGGAGTAGATATCGAGCCAGTCTATTGCGAGATGGCTCTCAGGAGGCTCCAAACAGAAGGCCATATGCTTTTCGGCGAGACCAAGATCGAAAGGCTCATGGCAGCAAGGCTTGCGCCCGGCTCCATCCAGCCCATTTCTGACACGAGCCCTGCTGCTGCGCCCGTTTCCAGTGACCTGCAATGAGGATAGGCTCGCCCCACTGAGTCTTGAGTGATTCCTACAGGTAGCGCCGCTTCAGGCGCTCGTACTCCTCGGAGAACTCGCGCTCCAGCCGGGCTTTTTCCTCCTCCGGCAGGAAGGAAGCACGCACAGCCTGGAGGCCCAGGCTGCAGAGCTCATCAGCGCCAAAGCCAAAAACGTGGGCAGCCAGCCTGTACTCCTGCACGAGGGTGGTGTTGAAGAGGGGCGGATCATCCGAGTTGAGGGTCACGGGTACCCCCGCCTCATAGAGCTGCCGCAGGGGATGCGCGGCATAATCGGGGTAGACGTGCAGGGCGATATTGCTTGTGGGGCAAATGTCGATGGTGATCTGCCGCTCGCGGAGATAGGCTACCAGCTCCGGGTCCTCAATGGCGCGCACGCCATGGCCAATGCGGTCGGCATGCAGCAGCCGCAGAGCATTCCAGATCGAAGTGGGCCCGGCCAGCTCGCCGGCATGGGGGTAACTCTTGAGCCCGGCCTGTTTGGCCAGGGCGAAAGCGCTCACAAACAACTCGGGCGGGTAGAGGTTCTCCGACCCGCCCAGCCCCAGGCCCAGAATGCCGTGCCCCTGCCCCTCCACACAATAGCGGGCTGCCTGCAGCGCCGCCTCAGGCCCCAGGTCGCGCGCCGCATCGGGCAGCCAGCGCATCATCACCCCCCAGGTGCGTTGTGCCTGCCGGCAGCCCTCCTCCACGGCGGCGAGCAGGGCGCTGAAGGGCAGGTCGGGCCGCACCGAGGTGCTGGGGGTCCAGGTCACCTCCGCATAGCGGATGTTCTGGCGATCCATCTCGGCGCCCAGGCTGCGCACGATCATTGTCCAATCCTCGGGCGTACGCAGGCAGCTCAGAATAAGCATATAGACGTCGATGAAATGGCTGAAATCCTTGAACTGATAGAGCGCTTGCAGCCCCGGTACATCCTGCGCTGGCAGTGAGACGCCGTTGCGCCGGGCCAGCTCCAGCAGCGTCTCTGGCCGGGTAGAGCCCTCGAGGTGAACGTGCAACTCAGCCTTGGGCATGGCCTGGATGAAATCATCGAGCGACATGAAAATCCTCCCCTTGTGTAAAGGCAGCCAACGTGACGTTGACAGGCATTTTCGCACGGATGGCCCCGTTGGTCAATTGCTCTGCTGGCCCGGCCGCGTGCAAGATGTATCAGCGAGTTCGCGGCCAGCAGGCTGCCCTGAGGCGCCCTGCCCTGGCAACCGGGCTTTACGCTGCGCGCTACCCCGGTACAGGGCCCATTGGGGGTCAGTCATGCCCTATGGGGGCGGCCGGACATGACTGACCCCCCTCCCGGGTTGAGGCCGGGCGGCAGCGTGGCGGCTTGGCCGGCTGCGGCCCGGGCAGCGGATACGCGTTCTGGATGCGCCCGCTGGCCAGGCCGATTCTGAACAAACTTTAATCCCTGGCCGGGGGGAGCGTTAATATACCGTTCACGTTGCTATCGTATACTACCATACGAAAGCATTGTCGCTTCGGCGATGATACCTGGAGGCCCTCCCGATGAAACGGGAAACGTTCGGCGTCATTCTGCTCGCAATGGGGACCCTGGCCGTGTTATTGGCGCTGGGGGCAAACCTGGTGGGCTTGGGCGGCAAGGGTGTCTTTGGCGGGTGGCAGATCTGGGGTGTGCTATCCGGCGCTGCGGCTGCGGCTGTCGGGGTCCTATCATTGGCATACCGTGCTTAGCGTGACGTTCTAGCTCCGGCCGCGCGGGGCGCTGCATCGAACCCTTCATTCCAGCCGGCGCTCAAGCGCAGGCAAGGTTTCCCCGGTGAGAGCCGGCGGCTTGGTGCACATAGGGCCTGTCCCCGTCCAAGCAGGCCATGGTCCGTCTTCCTCCTGCGCACCGGGTACCGCCGGCTCTCGATTCCTGCCTCCAGTCCCTTTGAGATACACCCATTCCTGCAAAAACGCTTGCTAAAGTGCATCAATTATGGTATGATTCCCACTTATGGTGGGGCAACTGGTGGGGTCGCGGCTTTTGCCCCTGAGGAGGCGACTCTGCAGTGAGTGAACAAATCATCACGTTCCGGCAGCACCTCCGGCCAGATCTCGTCGGCGACTATATCCTGTTGCCTTTCGAGCTCCCGCCGGATGCAGCGCGGATTGATATAAGCTATAGCTACGATCAGGCTATCGAGCCGGTACCGGGGGCTGCGCCCGGCAATGCCCTGGACCTGGGGCTTTTCGATCCGCGGGGCGCCGAATTCGGCGGCAAGGGCTTCCGGGGCTGGAGCGGCACGGCGCGCCGAGAGATTTTTGTGGCCCCCGACGATGCGACGCCGGGCTACCTGCCTGGCCCCCTCTATGCAGGGGTGTGGCACGTGTTGCTGGGGTTGTACATGCTCCACCCGGCGGGCTGCGATTATGAGGTCACCATCCGGCTGACCCGCGGGCCGGCCGCACAAACGGAGGCGCTGGTCTGGCCCGAGCCACCCGTGCAGCGAGAGTGGCGCTGGTATCGCGGCGATCTGCATTGCCATAGCCACCACAGTGAGGCGACGGGCACTCTGGCCGACCTGTGCGGGGCAGCCCGCGAACAGGGGCTCGATTTCCTGGCCGTGACCGAACACAACACAACCAGCCATCACCGGCTGTTGCCCCAGTTTCGCACCCCCGACTTTTTGCCGATTCCCGGGGAGGAAATCACGACCTATCACGGGCACGGCAATGTGTGGGGGGCCGAAGGCTGGGTCGAGTTCCGCTGCCGGCGTGATGTGGACCTGACGCGGGTGATCAGCATTGCCCACGCGGCAGGCGCCCTGTTTTCGGCGAACCACCCCAAGACCAACGGCCCGCCCTGGCAGTTCACAACCTTTGAGGGCATCGACTGCCTGGAGGTCTGGCAGGGGCCCTGGTTCCTCTCCAACTACCAATCGCTGGCCCGCTGGGATGGGCTGTTGCGCGGTGGCCAGCGCGTGGTGGGTGTGGGCGGCAGCGATCAGCATCAGCCGGCGGCTGGAGGGGCTTCCTGGCATCAGGTAGGCCAGCCGACGACGTGGGTCTATGCGCCCGCGCTGGAGCAGAAGGCCATTTTGGGGGCCATCAAGGCGGGGCACGTCTATATCTCCGCCGGACCCGACGGGCCCCAGCTAGAGCTACGCGCAACCGCCGATGGGCAGGAAGCCATGATGGGCGATGTGTTGCCAGTCGGCGCCCATCAGCCGGTGCGCCTGTTGGCCCGGGTGCAGGGCGCCCAGGGCCTGATTCTGCGCCTGATTGGCCCCAAGGGCATCCTGGCTGAGGAGCCCATCACCGGCGATGATTTCCGTTATGAGCACGCGCTCGAGGCGCGCGTTTCAACCTATGTACGGGCCGAGGTGGCGGAGCCTCTCGACCCGGCAGAAGCCGCTGAGCCGGCTGCCCTGATGTTGCAGGCTCTGGGTAACCCGATCTACGTGCAGGTTATCTGAAAAGTTCAGGAGCCGGGCAAAAGGTGATTGAGTCGCTCCCGGGGCGGCATTCCCGCTCCGTGGGCGCTTTCGTGACGTGCGTTGGCATACTCTGGGATCCCTATGCGGTCTTGCGGCAACCATGCCCGGCAGCAACCGGGCATCCGTCAAGACCCGTGGGGGAGTCCATTCTGCCTGGTAGGGTGCTTACACTTGTCTGCGTGACCTTCGCCCCAAGGCGAAGGGTGGGGTATCACAGGGGAATATGGGGGCGGCCGGCAAGCTGCCTGTTTCAGGTAAACATAACAGTTGCGCACGCCACGCCGGAGGTGTTCGACGCCCGGCTCCTCTATTCACCTGCCTGGGGCAGGCTGAAGGAGGACACCGGTGGTCAGTTCCGGGATATTGCGCTGGTCTCTGATCATCGTGGTGGTCGCCCTGATTGTGGTATTGGTGACCGCGGCCACGGTCGTCATGGCCGGCACAGTCCTGCAACCCCGGGTGGTACCGATCATCAAGATGCAGCCGGAAACGGCTGCTCCGGGCGATATTGTGACCATCACCGGGCACGGCTGGCCGACGCTGACCAACCTGGTGGTGGTGATTGCGCTGAGCCCAACCAAAGATCTGGCGACTGATGGCCTTGTGCCCGTCACGGCAGTGTTGGTGGGCCCTGACGGCAGGTTCGCCACGTCATTTGTCTACCCGGCCGATTTGCCCTGGTCAACGGTAAAGGAGGCCTGGGTGGTGGCGCGCGTGCCGCAGGGTGGCATACAGGCATCAGCTCATTTGCTGGTGATGCACCCCAAGCCTACGCCAACTTGCACGCCAGCTACAGCCCTGACGCCGATGCCCCGCCCCGATCAACTCCAGGGCTGCATTGTGGACCTGGCGCCTGTGCAGCACCTGTTGACTTTGCGCCCCTTTGGCAGCACATTGAACCGAGGCGTGGCGATTGACGCGGCCCGCATCCGTTTCAGCGATGGGCGGCCTGCCAGCCTCCTCGATCTGGAGGTGGGGGTCTCGATTATTGCTATAGGCTGGTACGACAGCGGCGGCACACTGCTGGCCACGCAGATCACCATCCTGGGCGCCATCTCGGAGGAGCCAGAGGCCGCCCCTGCAGTGGCAGGCCCCCTACCCGAAGCGCCGGTCTGCGTTCCGACATCCGCGCCGGTCCGCATTCCCCCTACGGCCACGCCCTGCCCACCGATCTGCATAGCGGCTGTGCCCGAATGCCCTTCACCCACGGCGGCGCCTGTCTGCACCGAGCCGATGCCGACCCATACGCCCGAGCCAGCGCCGACCTGCACGCTCATCGTCTATGGGCCGCCGTCCATACCGACCGATGCCTGGCTGGCGGAGTATTATGCCAACCAGACGCTGGACGGCCCGCCCAACGTGGTGATCACCAATATGGTCATCGATTATTCTTGGGACCACAATCCGCCGGCGGAGGGGATGCCCACGTGCGGCTATTCGGTGCGCTGGACGGGCAATTGGTTCTTTGCCAAGGATTGCGCCTATCGCTTTCTCATGCTGCTAAACGGCGGCGCCCGCCTGTGGGTCGATGACCACCTGGTGATCGATGCCTGGGAGTGCCCGCCCCCCGCCGAGCAGATGGGCCGCATCAGGCTCGCCGGCGGGCTGCATACGCTCAGGGTAGAATACTATGATCCAGACCCGGGCGTAGATGCGCGCATCCAGCTGCGCTGGGAATACGACGACGTGCCGCACTAGACGTAAGTAGAGATTTCCAAAGTCTCTAAAGACTTTAAATCTCGAATCTCACATTATCAGCAACACCACGGTCCAGGCAGCAAGCCCCAATAACAGGAGGAGATCGCCACGCCGTACGCGGGGCGGCTGCACCTGCCGCCGGCTGGGCGTAAAAGCGCGCGATTCGGCTGCGTCAACGATCTCCTGCCCGCGTGCCAGTGCCCGTGCCAGCACTGTCACCGCCCAACGCCGCAGAGATTGGAGTGGCTGTTTCCCGGGGCCGCCGCGCAGGCGCAACGCCTGCCACGAATCCAGCGCCGTCTGCCGCAGAGCCGGCAAGAGGTTAAAGGCCACCCCCAGGGCAAAGCCCAGCCCGGGCAGGCCCACGGCCTCCAGCAACGCCGCCAAATCCAGCGCCGGCACATGCAGCGCCAGGGCATCGGCCGCCAGCAGGATGGCCAGCGCCCGGGCGGCCATGCGCAGGCCCGCCCCCAGCCCCGGGCGGATGCCCTCGGCCAGGGCGGTCACGCCGATGAGGCCGCCCAGGAAGAGCCAGGTGCGCCAGGAGCCCAGGGACCGCCACCCCCCTTCCCCCAGCAGCCAGGAGACGAGCGCCACTGTGATGAGCGGGGCATAGGCGCGCGCATCGCCAAACAGCCCCGGCGCCGTAATGGCCCAGGCCAGGAGCCCCAGCCAGCCATAGAGGCTCGGCCTCCAGATGGCCGAGGGCCGCCGCATGCCCGTCGCCGGCCTCAATGCGCCAGCCGTGCCTGTAGCTCGCGGCCCAGGCTGCAAGCGATCAGGCCTGCCGCCGTCCCCAGCAAGGCCGGCACCAGGATTGCAACCCCCACCAGCAGCACGGTCACCTTGCTGCCCCAGGGCAACGCTTGCGCGGTCGATTGCAGCAGCCAGCCGTAGACGGTGAATAGCCCCGACCCGGCCAACAAGCCCTGGGTCAGGAAGGGATGGATCACCGTCCACAGCTCCGCCAGGGCCCCGGCCAGGGCAAAGGCGCTGCGCCCCGGCCGCGCCCAGGGCCAGAGGGCCCATTCCGCCAGCGCGCTCTCGATCACGATGGCCAGCAGCGGGCTCAAGACGACCCCGCCCAAGCTCAGCAGCTTGAGCAGCGCCGTCACCAGCCCAATCATCAAAACAGTCCCCCGCCGCGGCACCAGGCTCCGCCCCGTCAGCGCCGCCAGCAGCCCCAGGGCCGTCAGCGCTGCCCCCCGGAAGGGGATGCGCGCCGCATGCAGATAACTGCCCAGGCTGGTTTCGACCAGCCCCCAGGCCGCAGCAAAGACCGCGATGAATACCAGGTCACGGGTAGTAAAATACGTGGATTGCGATTTCCCAGCGGCCATATCCCCCTCCATTGGCAGGAAAAGGATGAGCAGGTGAAAGGGAAATATCACACAAGGCTGTATTTACACATACCCCCCTTTCGCTTCTTGGCCCTATTCCTGCTGTGCAGTCACCCCATCGGCGGTAATCCGACCCTGTTCCAGCAGCAGAATCCGCCGGGCATAGCGCTGCACCAGCCGGGCGTCATGAGTGATCATGAGCACCGTCATTCCACGCTCGTTCAGATGCCGCACCAGATCCATCAGCCGGCTCAGGTGGCCCCAGTCCTGCCCCAGCGTTGGCTCATCGAGGATCAGCAGCTCGGGCCGCAGCGCCAGGAGCGCTGCGAGCACCGTACGCTGGCGCTGGCCCAGGCTGAGCGTATGCGGCGGGCGCGCACGCAGGTCGGCCAGCCCTGCCGCCTGTAGGGCTTCCGCACAGGCCTCCGTCGCATCCAGGCCCCGCAGGCGCGGGCCAAAAGCGATCTCCTCAGCTACCGTGGGAGCAAAGAGCTGCTCATCCGGCGATTCCATGAGCAACGTAACCTCACTGCCGGGCCGCGGCCGCCGTTTTAGCCCGCCCAGCCGTAGCTCACCCCGCCAGGGGCGGTGCAGCCCGGCCATGATGCGCGCCAGGGTGCTCTTGCCGGCGCCATTGGGCCCTACCAGAGCGGCGATTTCGCCGCGGTAAAGGGCCGCATCCACGCCGCGCAGCACAGCCTGCCGGCCATAGCCGGCTTCAACCCCGCGTAACTCCAGAAAGGGGGGTCCCTTGGGCTGGGGCATGGCGGTTGGGGCCATCAGCTTTGCCCAATCGGCCTCCGGCTCGGCCGTGGGCCCGGCGATGCCCAGGCGGTGCAAAGGGCCATCCCCGGCCGTGATTAGTGCTTGCGGCGCGCCTGTGGCCACGATGCGCCCCCGGTCCATGACCAGCAGCCGCGCCGCCGGCCCGCTCAGCTCGCCGAGCCGGTGCTCCAACACCAGGATACCCATGCCCTGTTCCTGGGCCAGCCGGCTCAACGTCTGTGCCAGGGCGCGAGCAGCGCTGTGGTCGAGGTTGGCCGTGGGCTCATCGAGCACCAGGTAGCGAGGCTGCAGGGCAAGCGCAGAGGCAATCGCCAACCGCTGCTTTTCGCCCGCCGAGAGTTCTGTGGGGGCCCGCCGGGCCAGGTCCTGCAGTTGCAGCGCCGCCAGGGCCCAGGCCACGCGCCGGCTCACCTCTTCCGCGTCCAGGCCCAGCTGGCGCGGGCCAAAGGCCACATCATCCTCCACTGTCAGGTTGAAAAGCTGCGTATCCGGGTGCTGCGCCACCACGCCCACCCGGGCCGCCAGCGCGGGCACATCGCTGTCGCGGGTATCCACCCCATCTACCCGCACCTGCCCGGCCATCGTCGCCTGCGAATGGTGGGGGATCAGCCCGTTCAGGCAGCGCGCCAGCGTGCTTTTGCCGCAGCCCGAGGGACCCGTCACAAGCACGATCTCCCCCGCCTGCAGGCCAAACGACACATCTGCCAGGGCCTCGACCTGGCCCAGCCGCACACCGAGCCCCTCTACCACCAACATGCGCGCACCTTCTCCATGCCTTGTACAACGTGAGGCCTGTAAGCCGTGAAACGCCAGGTTGCCGTGGCTCGTAACAGGCACCTGTCCGCCAAGTCCTTGCCGATTGTACCATGGCTTTTCGGATAAGCGCCTGTTACATTACTGCGCGTCGTGCCAGGCCTTGGAATCGGGGAAGAAGAGCGGCTGGCCGAACTGCGCTTTGCCAAAGTCGGCAATCTTTTTCTGCGTCTCTACCGAAGTGATCCATGCCTGGAACCTGGCTGCCAGGTCGGCATTCACGGATGGGTACTTGGCCGGGTTGACGGCAATGACCCCATAGGGATTGAACATAGCCTTATCACCCTCGACCAGGATGCCCAGATCGAGCTTATCCTTCTGCGCCAGGTAGGTCCCCCGGTCGGAAAGGGTGTAGGCCTGTTGCTCGTTGGCCATGTTCAAGACGGCGCCCATACCCTGACCGGATGAGACATACCAGTCACCGCTGGGCTTAATGCCTGCCTTGGCCCAGAGTTCCTTCTCCTTGACTTCAGTGCCCGATCCGTCGCCACGGGAGATGAACTTGGCCCGCGCATCCGCGATCTTTTTGAGAGCGCTGGCGCCATCCTTCATGCCCTTGATGCCGGCGGGGTCACTGGCCGGCCCCAAGATGACAAAGTCGTTGTACATGACGTCGAGGCGGTTGATGCCAAAGCCGTCGGCCACGAACTTGTCTTCCAGGGCGCGGGCGTGTACCAGCACCACATCGCAGTTGCCGTCGCGGCCAATCTGGATCGCCTGGCCTGTACCGACCGACACCACGTCGACCTTACAGTGGTTGGCCTTTTCAAAGTCGGGCAGCAGGTAATCGAGCAGGCCCGAATCGTAGGTGCTGGTCGTCGTGGAAAGAATGAGGTGGCCGGCTTGGCGCGCGACCAGAGTGGCCGTCGGGGCTGCCATCGCTGCCGTTTTGGCGGCGGGCGCCGTTGTGGGGGCTGGCGTGGCCGTGCAGCCAGCGGCCAAAAGCGCAACGAGCACGAACAAAGTGCGAGGTCCTCTGGTAGTCATAGTTCCCCTTTGTTGTATGCTTGGCGAGCACACTCAATAGATCATGTCGCCACGGACAAAGGCGCTTGCCTCCTCGGTCTGCGGCGCCTCAAAGAACGCCCGGGTTGGGGCGACCTCCACCAGGCGGCCCCCAACGAGCAAGCCGACGCGTTGCGCCAGCCGGCGGGCCTGAAAGATATTGTGAGTGACGATGACCACCGTCGTCCCAGCCATCTCGTTCGCCTCCCGGATGATAGCCTCGATGGCCTTGACGTGAGCCGGGTCCAGGTTGGCAGTTGGCTCATCGAGCAGAAGCACCTCCGGCTCGACCACCAGGGCGCGCGCCAGGGCTACCCGCTGCAGCTCACCCCCCGAAAGGGTGCGGCTGGGCGCATCTTGCAGAGGCAACAGGCCGACGCGGGCCAACACCGCTTGGACGAGTGGCCGCACATCGCGCTGGCCACGAATGCGCAGGCCATAGGCCACGTTCTCAAAGATGCTTGCAGAGAGCAGGACAGGCCGCTGAAAGACGAGCACAGCGCGGCGGCGCAGGGTAAGGGGTATCTCGGCCGGCGAGGCAAACCAATGGCCGGCAAAGGCAATGCGTCCACCGCTGGGCGCCTCCAAAAAGTCGAGCAGGCGTAACAGTGTGCTCTTGCCGGCCCCGCTCGGCCCGACCAGACCCAGGATCTCGCCGCGCCGCACGTCGAGGGCCGGCACGCTGACGACCTGGCGGCCATTGTACGACTTGACCAGGTTTTCCACCTGATAGATGAAATCGGCCATCAGTCAAATGCTTTCCCTTGCAGGCACAGGACCACGACATTGACCGCAAAGGTCAGGGCTAAAAGGACCATGCCCATGGCCAGCGCTAGATCGAAGTTCCCTTTGCTCGTCTCCAGGACTATGGCGGTGGTCATGACCCGAGTCGAGCCCTCGATATTGCCGCCCAGCAGCATCACGGCGCCCACCTCGGAAATCACACTGCCAAAGCCAGCGACCATCGACACGATAACCCCCACCCGCGCCTCACTCAGCACAGCCCGTGTCGCCTGCCAGGGTGTGGCGCCAAGGGAAATCAGCTGCAGGCGCAGGTTGGAATCAACGCTCATCACGGCTACCATGGTGAACCCGGAGATCAACGGCGTAGCAATGATGACCTGGCCGATGACCATGGCTGCAGGGGTGAAGAGGTGTGGTAGCCAGGGCCAGCCCAGGCTGCCCAGCACACCATTGCGGGAGAGCAACAGGTAGACAAAGAGGCCGACCACCACGGGCGGAAAGCCCATGCCGGTGTAGAGTAGGGCGACGATGAGCCGCCGGCCAACGAAGCGTTTCAAGCCCAACCAGCTGCCCAGGGGAATCCCCAACAGGCCAGCAAATATGATCGCCAGCGCGCTGACACGCAGCGAGAGCCAGACGATCTCGAACATGGCGGGGTCGCCGCTCAGGAGCAGGCGCAGTGCATGGCGAGCAGCAGAAACCAGGGTCTGCGTAGGGGTATCCTCCCGGCAAAACAAAGACGGCCGACCCCCAACATGAATCGGAGGCCGGCCGCAACGCACGCCACGGCTGGCTGGCGCATTAACGCCGTTCTCCTTTCCAAATGCGGGGGGCATGGGCGTTTCCAACCATACCTTTGGCCCCTTTCGGGGCGCCGTCCGGGCGACCATGGGCTTTTTCTGGCGCCGTTGGGTCACTCGGCTCGGAGAGACGGGTTTATCCCATCAACAGAATACATCAATGGGGGGATCAGCGCAAATAGCACTCGGCGCGTACGCTGCCGGCTTTCCATGCCAGCGAGGCAGTGGGCGAGGGAACCGCACAGCCGATACTGCCTGCTACGATTCCCCCGCGGCACGTGTCTTGCTCGCTCCTGCCCAGATCACTGCAGATGGAGGCGATTCCCATGCAAAGTCCAGTCCGGGTCGCTGTCAATGGTTATGGGGTGATCGGCAAGCGTGTGGCCGACGCGGTCACCCTGCAGAATGATATGAAGCTGGTCGGTGTGTCAGATGTCATGTTCGACTATCGCATTCGGGTTGCAGCCGAGCTAGGCTATCCGCTCTATGCTTCGCTGCCCGACAAGATGGCCGACATGAAGGCGGCGAATCTGCCCATTATGGGCACCCTCGAGGACTTGCTGTCCAAGGTGGATATCGTCGTCGACTGCACACCCAAAGGCATCGGCGCTAAGAACATGGACCTGTACAAAAAGGCGGGGGTCAAGGCCATCTTCCAGGGGGGTGAGAAACATGACCTGACCGGCTATTCCTTCTGCGCCCAGGCGAACTATGAACAGGGCATAGGGCGCGACTATGGGCGTGTGGTCTCGTGTAACACCACCGCCCTTTGCCGGCTCAGCAGCGCCTTGCTCAAGAAAGGCTGGGTCAAGCGCATCCGGGCCGTACTCATGCGTCGCGGCACCGATGCCTGGGAGAGTCAGAAGAACGGGATGATCAACACCGTCTTGCCCGAGATGAAGGTGCCCAGCCATCAGGGTCCCGACGCCCAGACAGTGCTTCAGGGGCTTGATATCACCACCATGGCCGCGGCCGGCCCTTACAACCTGAGCCATATCCACTTTGCCATGGTCGAGACCACGCGGCCCGTCTCGCGCGATGAGCTGCGGCAGGCCCTCCTCGAGGCGCCGCGCATCAGCTTTGTGCAGGCCTCCGATGGCCTGGTCGCGCTCAACTCGATCATTGAGCTCATGCGCGACCTCAAGCGCCCGCGCCATGATATGTGGGAGGTGGCCGTCTGGGAGGATGCCCTGGCTGCCGATCAGACGGACCTCTACCTGACCTACCAGGTCGATAACGAGGCTATTGCCATTCCCGAGAACATTGATTGCATCCGTGCCCTCACCGGCATTGAGAAAGACCCCATGCAGTCCATCAAAAAGACGGACCGCAGCCTGGGCATCACCAAGAATTTCCTGCCCAAGACGATCCAGATGCCCGGCATCGAGGCCGTCCCCGAGCCCGTGCGTGAGGCCGAGTGCGCCTTTTTGAGCGAAGGCTACAAAGGCGCGGAAGAGCCCACGCCCGAGCCGATGCGCGCCATGTGACGGAGGCGCTGGGCATAAGCTCAGAATGGGGGATAGGAGGAGCACGGGGAACGCAAGCCCCGTGCTCCTCTGCCTGTACCCAGCCCCGCCTTTGCTGCTTTGTCACTATCCTAAGATAGTGATCTTCATTGGCAATATCGGGGCTCAGGCCCCCTAAGAGTGCCTAACAAAACCTGTGGTGCAGATGGCGCTGCATGCAACGCCCATCCCCCCGGCCCCCTTCCGCAGGGCGGGCAGGGGGGAGAAACGTGGGGGTATCCGACGTGGCGAAGGCCCATAGTGCGCCGCGGTTTTGTCAGGCGTTCCAAGAATCAGAACCGAAGGAGAGCTACGCTTTGCCCTTCTCCTGATCTATGCTACAATGCGTAGGTTCCCCCCTTATTGGTTTCTTTTCCCTCCAAAGGCAGGAGCAACAGGCTATGGGCACCAAGCAGTTCACCATTGTGCACTCCAACGACATGCATGGCGATTTCCTGGCTGAAGCACAGGGCGCAGAGGGCAGGCTGACTGGAGGGTTGGCGCTGCTTTCGGGCTATATCAACCGGGTGCGCAAAGAGGAGGAGAATACCCTCTACATCATCTCGGGCGACATGGTGCAGGGCTCGATCATCGATAGCGAGTACAAGGGCATCTCCACCATCGAGATCATGAACTACCTGGCGCCCGATGTGGTGACCCTGGGCAACCACGAGTTTGACTATGGCCTGCCGCACCTGCTCTTTCTGGAGAAGATGGCCAATTTCCCTATCGTCAACGCCAACCTCTACATCAAAAAGTACAACAAGCGCCTGATGCGGCCCTACACAATCCTCAACAAAGCCGGCTTTGATATCCTTTTTATCGGCATCATCACCGACAAGGTCATTGATTCTATCCGCCTCGATGAGCAGATCGGCAGCTTTATCTCTTTGGAGGATGCGGCGGCCGAGGTCGGCAAGATCTGCAACGCCTACAAGAACGATGATATCGACCTGACCGTGCTCATGACCCACATTGGCTATGAGAGCGACGTGGAGCTGGCCAAAATGCTGGACCCCTCCTGGGGGGTCGATCTGATCATCGGCGGCCACTCGCACACGCTCCTGCAGCAGCCGGCCAGGGTCAATGATATCCTGATTGCCCAGGCCGGCGTCGGCACCGACCAGGTCGGGCGCTTTGATATCGTGGTCGACGACGCCACCAACAGCATCGTTGACTATCGCTGGCAGCTCATCCCGATCGATAACAACCTGGCCCAGCCCGATCAGGGCCTGCAGGACTATATCGACTCTTTCAAAACGGTGGTCGACCGCAAGTACAACACCATCGTCTGCAAATTGGCCGGGGAGCTGACCCATCCGCGGCGCGAGGAAGAGACGTCTCTGGGCAACCTCATGGCCGATGCCCTGGTCGAGGCCTCGAGCAGCGACGTGGTGCTGCTGGGGTCGGGCTCGGTGCGCGTCAAAACCATGGGCCCGCTGGTCACGCTGGCCAATTTCATGGCCTGCTTTCCCTACAATGACACATTGACCCGCTTTACCATCACCGGCGCCGACCTGCGGCGCATCTTCAGTCACATCATGCGCCCCGAGAACCGCGATGGTGAGGGCGAATGCTACCAGGTCAACGCCGGGGTGCGCGCCGTCTATAACGATACGGCGCACCAGCTCCAATCGCTTACGGTCAATGGCCGGCCGGTGGAAGATGGCCGGCTCTACACCCTCTGCCTGCAGGGCTACCATGTCAAGAACGCCGCGGACTATCTCAACATCAGCCAGGCACAGCTCACGGCCGCCGGCAAGCCCAAAGTTGTCAGCACCTCGGCGCAGGATGTGCTGCTCGAATTCTTGCGCAACAATCAGAACGCCAGCCGCAGTGTCGAGGGCCGGCTCGTTTACCAGCAGTAGGGATAGGGAGGCGCTATGGAATACCGCAAGCTCGGCCGCACCGGCCTCAGCGTGAGCGCCATCGGGCTGGGGACGGAATACCTGAACGGGCGCCCACAGGACGAGGTCGTCGCGGTAGTGCACGAGGCGATCGACCGCAGCGTCAACTATTTCGATGTCCTCTTTGCCGGCGCCGATTACCGCGATAACCTGGGCGCTGCCTTTGCAGGCCGGCGTGACCGGGTGCTGATCACCGGGCATATCGGTTGCGCCGAGACCGACGGCCAGTATCGCAAGACGCGCGATATCGCCGAATGCGAGGAGCTCTTCGCCGACCTCCTGGCTCGCCTGCATACGGATCACGTGGATGTGCTCATGATCCAGTTCTGCGACGAGGAAGAGGATCTCCGCGCGATCATGGCGCCCGGCGGCATGTTGGAGCTGGCCCGGCGGCTGCGTGGCGAAGGCAAGGCGCGCGCTATCGGCCTCAGCGGGCATAGCGTGCCTGTTGCCCTGCAGGCCGTGCAGAGCGGCGCCTTTGACGTGCTCATGTTCCCGGTCAACATTCCGAGCCACGGCGAGCCCGGGCGGGAGGAGCTCTATGAGACCTGCCTGCGGCGCAACGTGGGCCTGGTGGCCATGAAGCCCTTTGCCGGGGGCGAGTTGCTGCAGCGCAAAGAGGCGCCAACTGTCACCCCCGTGCAGTGCCTGGCCTATACACTCTCGCGGCTGGGCCTCGCCACGACCGTGCCCGGCGTCAAGAGCCTGGACGAGCTCCGGGCGGCGCTGGCCTATTTGGAGGCGTGCACCGAGGAGAAGGATTTCACCCCCCTCCTCACCGCCCTTAACCGCGGCACGGAGGGACACTGCACCTACTGCAATCACTGCCTGCCCTGCCCGGCTAGCATCGATATCGGCGAGACACAACGCCTGCTGGATAGCGCCGGCTATGGCCTGACTGATGAACTGCGCGCTGCCTACCGCGCCCTGCCCGCCCCGGCTGGCGACTGCCTGGAGTGCGGCAACTGCGAGGAGCGCTGCCCCTTCCACGTGGCAATCATCGAGCGCCTGCGTGAGGCCGCTCACCTGTTTGCGAGCTAGAACCAATACCTTTGCTGGCCCTGCGCTTCTACCCGGCCGGCAGGCGGCAGGTGGGGAATCTGCAGGGCAGGTAACACCCATTCCACACCACTGGCGCTGGCTCTGTATAGACATCTGTGCCGTGGCCCCAGAGCTGCGCAGGCAGGGGCTTGGCACTCGCTCTCTGCTCGACGCAATGAGCTTTCAGGCGCCGGGATTCTGGCGCACCATAGGCTACCGCGCGACGGGCGAGATCAACAGCTATCCGCCGGGATACAGCTACGCCTGGCTGGTGAAGGATTTGTAGACCCGGCAGACCTGACAGCAGGTCTCCAGACTATGGAGGTTCACATGAGACGATCCGAAATCAACGCCATCATGCGAGAGGCTATTGCCTTTCTCAACGCTCGCCAGTTTCTGCTGCCGCCCTTTGCCCACTGGACGCCCGAGGAATGGCGCACCCGCGGCGACGAGGCGGCGGAGATTGTGGAGAACCAGCTCGGCTGGGATATCACTGATTTCGGCCTGGGCGACTATGCGCGCACGGGGCTCTTTCTCTTTACCCTGCGCAACGGCAATCCCAAGAACCTGGAAACGATGACCGGCAAGGTCTATGCCGAAAAGATCATGATCGTGGGTGAGGATCAATACACCCCCATGCACTTTCACTGGCAGAAGATGGAGGACATCATCAACCGGGGCGGCGGCAACCTGATCATCCAGCTCTACAATGCCAGCCAGGATGGGACGCGCCTGCTCGATACCGATATCACCGTGCAGATGGACGGTGTGCGCACCCACCTGCCTGCGGGTGGGTTCGTCACTTTGCATCCTGGGGAAAGCATCACCCTGCCGGCTGGGCTCTACCACGAGTTCCATGGTGAACGAGGCCGGGGCACGGTGCTCGTGGGTGAGGTCTCGCGAGTCAACGACGACCGCACCGACAACCGCTTTTTCCGCTCCGTCGGCCGCTTCCCGCAGATCGTAGAAGATGAGCCCCCCCTGCACCTGCTGATCCCCGATTACCCGGCGTACTACAAGAGGTAGAGGCCGGCGGCGGCGATTTGCCTCCTTGACAAGACCCTGGCGATGCCCTACAATCGGCAGCAGATTGGATGTGTTGATTTCACGTATCGAGGTATAGAAGACCATGTCGAGCGAAGCGCCCGGCCGCCCAGAGGGCCGGTTTTACATTACGACACCCATCTATTACATGAACGCGCTGCCCCACCTGGGGCACGCCTATACCACCGTCTTTTCTGACGTGATGGCCCGTTATCACCGCCTGTGGGGCGATGACACCTATTATCTGACGGGCACCGACGAGCATGGCGACAAGATCGCCCAGGCCGCGCTGGCGGCAGGCGAAACGCCCCAGGCTTTTGTGGACCACCTGAGCAGTTCCTTCCGCACCACCTGGGAAAAGCTGGAGATCTCGTACAACGATTTCGTGCGCACCACCGAGCCCCGGCATGTTGAGGTGGTGCAGCGCATCCTGCAGGAGATCTATGACCGCGGCGATATCTATTTCGGCTCCTATGGGGGCCAGTATTGCCTGGGCTGTGAGCGCTTCCTGACGGAGAAGGAACTGGTCGACGGCCGCTGCCCCGACCACGGCACCGAGCCCACTTTCATCGAAGAGAAGAACTATTTCTTCCGCATGGGTAAGTATCAGGACTGGCTCATCGCCTACCTGGCGGAGCACCCGGACCTCATTTACCCGCAGCAGTACTTGAGCGAGGTGCTGGGCTTTTTGCGCGCGCCGCTGGAGGATCTCTGCATCTCGCGGCCCAAGAGCCGCCTGACCTGGGGCATCACCCTGCCCTTTGACGAGAACTTTGTTACCTATGTCTGGTTCGATGCGCTCATCAACTATGTCTCGGCCCTGGGCTACCCCGATGGCGAGCTTTACCGGCGCTACTGGCCGGTGTGCGACCATGTGATCGGCAAGGACATCCTCAAGCCCCACGCCATCTTTTGGCCCACCATGCTCCATGCCGCCGGCATTCCCATCTACCACGGCCTGCGTGTGCACGGCTTTTGGGGCGTTGATCAGGCCAAGATGAGCAAATCGCGCGGCAATGTGGTGCGCCCACTCGACCTGACCGACAAGTACGGCGTCGATGCGTTTCGCTATTTCCTGATCCGCGAGATGACTTTTGGCCAGGATGCGAGCTTTAACGAGGAAGCGTTCGTGGTGCGCTACAACGCTGAGCTGGCCAACGACCTGGGCAACCTGCTCAACCGTACTCTGCACATGATCGGCCGCTATTGTGATGGGCTGCTGCCGGCGCCGGGCGCAGAGCAGGGGGCCGACCGAGAGGCCTTTACCCGCCAGGCGTTGGCCGTTCCAGGTCAGGTCCAGCAGGCCATCCGTAGCTGGAACCCGCAGGCTGGCGTCATTGCCGTGATGGAGCTGGTGCGCAGCGCCAATCTCTACCTGGAACAGCGCTCGCCGTGGATAGCTTACAAGAAGGGTGATCGCGCGCACGTGAACGCCACCCTCTACGATGTCGCCGAGGTGCTACACTGGGTGGCCGTGCTCCTACACCCGGTCATGCCCGAAAAGATGGCTGCCCTCTGGCAGGCCCTGGGGCAGGAGGGCGCCCCGGCCTGGCCTGAGACGCTACGCTGGGGCGTGCTCCAGCCCGGCCGGCCGGTCGAGCGTGGGCCCGTCCTCTTCCCGCGCCAGGAACTCGTCTTGCAGGAGTCGGAGGCGTAGGAGACGATGAGAAACCGCAGATGAACGCAGATAAACGCAGATGGGTGGGGATGCCTTGTCGATCTCTCTGCCTTGCATGCTTGTTCTGCGCCAACCCCGTGCGGGAACCTATCCGCGTTCATCTGCGTTTATCTGCGGTTTCATTCCGTTCTCTGCTTTGCTCAGAAAGGCAATCTGCACATGGACGTCATCGCGCTTGGCGAGCTGCTGATTGACTTTGTCTCCACGCAGACGGGGTTGCTGCGGCAGGCGCCTGCGTTCGTCAAGGCGCCGGGCGGCGCACCCGCCAATGTGCTGGTAGGGGTGGCGCGGCTGGGTCGGCAGGCCGGGTTTATCGGCCAGGTGGGCGACGACGAATTTGGTCGCTTTCTGGCGGGGGTGCTACAGGAGAACCGGGTCGATATCTCACACCTGCGCCTGAGCAACGAGGGGCGCACGCCCCTGGCCTTTGTCTCTTTGCGGGAAGATGGCGAGCGCGATTTCCTCTTTTATTGGGAGCACACCGCCGACAAGCTCCTGGCCCCCGAAGATATCGACCCCGCCTACATCGGTCGGGCGCGCATTTTTCACTTTGGCACGATCAGCCTGATCGATTCTCCTGCGCGTGAGGCCACCTGGCGGGCTGCCGCGCTGGCGCGCACTCAGGGCCTCATCGTTTCTTGCGACCCCAACCTGCGCCTGTCGCTGTGGCCTTCGGTCGAGGCGGCCTGTGATGCAGCCTGGCAGGCCATGCGTCGGGCGGATTTGATCAAGGTAAGTGGCGAGGAGCTGCAGCTCTTGACAGGGAAAAGAGATCTGTCGGCTGGGGCGCAGAAACTGCGCGCCGAGACCGGCGCCCCCGCCCTGGTGGTGACCCTGGGCCCGCAGGGTTGCTATTATGATTGGGGCGCTGTACAGGGCAGCCTGCCGGGCTTTGCGGTGCAGGCGGTCGATACGACCGGCGCGGGTGATGCCTTTCTGGCTGCACTCCTCGTGTGGCTGGTGGACCATACCCCCCGGGGCATCGACCTCGCCGGCCTGCCGCAGGCGGCGGTGGAAACGGCCCTGCAGCGCGCCAATGCCTGCGGCGCCCTCACCTGTACGCAGCGCGGCGCGATCCCGGCCCTGCCCACCCGTGAAGAGCTGGAGGCGTTTTTGCAGCGGTAAGCGTTTTGTCAAGGAGGCAAGGTATGAGCACAGAACCCCTACAGATCGGTGTCTTTGCCGACAATCTCAAGCTGCCCTTGCGCGACGGCATTCGCCAGGCGGCCGAGTGGGGCGTGGCATCATTTCAGATGTACACCACCAGCGGCGAGGTGTTGCCAGAGAACATGACCCCGGCCGCGCGCGCCGAGTTCCGCCGCTTCTATGAGGGGCTCGGCCTCAAGCTCTCGGCCACCTGCGCCGATTTCGGCCACGGCTTTGTCGATGCACAGCGCAATGAGGAGCTGGTGCCGCGCATCTTCGCCCAGGTGGATCTGGCAGTGGACCTGGGCACGAACATCATCACCACCCATATCGGCACCGTGCCGCGGGAGCGCAACGCCGTGTGGGAGACGCTGCGCGTGGCCCTGAACCGTATCGGCGAATATGCGGCCAAGAAGGGGATCGTGCTCGCTACCGAGACGGGCCCCGAACCCGGCCCCGTGCTGCGTGACCTGCTGCAGGCGCTGGATACCGATGCCATCCGTGCCAATTTCGACCCGGCCAATATCATCATGTACGGCTTTGACTTTGACGAGGCGCTGGACGCCCTGCTGCCCTACATTGTCCATACCCACGCCAAGGACGGATTCCCCAGCCCCGGCGTCTTCCGCGAGGCGCCCCTGGGCCAGGGAGCGGTACCCTGGCCTCGCTATGTTGCCCGCCTGCGCGCCGCCGGCTATCGCGGCGCCTTTACTATCGAGCGAGAGCAGGGCCCCGACCCGATCGGCGATACAGCCAAGGCCATTGCCTTCCTGCGCCAGTTGTAGGTTCCTGGTCAAAAAGGAGGTACCTCCCTGTTGCCGCCCGAGGGCCAGCACAGGGAGGAACCTCCTTTTTGACCCCAAAGAATCCCGCCTTACGTTGTTTCGCCGGCCGCCCCCC
>Ga0078972_1006492_pt1 | contig 27632 bp, 19 predicted proteins | sample YelNatPaOPGAMG01_FD_67568 | JGI IMG/M metagenome (GOLD analysis project Ga0078972, IMG submission 67568) | Hot spring thermophilic microbial communities from Obsidian Pool, Yellowstone National Park, USA - OP-RAMG-01 (SPADES assembly) (version 2) | ecosystem: Environmental > Aquatic > Thermal...
GCGGGGGGGGGGGGGGGGGGGGCGCGGGGGTGGGGGGGTGGGGCCCGCTTGGGGGGGGGGGGGGGGGGGGGGGGGGTGGCCCCCCCCCCCCCCCCCCCCCCATGCCTACATCGCCTGGAACCACGACAGCACCACGTGTGCGAGCTGCCATCCTTCTGAGTCGAGCACGAGCTGCACCGCCTGCCACACCGGCTTCCAAAACCCGCCTCAGGCGCTCAACGGTAGCCAGCCGCAGTGCTGGACCTGCCACGAACCGGGTCAGAGCACCGCGTCCTTGAGCTCGAGCAGCGCCGACTGCAGTCAAACCTGCCACTTGTTCAGCGAGCTGACGCGCACCTATAGCGTGCCCTTCTCACACGGGACGAATCCCCATTTGGGCGCCGACTGGGAACCGTGTCTCGTCTGCCACCAGGTGAGTCAGAGCGCTACCGATGCCAACGGCAGCCCACACCACGACGGTTTGGCGCACCCGGCGCCCACCTGCCAAGCGTGCCACAACGACGTCATCGCGACGGCGGAGGTCTCGCACGGCGGTGAGGACTGCACGGCCTGTCACGGCAACACGATGTCGCAGCCCGATCCGACGAACGCTTTCTGCTTGAGCTGCCATGCCTCCACCCAGCACCCTGAAGCAGTGCAGATCGCGTACACCTCGACGGCCGACTGCACCAGTTGCCACGGTGTCTTCTCGATCCACTCGAGTAATCCGCTCTCGGGCGTCTCGAACTGCACCACTTGTCATACGCCGCACTATCAGAACCTGGGCAGCTGCACGACGTGCCACGCCAACCCAGCGAGCTACCATCACACGGGGGCGAAGGCGATTCCGCTCGCCCAGTGCACAACCTGTCACAACGGCACGATCGCCAAGAAGATGGCCGTTCACGACGGGCTTTCCAGCTGCAGTGCCTGCCACGATGGTATGAACGTGCCGCCGACGCCGGCGACCTGCACGACCTGTCACAGTGCCGCCACTTACGGTACCTCAGACTGCGCCACGTGCCACGGCGGCGGCACAGCCGGCGGCATGCAGTTCCCGGTTGACCAAATCCACAGTGCCACGCCCAACGCGCACACTTGTACGACCTGCCATACGGGCTACCAGAAGCACGCCGGCTACGTCGCTTGCAAGGTATGTCACACACGCACGACGGCCTTCCACCACGGTCTGACCAACAGTCCCGGGTTCAAGCAGTGCACGGTGTGCCACAGGATGACCCACGCCGGACGCCGGCTCGCGCTCAGCACGTGCGCGAGCTGCCACAAGGGGGCGGCGCCCAAAGCCAATCCCGCTGTACAGCATTCGAGCAAGATCACGAAGCTGTCTCGCTGTTCGACCTGCCACAGCAAGATCCAAGTGCACGCGAAGGCGAAGCGCGCCTCGATGACGTGTCGCAGTTGTCACACGGGCGCGTTCCACCGGCGCATGCCGCTGCCGACCAGCAGCACCTGCCTAAAGTGCCACGCCTCCGCGCGAGCGCACGCTGTGGGCTACCCGTGCGTGCTGTGCCACAAGAGCGCCGTTCACAACGCCAACCCGACCGCGGGCATCCACTGAACGCGGCATGAAGATCAAAGTTACACGGCGGCGCATCGTGGTCACGGCCATCGTGGTCACGTTGTTCTTGCTCGTGGTCGGCTTCGCCTTCCAGGCGACCTCGACGACGACCTTCTGTGGCCTCTGCCACGACATGAAGGCGACGGTCGACGCCTACAAGCACTCACCACACGCGGGCGTCAACTGCGAGCAGTGTCATACGCGGCCGGGTCCGTTCTTCTTCCTCACGGCTAAGCTTGAGGCACTCCAGGAACCTGTGAAGCAACTCACCGGTAACTATCAGACGCCCATCCTGGGCACGGTGCAGAACGCCTCCTGCCGGCGCTGCCACACCGACAGCCAGCTCTTCCCGACCATCTCCGCGCACGGCATCGATGTGAACCACAAACACCTGATCGAGGCCGGGTGGCAGTGCGTCGCCTGCCACTCTACGGTTGCGCACGGCAACGCCGTGCCGGCGGGCTCGCGAACGTACCCTACGATGGATAAGTGTCTCATTTGCCACAACAACCACTTCCACGCCGCCGATGGCACGGTGGCGGTGGCTCGCTGCGACCTCTGCCACAAGACGCCGCCGCCGGGAGCCGAACCGGCCTCACATAAGCCGGCTAGTTTGTGGTTGAAGATCCATGGCACGAACGGCATCTTGAGCACGTGCAGCGCGTGCCACCCGACGACGCCGGGCGCGCCCACGGCGGCGACGGGTGCCCTGGTGGCGCACGACAATTGCGTCTCCTGCCACCGTGGGGTGCTCATGCCTCATCCGGCCAACTGGCTCACCGAGCACGGGACGGTGGAGAAGCGTCTCGGCTCGCACGCCTGCGCGATGTGCCACAGTGTGCCCAGCTATTGCGACAGTTGCCACCGTGTGCCGTTGCCGCATCCGAAAGATTTCTTGGCCACCCATCCGAAGTACGCTGGGCAGGACCCAAGCACGTGCATGACCTGTCACACGGTCGCCAACTGCAACGCCTGCCATGAGGCGCATCAGCAAGGCACGCCGCAGGCACACGATCTCTTCGGCTCGCCGCTGCCGATACCGTCGGGATCGGCACAGCCTCTGCCGGTGACGGGCACGACCCCCTAAGCGATGAGCGACGGACCGAACTACAGACCGCCCTATCGACCCGCTGGCGCACGCGATCCGCTGCCGCCGCTGCCGCCGACGCCGCCGAGGCGGCGCCGGCCAACGCCGCGCGAGTTGCTGACGCTGAAACTCTCACGGGGATGGTTGCTAGGCATGATCTTGGGCGTCGTCGCCCTCCTCATCTTAGCGACGGCCGCGTTTGCAGTCGTCAACAGCGAGCGCTTCTGCGGTAGCTGCCACGTGATGAAGAGTGAGGTGGCTTCGTACAACGCGACTGTGCACCACCAGGCGGGCGTTGGTTGCCAGAGCTGCCACACCAAGCCAGGCGTGTTCAACTACTTCATCCGCAATCTGCAGAACACGACCTACGTCATCGACAACATCACGGGGCGTTACCAGAAGCCGATCGTGACCTACGTGGGTGCCGAGAACTGCATGACGTGCCACCCGAAGAGTCAGATCAACCAAGACGTGATCGTGGGCAATATCCGCGTGAACCACGTTGGCTTGCAGGCGGCTGGCTACCAGTGCGTTACCTGTCACGCCGAGGTTGCCCACGGCAACAACGTGCCGATCGGCTCGCGCCCGGATGAGTCGATCATGTCTCTCTGCGCCCAGTGTCACAACGGCGTCAACCAGAGCAAGCGCTGCTCCCTCTGTCACGTCAATGGGGTGCCGCCCGGCACTGTCAACGTACAGATTCCGGTGCACATGACGGCTGGCAACTGCACCGAGTGCCACACGAACAAGCTGTTCTGCTCGAATTGTCACAACGGCGTGCCGATGCCGCACCCGGCCAACTGGATGCCTGCCGGCCACGGACGCTACGTGCTTGCTAAGGGCGCAGAGGTCTGCGCGAAGTGTCATACGGCGAAGGATCCGACCTTCTGCATCGACTGCCACAAGCTGCCCATGCCGCACCCGGCTAATTGGCAGGCACAGCACGGCCACTTCGTTCTGAGCAAGGGCAGCAAGCTCTGCGTGACGTGCCATACCAAGCCCGACCCCAACTTCTGCATCCGTTGTCACGGCGTGCCGATGCCGCACCCGGCCAACTGGATGGCGCAGCACGGCACAGTGGCCCTGAAGAACTTCGGCGTCTGCTACCGGTGCCACACTCAGGCGCAGTGCACCTCCTGCCACGGCATCGTCATGCCGCACCCGGCCGGCTTTGCCTCAGGCAGCGTGCACGGTCCTCTGGCGATGAGCAATCCCTCGCTCTGTACGAAGTGCCATACGCAGTCGTTCTGTGTCGCCTGTCACGGTGTCGTGTTGCCGCACCCGAGCTCGTTTATCGCCAACCACTTCGTCTACGCGGCGCAGGAGGGCGCGGTGTGTGCGAAGTGTCACGGCAACAACGTCAATGGCGCGCAGAGCTGCTACGGCGGCGGCTGCCACAGCAAGGCGAGCGGCACGCCGGCAACGCCCTGAGGCAGGCCTCCGCGAGGCCCCTTCGTCACCTCGTAAGAACTTCTTCATCTCGTAAAAAGAGAGGTGGATTGCGTAAAGGGCCAGCACGATGGTGCGCGTGAGGCGCGATATCGGGTTCGCAGGTGGCGCCTCACGCGAGCAGACGCGCGGCCTCGTCGCTCATCGCACACTGCGCTGAGCCGGTGTGCTTTGGTGCGGGACTACGCTGCTGCCCTTTGGCGGCCGTGCTAGAGTAAGAAGGTATGAGCCAACCGCCAACCTCTCTCTTCATCGGTATCGCGGGCGCCAGCGGGGCTGCCTACGCGCTGCGTCTCACAGAGTTGCTCGCTGCGCAAGGCTGCGACCTGACGCTCTCGTTGAGTGAGCCGGGGTTGGCCGTGGTCAGGCACGAGCTTGGCTTCGTCGGGACCACGCGCGAGACGATTACACAGGCGTTTCTCGCTCGCGCGCACGCCGAAGCACGCACGACCGTCTACGCGCCGGACGATCTTGAGGCGGCAATCGCCAGTGGATCAAGCTTCCCCGAGGCCGCTGTGATTTGTCCATGTTCCATGGCGACTGTGGCGCACATCGCCCTGGGCACGACGCGCACGTTGCTCCATCGCGCCGGCGAAGTCGCTCTCAAAGAGGGGAAGCCACTCGTACTGGTGCCGCGCGAGTCACCCCTCTCAGAAGTGCATTTACGGCGTTTGCTCGAGGCAAAGCAAGCTGGCGCCACGATCGTGCCGGCCATGCCGGCCTTCTACCACCGACCACAGAGCCTGCAGGACGTGGTCGACCAGGTGGTAGGCAAGATCCTCAGCGTGCTGGGCTTCGAGCACACGCTCTTTACTCCCTGGCGGGGAGGCGACGAGGGCGAGGGAGCGCTGGGCGAGTGAACCCACCGACGGAGCGCGTACCGGAACGCATCGAAGCGATGTTTTCCGCCATCGCGCCGCGCTACGACCTCATGAACCGGCTGATGACGATGGGGCTTGACGTGCGCTGGCGGCGTGCGGCCGCTTCGGCGGCCGACCTACCGCCAGCGCAGCCCGTTCTCGACGTCTGCTGTGGCACGGGCGACCTCGTCTTGACCCTCAAGCGCACCTATCCCAGCAGCCACGTGACCGGAGTCGACTTCAGCGCTCCGATGCTGGAGCGAGCCCGCGCCAAAGCACACAGGCAAGGCTTGGAGGAGGGTGTGACCTTCAGGCAAGCCGACATTCTGTGCCTGCCGTTCGCCGACGACTCGTTCGCCGCAACTACGGTCGCCTTCGGGGTGCGTAACGTTGCCGATCTAGAGGGGGCTTTTGCCGAGATGGTGCGCGTGACGCGGCCGGGAGGACGAGTGGTTTGTCTCGAGATTACGACGCCGCCAGCCGGATTGGGACGCCGCTTCCACGAGTTGTGGTTCGATCGCGTCGTTCCTCGTTTAGGCGCCCTCGTCGCCGGTCAGGAATCGGCCTATGCGTACCTGCCCGCCTCCGTGCGCGCCTTTCCCTCTGCCGAGGAGCTGGTCAGCATCATGAGCGAAGCTGGCCTTGCCGGCGTGCACTTTGTCCGCTTCGGTCTTGGCATCATCGCCCTGCACGTTGGGCACGTCCTTGGCGCGGGACGAGCGCCGGCCACGGCAGAGGCATCCGCGAGTCGCGGCCAAACGAGGAGCTGAACATGGGGCCGAACGCGATCCTGCCCTGGCGCTCCGCGGCGCAGAAACGGCGTATCGCCGCTGGTCTGGAACGCGTTGAGGCGATCCTCAGCGATGTTGTGGAGGCGTATCCCGGCGCCCTAGGGGACGCGTCAGCCTCAACGCTTGAGGCGGGTGGCAAACGCTTACGGCCCGTGTTGGTGCTGCTTTCGGCGCGCAGGACGGGCTCGTTTGACGAGCCCGTCCTGCGCGCCGCCGCGGCGGTCGAACTTCTGCACATGGCGACACTCGTCCACGATGACGTCCTCGATCAGGCTGACCTGCGTCGCGGTCGGCCGACTGTGGCCTACCAGTTCGGTACCGCGACGGCCGTGTCGGTGGGCAACTTCCTCTTAGCGCGCGCCTTTGCTCAGATCGCCATGACGAGGGACGCACGAGCGGTCGATGCGCTGAGCGGCGTCGCCCTGGGGATTTCCGAGGGCGAGCTTCTCCAGATGGAGCAAGCGTTTCGCGTGGGGTTGTCGCGTGCGGACTACGAGCGACGGTGCGAGCTTAAGACGGCCGGTCTCTTCGCGGTGTCGTGTCGTCTGGGGGCGCTGCTCAGCGGCCTCAGTGAGAGCGACGCTGCGGCCTTGGCGGAGTATGGGCGACTGCTCGGCTTGGCCTTCCAGATCTTCGACGATATCCTCGATCTGACGGGTGACGAAGCCAAGACGGGTAAGCGCGTGGGCACAGACCTGCGCGACGGCACGGTGACCTTGCCGATGGTTTTGGCGCTGCAGGCGCGGCCCGATCTCGGGCCGCGCCTGCAGCGCTGCGCCGATGACGAAGCGTGCCTCGCGGACGTCGTGAGCGAAGTGGGAGCGAGCGGCGCCCTGGAGCGCGCCCGCGAGATCGCGCTGAGTTATAGCGCGCAAGCGCAGCGGGTCCTCGCGGCCTGCGCTGCCGACGCCGAGAAGGACCTGCTGCGCGAGCTGGCTGACTCCGTGGTTGATCGTTACAGCTGAAGCGATGGTGTGCCACAGATATCGCGAGCTAACTAGCGGGCGAGTACGTTACGGCGTGCGCGGTCGTTCGGCAGCGATCCTCGTGCGCACGCCCGCAGGAAGGAAGCGAAGAACGTGGATGTAGCGACTATTGACCACCTCGCTGAGCGAGCTGGTCTTGCCGATGTTTGGGCAAAGGTCGGTGATGGGGGGCGCGTCAATCAGGAAGAGACGCTGCGCTTGCTGCGCAGTGACGATCTCCTCGCTCTGGGCGCCATGGCTGACTACGCCCGGCGGCGTTCGGTGGGCGACGACGTCTACTTCATCGTCAACCGACACATCAACCACACGAACGTCTGCCAGAACCGCTGTCTGTTCTGCGCCTTCTCCCGTGACGCCGGCGACCCAGATGCCTACACGCTCTCCGTCGATGAAGTGCTCGAGAAGGCGCGGCAGTCGCTCACGGAAGACATCAGTGAGATCCATATCGTCGGTGGCGAGAACCCCGATCTGCCTTATAACTACTTCCTCGAGATGGTGCGCGGCCTACACGAGCTCGCGCCGCACGTCCACCTGCAGGCTTTCACCGCGAGTGAGATCACCTACCTGGCGCACCTAGCCGGCAAGTCCACCGGCGAAGTGCTTGCCGAGCTGAAAGAGGCGGGCCTCGGATCGCTACCGGGCGGCGGTGCGGAAGTGTTCTCTGGTCGCGTGCGCGACCTCGTCTGCTGGAACAAGATTAGCGGTGAGCGGTGGCTGGAAGTGCATCGCGAGGCGCACCGCGTCGGACTGCGTTCCAACGCGACGATGCTCTACGGCCACGTTGAGACCTTGCCCGAGCTGGCCGATCACTTGCTGCGCCTGCGCGATTTACAGGACGAGACCGGCGGCTTCAACTCCTTCATCCCGCTCGCCTTCCAGCCAGCCAACACCGGGCTGGCCGACCTGCCTGGCACAACCGGCTGGGACGACCTGAAGATGCTTGCTGTGGGCCGCATCGTGCTCGACAACTTCAAGCACATCAAAGCCTTCTGGATCAACATCGGTGTGAAACTGGCCCAGGTCTCTCTGGCATTCGGCGTCAACGACCTCGACGGCACCGTGGTCGAGGAGAAGATCAGTCACTCCGCCGGCGTTGATACGGGACAGGCGATCGCGCGCGACGAGCTCGTGCGTCTCATCCGTGGCGCTGGTCGCACGCCGGTCGAGCGCGACACACTCTACAATGTGCGCCGCCGTTACGATGAGGTTGCCTCGGCATGAGTGAGCGCAGAGATGGCGACCCCGGCCGGCCGGATCGCGCCGGCCGCGCGGCGAGCGACGCGCATCTGCCCCGCGTGGGGCGCATTGAGTTCATCAACTGTTTTCCGCTCTACCACCACTTCGAAGAGGAGCTGGGGCGGCGGGGTGGCCGCGCCGAGATCGTCAGCGGCCACCCCGCCGCCCTCAACCGAATGCTCGTCGCGGGCGACATCGACATGACCTTGATGTCCTCGATCGAGTACGCGCGCCACGCCGATCAACTGGCACTGTTGCCGGGCATTTCGATCAGCTCGTTCGGCGCGGTTGACTCGATCCAGTTGTTCAGCAAGCTGCCGTTCGACGAGGTCGCAAGCATTGCACTCACCGAGAAGAGCGCGACGTCGGTCGTCCTGCTGAAGGTGCTCATGCGCGAGCGCGGTCTGCGGCCCGGCTACGCTGCGCGTCGCGGGCCGCTCGCCGACGCGCTCGCGCGCTTCGATGCTCTCTTGCTCATCGGTGATGAGGCTTTGCACGTGTTGCGCGCCCAGGTGTACCCGCACAGCTACGACCTGGGCGAGGAATGGCTGGCCGTCACCGGACTGCCCATGGTCTATGCCGTGTGCGCCGTGCGCGGCGAGTTTGCCGCATGTCACCCTGAAGCGACGGTGGCAATCGAGCAAGCGCTCATGGCCTCGCGTGATCGCTGCGCCGCCGATCCGCTGGCGACGGCGGCTGCAGCGGCGCTTGAGTACGACTTCAGTCAGCGCTACTTAGAGGGCTACTTCGACAGGTTGAAGTTCGGGTTCACCGACGATTATCGACGTGGCTTGCTCGAGTTCTACGAACGGGCCGCGGCGATCGGCGAGCTCCCGCGCGTGCCCGATTTGCAGGTGGCCACGCCAACATGGTAGCCGGCAACCGCAGTGAGATGGTTGGGGGTGTCGGTTCGGCGCCTCCTGCAGTCACGCCAGCCGCGTCTTCTGGGCGGCTCTCCGAAGCTGAGGCTCTCGATTTGCTCGAAAATGCCGATCTGCTCGAGCTTGGAGCACGCGCCGACGCGGTGCGTCGCCGTCTGCATCCTGAAGGCGAAGTGACCTTCGTTGTCGACCGCAACATCAACTACACCGACGTCTGTGTGTCTGGGTGTCGCTTCTGCGCGTTCTACAAGACGCCGGCAAGCGGGGCAGGCTACCTGTTGAGCGAGGCCGAGATCTATCGCAAGATCGAGGAAACCTTGGCCCTCGGCGGAACGGCGGTCATGATGCAGGGCGGCTTGCATCCCGATCTCACGATCGAGTGGTTCGAACAACTCTTCCGCGGCATCAAGCAGCGCTACCCGATTCACTTGCATTCGCTCTCGCCGCCGGAGGTGGCCCATATAGCCAAGCGCAGCGGCATCAGCGTGGCGGAGACGTTGCGCCGCTTGCGCGCCGCCGGTCTCGATAGCCTGCCAGGCGGTGGCGCCGAAGTGCTCGTTGACCGCGTGCGGGCGGCTATCAGCCCGCGCAAGATTTCCGCCGAGGAGTGGCTGGCGGTTATGCGTGAGGCGCATCGCCAAGGAATGAGGGGGACGGCAACGATGATGTTCGGCTCGATCGACACTCCAGCCGAGCGGGTCGAGCACTTGCGCCGTGTGCGCGAGTTGCAGGATGAGACGGGCGGATTCACCGCCTTCATCCCCTGGACCTTCCAGGCAAGGAACACCGCTCTCCAAGAGGGTCACCGTCCGGCAACGGGAGTTGACTACCTGCGTCTCCTAGCCGTCAGTCGCCTCTACCTCGATAACGTGCCTAACGTACAGGCCTCATGGGTCACGCAAGGGCTGCGGGTGGGGCAGGTTGCCCTCGCCTTCGGTGCGAACGACATGGGGTCGACGATGATCGAGGAGAACGTCGTACGCGCCACCGGGGTGGCGCACAGGGCGGATGTCGGGCAGATGGTGTCCCTCATCCGCGCGGCAGGATTCAAGCCGGTACAGCGCGACTCGCTCTACAGCGTCGTGCGGCGCTTCTAGAGAGGACCGGGACCGGCTGCAGCGGAATCGAGCGTGGGGGGTGTGCGATGCAGGACCAGTGCTTCTGGACGCGCGACTGGGCGGCCGAGAGGCCGGTGTCGGCCGGCGCCGAGGAGCTGCCAGCCGACGTTGACGTGGCCATCATCGGCGCCGGCTTCACCGGCCTCTCGGCCGCCCTCAACCTGGCGCGCAGCGGCGCAAAGGTCGCGGTTCTCGAGCGCCATACGGTCGGGTGGGGAGCGTCCAGCCGCAACGGCGGCATGGTGTCGGTGGGCGGCAAGCGGGGTCTTGCGTCTTGGATCAAGGCGTACGGGCACGACACGGCGCGACGCTTGTGGCAGGCGACGGTCGACGCCGTTGATCACGTCGAGACGACGGTTGAACGCGAACGCATTGACTGTGCTTGGTCGCGCTCTGGTACGCTCGACTGCGCCTGGAAGCCGGCCCACTTTGGCAGCTTGGCCGAGTACCAACGACTGCTCGCCGAGGAAGTCGGTTACGAGACCAGGTTGATACCGCCCAAGGACCTGGCCGAGGAGTTGGGCACACGGCGTTACTACGGCGCCTTGCAGACGGATGGCGACGGCGGGCTGGATCCGGCGCGCTTCGTCGCTGGCCTGGCGGCGGCGGCGCGGGCGGCCGGAGCGCTGATCTTCGAGGACACGGCAGTGACGGCGCTCAGTCCCAGCCCCAAAGGCGGGCAGCTGGTGACCAGCCATGGATCTCTACAGGCCGCCGCTGTGCTCGTGGCGACGAACGGTTACACGGGAGACGTAACGCCGGAGCTGCGCCGCACTGTCGTGCCGATCGACAGCCACATCATCGTCACCGAACCCCTGTCCCGGGAACTTGCCGACGAACTTATCCCCAAACGGCGCATGGTGTGGGACACGAAGAACATGCTCTACTACTTCCGCATGACTCCGGACGACCGTCTTCTGTTCGGGGCCCGGGCGGCCTTCCGCTCGGTCAGTACGCAGCGCAGCGGCATGCTCTTGCGCCAGAGCATGGTCGAGCTCTTTCCCCAGCTCGCCAACGTAGCTGTCGAGTACACCTGGAACGGTAAGGTCGGTTTCACCTTCGATTGGGATCCTAACGTTGGGCGGCAAGGAGCCTTCTGGTATGCCCTGGGTTACTGTGGCCACGGGGTTGCTCTGGCGACGTACATGGGCGACCGCCTGGGTTCTGCGATCGCCGGCCAGACAGTCGACAATCCGTTCTTTGCCCTCCGCCGACCGCCGGTTAACCCTCTCTACCGTCGGAGCGCGTGGTTCTTGCCGCTCGGAGATATCTACTACCGTCTGAAGGACCGCTTGACCTGACAGTTACGTGGACCCTGGGAGAACCGCAGCCGCCCTCTCTCCACTGCTCTCCACTGCTCTCCACTCTTGAGCCGGATGCGTGCCTGTCCTGACTCTCGTGCGCTTGCCCTGCGGGCTCGTTTGCGGGAAACTTGTGAAGGTCAGTACAAATTCTGATTTTCGCGGCAAACCGCGTTGGCTCTGGAGTGCTGCTGGCGCTGTGGAAAGAGCGGTGCGAACTGTGCGAAGATTACGCGAAAGTCGCCGACTGGTGAACATCTTCCCTGATCGCGGGAGTGGACTATGCGTATAGGTGTTTTCGTCTGTAAGTGCGGCACGAACATCGCGGGTACCGTCGATACGGCTGCCGTTGCGGCGCGTGCGCTGCAAGATCCCTTCGTCGTTCACGCCGAAGACATCACTTACACTTGCTCGCAGCCGGGGCAGGACGCCATCAAGCAGGCGATCAAGGAGAAGAACCTCAATCGCGTGGTCATCGCATCGTGCTCGCCGCGCATGCACGAGCCGACGTTCCGGCGCGCCGTCGCCGAAGCTGGGCTCAACCCCTACCTGATGGAGATGGTCAACATCCGCGAGCAGTGCTCGTGGATTCACGACGACAAAGTTGTTGGCACCGAGAAAGCGATTGACCTGACGCTCAAAGGCGTTGAGCGCGTGCGCCGCCAGCGCGAGCTCTTTAGCAGCACGGCGCCGATTGCCAAGCGTGCCTTGGTGATCGGTGGCGGTGTCGCCGGGATTCAGGCGGCCCTCGACCTGGCCGATATGGGCGTGGAGGTTGTCCTGGTTGAGCGGGAGCCGTCGATCGGCGGCAAGATGGCTCGTCTCGACAAGACCTTCCCCACGCTCGACTGCTCGGCCTGCATCCTCACGCCGCGTATGGTCGAGGCGGGGCAACACCCCAACATCACCCTGATGACCTACTCCGAAGTCGAGAGAGTGCGCGGCTACGTGGGCAACTTCGACGTCGACATTCGCCGCAAGGCTGCCTACGTCGACTTCGACAAGTGTGTGGGCTGTGGGGTCTGCCAGGAGAAGTGTCCGCGCAAGGCTCCGGACCCCTTCAACGGGGGCGAGAAAGCCTCCAAGGCAATCTATATCCCCTTCGCCCAGGCTGTCCCTAAGGTGGCCGTGATCCGACCCGAATACTGCACGTACTTCGAGAAGGGCAAGTGTCGGGTGTGCGAGAAGTTCTGCGAAGCAAAGGCGATCGACTTCGAGCAGCAAGACCGTATCGTCACCGAGAAGTTTGGCGTCATCGTGGTGGCGACCGGCTACGACCTCTTCGACTACAAGGCCAACTACCCCGAGTATGGCATGGGGCGCTACCCCGACGTGATCTCGGCGCTGGAGTACGAGCGTCTCATGTGCGCTTCGGGTCCGACCGAGGGACACATCGTGCGACCGTCAAACGGCGAGGAGCCCAAGACGATCGTCTTCATCCAGTGTGTCGGCTCGCGCGATGAGAAGGTCGGGCGTCCGTACTGCTCCAACGTGTGCTGCATGTACACGGCCAAGCAGGCGATCATGACCAAGGAGCACGACCCCGAAGTGCACAGCTACGTCTTCTACATCGATATCCGCGCGGGTGGCAAGGGCTACGAGGACTTCATCACGCGCGCTCAGCAGGAGTACGGCGTCACCTACATCCGCGGGCGAGTGGCCAAGATCTTCGAACGCAACGGCAAGACCGTCGTGCGCGGCGAAGACACGCTGCTCGGCGAGCAAGTTGAGATCGAAGCCGATCTGGTCGTGCTCGCCACCGGCATTGGCCCGAGCGAAGGTGCCAAAGAGCTCGCCTCCACTTTGCACGTCTCCAGCGATAACTACGGCTTCTTCACCGAGAGCCATCCCAAGCTGCGCCCGGTCGAGACGCAGACAGCCGGCGTGTTCTTGGCGGGCTGCGCTGTCGCACCGAAAGATATCCCCTCGTCGGTTGCCGATGCGTCGGCGGCGGCTGCCAAGGCCTCACAGCTCCTGCTCAAGACCGAACTGGTGACGAATCCGCAGACGGCGCGCGTCGATCAGGGGCGCTGCGTCGGTTGCTTCAAGTGCGAGCAAGTGTGTCCCTTCAGCGCCATCGAGGAGGTCACGCTGCGCGACGGCCGTCAGGTGGCCTCAGTCCTGGCCACAGTCTGCCAAGGTTGCGGTCTGTGCGTGTCAACCTGCACCACTGGCGCTGCGACGTTGGAGGGCTTCACCAGCGACGAGCTCATCGCCGAGGTCGAGAGCCTCTGTCGGGCGCCGTCGGCGGTGACAGAGTGAGTTGTCGCTACACACGGAAATGAGAACGGAGTGAGACGTGCCTCTCATCGCTGACTACAAGAAGACACAGGCCAAAGAGAAGCCGACAATTGTTGCCTTCCTGTGCAACTGGTGTTCATACGCGGGCGCCGACGCGGCGGGTACGTCGCGGTTCAAGCAACCCCCCGACGTGCGCATCATCCGGGTGCCCTGTTCAGGGCGCCTCGACTGGCTCATTATCGCCAAGACCTTCAAAGAGGGGGCCGATGGCGTCTTGGTGAGCGGTTGTCACCCCGGTGACTGTCACTATACCGAGGGCAACTACTACGCCCGTCGCAAGCTCGAGGCACTCAAGCGTTACTTGCCCCTGTTCGGTATCGAAGAGGGGCGTTTCGAGTACACGTGGGTGAGCGCGTCCGAAGGCAAGCGTTGGGCAGACGTAGTGACCGAATTCACCGAGCAGATTCACAAGCTCGGTGTGCGAAAGGCAGGGTGAGCCGGCGATGGGGACTCTAGTAGAGGCTCCCGTTGTGACGCTGGCGGAGGCCGTCAACGCGGGATTTGAGAAGTTTGGTCTGGTGCTTGGTTGGGCGCCAGGGCGGGATGGCAACCTTACACCCACATTCGCGCGCTCGGCCGAGCAGGCGAGCGAGCTCGCCTTCGGGCCGAGCGCAGTCTACAACCTGGCTCGCTACGTGCGTGACCACACGCCGTGCGCCGTGGTCGCCAAGCCCTGTGATACGCGGTCGCTCGTCCAGATGATGAGCGAGAACATGCTCGATCGTGACAAGGTGTTCGTGATTGGGCTGCGCTGCCCGGGCGTGGCCGACATGAAGAAGGTGAGGGAGCGCTACGGTTGGGGAGCGCGCGTCGAGCAGGTCGGCTCCGAATGGCGCGTGAACGGCGAAGCGGTCGACAAGGCCGACCTGCTCGACGCGCGCTGTCGCGCTTGCGTGCGTCGCGAGCCGGTGATTGCCGATGTGATCGTCGGTGAGCCAGTCACACCGCCGGCAGAGCCCGAGCGGGCGACTGGGTTGCCCGAATCGATGGCCGAGCGTGGCGCTTTCTGGGAAGCCGAGTTCGCCAAGTGCATTCGCTGCTATGCCTGTCGAAACGCTTGTCCTCTCTGCTACTGCCAAGACGTCTGCGTGGCGCAGTCGCGGCAGCCGCATTGGCTGACCGACGAGGCGACGCCTGCCGAGAACTGGATGTGGCAGATGATTCGCATGGCTCACCTCGCCGGGCGCTGCACTCAGTGCGGCGAGTGCAACCGCGCCTGCCCAGTCGACATACGCCTCGATCTGCTCACGCAAGAGCTTGCCGACACCTCGCGCGAGCTCTTCAACTACGAGGCGGGCCTCGATCCTGAGCAGAAGCCTCCCTTCCTCACCTACGACAAGGAGAGGGACGAATGGCCAATCATCTGAACACCTCTGCTCCTGAGCCGGAGGGCGGGAGCATGGCTGAGTCGGGCGAGCTGACTTTCCTCGCGGCTGAGAAGCTGGTCGCCTGGCTCGAGGCGCTGGCGGCTCGCGAAGGCGCGCTCCTGGTGCCAAGCCATGCAGCGGGCACCTTTGTCCCCTGGCAAGGAGGCGAGCCCGACCTCACCAAGATCACGATGACCTCGGCGAAGGGGGTCGTGCTCCCGCAGCACGAGACGTTCCTCTCCTACGCGTACGACAGCGACGGCAAGGTTACCGTGACGCCGCGCATTGCCGATACGCCCACGACTGTGTTCGGGGTGCGTCTCTGCGATACACGCGGCGTTCGTTGCATCGACCAAACCTTTGGCGAGAACGGACCGAGTGGGGCCGACCCCAACTACGTTGCGCGGCGAGATGCGACGACTTTCATCGCGCTTGCGTGCACGGCCGCCGATGTGGATGCAGCCTGCTTCTGCGCCACGTTCGGGCCGCCCGACGACTACGGCGTCGCCGATCTCGTCGTGCATCCTGTCGAGGGTGGCTATGTGCTGCGCCCACTTAGCGCCAAGGGCCTGGCTGCGGCTGCCTTGGCGCCGGTTGAGCAAGGCGTTCCGGTACCCGAACCGCCTCTGCCCGCGCAGGGTGCGGCGATCGAGATCGAGGGCATCGAGCAGAAGCTCATCGAGCACTTCGACGACATGGAACTGTGGAGCGACATCACCGAGAAGTGCTTGAGCTGCGGAGCCTGCAGCTTTGTCTGCCCGACGTGCTACTGTTTCACCATCGCTGACGAGGAGCGCGGCAGCGACCACGGCGATCGCGTGCGCTGTTGGGACTCGTGCGGTTTTGCCTGCTACACGAAAGAGGCCAGTGGCCACAATCCTCGCAGTTCGAACGCGCAGCGTTTCCGCAACCGCGTCAATCACAAGTTCGCCTACTATGCCGAGCTCTACAGCCTTGAGAGCTGTGTTGGCTGCGGCCGCTGCATCCGGGCTTGCCCTGCCGGGGTCGACATCCGCGACATGGTAGCGGCGGTTCTGCATCGCGGACCGGTAGCGTCACCCGGGTCCCCAGCGGAGGTGAAAGCATGAGCGACACGACCACCATGACGCCGCCGCAGGCGGCGAGGGTCAAGCTCATTCCCGTCGTTGGCGTCGTGCGCCAAGTGATTCCCGAGGCGCAGGACATCGTCAGCGTGCGTGTGGAGTTGCCCGAAGTGCCGGCCTTCGAGCCGGGCCAGATCGGTCAATTGGGCATTTTCGGCGTCGGCGAGGCGACGTTTGTTATCAGCTCCGCGCCCCACGAGCGCGACTACCTGCAATTCACCGTCGCCCGCGTTGGCGAAGTGACGCAAGCGATCCATAACCTCTCGCCGGGCGACGCGGTCGGCGTGCGCGCTCCCTTGGGCAAGGGGTTCCCCTACCGCGACTGGTACGGCAAGGACATCATCCTCGCGGCGGGTGGCATCGGCATGGCGCCGCTGCGTCCCCTCCTCCTGACGCTGCTAAACGAGCGCGACAAGTTCGGCGCGATCAAGCTCATCTACGGAGCGCGCGAGCCGGGTTTGCTCTCGTATGCGGCCGATCGTGCGACGTGGGCGAGTCTCGATGGTCTCGACTACGTCGAGACCATCGACGTTGAGTTCCCCGGGTGGACTGGGCGTCTCGGCATGGTTCCTCCAGTGCTGGAAGAGGAGAAGCCCAGCCCGGAGAACGCCATTGCCGTGACGTGTGGTCCGCCAATCATGATCAAGTTTGCCTTGCAATCTCTAGAGAAACTCGGCTTCAAACCGGAGCAGATCGTGACTACCCTCGAGCGGCGCATGAAGTGCGGTATCGGCATCTGCGGGCGCTGCAACATCGGCCACAAGTACGTCTGCGTCGACGGTCCGGTCTTCACCTTGGCCGAGCTCAATGAGCTGCCCAACGAGCTGTGACAGAAGCGACGGCCGCGATCGCGGCCGTCGCAGAGATGCGCTCGCAGTGGCGCGTTTGCAGTGGCGGCAGCCGGGGCCGTAAACCACCCAGGTTAGCTCCGGTCAGTTGAGTCGTGCCTCATCGTCTCCGCTAGGCGCTCGTCCACAGGGGTGATCGGCGCCGCCTGTAGCTCATCCGGCGCCGCCTGTAGCTCATCCGAGGCTGCCTGCCGCCGGTCTGAGGCTGCTTGGTACTGTTGCCCGTTCAACGCGGCCTGCGGCCACTCGCCCGCGGGGGGCCGCAAGCTCTTGATGCGTTTCCACTCGCGTTGCAGGGTGGGCGCTGCGATCACGAGGCCAATCATTGAGATCACTCCGGCGAGGGCGATCACTTTGCCGCCGATGACGGCGTAGAACCACGGAGCGCTAAAGGTGCCTATCAGGGCGGCGAGCTGCATCGATGTGCTTTCTAGCCCTTGAATCGACCCGAGCCACTGTCTGGGGCTCACTTGCACCAGGAAGGCCTGCTTGGCCGGGAACGAATAGGCGATCGCTGTGCCCTCGATGACGCTGAACACGATGAACACCGTCAGGTTGCTCGTGGTTCCGTATACGACCCAGGCAGCCGCGGAGATCGCGTAGCCCGAGAACATGAGCAGGAATCGATTGCCACGATCGGCGATGCGCCCGCCTACCCAGGAGAAGAGCATCGGCACGCTGAAGGCGATCCAGGTCCAGCCGACAAACTCGACCGACGCGCCCAGGTGGACGAGATACAGGCTCCAGAGCACATCCCAGACGCCCATAGCGAAATTCCCCGTAGCAGCCACAATGATGAAGGCGAGGATCGCAGGAGTTACGAGGCGACGGTACTGGTTCAAGACCCTGGCTACCGACTGAAACGGCTTCGCTAGCGCGAGCACGAGCCTCTGCGCTGCCCAATGCTCTTCTTGTGTCGTTTCTGTGCGCAGGGAGTGCTTGCGCGCCAGGTTCTGTCTGCGCTGCGCGGTGGCCGGTGGCTCCTTGATCGCGAGCAGCAGCACGACGGCCATCGCCGCTGAGAGCGCACTGCCGAACAGGAAGATCGTGTAGAAGGCCCACTTGCCTTGCCCGCCACCGAGCGCGTAGAGCGGCAGCGCGATGGCTGGGCCGGCGACCAGTCCGCCGAACTGGGCGGTTGTCAGCCAGCCGTAGGCGCGGCTGCGGTTCTGTTCAGTGGTGATGTCGGCCACGAAGGCTTGGCCGGCCGGTCCGACCGCAGCCGCGCCCAGACCCTCGAGGAAGCGGAAGAGGATGAACCATTCGGCGTGCGTCGTTGTGACGAACAGCAGAGAAGCGACGGCGTACAGCGACGTACCCAGCACGATCATTGGCTTGCGTCCGATCGTGTCGCTAATGCGCCCTAACAGGCTCGAAAACACGAAGGTGCTCATGAAGTAGGCCGCCGTGATGTAGCTGATGAGCGCGTACGACGCGTGCGCCTGCTCGTTAAGGAAGACGGTCAAGTAGGGCAGGATGGCGCCAAAACCAGACCACACAACGAAGCTCGCAGCCGAGACCAAGATGAGCTGCGTGAGTTGGCCACGCTCGTCAGGCAAGAGGAAAGCTGCAGTGTCATCGCTTGTGGCAGTCACAAGCTTGCGCATCCTTTCCGTAGTTGAGGTCTTTGGTTAGGCCGGGGGTCATTCCGAGCCAAGACGGGGGGTCAATCCGCCTGAAAGCGCGTTCCCCTGTCCGTAGCATACTTGTGCTCTGGCTTTCGTGCGAGGAAGCACCATTGCCGTGGCCCGGGCGGCTCACGGCCAGATGGTGGACTGCGGCGTCCTGCTCTCGCTTGCCACACCAAGGTGATCCTCTGCTCGATGCATGCGCAACGTCGCGGGCTCGGTGCGAAGCGCTCGCGACAGCGTGCGGGTCAGCCCCACGCACGCCGCTTGCGCACCTCGCCTAGACGTTGCGCACGTGCGGAACCAGGAGACCCACGAGCCCGGGGATGGCGACAATCATGCCCGCGACGATGAAGAGAAGGCTGACCGAGTATACGCCGGCCAGTGCGCCGCCCACGAGGATTGAAAGGGTCGTAAACCCCTGTGTCAGGGCGAAGCGTGTTCCCCAGACTCGTCCGCGTAGCTCTTCGGGCACTGTTTGCTGGACGAAGGTGTCAATCGAGATGAGCGCGGCCGCGTTGGCTGCTCCGAGAATTGCAAAGAGTGGCAGCACAGCCCAGAGATGACCGAGCGTCCCGATGACGACGAGGGTGTTGCCCATGAGAACTAAACCGACCGTCATCGCATACCCCTTGCGTACGCGCTCGCCCAAGCCGCCGATGATGGCCGAGCCGATGAGATAACCGAGCCCTATGGCAGCCTCCATCATGCCGAAACTACGAGCACCTCCACCGAGCACGCGAACCGCGAGGAGGAAGGTCAGCGGGTAAGCGGCTCCTAGTCCCAGCGCGGCGGCAATGACCAAGATCGTATTGGCGCGTAACCCGGCGTGTCGCCGCAGATAAGCAAGACCCTCGCGCATCTCCTGACCCATACTCCGCGTGCTGCGCTGCACACTCTCTCGCGCGGCGGCCGCTCGCGACGGAGGAGTGTAAACCATGGCCAGCAAGGCGACAGCGGATACGAGGAATGACATGGCGTCACTGAAGAAAGCGACGCGCGTAGAGAAGTAGTAGGCGATGAATCCCGCGGCTGAGTAGCCGACAACTTCAGTGAGAGTTTCACCCATAGCGAGTAGCGAGTTGGCCCGGATAAGCTGCTGGCCCGTCACGATGTCGGGCAACAGCGCCAATTTGCACGGGTCGAAGAACACGGCGACACTCGCCATTACGAAGCTCAACGCGAAGACACCCGGCAGAGAACGTGCAGCGACGAACGGCACAGCAGCAACGAGACCGGCGCGCACAAGATCTGCACTGATCATGAGGTAGCGCTTGTTGAAACGATCGATGAAGACCCCGGCGAAACTGCCGAACAGCACATAGGGCAGCGTGTAGAGCGCGAGCATCGCTCCCGTCGAGAAGGCGGACTCAGTGCTTTGGTAAATGAGCCAGGGGAAGGCGACGAGGGCGAAACGGTCGCCGAACTGCGAGACGAACTGGCCTGCCCAAAGGAGGACGAAGTTCCGGTTGGCGAGGAGGCCACTGGGGTGGGCCGTAAGCACTGTATCGCTGGTCGCCACGCTGCGGATTCTATCGTCCGCTAACGGCGATACAATTTGTGTTGTCTATTCTGGCAAAACAGAGGCAACACATTCATCTGTTTGTCCACGACTCCTTCGTTGAGCCTGCCCACGACCCCTATAGGATGCAGGCGTGCCGATTGTCAACCTATATGTATCGGCATGGGACGGCAGAACTTTAGCGAAAGGGGTTACCAATGATCCGCACGAGCACCAAGCTGCACTGAAGGGCTTCGGAAGTATGGGGGTGCAGAGTATGAAGAGAATTGAGAACGCTCTCGCTTCTCTGGTCCTCGTCCTCGTATCGTCAGGCGGGAGCCTTAAACTGCATTAGTCCGACTGGGTGTACACTCAAGCGTCGCTAGGTTTGTGCCGATAACTCAGTGAGTCACGCGATGCGAGGTGTACGTGCCTGAGGATTCGCAAAGCTTCCGTGTTTTTGCGTATGCGGCAGCCGGCCTTTCGGTTGCCGCTTTTTTGCTGGCAAGTAGCTCGGCACGGCTGCCAGAGGCGTCACTTAAGAGCTTGCGCGACACCGCGGTTCTTGCAGTTCTGGCGGTGATTGGCGAGGAGCTCTCCGTGCGGTTTGCAGATCGAGTGTCTCTGAGCGCGAGCAATTTGCCAATCCTCACGGCTATGATGTTTCTCGGTGCCCCTCAGGTCATCCTGGTTGCCGGAGCGCCTGGCTTGTGGGGCAGTTGGCGCGAGAACTCGAGATCGATTGTGGCATTCAACGCGGCCAATTTTGTGTTGCCGGCTCTAGCTGGGTCTGTCGCCTTTAGCCTGGTGAAGAATACGCTGGCAGTTTCCCCGCATCACGTTTCCGCAGGACTCCTCCTGGGAGGAGCAGCTGCAGGAGTCACGTATGAGGCGCTCAACATCACGGGTACGGGTATCGCCGCGCGCCTTAAGTACCACAGGAGCGTAAAGGCGTTCTTCGGTAGCGAGATGGCTCCGTTCGTTAAGTCGCTGGCCATTCTCATGGGGCTGGGCTTGATGGTGGCGGCTTTGTATGCGAGAGCTGGCATTGTGGCGGTGGTTCTCCTTTTCATCCCTCTCTTCGCTGCCCAGTACATGTTCAAGTTGCTCGTGAAGCAACGTGATCTGCTGCAGCGACAGAAGGAGCTCTCCGATCAGTATCTCGAGATGAACATCGGTTTGGCTGCCGCAATGGTGGTGCTGCTTGACAGCAAAGACGAGTACACGGCCAGTCATTCGGCCGCTGTGGCGATGTACTGTCGCGATATGGCTGCGGCCCTGGGATTGCCAGAGGCTGAGACAGAGGCACTCCACTTAGCCGGTTTACTGCATGATTTGGGCAAAGTGGGGACTCCAGATGCTGTGCTCCGCAAGGAGGGCAAGCTCGATTCAGAAGAGTGGGATTTCATCAAACAGCATCCCTCCAAGGGCGCGGAGGTGCTGTCTCACTTGGCGGGCTACCGCGACGTGGCCGACATTGTGCGCTACCACCATGAGCGGTTGGACGGCAGCGGTTACCCGTACGGCATCCGCAACGGGCAGATACCCGAGGCGAGTAAGATTCTCGCCGTGGCTGACACCTATCACGCCATGACTTCAGATCGTCCCTACCGCGCTGCACGCAGTTCGTTCGACGCGCTGAAGGAGCTGAGGAGGATGTCGGGCATCACGTTGGATGGCCGTTACGTCGAGGTCCTAGCCAGTATTCTCCGCGACAAAGACCTGTCGTATCGTGACGGTACCTCGACTGACTTCATGGGCGAGTACGAGCGCGGTCGGATTAACTTACGGCTCCGCGGCGAGGCTCTTGCGCAAGTCAGCGAGACCTTGAGGTCGCGCCACGGCCCAGTGGCAGGCTGAGGATCGTTTTCGCCGCGGCCACAGCGAGAAGTGCCTTCAGCACATCAAGCGGAAGGAACTGAAGTACTCCGCCCACCGCAACGACCTTGAAGCTAGTTACGTGGAGCGATAGGGCGAGCCAGGCAGCTCCTAAGCCGTAAATCGGTAGGAGGCCTGCCAGTGCCGCAAAGATGAGCTGTGGCGTTGATTGTCGCCCGTCGCGTCTCTGCGACAGAGAACCGGCTAACGCGGCACCTCCGACAAAACCCCATAAGTAGCCTCCGGCAGGGCCGAAAAGCGTACCGATTCCAGAAGAGCCTCCTGCGTAGACCGGGGCGATAAGGCCGCTGAGCAGGTAGATGAGAACGCTCAGTGAGCCAAGTCGTGGACCGAGTGTGAGGCCTGTGAGCAGCACGAAGAACACTTGAAGCGTGAAAGGCACAGGCCCCGCTATGGGAAGAGCGACCCAAGCGCCCGCTGCGGTGAGCGCCGCGAAGAGTGCGACCAGAGTGATGTCATGCGTGTTCAGTCGTGCTGGCAATTGTCAACGCGACCGAAGGTAGGCCGCGTTGACAATTTACCGAGCCAGCACGCCCCCGTCAACGGGTGGACGCTACTGAAGCGTCACATCGCCAGAGTGGAAGCGACGAATGTGGCGGTGAGGGAGCTCTACAAGTAGTGCGCCACGATCATCGATTCCGGCAGCCTCGCCGACTACCGGCCCTTCTCTCGTCTGCACGCTGACGCTGCGATGCAGGAGGTAATCGCGCTCGCGAAACCCGCGCAGGGCTCGCTCGAACCCGGACGACACTGCGTCGAGGTAGGACTTCTCGAGAGCGAGCAAGATCCGGGCAAGCAAGACGCTGCGATCGACGGGCTGGCCGGTGGCGATCTTGAGGGAGATCGCCGTGCGCCGGAGCGGAGCCGGCAATTCGGCGAACTCGGTGTTAACGTTGATGCCGATACCCACCACGACCCACTCGACGCTGTCGTGTTCGCCGGAGACTTCCAAGAGGATTCCGCCGAGCTTTCGGTTGTTAAGGAACAGATCGTTGGGCCATTTGATCTGCACCGGGATCTTGGCTTGAGCTTCGATTCCCTCTGCCGCTGCCGTCGCTGAGACGAGCGTCAGCAGATGAGCTTCGGTCATGGGTAGGGGCGGTCGCAGAATGACGGAAAATAGAAGTCCCTTGCCAGAGGGAGACGTCCATTTTCTGCCCAGTCGACCGCGGCCCTTCGATTGGCACTCGGCTATGACGACCGTTCCCTCCGGAGCTCCATCTACAGCTAGGGCCTTAGCTTCAGCATTCGTGGACTCGATCTCATCGTGATACCGGAGCGAGTGGCCAAACAGCGTGTTCTGCGTGAGCTTTGCGACAATCGGCATGGCCAGGCGACAAGGCTCTTCCTCGAGCTTGTAGCCACGGCGGGAAACGCCCACGATACGGTAGCCGCGCTCCCGCAATGAGTTCACGTGTTTGTGGACGGCATTGCGCGAGATGCCCAGGTTGTCGCTAATGGTTTGACCGGATACGAATCCGGGGCTGCCACGCAGAATGTCGATAACGGTTCTCTTGCGCTGACTCATACGTCCGGATTCTACATACACGACTGACGCTGATGCCGCCTCCATGGCCCCTCCTCGCCGACGCCTGACGAGGCCATGCTAGTGGTGCCACAGGCTATGGTAATCAACCTGCGGTTGTGTTCTTAAGGATACCCGGTTGTATTTCGCAATCGCTGCGAGGGCCCGGGCAGCGCGCCCCTACTGTTTGCGGTGAGCCACTTGTTTCTGGTGCTGGTAGCACAGAACGGCCTGCACACGATCAGTAACACCAAGCTTGGCGAAAATCCGGTTGATGTGCGTCTTCACCGTTGCCGGTGCCAGGTAGAGGTGTTCAGCAATCTCACGGTTTCTCAGCCCTTGCGCAACAAGCTCGAGGATCTCGGCTTCGCGTCTCGTGAGCTGCGCGATGTCTGTTTCGCCGTGTGCGCCGCGCACTGTGTGTAACCGGCGAGCTGCCTGCCGGATCACAGGCGAGGCGGACTTCTTGGCGAGGGATGCCAGATGAGCTACTTGTGCCGTGTCAAGCATGCCTGCAGAGGTCTCGAGCACCAGCAAAGCTGTCGGTTCATTCCTTGATAGCGATGCCTCTAGAAGGGGCGTGACTGAGGGAGTTTGACACATGAGCGTGAGAAGATCCCGAGCTGCATCGGGAGGTGCTTGCGACAGGATCGCCGCGCCGGCAAAGGGCTGCAACCGAAGTTCCTCACGCAAGAAATGGCGGTGTCCCAGATGGAGTTGCTCGGGCAGGATGGCCACGAGGCCATCGAGATCGCCGTCATCGTGATGAGTCAAGTAACCGAGCAGGTTGCCAAAAAACTTCGCCTTGAGACGTACGAAAGCGAACTGTTGCCGTGCAGCTGCCTGCTCAATCAGACGAAGTTTGTTCCGGTGATCGTCGGTGATGTTGGCGGTACTGGCAAGCAGGCCTTCAACATAGGCGAGGTTAGCTTCGGCGTTGAGGCGGGCGTAGGAATTCTCCTCTGAGATCGTGCAAGCCTTCTCGTAGAACATGCGCGCCTGCTGCAGGTCACCGTTGCGTCTGGCCGCAGTGCCGAGGTGAGAGTGCGAGATGGCCAATATGGATTCATCCTCGGCTGCGATAGGAGACATGCTTGCCGTGTAAAGCAGCTCAACGCCGCGACCGTGCTCGCCCACCGCAACCTTGATTTGACCCAGCGTGTCCTCAACAAGATGTCGCAAGTACTCGAGGCCGTAGTGGGCCACTAGGCTCAAACACTCCTCTGCGTGAGCCTGCGCAGTTTCACGCCAGCTGCACAGCAGCTCAGCAGTAGCCAAGCAGTTGAGTAAACCGATTTTCAGGCTCTTCGAACCTTGCCGCCGTACGTTCGGAAGGTTGGCGGCGCCGAGAGCGACGGCGCTGGCATAGTCGCCGCGCAGGTAGCACTGCTGCATGCGCAGCGCTGCGATGCGCACTAGCTCGCCTTGCGCTTGGGGAGGGCAAATTCGCTGAGCCTCAGCCCACGCAGCTTCGCACTCGTCCCATCGGAACAGGAACATCATGGCCAGCCCCAGGCTTGCCAATGAATGGGCGCGCTGTGTGTCGTCTGAGGCGAGGCGGATAGCTCGGCGGGCATGGTCTGCCGCCGCTGCCATATCGTCTTTCCAGAAGTAGGTGCATTCGAGAGCGGAGGCGGCCTGGTACATGCCCTGACGATTCTTCGCCTTGGTCCAGAGTCGTCCGGCACGCTGCAGTGCGGTGATGGCTTCACCGAAGCGACCCTCTCGCATACGCAGATGGCCTGCCAGCAAGGACGCTGCCGGCTGCTCGGCGATGAGCTCGGCGGAAAGCCGATCGAGCCATGTCCGCAAAGTGTCCGAGGTGCAGTTGTCGATGAAGGATTCGCCGGCGTGGAGGAGGGCTCTAAGTGCTAGATTGGGCTCATTAGCCGACAGATAGATCTCGACCGCGACGCCGAAATCGCCGGCGTCTTCAACGGCGGCCGCGGCGCGCAGCTGCAGCTCGCGAAACTGGCGCGCCCCTTCCTCCTGAGCGACCCTGTGCCGCAGGTACTCGCGGAAGAAGTTGTGGTAGCGGAATGAGGTACGTCCGGCGTCGGCAAAGGTAAAGACCTGATTGCGCGAGAGGTAGTCGAGGTATCTCTGAGCATCGTCTATCCTTGCAACCCTGTTGGCGAGCTCCACCGTCATGTACTCGAGGCAGCAGGTGTGTCGAAGAAAGGCGCGTGTCTCTTCGTCTTCGCGCTGGTAGACCTGTTCGGCCAAATAGGAGAAGACATCGTACTTGAGCCGAGGATCGGCGAGATTGGCCTCCATGGTGGCCGGGGTAGTCCACTCCAGCGCTTTACAGGCGAGGATGACGCTAGCCGGCCAGCCCTCCGTGAGTTCGAGTAGGCGTCGAGTTTGGCTAGGGGATAAGTGCTGGGCGCTGCGACTCGCCACCACGCGAGCCAACTGATCCATGTCAAAGCGCAAATCCTCGTAGCGAAGCTCCGCAACTTGGTCTTCCAGGCGGAGCTTCGCAGTCGAAAACGACGGTTCGTAACGCGTGAGGAGGACCAGATGAACGAGCGTCGGCATATTCGCGAGTAAGTAGTCCAGGCCTCGGTTGAGCTCGGCGGAGTCGGCTGCCTCGTGGTAATCGTCGAGGACAATGTAGAGCTCGTCCGTGACTTCGTCGTGGAGCTCAGTGACGAAGAGTGCCACCAGTTCATGGGCGGTAATCGGTGCGTCACGCAGGCAGGCCAAACGCTCGCTGACGATCTCGCCAAACTGCGGGACGTGCCGGCGGATAGCCTGTACGAGGGCAGCGATGAAGACGGTCGGGTCGTGATCGAGGGCGTCGAGTGTGTACCAGGCGGCGCGCCAGCCAAGCTGGCGCGCCGCCTCAGCGAGCAGCGTGCTTTTTCCGTACCCAGCGGGAGCGCACACGAGGAGGAGCTTGCCTTTGGCGCCGCGCCCGACACTAGCGAGGAGATCTGGCCGCAAGGCGGCATCGGAAATCAGAGGAGGAACGAGCTTCGTCTGAACGAGCTTCGTCTGCACGAGCGTCGCCGTGCCGTAGTGTGGCGTGCCCTGAGTCGGCGTGGTGGGCGATACCGCCGGGCCATGCCTTGCCTGTGCGTTTCCCGCCATGAGAGGCGCTAAGTATAGCAGGCGTCGTACGCAAGGTGGCACGATCGGAGCAGCAGTGGAGGGTGACGATTGCCCCAAGACGGAGATGATGTTTCCCCCACCTGCACTACCGAGGAGAGGAGGTCTGGTGGCGGGCGAGAACCTGTTGAATGAGAGCGGGTGCGTGACCCGAAGCTGACGAGAGATGACTGTCGGCCTCATATCCGGATCTTCGTTATACTCGCAGCAATGCAGACCGCGCCGTTAGCTATGACGCAGTGACCAACGCCCAACAGTCACCTCACGGTACGCCTGTGTACACGCGGTACAGTTCGGGTGCAGGGGGCGGCCGCCGGCGCGGCGGCCGCCCCCTGCACCCTGAAGACGATCTTGCTTCTGCCGGTGGTGCGGGCAACGGACCGCACCAGCCACGGTCGCAGTCACGGTTTTCCCTGGGCTGGCGCTCGTGGCTTCTCGTGTTACTCGTCCTGCTGATCGGCGTCGCCACACTGGCCAGCCTGGCCGATTACGCTTACTCGAGGGACTCCATCCACCATGGCGTAACTGTGTACGGCATCCCTGTCGGCGGATTGAGCCCGAAGGAGGCGGCCACGAAGCTCGCTGCCATGCCAGTCAAGGGCGGCCGACTAGTGCTGACGAGCGGGACGCAGAGGTGGGTGCTTAGCCCCGCTGAACTGGGAGCGGCGATCGATGCTGGTGGTGCAAGCGAGGCAGCCTTTCGGTATTCCCGCTCTGGGGGGTGGCTTGTGAGTGCGTGGCGGAGACTCTCGCTGTGGGCCGCTCCTCACGACGTGGAACCTGGCGTGAGGTTCAACCAGCGCCTGCTCACAGCTCAGCTCGATGCGATTGCCGGCGCTGTGGAAGTGAGAGCGCAGTCGGCGACAGTGTCGATGGACGGGGCGACCCCGGTTGTGAGGGCGGCACGCACGGGGGTGGCGCTCGACCGCGGAGCGGTCGAGCGCCTACTCGTGCGCGCCGCCCTCACCGGCCACTCAGTGAGCCGCTCGCTGCCGATCGTCGCGGAAAAGCCCCATGTAAGCACGGCTGCCGCGCGCAGCGCCGCCGCGCAAGCTCGCATCTATCTCGCTGGTCCGCTT
>Ga0078972_1006494_pt1 | contig 27626 bp, 40 predicted proteins | sample YelNatPaOPGAMG01_FD_67568 | JGI IMG/M metagenome (GOLD analysis project Ga0078972, IMG submission 67568) | Hot spring thermophilic microbial communities from Obsidian Pool, Yellowstone National Park, USA - OP-RAMG-01 (SPADES assembly) (version 2) | ecosystem: Environmental > Aquatic > Thermal...
ATTACAAAATTAAATCATAAAAACTAAAAAAATCCTAACTTATTTTATTTGAAATTGACCTAAATGCTTGTTTATTTAATGTTTTTGAAGACTTGGAAAATCCTGGTGTGGCGCAGGGAGGGCATCCCCCACCCCCCCCCGACTCTAATTTTTTTTTGCCCCCTACTGGTTTGAAATTGCCTTCGCTTTCTCTGAAGCTGTGGTTGCAATATGAATAATTGTTTAATCATACAAAACACGCATCGGTGGGGTGTTGGCGTGGAATATACTACTGGCGGGCGTTTCTGGGCGGGCAGGGATGTATACGGAGCTAAACAAACTGGCGGATTTCGGTTTTTTTTTTCAAATTTTTGAAATTGTCTTTTTTTCCTCTTTTTCTTTTTTTCCCTTCCCTTCTTTTCTTTCCCAAAACTGCAAAAAAAGACAAAAAAAAAGCCCTGCCTTTCGGCAGGGCTCGTGGGCGTGGTCGTTGGGTCGGTCACAAACGCTCCAGAAGGCGGGCGATTCCGCCTTCGATTCGCCATTTCGAGCGTCTGCCTTCGCTCTTCAGAAGGTAGACGCCGTCGGGAAGTTTCCCGCAGTCGTAAACGCTTACGCTGGCGCCCTTCCTCGAAAATCGTTCTACTGGCTTCGCAAAAAACGTAAAGGTTTTTTGCGTCTCCTCGTCCAGTCGGGCAAGGAATGCGGAATCGAAGGGCTTGGGCAGTCCGAAGTATCGGACTGCCTGAAGTTTCGACGTTTCAATCTCTGGGCTGTTTGGTGTAATCGCTTCGCCTTCCTTCGCTTTCGCTTCCTGCTTCGCCTGTGGGCGTGCAGGAATTAGCCACTCGGACTCGAGTGGTGTCTGTTGTTTCTTGTAAGTTGCCATAAGACCTCCATAAAATTGGTAAAACAATAAACAAAATATAAAGGACAATTAAAGAAAATAAGGACAAAATAAGGACTTCCACAATTGTTTTAATTTCTGCTATTTCCATATTCACCTCATAAATATTTTAGGTGTTCCAATACAAAAACTTCGTTATTTGCGAATTCCAAATTTCGGTCAATGTTTCGCTTCTCCAATTCGCTAATTCCCGCCTCCCTCGTCAAGTCGTCGACGTCGCCTCTGTCGTCATATTGGTCATAAACTCGGTTATATATAAAATTATACACCGCTTCGACCACATAACCATAACGCTTATTTAATTCCCAAAATAACCCGCTTATATTGTCATTAAATTGAGAAATCGCCTCGTTTTCCCTTCGTAATGCTTCATTTTCTTTTTTTAGTGCTTCAATTGTCTTTTTTTGTGCTTCGATTCGTTGCAGTGCGTTGTAATAATTCTTTGCGAGGCTTCGGAATTGCCTCGTTGCCTTTGCTGTTGCTGTTGCGTTCATTTCAGACCTCCAAAAAAATTGTTAATAATAATGTTGGTGTTGTTGTTTCCAACAACATTAGCAACATAACAAGGCAACGTGGACACAAATCCGCCTGCGGGCTTAAGAAAGCGGGGGCAAATAAATAAGCATCAATAAGCAAACAAACAAACAAAACAAAGCCCGCAGGCTTCTTAAGAAGAGCGAGGAATTTGTTAATCGGGATAAAAGTCATCAGGAATTTTATAATGCGTAATATACCATAAACGTAAGCGATAGAAGATAGCCGAGATAATTCCAGCAAGAGTAAGAAAAGAAACAACTATAAAGAGAAAACTTCCGATAAGACAAAAAAGAACCTCCATAAAGCCTCCTTAAAATTGAAATTGGGATTTTAATTTTTGAAATTTGAAATTAAAGCGTGATGTCCTTCTTCCAATGCCCTTTAAGGACTTGATGATAATATAAGCGGGCTAATTGAGAAGAGGACATTTTTCGAATTGATGCTTCGTTAGTTGGTAAAAAAACTACACGCACGTTAATATTATCGCCTTCCTTATTTAGAATGGTATATTGCCATTCGTCTATTCGAAAGGACTCGCCTTCAGGAAGAGAAAAGCGAATCCTTCCTGAAGGCTTGCGAGTAGAATAATCGTAAGTTCTTAATTGAAGTTCAATCATTGTTCACCTCATAATTTTTATTGAGGAGAACTAAAGCGAACTTCAATTCTTTCTTAATGAGCATCGCATCGTGGAGTTCCGCAAGTGCAGAACGCATTATTTTATGAGTGTGCTCATCTATTTTCTTACCCCCATAAGAGTTGAGGATGGAGAAAATAGACTTAATAAATTCCCAAGCGTCAGAATAATGAGATGCTTGGGAATTCAATGAATCGTAAATGTCCTCATAAATTTGTTGGTAATCCATTGGAAACCTCCTCTTTGTTAATTTGTGGATAAAAATCAGATAAATTAATTTGTAAAGTAAGTTCAATTATTGAATGCGAAAAATATTCAAATTCCCCCTCAAATTGAGGTGGGTCCTCACTTAACACTACATCATCGAAATCGTTATTTGTAAAATGCACGAAATTATTATTAGAGAATTTCAAATTAAAAGGCAAGTTAGTAGAAGGCTGACTGTTAGTTGGGGCGACATCAATAACAGTAAGCCATCCTACGTTGTTCCTAAATAAACGCAATTCAAAAGTTCGAACATTAATCACGACGGGACTCCCTTTCCCATCGTAAATATTAAGTAGTTCCATAAAAACCTCCAAAAAATTAATAATAAAAATACTTAATTAAAAACTTATCAACTTCTGTTGACAATTGCAACATAGCATCGGTTCGTGGACACAAGACCACCGAAAGCATTATATAGAAAGAAATAAAAGCGAGGGATTAATTTAAAAAAGAATTGAAAAGCAAACAAACAAACAAAACATACTTTGAAATGCTTATGGAAGGGGAGATAACTCTCTAAATATTACAAGATTATAATAAGATGGGATTTGAATGTGGGGTTCCGAATAACTATTATGAGCATAAGTTTTGTCGGAATAAAGATGGTCTTTGAAAAAATCAATATCAATATAAGCGAATTTGTTTCTGGAAAATAAAAAGCGAAAGTCAATATTTGAAAACTCAATTTGGATTTTAAATTTTGGCTTTTTACATTTGGCTTCCAAAGTAAACATTTTGGCAGTTGAGAAATAATTTGGGAATTTGATTTTCATAATCACCTCCTGTTAATAAATCTTGTGCAATCAGTGTCCATAAATTTAATCTCTTTGCTTTTATAACATACTCTCTCCGCAATTGCTTTTATCCACCTATTATAGTCTGTAAGTTTTTTGCAATCAAAAATGTTTGGATATAAGACCAAGCAAAATGAAAAACTAGAATCAGGATAATTATATAATTCTACAAATCCTAAATTTTTGGGGTTATAGTCTTCATAAAATTTAATTTTTGCTTTCATAGTTTCCTCCTACGAATAAAGCCAATACCTATATCGCCTGTAAAGTTAACTTCGTTGCAACCATAAGTTAGGAATATCTGAATTTCTTTAAATCCGTTAAAGTCTTTAAGTGTTTTGCATTCTAAAAAGTATGGACGAAGTTGCCACCAATTTGAGAGAGAAGAACCTTTGAGTTCTTCAAATTCTAAATTCCATCCGCCATAAAATAAAAGTTTTGCTTTCATATTTAATCCTTTATTATTCTTACTACTTCTTTGTTAAGAGAACATAATAGATAGTTGGATTCGAATCGAATAAAATCGTTGTTTGCCCAAGAATCGTTTCTAAGTTTATAAAGATAAAATGCAAATTTGGATAATTCACAATCAGCAATCATAAGAGGACGTCTACTATACTTTAAAGATATTTTGTCGTTTTCATTAATTAACTTGCATTTCATTTTCCCCTCTTTATAAATTTTAAATAACACCTTTCTAAAGAACTAAGTTTTAAATCATCAGAATAATAGGCGATTTCATCGTATATTCGACTACTATGAGTTCGCTTTATAATCGATAAATGATATTTGTAAAAGTCGATTATATAATAAATTTGGGGATTTTTCTCATCACTTATCATCAAAGCAGACCCTTCAATTGTTGTTACTTTTGCTTTCATAATAACCTCCTATAAAAGTTAAGAATAAAAGCAGGTAAATAAACCTCGATTCCATTTGATGAATAATTAATTTCATCGTAGAATTTGCTTGATTTGCTAACTTTCTTTAAGGAAAAGTAATGTTTGTAAAAAACCAGATGACAAAATTTTCGATGATTTTTAGGATTTATTATTTCTAAATCCCCCTCTCTGTAAGGCATAATTTTTGCTTTCATAATTCCCTCCTGTAAAAGTTTAAAAAAAAGGAATTTAAATAGCATTTAATTCCATTCTCTAAATATTCAATCACGTCCCAGAATTTGGAATACTTGCCTACTTTTTTTATTGAAATTTTATATTGATAGAAAACCAAATGGCAAGATTCTCGTGGATTTTTAGGATTTACTATTTTTAAATCTCCCTCTGTGTAAGGAATAATCTTTGCTTTCATAATTGACTCCTGTGAATATCACACGAAGAAACTTTAGAACCACAATTAACCCAGTTATCGAAACAATTGTAAAAAATATTTTTTTCTTTTAATAACCAATTTTTATCATAGAACCTAAAACCATAATACCACTTCCTGTTTGGGGATTCTATGATGTGAAACTCTACTGGATTCCCCCACCAAGCCTTCCAAGATTCAAGTTTTACTTTCATAAAACCTCCCTATTTATAATTGATTCTCTACCAAATTGAATACGATTAACTAAATATACAAATTTGGTTAGCAAATAGTATCTGCGTTTAGAAAAGATACCAACCCAAAATCTTCCACTCTCTGTATCAAGTGTGTTTACAAAATCAAATTCAATAGATTCTGTCTTTCTTTTCTTGGGATTAAATATTTTTATTTCTTTCTTTTTTAAAATCGCTTTCATTTTCAACCTCATAACTTTAAAATTTTGGTGGAATTGTAAATATAAACCTCGCCCGCCCTTCTTTTCTTTAATAGTCCATACGCAAAATAAGAACAATATGAAACCTCACTTAAAGTCCCCAGAAAGAAAGGATTAAATTCTTTGCAAATAAATTGGTCGTTTCTAAACCTTATCTCAACCGCTTTCTTTTGAGAACGATTTGAACCTTTGTCAAAATAAATATCGCCTCTTTTTAGAATCATTGCTTTCATAAAACCTCCCTATTTATTAATTTATCAACCCCTCCAAAATAAATCCGCTTGTTAAGGTATTCAATCTCGCTTCGATATGATGCGAATAGTCTGCCTATATAACGATAATATGTTGCCCACATCATTCGACTTTTTGAATCTTCGTGGTAGAAATCGACCTCAAATATTTTAGAATCTCTATTGCTTGGATTAGAAATTATTAACATTTCCCTTTTAAAAATTGCTTTCATTTTCCCCTCTCTATTGTGTTTTTTAAATACACCTTCAAATTTGGCAAATAGTTGTATGCCGAAATTTGGTCACCCTTACAATAAATCCAACCGCTCCCGTCTACAACCACCCCAAAATATCCACTATTACTTTTATATGGATTTACTAAGTTTAAAATATGTCGTTTTGTATTTTTATATTTTCTTCTGAATCCCAAGTCTGGAAATCCGCTCTCTTTATCTAATCTTACTTTCATTTTTGCCTCCTTTTAATTTGTCCGTGTTCTTCATTTACTGGTCTGTATTCTATAATTTCAGTAGAAATAAAAATTGAACACCTTGATTGTAGAGTTGTTGTCCCACCCTCTAATATCCCAACAGCAAATACAGGATTCTTTTTCCCTTCAACCTCCATCGAATCTAATATATCAATGCCTAACATAAAACTTGATTTTGGGGATGTTAGAAAACAAGTAAACGGGTTTTCCTGTATTAAAAGTATTTCAAATTTCATAATCCCTCCTTTGTAAAATATACTCTCTTCTTTTTTTAGGAATAAAAATTATATGTTCTTGGGAATAAACAAATGCCCTAATCATAGTATGTATGTCTATCTTTTTATCTAAAAGAAACTCGCTATGATTCAAATCCCCGTATTTCCTTATTCCCACCATTGGAGTATAACCATTTGAAACATCTGCATATTCCAATAACCAATAATCTTTTAAAAATCTCGTTTCTCTTTTTTTAATCTTTGTTTTCATTTTCCCACCTCTCTTTACAAAGATGAATTTTATGTCTATCCGATTCATAAGTAATACCAAATCTGTAATCGCTCTCTAATATCTTTTGCTCAACCTCGTTTAAACTGTCCCACTCAACTGCAAGTAATTTGTTGTCCATATTATAAACCATTCCAATTACTTTACCACAAAACCTACAATTAATCTTATGCTTCATAATCTTGCCTCCTTAATCTTTTTTCCTTCACTGGAATTAAATTAGCACTTGACCCGAAATATTCGTCTTTGTTAATACGCAACGTTAAATCGTTTTCTGTTAGAATAAATATTTTCCAATGGCTCGACTTTCCAATGGCAAAACGAGTTTTGTTTATATAAAAAACAAGGTTATCAAAATCCCAGTTATATTTTAAAGTTGCTTTCATAACCTCTCATAGCCTCCTTCCAATATAAACAACTGTTTTTTCTTCTGTTTCTCTGTCTACTTTTTGTGAATATATACTTTTCTCCGCATACCAAGTTTCGTTTTTATAATGTCCGATGTAAAATGCTTCTTCTAAAGCAATGGTAGTAATAAAGAATTCTAAACTTCCAAACACTAAATATTTAAACATATCTCCTTGTTGCCATAAATCAACTTTCATAACTCCTCCCTTTGAATAAATACTCTAAATTTCCAAGTTGGTTCAATCTTGTGCTCGCCTTTAATATATTCCCTGCTGTAAAATATCTCCTCACCAGCCCTGTAAAAATCGCCATAAATTCTAAACCCTCTATCATATTGTAAAATACATTGGTCAATTCTTGAAGTTCTTGAATTGTAATTATTTAAAGTTATCATTTGCTCATATCCATTAAGAATTGCCTTCATACATCACCTCCCCTCTATCAAAAGAAACATAATCATTCCTACCCTCAAATGTAAAGCTTGAGCTTAGCATATCTTTCACATAATACAAAGCAAAAGTTGATGAAGATAATGTTGATTTGCAAAATTTGAATCCACGAATCGAAAGATTTTCACCTATTTCGTCTAAATAAATAAGAACCTCACGTGTGCTTAATTTAGTGCCCCAAGAACTTAGTTTTGTTCTCATAACTCACCTCTCAAAATATGTGTATTTATGAGAACCCCACGCCTTTCTTTCCTGTATCTTCCTAATTTGCCAATGTGTGTATTCAATTTGCTTCCGTAAGGGTCTTAAATTTACAACTTTGTGTAAAGCCGAAAAAATAATAAAACTGCTCATTAATTCAACCATTCCCTTGTCTCCCATCATTTGTGTATATTTGAATGGACTGTTAGTTCCATAAATCAATGTTTTCATATTTACCTCTTATTAATTTCCAAAACAAATTTAAATTTTTTGCCTTTAAACTTTGCAATTCGGTCATTCCAATAAATAATCTCGAAGGGTAATCCCTTTTTTCCACCAGCCCCGTGAATTCCAATTGAGTATGAATAAAAGAAAATTTGAAAGCGTGTTTGTGAGTTGTGAGGGCTCTTTATTCCAAAATAGCCCTTATAAGTATCTGGGTCATAATATGCTTTCATATTTGGCTCCTTGTAATTCTAAAATCCAATTCATTATATACATACCTCGCAACACTTTTTTCTGAATAATCAATCTCTTGGATAGGGCAAGTATTCCATCTTCTTATTTTTATTACACTAAACATAGGGAAATAATCAAATAATAACTTAAAACTAATTGGGTCGTCGTAAGGATTTTTAATTTCTAAGTCCCCATTTAAATTTGAAATAAATTTTGCTTTCATATTTGCCTCCTGTATAAACACGGGGAGGAATTAATCCTCCCCACTCTGCTTTTTACTCTTCTCTTTCCCTAATCGCTCTTTCTCTTTCTTTAGAAATTCTGTATGCTCTTCAACAGCCTTTACTAAATCTTCATAGGTCGCATCTCCAAATATCTCAACTTCCGCTCCATCTCCTAATTCCTTCCATTTTTTATACCAGTAATCAATCCGATTTTGATGATATTGAGTCCAGTCATCTTCACTCCCTTCACTCCAAATTTTATACTCCAACCTCAAATAATCTCTCGGATGTAATATTTCTAAAAGTTGACCTCCTAATGGAATAAGTTCTGGGATAGATAAATTGAATACTAAATTTGGCTCTTCTTTTAGAACCCTTATGAAATTCTCTGGGTTTAGTTTCCATTGCTTCATAATAGATTCAACCAAAGGCTCTACATATTGCTCGCTTATAATTCCGCTTACTAAATCTTTGAAATATTGTTGTTGAGATGTTGAAAGAAGATTGAATAAATTGATGCAATATTCAACTTGTCTTGGTGCAGGAATCTCTAATCTTGGAATTTTAATCTTCGATGGCTTTGGGAACCAACTCAAATCGATTTTATACTTGTTGCTCAAATAATCAATAGCCTCACCATTCGTAGCGATAAAGTTTAATCTTGCAATTAAAGCCCTGCCAGTTTCAGTAGATTCCCAAGCCTCAATATCAATCGGTTGCATCGCTAATACTATTACTGAGCCCTCTGGAAGTCTAACGCCACGAATTGTTTTGTCAGCAAGCAGAGTTAAAATCGCACCAAGTTCCTCGTCTTTTACTTTGTCTAACTCATCAAAGAAATATAATTTGGGTTTCTGTGCATCAAACCAGCCTGGCAATGTCCAATTCGTAGTTATATTTCCATCCTTTTCAAATACTCTTGGCAATCCCAAAACCTCTTCTGAAAGCATCGAGTGTAATAATATAACCTCGACATCTAACCCTAATTTCTCTCCAATTTGCTTTACCATAGAGGTTTTGCCAACTCCAGTCCCACCAATTAAACAAGGCGTTATAGTCTGACAGGATTTTGCGTTTTCAATCTCGAGATTCTTTTGGATTAGAAGCATTAACTTGTCAAGCACAGGAAGTTTTTTGTCCATTGCGATTCGATTTTCAACTGTTTCCACATTGGAAACATTATTTTGATTTGCTTTTGTTTGTTTTTTAGTTGCCATTTGGAACTCCTTTAATTAGTTAAACATACATTAATTATTTAAAATAATTTTAAAAGAACAAATCAATTTTCTAATTTAAGAGCAATGTCTGAATTTTTTAGCAATTCATTATTCACGTCTTCTGTAAAAACCCAAATGATTTTGTTTGGAATTTTAAGAAAAGATTTGTCAAAATCATATAGTTCGCCATCGGTTATTATAATAACCAACGATGGGTTTCGCTTCTTAATATAATCGAATAATTCTTTTACACAAGTCCCTCCACCATATCCTTCCAAATCTTTGAATCTTATGCTCGGATAAACTCTCCAAGTATCACTAAATGTCCCAAATTCAAAACTCAATTGCTTTTGTTTTAAATACTGGATTAATCCACTCATTTTGTCAATCTTGTCTAATACGCTTCCTGAAATATCTAATGCGACTAAAACATCCAAAGTTGGAATCCTTGCTTTGCCTCTTAATTCTGGAAGAATTCCTTCTCTTCGATAAGTTTTTCTCTTATATCGCTTGCCTTTTTTAATTGCTTCAATGTTCTTAATTATCGTAAGTAAAGTAGGATTCGGAGTTGTCTGTGGAACTAAACTATTTTTGTCCCCCTTGTTATTGCCTGCCATAGTGATTTTAACAACATTCCCCGAAATATTAGAAATGGCTTCTTGAATTTCTTTGTCTAATTCCGTATCTCCATCTCCATTCACAGGAATGCGACCTTTGATTATCCCTTCGGCTATAATATCTTTTGCTTTTTCTGAAATTTCCGAAGGGATAATATCCGCTAACGAATTTTTAATCTCTTCTTTTTGCTCTTCTTTTAGGATGTCATAAATTGTTTTCCATCCCAAAAGAAATGGAGTGTCTAATTTTTTCGCTCTTTCTGGACTTAATTGTTTCTTTAATCGCTCTAAATACCAAGCCTCTGTATTTCCTATACGCTCGATTTTAAGAACCGTGTTAATCAGAGTATCCATTGCGATATTGGATAATTCTGGATTATACTCTTCATCTCTTACAAATACATCGCCTCTTAAAATATGAGATATTTCGTGAGCAATTAATCTTTTCCTATCCGCTTCGTCTAATCCATCCCAAAATGATGGATTAATATACATCCTAAATCGCTCGGAATTGTTATCAAACTTAACGCCCGCTGTTGGAATATTATCATTAAACTCAATGATAATATTCTTTAATCCCCAACTTGCAAGAGATTTAGGGAAATATTGATAGAAACTCATAAGACCTCCAAAGAAATATTAAATTAATAATTTTGAATTAAAATAAAATCATCTTGTTTCCGAACACAAAAGCAAACATAAAGCACCAAATTGGCAAAAAAAATGCCAAATTTCGATAGTTATAATCGTGATTATATATTAAATGATTATATTAATTTAATTTCATAGAATGATTTTTTATTATTATTTCAATTGAGCGAGCGAAAGCAAACAAACGAACGGAACAAGCAGAGAAAATTTCCTCTCAAGAGGCAAAAAATTACACCATCTTACCGAAGAAATAAAAAAAATAAAGCAGGTTATTAAAATAATAATATAAGGAAATCGTATTACACAATGGGGAACGGTATGATAAAAGATAAAACTAATGTAACGGTAAACGAAACGGTTAATGATTGTTTAGTTAAAAATTTTTCAACCGGAATTTGGAATTTTGATTTTGATTTTTTAATTTTGTAATTGGATTTAATTGGAATAAAAATGTTATATTGCATTTTTAAAATTTGGAGTTTGATAGTGTCTGGGATTTATGCAGGCGTTATATATGTAAAAGAAGAATATTTCAACTTCTATCGAAAGCTCCAAAGAAAATATTTAAATTCTAAGCTGCTGTATCATTTCCCCACTCGGTCTATCATATTGGCAAAAGAGGAGTATATGATACCTCGAAGTATGCCAATTTTTTGTTCGGGTTGGAATAAAATAGAAATAATAGGGAAAAAAGAAAAGTTTTTAATAAGTTTGGTATAAAAAGGAGGAGATATGGATTTGTTTGATAAAATAGTAGATATAGTTGAGGAAGAAAATTTAGAGAAACTTAATCAGGAAATTGAAAGAACAAAAGAGGAATTAAAAAAATTAGCATTAATTAAAAAAATCAAAGAAGATAAGAGGGCTTATTACTTATATAGAATAGAAAAGCACAAAGAAACAATAAAGAATTTTTTGGCTAATAGCGTTATTGCAGAAATATTTGAGGAATATAAAACAATAAATATTAAAATAACAGGAAACCAAATTAAAGTTTCATTTAAGTTAAAACCAGAATTAAAACAAATATTAAAGGGAGGTAAGTATGAAAAATCTAATCGCAGAATTTCAGGAGTTCAGTCTCCTGCCGACAAAGAACAAGAGCAAGGGGATGCCCCCGGAGTCGAAAAGAACGATTGAAATTTATGTGCGTAAATATCAGGAATATTTAGAAGCGAATAATGAAGAAGTTAATGTTAAAACCTTCTCGCTTTGGTTAACCAAAATGGATTTAAACCCCAATTCAAAAGCAGTTCTTTGTGCAAGAATAGGTAAGTTCCTTGTTTGGAATGGGAATATTTCAAAAGAAGACTACAAATTCCTTACAGGGATATTTAAATTAAGAAGTTATAATTGGAGCAATAAGGCTTTAACCAAAGAAGAAGCAATAAGATTTATGGAAATTATACGGAATGAATCCAGAACAAACTTTTCTAAAACAAGGAATGTTTTGATTTACCTTATACTATTGGCAACTGGTAGCAGAATTTCGCAAACACTTGATTTGGAATTAGAAGATATAAAAGAAGAAGAAGAAGGGATAAAGATAAGAATGAAAAGATTAAAATATATAGAAGGGGATGGTAATGACTACGTGGTAAAGAAAATTAGGAGAGATTTTGTTGTTGGGGACAAAGTATTTGGCAATCTTTGGGATAAATATATGAATCTAAGAGACCAAGTTAAAACCGATAGTAAAAGATTGTTTATAACACAAAGAGGTAAACCCATTAATCAAGACGAGTATAGAAAAGTTTTTCAAAAAGCCTCAGAAAAATTTGGCAAAAAAGTTACCCCTCATTCTATCCGGCATACTGTGGGAACCATATATGCAAACCAATATGGTGTATTAAAGGCAAGTATAGTGCTTGGTCATTCGAATTTGACCACAACGCAAAAGTATATTAAAGTAAACAATATAGATGTGGAGGAATTAGAATGGTAAAGATAAAAGCAAAATATTATAAGAAAGATATATTGGTATATTGCCATCATAAAGACCCGACAATTCTTACCCTTTTTATTAATCAAAATTTTATTAGTGCGGAAGATTTGGCTAATCAAATAGGGATAAAAGTTGAGAAGATTATACAAGACAAAGAAAAAGGATATTTACGGGGGTTAATTCTCAACAACGAACCGAAACCAGATTTGATTTATAAAGACATATTTTTAGAGAAGTATAAAAAAGAAAGAGGGAACACCAAAAAACTTACCACATTTGGCTATTCTTTGGATAGTTTTAACAATGTCCAATTTTGGTATGGTTATTTCGTGAAGTTCAAAGAAACATCTTCGGGTCGTTGTTATGCTTATCTTTATGCTCCGGACAAATCTGTGATTGAAATTAAAGAAAGGGATATGCGTTCAGCATATATTAAAGCTCGTAATTATGCATTTAAAAACCAGTTTTATGCACCGTCTCCCGATGACCATCTTAATCAAACCCTCGTTCCATTGGGAATTGATGAGATATATTTCTTGCTTTCCATTATTAACACCTTTGAATTGCCTCATCTTTATCGAAAACTTGCTATTGCAAGAGATTTGATTTTAATAAAAAAGAAAGATAATAAACAAAAGAAAGGAGGTAAATATGGGAACCAACCTACCAGTCCCATCGAATAATCAGGAACTCATACAGAGTTTCACAGATGTGGAAAAACTCGCAAAAGTATTTATCGAAAGCCAACTCTTCGTGGATACAAAAGGAATGAACCAAGCAATAGTAAAGATATTAGCAGGTCGAGAACTTGGAATTGGCGTCTTCCAATCGATGAATGATATTCATATCATAGCGGGGAAAATCTGTATAAGTCCAATCCTTCTTGCCTCAATTCTTAAATCACAGAACAAATATAACTATAAAGTAATTGAGCACAATGAACATAAGTGCAAGATAGCCTTCTTTGAAAAAGGAAACTTCATAGGGCATTCAGAGTTTACAATCGAAGATGCAAAGCGGTTGAGATTAGCTGAACGTGACCAATGGCAAAGGCAACCAAAGACTATGTTGTTTTGGCGTGCGTTGTCCCAAGGCATTAGGTGGTATTGCCCCGACCTTTATCGTGGATTACAGGTTTATACGACAGAAGAAATGGAGGAAAAGATTAATGAGGAAGATTATACCGTAAAAATAGAAGACGGTATTCAACAACCAGAACCACCACTAACCACCGATGTAGATGAGAAAAAAGAATTAATTAACCAAGCAAGCAAAGAACCTGCATTAAACAAATCCCAGGTTCAGAAACTACTACAATTAGCCGAAAAGAAGGGTATAAATAGAGAAGAGTTTGAAAAGAAACTATACGAGAAATATGGCGAAAACATTCCCTACTCTGCTTTTGTAGAAATTAAAGAGACAATAGATAGTTATAAACCACAAAAGGAAAGTTTATTATAGGTAAAATATGGAAATAGAATTCAAAATACCGGAGAATTTTAAAGATAATTTTAGCGATGTTGATGTAATAAGTTTTGACGAAAGGAATAATCTTATCACGGGTTCCACCATCTCTTGCACCATAGGAGCTAATCCGTATGTAACACCGGTCCAGCTTTGGTCGGCTATGATTAACGGGACTGAGCCTGAAGTATCGGAATATGCTCAAAAGAAAATGAAAGCTGGAAAGAAAATCGAAAAGGTTATTGTAGAGTTCTTTTTAGAGGAACAAAAGCCCGATGATTATTTTTATTTCGAAGACAAATATGTTTCTTTCAGAAGCAAGATATATCCATTTCTTGGTGGGACCCCTGATTTAATTTATAAGAAGGACGGCAAAGTTTATATTGGCGAAATTAAGAATATGGGTGCAGCAACGGCAAAGGCATTTATAGAAGGAACCCCACCGCTTCATTATTATTGCCAAGCACTTCTTTATTCTTTCTTGTTTAATACCGATGGATTTTCTTTTATGGTATTGATAGATGGATATGATTACCAGTTCTTTGGACCCTTCCCCAAAGACCAAAAGAGTATTCTAAATTTAATCAGGGAAGCAAATATCTTCTATAACGAAAACTACTTAAAGAAAATTCCGCCAGAACCCATTAGTTATAAAGATGTATTAACTATATATCCCAAATCCCAACCGCTAAAGATTGAAGCCAATGAAGAGGTCAAAGAACTTGTTAAGATGTTACAAGAGGTAAAACTTCAGCTAAAATATTTAGAAGAAAAAGAAGAAATGATTAAGGCAAGAATAGGGGAATTTATGAAGGATAATGAAATCCTAACCATAAATGGTAACCCCGTAATTTCTTTTAAGTCATTCCAATCAGAAAGGCTTTCTATCAATAAACTTAAACAAATGGAGCCTGAAATCTATGAAAAATTTTTAGAAACAAAAGAAAACAGGGTTTTTAAATTAATAAAAGGAGGTAAGGATGAATAATCCAACAATTTATATTATTGGCAAAATTAAAAACAATCCGAACTATCAAGAAGATTTTGCCAAAGCGGAGGAAAGATTAACGAAAATATTTGGAGAAAAAGCACGGATAATTAATCCTGCTCTTTTCCAATACGACGACGATTTAATGGGGATATACGAAGACCATATCCAAAAACTTAAAGAACATCTCGAGCAACGATTTGATTTAACAATCAATCCACACGAAGAATATAAGTATATGGATTTGAGTATGTTCCTTATTTCTTCGGCTGTGGATTATATCTATGTTCTTCCAAATTCAAACGAATCGAAAGGTGCTTTTGTCGAAACTATATTGGCTGATAAATATGATAAGAAATATATATTCGAGGTTAACATAACAGAGAAGAGTTTAGAAACCGCTTTAACCTCAATGCGTATAGCAAAAGAAACGACAAAAGAAAAGGTTGGAATTTATATGTTACCCAACTGGAACCTTGCTGTTTTGTGGGAAAGCATTTATCCCAAAGATACCCATCCAATTGCTATATTAACCGATGAAGATAAAATGTATGAAGAATATTTAGCGAACCCAGAAGAATTTATTAAAAGCATTAAAGAGAACGGTTGGCTTGTTTGGGGTGATGAGATTTCCTTCTATCTGGTCGTTCAATCGAATAGTAATATCGTATTATCGAAATAATTTTATCTTTATCCTTTATTTTGCCTGCGTCGTATAACAAATATGCGACGTAGGCTACTATTAATCTTAACAATGCTTTTCTATTCCTAATACCTGTAATCTCTTGTATCCTTTCAAATTTTTCATTTAACACCTGCCTTTGAAAAACATTGTCCATCCATATACCTTTAATGAATTCCCTCATTTCCTTTTTAATTTGTCGCAATTCAATTGCCTTTTCTATTGGGAAAACGTGTAAGGAGAATTGAAGGACTTGTTTTCTTGTTGGCTTAAACCCCAATCTAATGTATAACCATTGACATACTCTTTCTTCAACCGCTGTCATCTTCTTCCTCTATATTGTGGATTTTGTTTATTGCGTTTTCTAAATTCATTGCATAATAAGCGTAAATTTTAACCAACGATTCAGGGTCGTATAATCCCTTTTCCGCACAATCCTTGCAAAGAGGAATTTTAATAAAGGGATATTTAGGATGATTAATAAGTTCATTCCCTTCGGGCGGGGCAGGGCTATTACAGAAAGCACATTCAGAATATTTCAAATAATATTTATCATCAAGCCTCGGTTTGTCGGGAAAAATCTTTTTCATCTCCTTGTATAACAAATAAAGAATTCTTTGTTCGTTCTCATTCAGCTTTTCATAAACATCAATCTTTTTAAAAAGATTTTTATACCCACCAGAAATCCCCGTATTGTGGGGCTTGTTCATAAAATATTTCTTGGTTTTTTCTCTATAAATATAATTAATTCGGTAGTTATATTTTGTCTCAAATTCTAAAATCATATCTTCTTTTGAATTGTAATCCGTATATAAAGCAATGGCAAATTCAACCTGCGTTTCGGGTAGAGCAAAAATCCGAAGTAGCCTGTTATAGAATGGTTTGTTTTTGTTTTTAACAAGTATTTCCCCAATTGCATAATAGTTTTCTAAAAGATTAGTATATGCTGAAAGCAAGAAATTTCGTAAATAAGCTACATCAAGAACTGCTTGTTTTTCTTCGTCTAATTTTATTTCTTCGTTTTTAATTTTATTTAGGAAATCTTTTGTGTTTTTGATTTTTCTTTTACGAATCCTTTGGGGTTTGGAATTTGGTGGCATCTTTATTCCTCTTCATTGTTTTCATTTCCATTTATATCCTCAAAATCAATATTGAATTTCTTTACATTCCTGCTTCTTAAAAGTTTTCTTTTTGCATATTCAAATCCCTGTTCTTCTACGGGATAAAGTTCTTGCAAATCTCCATCGTCTGTTTTAGAAAGATTAAATGGTAAATCTGGTAAATTGTAAACTATCCGAAGTGCTTCGTGCATTGCTAGGGTTTCGTAATAACTGGCAACATTCCTCATTATTTGGTCTACAATCTTGTCAATTTCTTTAGCTTTACCATAGAAGGCTTCGTTCCCAGATGATTGCTTTACAAGAGAAACTATGTTCTCGTAATTCTTATTTACAAATTGATTTGCCAAATCTCGTGCCCGTAAAAGATTTTCAGCATATTTCTTTTCGTATATGTTTAAACCAGTAAAATATAAAACCTGAGTTTGCCACAAGTCGGGGTCAATACTTTTTATTGTTTCATAAGTGGCTTTAACTGTCTCTGTCTTCCCCTTCCCTGTTATTGTCTTATTCAAAATATTTTTTAAAAATTCATTTCTCCCTTCTTTTGTGTAAAAATCTATAATCATTCTTGCTTCGGACTCTTTTCTTATTACATCTTCCAAATGATTCCCCAAAAGCCCGAACATATAATCTCTAATATCCAAAGGTCTCCCTGATTCTACATCAAAATATTTCCCCTTAACAATAACTTCTCCACCTAATATGTCTTTAATCCAATTCTTAGCTCTTTGAAGACCATAGGGGGTTATATCCCAGATATCGCCTCTTCCACCCATTATTTTCTCACCAGCTTTTAACATCCTATCAACAAAATCGTAAAGGAATGGTTTGGCAAAAGGTCCTATTAGGTTATCTACACTTACATCTCTATTCATTATATAGGAATCCACTCCTTTCATCATAGAAATCCATAGTGTATTTATCTGCTTTGTATTAAATCCCATTTGATGGAGGGTATTTTTAACAGTAAATTCAATTTTCTTCAATCCTTTTTTGTTTGCCAATATTGTTTTATCTTTATCAATTTCTTCTACAACCTGTTGGCTTTTATCGAACAGGTCGCCTATTACCGGGAATCCCGCCCATCCTGCAAGAAGAGTGTTCAAAATCAACAAACTTCCAAATGCTCTTAAACCAGTCTTAAATAATTCAACATCTTGTGCGGTTGCATTTTTCCTTAAAAATTTGGGTATAGCATTCCCAATTGCCCTTACCTGTTCAAAATAATTCCAGTTTTGTAAAACTGCAGGGGTAATCATTCTTGTTAATTCTTTGGCGAAAGGTAACTCTTTTAGTTTCCTTGTCAATTCCCCCAAATCCCAAGGTTCAAACAATCCTTCGTCCCGTGCAATTGCTTTTAGGGATTCGAACTTTAAAGTATTATAATCTTCTATGCCTTGCCTTCTTAGTAAATCGTATTTTGTATTAAAAGAAATCAATTTGTTTAAAAATTCAGAATTTTTTTGTAAGAAAAATCCAATTTTGTAAAGTAAGATTTTAATTAGACCCTGTTGACCTCCTGGGAGATTCAGAATATCTTTAAAATTCAAAATATTAGCCATCGATGAGTAAACATCAAAGACGCTTTGGGTAAAATAACCTGATTTATAAAGGTCCTCAAATACTTTTTGTTTGGTTGGCTCCGAAAATATTTTAGGAACAACTTCTTCGTTTTTTAATAATTTTTTCTGTATATGTGGCTCGCTTTCCAAAAAATGCAACAGACCACCAGTAGCACCTTTTAGATATGAAAATAAGGTGGATGGGATTTTGTGCCCCTCCATTAATCGATTAGAAGGATTCACAATTAAGGCATATTTAAGGTTTTTATAGGCTGCTCCCACATTCCCTAAAAATACCATAAACATTGAAGCACCAGATAAATCATTTACAAATTTTTCAGCATCATAAACCTTCCCGCCTATTGTAACCAAACCTTTTTGGAAAAGAGATGTTGGGGATTTGAGCAAATCTCTTTCGAGCATTTCTAACCATTTACCATAGTTTGTGTTGTTTAAGCCATAGTCAATCACCATTGGATACAATTCGCCCCTAATTTTGCTAATTACACCCGAACGGAGACCAAGACTTTTTATGCTTTGTAAATATTTTGCTAACCCCATTTTTAATAACGAAGCGGCTTTCGTTGGATTATCTGATGTTTCGTAACCAATAAAATCTCGGTAATTTTGCCGAGGAACAACGGCCTTCGCTGTTTGAATCAAAGCAATAAGTTGGGAAAGATTTGCCTTGTCTTTGAAAAATTCTTTGTTAAACAAACTTAATCTATTTACTATTTGTTCTGTTCTTGGGTCTAAATCATTATCAAAATCGTCTGGGAAATCCAAAATATCTTTATCGTATTCTTTTTGTTTTTTGATATTTTCAATCTTATTAATAAAATCCTCAACATCAATATCCTTTGCAAATTGAATTTCCCCAATTTCCAAATTCCTATATGCTTGTTTTAAACCATCCGCCAAGCTTCCTAGATAATCCAATACTTTCAATTGGTAAACCTTTCTAACATCCAATTCTTTTCGGTTAATCTTTTTGATTTTAACTATATCTTTTCTCCCATTCCCTAAATCTTTATAAAATAAATCTTTGTAAACTGGGTCTGGTTCATATCCTTCACTTTTTAAGTATTCAATTGTTTTATCCATTGCTTCTTTAATTGAGTTCCCATAAGTCATAAATTTTATTCGGCTACTCTCGTGGGGAGCATCCCCTTTTAATTCTCCGTGTTCGCCAATTTTTTGACTTTGGGCTTTTACTCCCCAATCCCCTTCAGTCCTATGCCAAAGTGGGTTCCAGTGTATATAATATTCACTATTATCTAAGTATTCATTAAGTGTTTCAGGTGACAATGCTTTAATAAGTGGTTGATTGTTAGCTTCTAGTGCTCTAATTTGCTTAACAATTCTGTTATAGTTCTCATTTAATTTATTAATTCTTTTGTTCTGGTCTTTAATTTCTTGAATTAAATTATTAATTCTGGTTTTTATTTTCTCTTGTCTTGAAATAGCGGTTGAAGCCGTTTTAGCTCTTTCCTCAATTTTTTCTTGATTATTTTTTACCTTACCTTTTAGTATTTCCTCAACACCTCTTTTATACCCAGCTTTGATTAATTCAGAATTAATTGCTTTGATTTCTTCTTTAGCATCTTTCATTTTTTCTCTTGCGATTTCAATTTCTTCATCCCTAATTCGCTTTGCTTCTTCAAGTGTTGCTTTTTGTTTTTCAGCTGCTCTTATCGCTTCTTGATATTTTTCTTCGAACTTTTCAAAGGGGATGTTGAATTTTTCCATAACCGAAATTTTGTAATTTAGTTCTGTCATTCTTTTTATTATGTTCCTATAATCTTGATATTCTTTATTAAATTTTTCCTTAAAACTTTCTAATCCCCCATATTTCTTGTTTATGTATTCTTTTGCATTCTCTCCAATTTTTTCTATTGCCTCCATTAAACTTTCTTCGACAAAAATCGGTATCATTTGCTTTGCTTCTTCAATTTTGGGATACCTGCCTGTGTTAGATAATCTCAGGTATCGGTAATTATACATTTTCCTTTGAACGGCAATAGCCGTATTGTCTATTAAACCAAGTATAAACGGGTCTTTTTTACTAAGTTTTGATATATCTTTCTGTAATTCGAAAATGTTGTGGTTAATCATCTCTTCCGCTTCTTTGAATTTTTGCCAAGTCAAATCTGCCAATTTGTTCCTATGGACCTGGCTAGCAAGGTTGGTTTTTGCAAAATCCTTTGCCTCATTCATTAAGTCTTTTACTTTTTGAATTGTTTGTTTGACAATTGGATGATTGAAATCACCTAAATTTTGTATAGCTTTGTTAACGATTGGAACATCTGTATAATTAATTTCCCTCATATCTTTGGGTGGAAGTCTAAATGGATTAACACCTGTTTTTTTCCATTTCCTTAATGCGGTGAATCCCAAATAACCCAATCCACCAAGTATAGATGAATAGAAAATAAAATCCTTTAATTCTTTTTGAGTATCTGGAATAAAATATTGACTAATTGCTGTCCCAACAAATGGTAGAAATAGAGCTGGATTGATTTGCAATTGATTCCACATATCTTCTATTATTCCACTTTGGTTTTCTAGATTGTAGAAAGCCTTTTTAAAATATTTTCTATATGCCGGTGGAAGATTCTCTTCTATGTTTGTTATATGGGCGGAGTTGTATATGCCTATTAATTTTTGGTCAAAAGCATTTTGTGCAATTGTTTTAGCAACTTCTTGATATGCAGTTTCTTCTGGAATTCCTAATTTGTTTACTAGGTGGTTTTTAAAATTGTTTAATATTTGAACAAATTTCGAATTATCTTCTTTGCTTAATTCTGTTGTTTTTGTTTTTAACTTTTCTAATGCTGTTAAAATGTTGTTTATATTCTCTTCCTTGTTGAAAAATTCTTGGACTTTATTTATTTTCTCTTTTCTCTTGTCTTCGACTTTTGTTCCCTCTTCTTCCTCACCCTTCATCTTGTTTTCTATTATTTCGTTCTCTTTGCTTTCTGTTTCAAGCCTCTTGATATAGTCATCTAAATTAGCCCTAACTAGCTTATCATAATAACTTTCTATTATTTTGTTTCTTTGCCCCTCGTCTAATCCCATTGATTCAAGTTTGATTTGAATATCACTAATAGTTGCCCCTCTTTCTAACATATCATTAATTATATAATCGACCGAGGGATTAATCATCGATTTCCCTTTTGCCTTTTCAAATACTTCCCGAGCATTGGCCTCTGCAATTACGGGCTCGTCAAATATATTCCCAATATATCTTAAAAGGGCACTTTGCCAAAGCGGATTATCTAAATTAAATGTTTCGGCTTTATCCTTTTTGGCTTCTATATATTGGGGTATAGTTTTAATATCAGGGAGACTCCCAAACTTATCTTTGTCCCAAACTTTCTTGAAATCTTCATACAAAGAAACTACTTCAGGGTCTTCTAAATCAAAACCCATTTGTCCTAATTCATATTTTAACTTCACTAAAACCTTTCTTGCCCTTCTAAATTCTTCAACTTTTTCTTTTATTTTTTCTGCTTTTTCATCTGGAGTTTTGAAGTCCTCGTATTTGGCTTTTAAATCTAAAATTTTAGAATCTAATCTTGCTATGGAATTTTCTACTAATCTTTCAAACCAATCGTTGGGAGTTTCTATATTTTCTTCAACTTTTAACAAACCTGGGAACTCTTTCTTGAATTGATTTTGAACAAAATCAACAAGTGGTAATATCCTTTCTATCTTTTCTTCGGGTTTAAGGTGGCTTGGAATGTTTATTCCGAGCATATCTAATCCCATATCCGTTGTTCTTTGTAACCACTCTGCAATCATACCATAAGCTTTGTCTTTGGTTATATATGATTTCCCTCTTTCGTTTTCGTCTTTTGTTTCTATTATCCCCTCAATGTTGCCTTGGGATAATAATTTCCATTCTTCCGCCGAATATTCACCAGGTTTATTCTTTTTGTTTTCTATAAAATCTTCATACATTAAATCGGCTATTTCACGGGGCGAAAGGTCAGTTTCCTTTTTCTTTAATTGTCTCCTTACTGATTCATAAATCCAATCGTAAAGTTTATTTGTAGCTTCTTGAAATTCACTGGGTTTAATTCCTTTCCTATTTGGATTATATGGGTTATTTTTAATCAAATACTCAATCCATTGTGTGGGTGGTAATAATTTGGCATCAAAAGTTCCGTATTCTTCTTTTAAATCTTTTTGTAGCATTCTAATTATTTTATTTGCATCATCATAAGTGTTTGCGTATTCTGTTGCTTTGTCTAAAATTTCTTTTCGCTTTTGAGTAAATATAAATTCTTTCTTTTCGTTCTCCGCCAAAATTTTATTTGCCTTTTTTGCTGCTTCAATCTTTAATTTATATGGCTCGGGATAATATAACTCAACTTTCTCTCCCTTGGGTGTTTTTTCAACAAATTTGGGTTTGGGGTTTTGTGTGTAATAGTCAATGATTTTAGTCGGCAAATCAACGTTCTCGTCTAAATTTTTAATTAAATTATCAAGGGGTTCAATGGCATAGTATAAATCACTAACTTTTGTATTATATTTATCATCCAAATTATTTAAAAATTCTTTTTCATTTTGGTCAACCCGTTTCCCTAAATATTGTTTTGTAAGAATTTTAACAACGTCATCTCTTACGTTTTCTGGTAATTGGTTAATGAATGGGGAAACAACTTCGCCAAATCTATCAGCGGCTTTTTGCTTTGCTAAATTTAAAATTTCGTTCCTAAAATCCTTTTTTAAAAAGTCGTCTTTATTACTAAAATAAAATTTCTTAATTGTGTTTGGTTCAGTTGTTCCAAAAACATCCATAAAAATTTTATTTTTTTCTTTCCAAATATCGTTATAAATTTCTTGTGTTATTTTTTGTGCATTTCTGTTTAATTTTTGGTAGGCTTTTCTTTCTTTATCAAATTCTTCTTTGTTCAGTCTTGCTTCGGGTGGTATCTCACCCATTCCTCCTTCTATAGCTCTCTTGGTCTTTTTAGCTAATTTCGGTGCAACTTCTTCTATATTCTCCAATCTTGCTCGGTTAATCAACAAATCAACAATTGGCTGTTTGGCATCATTAAGATTAATGGGTTTGTTAAAGTCTCCTTTTTTTATTCCATTTCTTTCTAAAAATTTTTTGAAATTATTAATTTCTTTTTCTTTTTCTTCTTCCCCTAAATTTTTAAGAAATCTCTCGCTGAATTCTTTAATCAAATCTTTTGGAGTTAATTCTCCACTACCCAGCCTCTTTTGTAAAAGTGGTTTGAATTTTGAGAAAAATTCTCTAAGCTTTGGGGTGCCAACCACTCGTGGCACTGCAAAACCAAATAAACTTGCAAAAGTAATCGCATCAAGATAATCTTTATAATCATCAGGAAGAATTTGTTTTAAAGCTTGTGCGGCTACGGGAATTACAAATGAATAAAAATTATTGCTTAGTCTGGAAACAAGTTTATCTTTTTCGGTTGGTTCTAAATCATCAATATCAACTTCATAAATTTCCCCTTCTTCTCCTTTAAGCTTAACAGTCTTTGGCGTTACTTCTTCTATTTCATATTCATCTTCTCCCCATTTTATTTTTATTTCACTCGCCTTACTTTCTATCGGTTCTCTTTTGATTTTTAATATTTTATCTCTATATTCGAGTTGGATTGATTTATCGGCAATTAAATTAACCAATTCTTCCGGTGTGAGTGTTTTTTTTGTCCAATCCCACTTTCCACCTGTGTCTTTAAAAGGTTCATTTTCTTTTACAGATACCACATAGCCATTCTCATTGCTTTTCCCTATTTTATATCGGATATTCTTGCCACCCTCATCTGTTATAAATGTTAATTGATTTAATGGTGGGAATTCGCCTCTTTCTACCAGGTCTTTGAAAATTTCTTTAACTTCAGTTAAATTCCCCGCCTTAATTTCGTTCCAGATTCTTTGCAAGAATTGCGGGAATTTTGTCTCATATTTTACATTAACAGTCTTTGGGCTATCAAGTAATGACAAAAAGTCTCTTAGTTTTATCGCTCTTACTTCTTGCCTGTTCTCTTTGGGATAAATATATTTTATTTGAAGCCTATCCCCTATTGCATTTTCAACCTCGAAAAGTTTTTCTATATTGTTGCTTTTTAAAGATTCTTTTATTTCCCCTTTTAATCCAACAAAAGGTCGCAAATATGGTTCAGCTTCTTCCCCTTCTTTTTGCCAGTAATTTACAAAATATTTAACTATTTTCCCTTTCTTATAAGGCGAACCTTTATCTTCTGAATTTGCCCTTATTAATACAGAACTTATTTCGTCAGGAATTTTTGATTCATCCATTTCTTCATTTACTTGAATTTGTGGTTGTTTCGCCTTTGCAATTTCTTCCCTTTTTCCCGTTCCAAATACTTCTTTTTTTACTTCATTCCCTTTCTCTTCTTTTGGGATTGTTTCATTGTTTTGTTCGGGAATTGGCACTTCCCCTGTGTTCTTGACTTTGGAGTTTGGGGTTGGAAATATTTCTTTGCCCTCAAATTCTTTAAATCTCTCAACTGGTATGGGTTTATCAGAAGGAATGGCTTTTATCCAACCAACTTCGTATATATCTCTCAAAATGGGATGTTTCCAATATAATACAAAATAACCCGGGTCACCTTCTATATATTTTACCTGTATCTTTTTTCTTTTAACCCATTTATACGCTTCTCCTTCCATTTGAATTGTATAAGGCTTGCCAACATCAAAATGTGCCACAGATAGAATATATGGATTTGTTGTTGTTGAATAACCTAAAAATTTTACATCTTTCTTTTCCCCCTGCGGCCATTCATTTTTTATTTTTTCTTCTGAAAAATTTTCTATCGTTAATCCTGTTTTTTTAAACCTTTGCTTAAATAATTCTTCCCACTTCGCTTTTGGCCCTAATTCATTAGATGGATTATAAATTACCATTTCCGGGGTTGCAAAATAATCTCTATTATATTTATTGGTATATAGTTTGCCAGTGGAATAAAAATAAGCAGGATTTGGAGAATTTTTTACATCATCTTCGCTTAAAAGTTTATATCCTTTTGCGATTTCATATTCCTTTCCTTCTGTTTTGGTGGATTCTTTAATCTCTTCTTCACTTATTCTTTTTGGTGTTTCAGCTTCCCCTTTTTCCGCTTCTTTCTCTTTTATCACTTCCTTTTCTTTTTTTGATTCTACCTTTTTTTCTTCTTCTTTAACTTCTTTTGGTTTGGTGGTTATTTCTTCTTCTGGTTTTATTTTTTCCTCTTCTTTGGTCTTTGTTTCTCTTTCATCATACCATTTAACTTTGTCCGCAGTTTCACCAAATTTCTCATTCAAATATTTGTCCGCCTCTTCTTTTGTTTCAAACCTTTTTACCTTTACCTCCTTCCCGCCTTCTTTTTTAACCAAGTCGTGAACTTCTGTTCCATCGGGTAGGTTCTTTGAAATTAAAATATATTTATATGGATTATTTTTTTTCTCTACTTCTTCTTTGAGACTTGGGTTGCTCTCAGTCCCTTCTTTCTCACTTTCTTTGGGCGAAGTAAGTCCCCTTTCTTTTATTTTAGATTCAGATTTAATTTGGTCAATGGCAAATTGAATTGTTTCTCTCTTCGGATTCATCTTATATTCTTCACGGAAAAGATTGGCTACCTTGACAGCACTTAATTTGGGTATTGTTATATATCCCTTCTCAATATATTCGTTTATTTTGTTTTTAATAAAATCTTTGTTTTTAAAGTTTTCCAATATATCTTTATATTTTATTTTAGAATAAAGAGAAGCCGCTCGTATTAAATCATCAGAACGGGGGATTTCGGGTAATTCTTTTATTAATCTTTCTTTCGATTGAATTGGTCCAACTTCATCTATTTTGTTTTTAATTAATTCATAAACCTGAGCCTTTTGTGGAGTAAAACTATCTATTAATTTTTTCAATTCTTCTTCAGGTGGTAATTTTATTCCCCCTTCTTCATTCCCAAACAAACCTTTCGGTTTTTCTGTTTTTGTTTCTCCAACCCTTTTATTAACTGGAACAAGATATTGATATTTTTTAATTTCATCAATAACCTTTTCAAGAGGTAATCCACTATTCTTTAATCTCTCTTCTACGGCGGGCGGAAGCTCTACATTTAATGCTTTTTTAATTTCATCTATATTAATTTTTTTTGGTTGCTCTTGTTCACCAGGAATTGTTTGCTGTTTATATTCAGTTGGTGCTGTTTGGATTGGTTCTCCTGCCACTGCATATTGTTTCTCTTCTTTTGGGGGAACGTTTTGGGTTTCAGTTGTGGGGATTCCTTTTTGTTGCCCTTGTTCTCCTTCGCTCCCAATCCTTTCCCTTAAATCTTCTCCACTAATCCCCAAACTGGATAAATCGCCTTTATATAATTCATCAAATTTTCCCCACCCAACCTTCGTCGCATATAATTCTTTAATTGTCTCATCGGCAAAATCCATCCAATCTATTTTGGTATCTAAATCTTCTCTGTTCCTTAATATTGATTCCAAAACTTTGGGAGGTAATTTAACCATATGACCATAAATTTCCTTACCAACAGTTAAGTGACCGTGAAAATTATAAGTGTCATTCCCGATTATTGCCAAATAATATGGAAACCAGTATTCATCAGTAAATGTAATGTATAAGCCAGTGAGTTCGCTGGCGTTTGGTTTTAGCTTTTTTGTTTGGGGGTCAACCAAACTGTTTATTATTTCACCAACCTCTAATTCTCTTTTTTTAGCTTCTGGATTACTATATGCTTGAAAAAGTTTTTCAACCAAAGGGGGCGTCTTTATATCTTCTAATTCCTCCGCAATTTTTTGATTTGTTTTTTCTTCTACTTCTTTTGCTTTTTCCTGTGGAGTAAGGTTGGGGTCTTTAGCAACTTGGGCCATTTCTTTTATTGTTTGCAATATATCTTCTTTGGCCTCGGCAAGTTTTTGTTCCGAAGGAGAAATATCGTTTCTTGCTCTTAATTCCCTTAATTCAGATAAACTTCTGTCAATTTCTTGCTCGAAATTTTCTTGGTTTATATTTTGGTTAAGATTTTCTTTTATTGTTTCTTTCTGGTTTTCTATTTGTTTTAACAAGTTGGCATCATCTTGGCTTGAAACAAGTTTGTTGTTTTTAACTTCTTTGGTAATTTTGCGGGCTTTCATATAGCCCGGAAGATTAAATAAGTCGAAAATCAAAGCACCGCCAATAGCATAAGCAATGGCTTTTGTTGTAGCTAATGCATCTTCTTCCCTAATGTTAGGATAAAATAATCCTTGCCTTATTGCCTCCGAACCTCCTGCTATACCCGCATTAATTGCAATTGTTTTTATGATATCTTTACCTGTAACAGGTAAGCCTTGTTTAATTTTGTATTTTATTGGCGAAAATTCAGCAAAAGCAGCAAATGTCCCAACATTTAAAAGAGATTCTGCCAGCTTATGTGTCCAATCTCTGTTGATTTCTGTTGTCCAAGGTTGGGCGGCAAATGCTCCCAATAAAAGTTTGGTGAATAAACTGCTCTGACCTCCCGCTATCATTCCTACTATATCCATTACGTTTTGTT
>Ga0078972_1006495_pt1 | contig 27623 bp, 21 predicted proteins | sample YelNatPaOPGAMG01_FD_67568 | JGI IMG/M metagenome (GOLD analysis project Ga0078972, IMG submission 67568) | Hot spring thermophilic microbial communities from Obsidian Pool, Yellowstone National Park, USA - OP-RAMG-01 (SPADES assembly) (version 2) | ecosystem: Environmental > Aquatic > Thermal...
GACAGAGAATGTAATGCCGCAAAAAACATAAAAAGATTCGGTCTCATAAAGACTGGAGTACCTACGGACAGTAGGGAATTTACGCCTGTGGACACAATCACCTCTACTCTATCCCTTCTTCAGAAGGAGGGGATAAAGCAAGTGAAGTGGTTGAAGCAGGAAGCCCACGCTCTTTAGGCGTGGGAGGATGTCACATTTGAACAACCTGATGAACCGTGTATATCTTAACATGACAATAAGTTTCTCACAAAGTATATTAGCCCAGATGTTAATATTACACCATGTCCGAACAACCATATTTTGACACTGTAAATGCAGTGGAATATTACGTAGGATCAGCGAAACAGTGGGCATTTTTCCACCAGAAGGCAATGGGATTCAACCTGAAGGCATATGCAGGCCCTGAAACAGGTGTCAGGGATAGGGTATCATATTTAATGGAACAGGGCAACATCAATCTCATGTTTACATCCTTCCTTAACCATAATTCCCCAATAGCTGAACACGTCAAGCTTCATGGTGACGGAGTTAGGGATATCTCTCTGAAAGTTCCGAATATAGAAGAGACCAATGAATATGTGGCAAAAAGGGGTGTGGTGAAACCTGGAAAGATCGAGACGGTGAAAGGCGATTTTGGAAAGATCAAAAGATCAGTTATACCAACATATGGAGAAACCATTCATTCACTTGTTGATATTTCCGAGTATGATGACAGGGTTCCACCAGGTTTTGAGCCTTCCGATATAAGGGAAAAACCCGTGGGTCTCAGAAGAATAGACCACATTGTGGGAAACGTTGAGGACAGGAAAATGGACAGCTGGGTAAACTATTACATAAAGGGGCTTGGTTTCGAACAGCTCGTCACCTTTGATGATAAGGATATCAGCACAGAGTACTCATCCCTGCGGTCCAAGGTGGTACAGTATAACGACAGGAGCATAGTGTTTCCCATCAATGAACCAGCTCTTGGGCTCAAGAAATCACAGATACAGGAATACCTGGACTACTACAATTCTCCAGGCGTCCAGCATATTGCCCTTGAAACAGATGACATCATAAAAACCGTAACTGATCTTAAGCAGAGAGGAGTGGAATTTCTTTATACTCCGGCAAAATACTACGATACACTTGCGGAACATGTTGGAAGTATTGACGAAGACATTGAGGACCTTAAGAAACTGTACATACTTGTGGACAGGGATGAATACGGATATCTGCTGCAAATATTCACAAAGCCAATGGGGGACAGGCCCACCTTCTTTTATGAGATTATACAGAGAAAAGGGGCAAGATCGTTCGGCAAAGGGACATTCAAGGCACTTTTTGAGTCCATAGAGAGGGAACAGGCAAAGAGGGGAAATCTCTGAACCCTCATTAATAACGGGTGGATGTTTGAAGCCAGAAAATTAAAAAAGGAATCAGCAATGGTGAATCTGTTTCCAGGGTCCATGGGTATACGCTTTGAAAAAAAGAGGCCGGGAATCAATATCAATATGGGGAAATAATTTCAATGAAAGTTGCAAGGATCAGAAGCGATGAAGGGCGTTATATTGCGGTATTCGGGAAGGATCGGTGGATCGATGTATCCTCAATCCTGAATGATACAGCCGAAAATATTGAAAAATCTTTTTTTTCCACACTGGCCAGAAACAGGGACAGGATTTTAAAATTCATAGAGGAGACACCATCTGAAGATCTTGTGGAAGTTGTCCCCAGGACTATTCTCATTCCGGTTCCCAGGGTGAACCAGATACGTGATTTCTATGCTTTTGAGGATCATGTGAGGCGGGCAAGGGAGAGGCGTGGCCTGGAAATGGTTCCTGAGTGGTATGAGATTCCCGCTTTTTACTATTCAGGGACTTCCAACCTTTTTGGTTCAAATGATAATATACCATACCCTTCCTACACATCAGAACTGGATTATGAACTGGAAGTGGGTGCAGTCATTGGGAAAGAAGGGAAGAATATTTCCAGGGGAGAGGCAAAGGACCATATTTACGGACTGGTACTTGTCAATGACTGGAGTGCCAGGGATGTGCAGAGGAAAGAGATGAAGATCGGGCTTGGCCCAGCCAAGTCAAAGGATTTTGCCACTTCATTTGGCCCATACATCACAACAATGGACGAATTTTCTGACCTGACAAACAGTGATGGTAAAATTGATGTTTCATTATCCGCTTCTGTCAACGGAAACATCTACTCTCAGGGAAACCTCAAATCCATCCACTGGGATTTCGAGGATATGATCGAATGGGCGTCACAGGATACCACACTGAGACCTGGAGATATAATAATGTCCGGAACAGTGGGTACAGGCTGCATACTGGAGATAGGCCCTGAGGAACATGGGTGGTTGAAGAAAGGTGATATTGTAAGGTTCCATTCGGATATGCTGGGAGAAACATCCAATAAAATTGTCGAGGGATAAGAATGGTTTATTATGTAAAACAGGGTATTGTACCCCAGAGCAGGCACACATATGAGGACAGAGAAAATGTGAGAAGGGAGGAACTGTTTGGTGAGGAGAGCTTTGATGGCCCCTATTCGCTTTTATACCACATCAATGAGCCAACCAGGGTAAGTTCTATCCAGTCGGAGAAGAAATATGAATCAACAAGGAAGCAGGATGTTATGCTTCACCGCCATTTCAGAACCTCCGAGATTGATTATTCCACAGACCATTTCAGGTCCAGAGAGGTTATTCTGTTCAACAGCACACTGAAAATAGGGGTTATGAAGCTTAAAGGCAATCCATGTGATAGCTTTTACAGGAATGCACTTCATGACGAGGTACTGTTCATCCACAGGGGCAGCGGAACACTGAAGTCAATGCTTGGGGATTTGAAATTCAGGAAAAACGACTATGTTTACATTCCCAAAGGAACCACATATAAAATTGATCATGATGGGGAACTGGAGACATTTTTTGTGCAATCAAAAGAAAGGATCGGCATCCCACCCCGTTATCTAAACATTTACGGCCAGATCAAAGAGGGCACACCATATTATGAAAGAGACTTCAGAACACCGGTTCTCGGGAAACCATCAATGGAAAAAGGTGACTACACAGTATATGTGGACTATTCAACATATTTTGCGGTGGAAAAAAGGGACGAGCATCCATTCGATGTGGAAGGCTGGGATGGTTATCTTTATCCATATGCCATAAATACTGAGACAATGGCTCCCATTGTGGGCAAGCTTCATCAGCCGCCCCCTGTCCACGAAACGTTCAGCGGAAAATCATTCATGATCGGTACCTTCCTCCCAAGAAAGTTTGACTTCCATCCAAGGTCCATACCAATTTCCTATTACCACAGCAACATAGATACGGATGAGGTTCTGTTCTATTCCTCGGGTAACTTCATGAGCAGGAAGGGTATAGAACCTGGTTCAATAACAATACACGTTAGGGGGCTGATACATGGTCCGCAGCCAGGTTCCGTTGAGAAGGCCATTGGAAAGGAGGGAACCGATGAGATTGCTGTCATGGTTGAAGCGTATGAACCCCTTACCCCAACAGAGAAATCAGAGGAAATAGAGGATAAGGGCTATATGAAATCCTGGTATGCCTGACCATGGAATTCAACTACCTGCCCATAAGAGAGGTTTTTTACGGTAACGGGTCCATTGGAAACCTTGAGTCCATTATTTCAGAGAATGGAATGAAACATCCCCTTGTAGTGGCCAGCCATTCAGTTTCCAGAACCACATTTTACCAGGATTTAATCGATTCTATGAAAACACCCTTCACAGAATTTGCACAGATAACACAGCACTCCCCCATGGAGGAGATTGAGCATGGAGTTGAAAGCATGCGCAATAAAAACTGTGATTCAATCATATCAATTGGTGGTGGGAGCGTCATAGACGCTTCAAAAGTCATGAGGTATTATTACAACATGGAAGCTGTACAGGTTGCCATACCTACAACCCTGTCAGCCGCTGAATTTTCACACATCGCCGGGTATACAATCGGAGGAGAAAAGATGGGTATAAGGGAGAAGGGCATAACTCCTCAATATGTGATCCTGGATCCTGCAGCCACTGCCGAAACGCCTGATATTTTATGGAAATCCACCGGCATAAGGAGCCTTGATCACGCACTGGAAACAATTGTAACAAACAATTTCAGCGAACCTGCAGTCATGTTTGCCATGAAAGCCATAGAGAAACTCATGACCAATTTAGAGAAAGATAATATGGATGCAAGACTTGAATGCCAGAAGGGTGCATGGTATTCATATTTTGAAGTTTATGATGCCCCCATGGGATTGAGCCACAATATAGGGAAGATTATAGGGGCAAAATGGGGGATTCCACATGGGATGACATCCTGCATAACTCTTCCTGCAGTGATGCGTTATTATGCAAGAAACAATCCGCAACCCCTTGCGGCTGTATCAAATCAGTTCGGAATAAATGGCATCAACCAGGCTGATCAGGCTCTAAGGACTGCTGATATGGTGGAAAACTTCATACGAAGAATGGGTTTAACAAGAAAACTGTCCGATTATGACATAAAAAAAGAGGATCTGGAATATATCGTGTCAAAACTCAAGGGGAACAGGGATGACCTTATGCCCCTGATCCAGTCAATGCTGTAATTTATAAAGTCAATTCCATGAGACCAGATTTCTGGTTCTTTTCCCTTCTGAACTTGACTTCGTTCAGCTTTCTTATCTGAATTTCCAGCAAAGGATCAGCCATGCCCGAAAACAGGTGCCCGCCCACAACATTATGATCCCTGTTTGCGCATGATGCGTGGATATGGAATCTCGGTTCGTTTTCTGCAATTGATCCGTGAAATGAGAGGGTTTCAAGATTCTCTGGATAAACCTTCTTCTCGTATTCCTTTCCATTGAAGTAACCCACCTCAAGATTTTTTATCATGCCTATACCAAAAACCACTGTTCCTGATGACACCCCGTATTTCTCAACCACTTTAGAAAGTGTGGGAAGTATCTCCTCACCCTTTTCCATCTTCACAAGTATATCATTTCCCTCTATCTTTGATAACATAGGGGTATATGTTCTGTGAGGCAATAAATTTTCAGTAGCCAATTCAAAAATATTCATTACAGTAGAGGCTTAAATTTGTAAAAACCAGGCTATTGTGGCTGTAAATAGATCCGTCCATAGGGCCAATACATTGAAACATTATAAGCCAGTGGATCAAAAATGAATAAAAGATGCTAGAACATAATGGCTGTATAGTCAGTAGAGTCTGCACTCAACCCTAAAAAAAGATTTTAGTTAATGGAAACATGGCTTCATTTATGAACAAAACAGCACTGGAAGGCATAAGGATTCTTGATTTCACACAGGCAATGGCCGGACCCATTGCAACAATGCTTCTGGGGGATCTTGGGGCTGAAGTCATAAAGATTGAGCCATTGAACGGAGATCAAACAAGGAAGTGGGCACCCCCTTATATTAACGGAATGTCAGCCTATTTCCTCAGCGCAAACAGAAACAAAAAAAGCATATCTGTGGATCTTAAAAAAGCAGAGGGGAAAGCAGTAGTTGAGAAACTGCTGAAAAAATCTGATGTTGTTATTGAAAACTTCAGGCCAGGAACCATGGAAAAATTTGGGCTTTCCTACCCGGAAACTGCAAAAATTAAAGAAGACATAATATACTGCAGCTTATCCGGATACGGCCAGACAGGGCCATGGAAAGACAGGCCAGGATATGATCTCACTGTCCTGGCCAGCAGTGGGCTAATGAGCATAAACGGAGAGGAAGGGCGCCCTCCTCTAAAGTTCGGTGTCCCAATAGCTGATATAACTGCAGGATTGTTTTCTGATATTGCTGTTCTTTCAGCGCTTTATGAAAGAACAATTACGGGCAGGGGCCAGTATATTGACATGTCAATGCTTGATTCTAATTTTCTGGTGCTGACATATCAGGCATTCAACTACTTTGCAACCGGCAGAAATCCTGAAAAATTAGGATCAGCGCATTCCAGCATTGCACCATACCAGGTATTCCAGGCTTCAGATGGGTATATTGCCATTACAGTTGGAACGGAAAAGCTATGGGCAAAATTTGTTGAAATCATTGGAAGGCAGGATCTTGCCGAAAAACCGGAATTTAAGACAAATGTGGATCGTGTTTCAAACCGTGAAAAACTTGCTGAAGAATTAAATAGAACACTCCGTGAATACAGCGTTAAAGGGCTTATGGAGAAACTGACCGATGCAGGCATTCCTGCGGCCCCAATAAATTCTGTAGGGGATGCAATTGAGTCCCCGCAGATAAAATCCAGAGAAATGGTTGCTGAAATGGATTCACCTTATGGAAAAATAAGGATGCTGGGAACTCCATTCAGGATGTCCAGAACGCCTGGAAGCTTAAGGGCTGCTCCACCAATGCTTGGTGGGAATACTGATGAAATACTGGAATCGCTGGGTTACAGCAGGGAAGAGGCAGAAAGACTCAAGAGAGATTCTGTGGTGAACATGCATACAGGGGTAGATAATAGTTCTAAGTAGAAGGAGAACAGACCGGCCCGTCACCATCATCCCTGACAACAATCTCAGTGCCTTTGTTCAGCGAAATTGGAGATCTGCAGAAAAAAACAATTTTTGAGTGCCTGGCCATTATAAGATAATACTCATCGGGAAAACCTGCCGGAGTTGCTATGAGTTTCACAGAATGGATTACAGATCCATTATTGAAGTTTGAGTCCTCAATATCCTGCGAATAACATGATGGGCAAAAGTCCCGTTTTACTAAAAATTCCATTCCACAGGATTTGCATATATGGCATTCCACTTAGATCACCTGGTACACAAAGGCTGTACTGCTGTTCCCGAAACCAGCCATACTCATGCTGAAGCCAAAATTAGCATTTTCAACCTGCCTCTGACCTGCCATTCCAGTGAGTTGAAGGAATACCTCTCCGGCCTGGGCCACGCCACTTGCCCCTATGGGATGCCCTTTTGAATTGAGGCCTCCGCTTGTGTTTATTGGAAACTCACCCTTAAGGTCAGTTTTGTGTTCAACCAGAGCCTTCCATCCTTCCCCTTTTTTGAAGAACCCAGCATCTTCGGACTCAACAATTTCAAGTATTGTGGACATATCGTGCAGCTCGGCAAAATCCATCTGAGATGGCTTGGCACCAGCATTCCTGAATGCTTTAAGGGATGCATTTTTCACAGCATTAATGGTGGTCATGGGATTTCTTGCGGAGAGGCTGGATGTGGAAGAAGCTGACGCGCATCCAATTATCTTCGCGATCTTTGAGGAAAAGGAGGGAGCATTTTCATCTGATGTTACCAGGATGGATGCTGACCCATCGCTTACAGGGCAGAATTCAAAAATTCTCAAAGGATCAGCAATAATCTTTGAATTCATTACCTCCTCCAGTGTTACCGGTTTCTGGAACTGTGCATAGGGGTTTTTGGACCCGTTAAGATGGTTTTTCACTGCAACCATTGCCAGGCTCTCCCTGCTTGCATTGAACTCCTCCATGTAAAGTTTTGCCAGAAATCCGCCCAGAGAGGGCAGGGAAATGCCAGATATTCTCTCCTCATTATGCAGAAGCGAAGCTATTATGGATGTGGAGTTCTTTCCATTTCCGCCAGTCATCTTCTCAACTCCTGTAATTAAAATATTCCTTGCCATCCCTGATTCTATGAGAGATTTAGCAACCAGCACCGCAGAACCTCCACTCCCGCTGGTGTTGTCGACCCTCATTGATGGCACATCGTCCATGGAAAATCTTGTGGTGAGAAGATTATTCAATCCGGATATCCCATTATATTCGCCGGAATAGGAGTTGGAAACTATGAAAAAATCCACATCTTCCCTGTATTTCTGCACCAGAGGATCTGCTGACTGGGATGCTAAGGACAGTAGATCATCATCCCTCTTTCCAAATTTTGTAAATGACGCTGCAACAATGGAAACCATGCTTTCTTAATTGCCTTGTTGGGTTATAAACTTGATCAGACAACCTGGATCATTTAAGATCTCAACTGATCAGAGTGTCTGGTTGGAAGGGACCTGGGAGCTTACACCTCCGTCTGCTTCTATATTCTGCCCGGTTATTATGCTGTTCGTAGCTATTTCGAAAACAATCCTGCCAATGGCGGATGATGGGTATCTTTCAGATCCCAGAAGTTTCACATTACCTGGTGGAGTTCCACAGTCATCTTTTCTGATGAACCCCGGGGCAACTGCATTAACCCTTATATTGAAACGGGCAAGGTCTCTTGCCATGGTTCTGGTCATGTATACTATGCTCCCCTTTCCAGCTGAATAGCCCGGGTTGCTTCCATAGTAAACGTTTCTGGCTGCAGAAATTGCGGTGATTGAACCTCCATCTTTCATTAAATGTTTTACTGAACTTTTAGCAACATTGAAGTAAGTTACCGAGTTATTTTCAAGTGCCTCCCTGAACTGTTCCGGATCCGTCTCCATAATCCCCCTGGTGCTGAAAAACCCACCTGCACAGTGTACAATTCCACCGAGTCCTCCCAGTTCTCCAGTGAGTTCATCTATGGCCTTCTGTGTGGATTCAAAATCTTTCAGATCAACCTTTCTGTGTATGCAATTTATCTCCTTAGAAAGCTTAATCCCAAAATCGGTTCGAGAAATGAGGCCAATGGAAATGTTGTGTGAATGGAATTCTCTTGCTATGCTGCAGCCCATCCCTGGCCCAACCCCACTTATTATGAAACTTTTCATGGTATTGAGATTGAAATATCGCTATAAACACTTTCTCCTGTTCGCATTTCCATGCTGTAAAACTGATTCAGATCCTGGGCCAGATCGCTTCATTCAATTGCTTTACAATAAAATGTTCTATGTTGAATGAGGGGGATTATCCATTGGTAATGTCTAAATGGTGCCCAGAATCACGGTTTACTCACATAAATTTACAGAGTATGTAAGAATCAGTTAAAAGTCCTGGCAGAAACCATTCCGGAGCAGTATACCACAAGGCGGTATGATTCATTGAGATTCAGGTACTCGGCAGGAATATGTGTATGTAAGAAGAATGTGCTGCTGGAATCTGGTTTTATTGAATTATTGTTACCACTTATATTCCAGATAAGCCCATTGCCATTTGTTATGGAACCAGGTTCCACAATCCTGAAAAATATATCCTGTGGCTTATCTACTGGAGAGGAAAAAAAGACAGTTATGTTCATGGAATTAGCAAAAGAAGTGTTATTGCTGATCACATTTGGAATGGAAGACTCAATTATAAGGGTTGAATCGGGATGGCCATGGTATAATACTGCCGAAACAGGGATTATGCATAGAACTATAAATAAAGAAACCAGTACGCTTTTTCTTCCTTTCTTCTTAATCGAATGAAATACTGTCTGCTTTTTTTTCTTTAAAGCATTCTCATTGGGGCTGCCTGAGGAAACCTTATGTTCAAGCAAAAATGGAATTGTTGAAAAGCAGAGGATCACCCAGTACAGAAAATATTCTATGGCAACTCTGTAGTTTAAGGCAAGTATTATCATAGGAAATACAAAAATTGCATATCTTAGTTTTTCAAAATAAAGGTAGTATAATGAAAATAGAACCAAAGCCACAGAAATCATAAGCATCGTGAATACAGTCTTTGGGATACTTAAAAATCCAAGAAACGAGATCTGTGAAATTCCAAAGCCGTATCCAATGATAGGCAGCAGTTCAGGACTCAGTATGGATTTCACATAAGATGCCGGGTTTAATATAATGAAATATCCATTTATTATTAAAAATGTGAATATAACTGCCATGAACCATTTACCCAGGTTGTTTTTTCCATGATCCTTCAGGATGAGGATAAGAAAGAACGGCAGAACAAAGACAGGGATCTGTTTAATGGACAGTGCAAAACCAAAAAGTATGCCTGATTTCACAGGCTTTTTCAAAAATATATAGGACAACATAACAAAGGATGCCCACAATATGCCATTTCCTCCGTTAAGACCCTCTGAAAGAATCATTGTAGAGGAAAATATGCCCAGAAACAGGGCAGGCATAAGATTCAGGTATCCTTTTTTTATATATTCAATGATCAGTATAATTATTGGAATTATGGTGAGAGTTTCCTGGAAAAAACTCGGCCTCAGGGAAAGAATTGCTGTTGGTAGGTAAGCGATGAATGAAAGTACTGGATATCCAAGATTCTGCACATATCCTCCTGTCAGCAAGGGAGTACCAAGATAATAGGGAAAATGCATTGCTGAAAGGGAGTTAACCATATTGGCTGCATTATATGGGTTTATGCCTCTGAGGAAGAGGGTTGCAGCATAGGTGTCTATTGCGCTTTCATCACTTGGAAAATATCTTGTGTATAATAATCCTGTAAAGAATGTGAAGAGGACAAGAAAAATAATGATCTCAGCTGTGTAGTAATACAATATTTTTTGGAGGATTCCCCTTCTGAATTCAATAATTACATAGGTGAACAGGGCAATGAAGAGAACAGCCATGAATAGCATTGCATAGATCCTGAGTCCAGATGGGTAGGAATATATTAGAATCTGTATGGAAACCGAAACAAGTGCAGCAATCCACAGCAGTTTCACCCTTCTGCCCATATTAAACACCAGACTGCATAATATGAGAAAGAAACCTGCAAATAGAGAGGCCGCTTCCAGTGGAATCGCGAAAAGATTGAGGTAGCCCAGGTCAACCCAGATGAAATAAGCAATCTCAATGAGGGAGGAACCTGCCACAAGACCAAGAAATATGGCCAAATGACTTTGATCAATATTCAAATTGACGTTGCTTTCAAAGGGTTGAAATATTGCCCTAATCCTGTTAATCAAATTGTTTGTAGCATAGCAATAACATTTTAAATTTTTTCTGGCCTGAATATTTTAAAAGATCCTTAGTCAGAATTAAAACCTTGAAAACTCACAATCAGGCTATGATGTCGTTCATTGTATTGACACTGTCAATTGTACAGTTGCCATTCTCTGGATGGAGAATCATATAAGCACAGTTGTTAAATAAAACCCGTTGATCATAGGTGTTTGTAAGTGTGTTGAATATGGATCTCAGAACTCCCCCATGGGTTACAAGAAGCGTTGTTCCAGGGTAATTCTCATTTTTTAGTGCCTCAAGATAGGCAAAAATTCTCTTTACAAATGGCTTCCAGGCTTCCACTCCTTCGAGCCTGTCAATATCTCTTGAGGTTATAATGGTAAAATCAATGCCAAATTTCTCCAGTATCTCCTGGGAAGTGTATCCTTCCAGAATGCCCAGATTCCTTTCGTTAAGCTGTTCTGAAGCAAATATGTCTCCGACCCCTATTATTTTCGATATAATTTTTCCAGTTTCCATGGATCTGGTCAGTTTGCTTGTTATTATTCGGGAAATTTTGTATTCCTTCAACTTCCAAGCCAGGTTTTCAGCCTGCCTCTTTCCTCTTTCTGTTAATGGACTGTTGCTCATTCCCTGCCAGCGGTGATCGAGATTTGAGTAGGTTTCTCCATGCCTGGCAACAATATATCGTGACCGGTTGTTCTGCATTCCTGCGGTGAATTGAAAAATAGAAAATAAATGGTTTGTAGTGTGGAAAAAAGAAATACCTTAATTATGGGTATCTGAAAGCCCAAGCCAGAATTTTTCTTCAAGATCAAGAATCCCGGAAGCGCCCTTCATGAATTTTTCCCTTGCAACAGGGTCATCCTTGTGCTGTCCAAGTACATCTTCCATGGCCTCTTCATGATGTTCCTCAAGTTGCCTGTGGAATGTAAAGTACCTTATGTCCATATTTTTGTATTCAGGATGTTTCTCTGTCCAGACCTTGAATCCTGCCAGAATCTTGTCCCACATTGGTATTGCCATGTTTTCCAGTCCAAATTCTGCTCCGAGTGCTTCATAGTAATCAGCGCCGAAATAGTCTCTCATTCCGTCAAGCCATGCCTTTGTGGTCTTGAGCTGTTTTCTCTTTACGAGATCAGCCGGTTCGTAACCCAGGCTTCTGAGATATTTTCTGTAGAGCAATTCATGTCTTTTTTTAGGATCCATGTCTCCAAGCTCTGAGACAAGTATTGTTGTAAGGTTTGCAGCATCATTTTCGTCCGGAGTATTAACAAGAAGAGTGGAAAGAATTGCCGGCCATTCCCGTGTAAAATGATAAAATTCAATACTGAATCGCTTAAACTCATCTTCACTGATCTCCCCTCTGGAGAACCTGTCAATAAAATCATTTCTGGTCGCGTTATGTGCCTTTACAAAATTATATGTCTTTTTGTAGAATTCCTCACCTTGTGATATTTCCATGTTAACACCAGGATATAGATTAAAAAAACACTATTTAAGGTTATCCACTTTGAATCTGTCAGTAATTCTCATGGAGTTTGTAGCTTTGATTTATCCAATCAAAAGATCATAAAAATTCGACTTTCAGGTTATTTTTTCAAGGGGGATTTTCATTGGAGGTTTGAGGATCTAATTCTGTGGAGGATTAGATCACATGGCCAAAACCAAGTGCAGCTACCACGATGCTTATTATATAACCTATTACCAGAGCAAGCAAACCTATTACGAATCCAATGGACATCCTTGTTCTGAACATGGATCCAAAGAGTGCACTGAGCAATATTATATCAATTACAATCCCAACTATGAGTGCAAATTCACCCAGCACAGAAGCAAAAAATTCTGTGAATATTCCAACGATGAAGATTATAATGGCTGCAAAAAGCGCTGCCACAACTGCCTCCCCTCCTGAAACACTTTTTCCAACTATTATTTTAGCTGAAACATAGAGGGCAAGGGAGATGATTATCCAGTCTATTATTAAGGATATCAGTGAATCGGAAATGTAGACGCCTGTTATTGTTGTCATAAATGAATTAAGTCTCCCCATGATTTATAAATAGTGAATTACTGCTATATATAATGGCGAATTCAATTGAAGTAATTGGAATCATACTTCAAAGTTGAAATTTAGCGGGTTTCATGGTAAAAAAAGAAATTTTGGTTAATTCTTATGGCATCCGGTTCTAATGAACACTGTTCCAACTTTATGTCATTTTCTTCTTATAACATATGAGACAGCCAGAGCACCTACCACAATTCCTGCAACAGTACCAACTACAATGTAAATATATCCAATCAGGGGTATTGCCGATGTTTTCTGAAACACTATATTCGCATAGGATCTGGAATAGTTCACTGAAATTACTCCACTTGGAACATGGTTGTAACCTGAAATGCCGGGGATCGTGTATGTGTAGTTTCCGTTCGTAACATTTGTTATTTCAATTGTACTGGTGGTTGATGAATAGGAGGTTCCGTTGAAATCAACTGTCCAGCTATGTCCTGCAGGAAGTCCAGATTCTTTGAATAAGACGGTGTAAGAACTCACAAGAGAATTGCTGTATTGGTAAGTTATGTTGATTACCTGGTCAGGGACCGTAACAGAGAATACCGGAACATCTGTGGCATAATACCCATAGGCATCCTGCGGAAGAATCTCATAGGATCCTGGAGTTATATAAAACGACACATTGGTTTCCGTGGTTATGAATCCCTGGTCAACGCTGGGTATGGAGAATCCCCACAGTGTACCTGAAGGCAGTCCAGATTCAGAAACGGTCAGGTTGTAAAGTTCAGAGTAAGTTACTGTCATGTTTATGGTGGGGCCATGAACAACAAAATCACCCGTTGGATTTGCAAGTGTACCCTGGTAGAGTTCAGGGACAAATTCAACCTGCTTTGAGATCAGGCCAATGCCAGTCAGGCTATAGGTTCCATTTGGAAGATATATCCTTACGCCTGATCCACTGGTTTCATAAATGGCGTTATTAATGTCAAAATACCCATTAACCCTATAGGGAAGACCGCTATCATTTACACTGACAGAATAACCATACAAGGTAAGTGGTGCACTGTCATTGGCATAATTTACACTTCCGTTGAACAGATTCTGATCGTTGAATGCAAGGCCCACTCCCGATCCATTATATGCCTGTGTTCCGTTCCCAAAGTAGTTGTAGTAGTAATTCCCACCCTGGTAAGAGGAGGCTACTGCGCTTCCTGTGAGGTTAACCCCATCCACAATTCTGGATATTCCCGAACTTTCTCTTGTTATATTGAAAAGATTGTGATAGGTTACGTTGAGGTCAGTGTACAGGTTTCCATCCGTCCCCTCAAGGCTTACAACTGGAATTGTTGTATCAAATATGTTATTGTATACAGTATTTCCTGAACTTGCCACAATTAGACCTATTGGAGCGTATCCAAAAAGTGAACCGGCAGATATGATTCCGTAATTGTTGAAAGTGTTGTTCCATACGTAGTTGCCTGAATCTGTGGCGTTATTATTGTAGATCAGGATACCAGATCCCTGGCTCAAAATATGGTTTCGGTCAACAAGGCTGTTGGTGGTATTCCACAGCATAAGGTTTGCAACAGGCGGAATGTTGTACGTTGTAAAGTTTGTATAGGTCACAGAGGAGAACCATCCCGAAAGCGTGTTGTTGGTAACCACAATATTTGAGGAATTGTAGAAAACCATCTGGAGGTAATTCGAGGAAACCTCTCCAAAGGATTCAACCAGACCGGCGATGAGAGATTGGTTGTAGCTTATTTTGAATGCGGGTGATCCTGAGCTGCCGGAAAATCCTTCAAAAACAGAATTTGCTGTTGTTCCGGAAACCATTATCCCACTAAAAACAGGGTAGATGTAGTCATCGACCTGTGCAAAAACACTGCTCAATTGATCAGAAACAGCAGTCCCATTATTGCTGTAATAGGCTGACCCTGCAATCAAATAGGGGCTGCTGGATGTACCCTTACCGCTAATGCTCAGGTTCTGTAGCTGAGAATTGCTGGAAGCATAGAGCGGGGTGTATACCCCGGTACTCACATTTAACTTAAGATCGATAGTTCCAACATTATCTGTCGTGTCACGGAGCAGATTCATTGCAGTCTTATAAGAGGGATTATGGTAACTCATCATTGCTTCCATTGAGTAGTTTCCTGGGGACAGCTGGAAGTTGAAGGTACCGTTTGGATTGGCAGGAGACCACTGTGCAGTTCCGTTGTTCAAATGGTTACCCTCGTTGATAAAGAGAAAACCATTGGATGGTTGAAGTTTTCCAGATATTGTCACATGGCCGGGATTATTTGAAATATTCCACAGGCCTTGAACAAATGAAGGTCCAGTATTGAGATGAGCAACATTACCGGAATAATATTCGCTAATTCCCACAGAGGTCTCGCCAGTTTCTGATCCCACATCATAGGCTGATGGAATATAACTGTATGAAGACTGCCCCATTGGTACATATTTCATTGTCATTGTTGCATTTATATTCTGGAATTCTGCGATGGAACCGCCACCTGCGCCTCCAAGTATGAGTTCTGCGTCCATGGGTATAAATCCTGTATTGGTGAGTTGTGTCCCACTTACTGCAAAGTTTGCCTCTCCTGCTCTGATTGCGGAATTTCCTCCAGTGGAGTTGAACTCAACACGGTCAAATGATCCACTGTTCTTCATGACCACACCGCTGGAGGTTTCATTTATTATTGTGTAATTGAAAAAGACAGTATTGTAGCCATCTATATTTGTGGTGTTCAGATAGAGGTTTAGTGTGAATGGGAAATTTACGGTAAAGGTTGGGCCGATATCATAATAATAAACTCCTGGAACAGCTGTCCCATTTCCTGAATGGAATTCATTTCCCTGTATAACTGCCGTTGGGGATGAGAAATTCCAGATATTGTCTATGAAAGTAAGCTGGTGAGTCATGGTAGAATAATCCACAACATTCTGGGTCCAGTACTGGTAGCCACTCTGCCCAAATAATGTGACATTATTCAGGACTGCGTTGAACTGGATAGAAAATGTATGGACTGCGTCCCCATCCATATACATTTCATTTGCGGATTTCATGGAGAGGTTTGCTTCAAAGCTCCGGGTGCTGTAGCTCTGGGGTTCCAGATTTCCGGTGCTGTTTGAAATACCGTAACTGGCAATTCCCATTGGTGCTGGAGCATTTGTATACGAGGGGAGGTAAATAACACCATTTCCTGAATTTGGCTTAACATCATAATTTGGTGGAAGTTTGGCAGCAGAAGGAATATTTAAGGAATTCAGTTCTGACATGATAGTATTTCTCATTGAGGTCCAGTTTGTGCCATTCTGGATCTTCGCAGAAGAATTGCTCAGTCCCGGACTGACATATCTGAGTTCGTTTAAATCGTTTGCACTGGAAACGTTATTTTCCATTCTATGGGTTGCACCATTTATGGATGTACCAGGACTATTGTACTGTGAAAAACCAGCCATGAAAAAAGAGCCGACCATGACAGTGATCACGGCAAAAGCCAGAAAGATCAGTTTTCTGCTGTTTGGCATAGCTCAGAAACGTAAACAAACTTATTAAACTATTTTGGTACATTTATGATTCCAGTTGAAAGATTATAATGGAAACCTCTTTAATTGGGAAACTGCATAACAGGTTGCATCATGGACAATTCAAGTGAACCTATGGAAAAATTCAACAGCAATCTTGTGAAATGCAGGAAATGTCCAAGACTTGTTGATTTCAGAGAAACTGTTCTTTCAGATAGTAAAAAATACGCAGGAGAAGAGTTCTGGCGAAAGCCTGTTCCAGGTTATGGGGATATAAATGGTATGATTCTAATAGTGGGGCTTGCTCCTGCTGCATCAGGGGGAAACCGCACGGGAAGAGTATTCACCGGGGATAAGAGTTCTGATTTTCTTGTCTCATCACTGTATGAAGTAGGGTTGTCCAGCAAGCCTGAAAGCCTCAGGAGGGACGATGGGTTGATCTATTACAACACTTACATAACAGCACCGGTAAAGTGCGTTCCTCCAGATAATATACCGCTTCCAGAGGAGATAAGGAAATGCGCCCCATATTTCCATTTTGAATTGAAAGCCATGAAGAACCTTAGAACTGTACTTGCTCTGGGACAGTTTGCGTTCAGGGCAGTCCTTAATTATTATTCTCTCATGGGAATCAATACCCGAAGACTCAAGTTCAAGAACGGGGAGTATGTAACCGCGGGGAATGTAAAGATTTTCTGCGCATTTCATCCCAGCCCGCGGAATGTCAACACAGGTAAACTTACCAGGGAATCATTTATGGAAACATTGAGGAAAGTGAAGGATTCTACCAGGACGGCATGAATGCCTCTGAACATAATCCTATTATCTGATCCTCAATAGATTTCCAGTAGTCAATTTCAGGTATGGGAATACCAGGTGAAAGAGATACAGTATAGAGAACCCCGTCCTGGAAAAACTGATAAAGTGCAGGTCCTGAATTTTTTCTGAAGGCATATTTTCTCTTCTCTTTCATTAAGAAACTGTCAAAAAGGTATCCTTCCTTTCTCATATTGTAATAAGCGTGTTCAATGCTGTTGGGATAAGTGCAGAAGTCAATCCAGGAAACCTTGCTGAAACAGTTGTTTTCAAGAACTATTATTCTGTGGAATTCACCATTTCCGAAACTTCCGGTGGATGAAACTGAAAGGGGAATATTCTCAATATTAATCACTGTCTTTTGGGGTGGTGTTTTCCAGGCCATCCGGGAGATTCTCTGATCTTCAAACCAGTCTCCATGTTTTCCGGAGGCGTAAAATGACCTTCTGTGGAAAGGCATGTTGCAGTCAAAATCAACTCCCTCAAAAGGGTAAAGATCATCTGCCAGTTTTAGGAAGACATCAATGGGTGCGGTAACAGTGCTCTCCACCTCTATCTGAGTACCATTTATGTTCAGCGATGCGGAATCGTTTCCTCTGTAGTTTTTTCCGTAAAACATGATGCCATTTTTTGTTATTGAATGCTGGACGGGGGAATATGTTCCCATGAAACTGCTGAGCAAACTCTTTGGGAAACCAGTGTAAAACCAGTCCATAAAGAACTCCTTCACCCTGAGGCAGATACCATCTGCTGAGGAAAAATATCGAACCGTATCCCATTTTCTGTCATTGATCCTCAGGGTCATATTCCTGCATTCAAGGTTACGAGGTATGAAGGTCTGAAATCCTAATTTTTCATTACGCAGTGCAGCAAAAGTATTCTCTGCATCCAGAATCACATCCAAGCATGAACTGAATATTCTTAAACAATTTCTTTCATATGTTTGATAAATATCACCGCTTCACCCGCAGCGATACCTGGTCATATGCCAGCCCGGAAAATAGTTAAATTTTTGAATTTTAGGTTTTATGCCGCTTATTATTAATGTTATGAAATATACCGAATTAAGTATATGACTATTGTGAAGCAATCATTCATATAGGCCTTATATTATAAAATTTTTTTAAATAGAACGGTTACGGTAACCTTGCGTGGCTTTAATAAAAATACGGAAGGTAAGGTCAACTAGAGCCATGGTGAGCATACTGGTAGTATCTATTTTTTTACTATCCGGACTTGCTCTGTCAATGCATACCGACTTAACCGGATCGGTGTCTGGACAGCCAGGGCGCATGGGCTACACCCCCAGCCAGGAGTTTGCCAATCTGACTAATGTCGCCAGCTATGTACAACCAGACCAGGCATACGGAATAACCGGATATGTGCAGCAGAATAATACGGTCGTGAGAAATATGCAGATAGTTGTAGGATTTGAACCTTCTAACATCAATGTTCTTAAAAATTACATAAGCCTGACTCAAAATCCCCAATCTCCATTGTACGAGAAATATCTCACAAGAGGGGAATTTGACGCTATGTTCTCAGGAAACCAGAGTTCTTATTCTTCAATGATAACCTACCTGCACGGCTTTGGTGTAAAGAATATTACAACCTTTGCCGACAGGCTGTCACTTTCTTTCAATGCTACATCAGCCCAGGCGTCCAGAATATTTAACGACAGTTTTGCAACCTATTCCAGTGGAAACGGAGTATATTATGCTCCAACATCTAACCCTCAGCTTCCTTCAATAATAGAGAGCTCTGTTTCTGGCATAAACGGACTTTCAAACTACTCAGTAAATGCCATACACACTGCCCATATGTCTTACGCATTGGAACAGTCAGTTGCAGGGTCTGCAAACCAGTCTGTTTCAGGATATATAGCTCCACCCACAATAAAAGGGGTGCAGTATATTTACGGACCGGATATGCAGGTTGCTTACGGAGAGCAGTCTCTATTCAGTGAATACGGATACCCAACACATGCAGTGGAGGCTACAATACTCTGGTCCGGACAATATTCGGGATCAACCATAAAGACCCCTTACGGAAATATAACAGATAACAGTTTTGTTGGACCATATGTCCCTTCAGATATCTACGCATACTACAATGAAACAATTCCTTCGGGGGAACCGCACAGCAGAATTTACGCAGTTCCACTGGATGGTTCGCCCCCGCCGGGCCCCAAAGCGTCATATTCTACAAACGGAGCGAATATGGAAAATACGCTGGATCTTGAAATGATGGGAAGCACTGCCCCAGGATCAAGCATCTACAACGTCTATTCTAACTCTTCAAGCATAGCAAGCCTTGACAACGCATTTTCATTCATTCTTAACCCATCTTTGGCTTACAGTGCACTTGACAATGTTTCTGTAATCTCCAATTCATGGGGTGGATCTGATGTAAACAGCTCAATCTGGTACAATGATCTCATGGAGGCCCAGGCAAGGGGAATAACAGTGCTTGCATCGTCAGGAGACGCAGGGGACAACACATCAAGCAGAATGTGGCTTGGAACAGATACTGAATTTCCATCATCGATGGCGTACAATAACTTCGGCATGGTTGCAGTTGGAGGAACAACAGTCCATCTGAACAGCGGGCTTGGTATAGCCAACCAGACCAACTGGTATATCAGCCCTTCATCAGGGGGACCGGATGGAACGAGTTCCGGAATCTCAATGTTTCCAGAGCCTTCATGGCAGCTGAAAAGCTCAGCAAACCAGGTTATTGATGGAAAAGGGAGAGCTGTACCTGATATTTCAGGACTTGCCAACAACACACTGGTAACAATAACAGTTAATAATGCTGTATACTATGCAACTGACGCATCCAATGGAGGACCATTCTACTCCTTCTGGGGGACAAGTATAGCTTCACCGTTGGATGGTGGAATTATAGCTTCCATAGACAGTGCTCTCTATTCAAAGCAGAAAGACAGGCTTGGTTTTGTCGATCCAGAACTATACAAACTTGGAAACATACAATTTTCCACCACTTCAGAAAATATGCAGCCATTTTACCCTGTAACTTACGGTGAAAACAGCGTTTACCATGACAGATACGGATACAGTATTCTTAACGGGTGGGGGACAATTAACGCCTACAATATGACTGAACAGGTACTAAGCAAGGCACCAGTCACAACATATTACAAAACAGCATTTACGGAATCAGGACTCCCATCAGGAACCACATGGTTTGTCAACATAAGTGGTGCTTCTTCATCAGGTTCCATAACAGGCAGTTCTTTCAGCACTACTCTGAAAAATGGAACTTACAGCTATACAGTCTCAACATCAAATAATCAATACTATCCTTCAGTATCATCAGGCAGTTTCACAGTCTCAGGTAAAGCAGTATCAATATCAGTAAGCTTTGTGAAGAAAGCTACGGTCACAACATATTACAAAACAGCATTTACGGAATCAGGACTCCCATCAGGAACCACATGGTTTGTCAACCTCAGCAACTCTTCCAGTGTCAGAAGCCAGAACACAACTGCATTATTCAGCCTTAAAAATGGAACTTACAGCTATACAGTCTCAACATCAAATAATCAATACTATCCTTCAGTATCATCAGGCAGTTTCACAGTCTCAGGTAAAGCAGTATCGGTTGGAATAGAATTTAAGAAAGAAATTCTTATTGGCTACCTGATTGGGAAAGTAAATCCTGCAAATGCTTCGTTAACTGCAAACGGTCAGAACATTGAAGTGACCAGCGGCATCTTCAATCAATCACTTGAACAGGGATCTTATAATGTCTCAGTGTCTGCGTATAATTACTATCCGGAATTTTTCAAGGTAAATATCACAGGCAATTCTGAAGTGCATCTTAACATATCCCTCAATAAAGTGAACAGGACCTACCTTATAACAGGATACGTATCACCTGCCAACGCTTCTATTTTCTTCGGTGAAACAAACATATCAACGAACTTCGGTGGCTACTACAGTGCATGGATTCCCGCTGGGAACTATACGGTTTCAGTTTCTCACATAGGATATCTGCCTCTGGTTACAAATATGACAGTATCAGGAAACATAACCGATCTTAATTTCTCTCTGGTCAAACAGCCTCAGGTAACACAGAAATTAACAGTTTCCAATATTACAGTAGTAGGGTATAATGTCACAGTAACAAATCTTACTTCCAACAAAGGAAATATATCAGTCAAGTTTAATGCAAGTACAAATGGAACACTTATTATCTCAGTTCCTTTCAGTAAATTAGGAAATGTTACGGCCGCAGAACTGCATGCAAGCACAGTTTATATATCGGGAGAAAAATACGGGGACTTCCAGCTGGCAATAACATCAGGAAATGGAACCCAGTCTGTTCTGATCATGGTGAAGAATCTATCCGGAGACCCAACACTGTACTGGCTTTATAACTACTCTACTGCAACAGTGAACAGTAAGACAGTAAAAAGTGCTGACCTGATGATAGCAAGTGAGATATTGATCGTAGGCCTGGTATCCCTAATGGTGATCCTGATGGTCTATGTAGGGAGGGGGAAAAGAAAAAGCTAAAAATTAACCAATACCATGTTTATTTTTTTTTTTTTGAATTTTTTAGAAATAAATATAAACCATATTGCTGATTCTGTGCTATGAAATCATCCATCGTTGACAGTGAACTTGAAAATTACATGATTAAGACAAGGCGGTATTTTCATGAAAACCCTGAATTGAGCACCAAAGAGATTGAAACAGCAAAGAGAATCGAGGATGAACTGAAGTCAATGGGGCTTAATCCCGTAAGGGTTGGAAAGACGAATATTTTCGCGGATATCAAAGGAATGTACCCTGGAAAAACGGTCGCAATAAGGGCCGATATAGATGCTCTTCCTGTTACTGAGGAAAATAAAGTGGAATACGTTTCAAAAAATAAAGGTGTAATGCACGCGTGCGGCCATGACTCTCATATCACCATGGTTCTGGGTGTGGGAAAGCTTTTGACAAAATACCGTGATTTTAAGGGTACTGTAAGGTTGCTTTTCCAGTCTTCAGAGGAACTGCCACCCGGAGGAGCAAAGGAACTCATAAATGGTGGTGCCCTTAAGAACGTAGACTTTGTAATTGGACAGCATGTTGAATCAAGAGTTCCATCAGGCTATGCCGCAGTTTTCTATCATGAGGCAATGGCAAACGCCGATGAATTCAGGATTAAGATACATGGCGTGGGAGGGCATGGTTCTGCACCTCAGGAGGCTGTGGATGCGTTGATAGCTGCCACACAGTTCGTCAACCTGGCACAGACAATTGTTTCGAGAAAGGTTGATCCTTACATGCCTGCAGTTGTAACAGTGGGAACACTCAATTCAGGTTACAGGTATAACATAATTGCGGCACATGCCGAGTTAACAGGGACGGTAAGGACATTCCATAAAAGCGTTCAGGAACTCATAAAAAAGGAGCTTGAGCAGATATTGAAAGGTGTGTGTGAAGCCACTCATACCAGATACGAATTTGAGTATATTGAGGGCTATCCTGCCCTTATTAACCATGAAGAGGTTTCAAAGGTCATTGAGAAAGTAGCTCAGGATGTGCTTGGAAAAGATAAGGTCCTTCACCCCAATCCATCCATGGGTGGGGAGGATTTCGCTTATTATCTTCAGGAAAAGCCCGGTGCTTTTTATTTCCTGGGAGTTGGAAATGAGAAGAAAGGCATTACAAGCCCACAGCACAGCCCTACGTACGACATAGATGAAGATGCTATGAAATACGGTACTGAGATACTTTACAGAACAGCAACCGAACTGCTATCCAAATAAAAACCACTTTTTTTAATCATATACTCTATCCGATTCATTAATCTTGGATTTCCACCATTTCCTTCTGTTGATCTCATGGGAAATCAAGAGTTTTCACATTATCTTCTGGTGATACCTGACAGATGAAGGTAAAAGCTAAGTTCTGTTGAATAGGGGACGTCCAATCCTTCAGCTATCATTCATAATTCTTATATTTATTTCCCGAATTTGAATTCATGAAAGTTATGATGCTGGAAAAACCGGATAGGATAGAAAATAAACCTCTGAAATATTTGGATTACAGATATCCTGAAATCCAGGATGGGCAGGTCCTGGTCAAAGTTCTGGCAAACGGAGTATGCCACAGTGATTTGCATATAATAGAAGGAGACTTTCAGCTTCCCAGTGAGATGTTTCCTCTTGTTCCAGGACATGAAATCGCGGGAGAAGTGGTAGAATCAAAAAGTAATATCCAGGTTGGGGAAAGGGTTGGAATAGGGTGGTTCTACTCAGCCTGTGGTGTATGCGACCAATGCATATCCGGCCATGAAAACCTCTGCCCGAAGGCACAGGTTACTGGAATTAATACTAAGGGTGGATATTCTGAATTCGCGGTACTTGATGCCAGATATGCGTCCAGGATTCCTGATAATTTGAAAGATACAGAAGCGGCTCCCCTTTTCTGCGCAGGAATTACAGCTTTTTCAGCTGTGAATAGAATTCATCCATCACTTAACGACAGGGTTGCGGTGTTTGGAGTAGGGGGGCTGGCATTCTACGCTATTCAGTTCATAGAGGCCATGGGAGCAAAGGCAATAGCAGTTACAAGATCCCATGGTTCTGTTGCAGAGAAGGCGGGGGCTAGTGAGATAGTGGACAGGGCAGCCGGTCCCTACGACAGTTCAATAGTTTTTGCTCCAAGCAGAGATGTTGTGCAAAAAGCTGTTTCTTCGGTGAAAAGTGGCAGGACGGTTGTTATACCTGCAGTAATGGACAAAATTGACATCCTATTCGGTGATTTCATGTGGGAGAAGAACGTTACCAGTGTTGCAAGCGGACTTCGCAAAGAGACTCGGGAAGTTTTGCGGATTGCATCAGAATCTGGCCTGAAATCAATGGTCGCTGAGAGAAAACTGGAAGAAGCAAATTCTGTATTACTGGACCTAAAGAAGGGAAAAATTCCCGGAAGGTCCGTTCTGATCCCATAATATCCAGAAATCACTGAAACTAATTTCCCTTGAAATATTTCCATAAAGTTGGTTATCAGCCAGGGAATTACTGTGAAAGTTGCCTCTAAAATATGGGGCAGTATAGATTTAGTGTTAAAAGATGGGAAACAACATCTATTCTACGGTCGCTGTAAATTGAGAAACGGGCTTCGGAAAAATAAGGATTAATTTGGGTAGTTTAAAATTATAGCATCTGTCTATTTACATTTTTTATTATTAAAAGTTTAGAGGGAAACGTCGTTAGGATTTCATATATTTTCTGAACCAGTTATTTTTGGTCTCAAGTCTGTTGATCATGTTTCCCGGTTTTCCTGCCCTTGCGTGTTCATGCCCGTCACCCTGATATCTGACCAGTTCCGTATCAACTCCATTCATCTTCAGGCCAACAAACATCTGCTCAGCCTGTTCTATGGGGCATCTGTAATCATTCTCACCATGTATGAACATGGTGGGTGTCTTCGCATTCTTAATCTTCATAATGGGGGACGCTTTCATGAGATTCATAATGGAATCCTCAGTCCATGGATCTTCAACTTTCATGTAAACTGCATTGAACCAGAACCCTATATCGCTTGTTCCGCACATGCTCACAAGGTTTGAAACGCATCTTTCACTTATTGCAGCCCTGAAATAGTCATTATCAGTAATCATCCAGTTTGTCATAAATCCGCCGTAGGAACCTCCTGTTATGGCAAAGTTGCCCTTTATTCCTGTAATTTCCCTGCCCTTCTCTATGAAGCTGAAAATATCTTCGGCCGGTCCCTTCCCCCAGTCCCCAACACATCCGGCAGAGAATTCTTCACCGTAGCCTGCACTGCCTCTTGGATTGCAGAAGAATATGTTGTATCCCTGGCTGAAGAAATACTGGAATTCTATCATGAAACTTTCTCCATATGCCATATGCGGTCCACCATGAACGAACAATATGCTAGGATCGTCCTCTCCATGCTTCATTACCCAACCCTCAACGTTTCCAGATTGAACCTTCAAACCTTTTACACCCTTTATGTGGGGATTGGGGTCATACTCGGAATTCTGGAATACAAGAACGGAGGGCTTTTCCTGTGAACTGTATATATAGGCAATTTTTCCATCATCAACATGAAAATCCTGGATTGTAAAATCCCCAGTGGCAATTTCCTTAATCTTTCTGTCAGTATATTTGTAAATAGAGGTTGAGCCTCCATTTTGCCCGCAGCAGTACAACCCATCATCCCAGAACATCCTTTCACGGGAACCAAGAAACAGATCTGAAATTACCGATCCGTTTCCTGTATATTTTCCAATAACTACAGGTTCCTTTTTTGTTCCAGGAAATAGCTTTTTCTGAGCCCAGGGTTTAACTCCCTCTCTGTGGCCTGAATATGCAATGTCGCCGTCAGGAAGGGCAACCATGGAATTCACAATACCTGTTCCGGATGTAACCTTTGTAAGCTGATGATTTGACGGGTCCATCTCATAGATGTCGCTCAATCCAGCATCGTTGCCTTCATTGGTTATTGTTACCCATATCTTTCCATTCTGTACAGCCAGGTCGGTAACATCGTAATCACCACTGAGAATTTTTTCAAGCTTCTCACCGAATATGAAAAGTGATTTTCTGTTTCTTATGAGTCCCCTGCCATCAAATCTGTAGTTTAACCTGCTGGCAGTAAAAGGTTTATCTTCGGGAGCATCCTCAACTCCTGTTAAAAGAAGGCCCTGTCCGAATTTTTCATATTTTTCTATCTTTTTCAGTTTTACAAGCTCAAGAGGTTCACTATTGTTTCTTATTATCATTATGCTCTCTGAGTTTTCCCCGGATTTTATGTAATAAAGGTAATCGGGGCCTGCCAGTGGGGATCTCTCCTTTCCTCCAAATGTGAGTCTTTCAGGTTCCTTCTTTCCCTTTTTCAGTACAAATATGGAGCTTTTGTATTCATCGTTCTCTATCCATTTCATTGTAAAAAAAACTGAATCTCCATAGATCAGAGGTTCTCCTAAAATTTTAACAGAATATGCATCCCTTGGTTCCATAACCTGAATTGCCATGAATTTCTATAAAATTTTGCATAAGATTCTAAAAATTATTGCCAGATTTATTTTTCCCATATCCAGTACCATTGAATTTTTCAAAGGGATTCAGAAAGGGTTAAGGGGCGCCAGACCATAAATCCCTGGATCCTCTTCAAATCTATCCTTTCTCAGCTTTGCGGATTCCTCAGGGTTAATGGTGAAAACAGACCTGGCTTCTGAACCACACAGATATTCTCTAATTTTAGATCCCCAATCAACACTATATGGTTCTACGGCGATTGAGTTGCCAGAAAATGGTTCGGAAATTGAATTAACAGAGATTATGGGAATCCTGTTCTCAAGTGACCTGGATTTGATGTAAAGATGCCACATATCCGCGAACCCTGAATGTATCAGTGAAGGATTTACTATCATGTCGCATCCCTGGGATACAAGTTTTTTTGCATAATATGGAAAATCTATGTCGTAACATACGGCAATACCCAGTTTTAGCTTTGAAATCTGGAAAGTATTTATCTCACTGCCTCTTTTATAGCTCTCATTTTCATTCTTAAAAAGAGAGATCTTTCTCTGCCAACCAAGCAGATGTCCACTATGGATCAGCGGAGATGCATTGTAGACACTTCCATTTTCCCTGAGAGAAATACTCCCTGGAATAATGTTACAATCTGATGCATCAGTTAAACTCTCCAGTTTAGAGACCAGGAGATTATATTGGGCAGAATCCATATCAATTACATCTTTTATCCATTTTTCCGGCATTATTAACAATGAACCGGTGTCAAACCTTTCATTCTTAAATTTATCAAGGTATTCCAATGCGTTATTCAGGTTCATCCTTTCAGTCTGATACACAATCACATCCATATGGAATCAACAGGACTTAAATGCATGGCATATGAATAACATTGCCGTGATAAGTATTAAATCTTCATAAAAATTAAAGAGTATGAAATATATCAATATGAATGGATACTCTGGAATCTCTCCTGACAAAAAAATTCGACGTGGTGAACAGGCTGGGAAATGGAATGGCAATCTCTTTCTGTTCCTGGATTGAGGATCTCAGAGACATTCACGAAGACAGCATCAGGAGCATAGACAATATAGGAAAAGAAATAGGCTTCTCTTATGAAATAATAGTCTCTGGCGGTGTGAGACATGTGACTCAAGGGGAAGAAAGGCATCATCTTATGAGGATGTTTCCGGAACTCAGCGAAGTTATTCTGGATCGAAATAATGCTGGCCTCGGAAAGAATGTTGCCTTTGAAAACAGCGCCGGGAAATTCATAATAATGTTCGATGCTCAGACCGTTTACAATCTGGATCTTGCTGATATGGTTCACAATTTTATATTGTCCGGGATTAAGAAGATGGTTTTTTCTCCCCTGGCAATAATACCAAGAATGATAATTAACGAGGTAGGTAGATGGAGAGAACTTACTGATGGCGAGGACATTGACTT
>Ga0078972_1006496_pt1 | contig 27621 bp, 29 predicted proteins | sample YelNatPaOPGAMG01_FD_67568 | JGI IMG/M metagenome (GOLD analysis project Ga0078972, IMG submission 67568) | Hot spring thermophilic microbial communities from Obsidian Pool, Yellowstone National Park, USA - OP-RAMG-01 (SPADES assembly) (version 2) | ecosystem: Environmental > Aquatic > Thermal...
CGCATTCTATTGCAGGTGGTGCTGGCAGCCCAGTTGAGCATAGACCGCAAGCTCACCTTCTACCCGGCACTCCAGAGCCGCATCGCCACGGTGAGTACGCTGGAGCCATTGAGTGAGATGGAGACGGATGCCATGCTCCTCCACCGATTCAAGAGCGCCGGAGCCGTGGACCCCATGCTCATTTGCCCGGCAGAAACAGTCCATGCAATCTACCGGGTTACCGGAGGCGTGCCCAGAGATGTGTTGGTGGTGGCGGAGGGGACGATGAAGGAGGCGTTCCTGCGTGGCGCCTACCGCATGCTACCGGAACATGTAGAGCGCGCCGTGAACGACCTTGCCGGCCGGCGGCCGCGTTTGGTGAGGGCTGCGTAACATGAACCACAACGGACACCATTCCAACGGCTTTGACGCGGATCCTCAACGGAAGCGGCGTTTGGACGAGATCTTTGCCGACACGCCCTTCCTCTCGCCCACGATGCGCGCACGCCTGGTGAGCGAGGAGAGCCCGCCATCCGGCCAGCGTGCGGGTGAGGATGCTTCAGACTTACCCCCGTTCGCGGTGACGCCTGCACACGAAACCTTCCCCGCGACGCCTCCAGGCATGATGAGCGTGGACGAAGCCCGCTCGGCCATTCGGGCGGCAGCACTGGACCCGGAGGTCAAGGCAAAACTTGATGCTCGCCTCCAGCGGATGCGGGACGAAGTCCTGGTACCTTGGCTCTTTGAGATGCGCAAGGCCGGCTGGAAAGGCTAGACAGTACAACCCGAGGCATCAAACGCAATGCATGTATACGCAGTCACCAGTCAAAAGGGCGGCGTCGGCAAGACAACCACTGCGGTGAACCTGGGCGCGGCACTCGTAGCAGAGGGCAAACGCGTGCTGCTTGTAGACCTGGACCCCCAGGCAAGCCTCACGGCGGCTGTAGGCGCCCGGCCAAGACGCCTCACCAGCGGGGATGTGTTGCGCCATCCCCATCGCATTTTGGACGCCATCGTGCCCTGCGCAGGCGGAATGCGTGTGGTGCCCGCGGCTCCCTCACTCGCCTGTATCCTTTTGGAACTGGACCAGATGGAGGCACCGGCCCATCGCCTGCTGACGGCATTTTCTCACGTGAAGGATCTTTTCGATTACTCGCTTATTGATTGCCCGCCGTCCCTTGGTCATGCCATCAGCAACGCGCTCACTGCAGCCGACGTGGCGCTCGTTCCCCTTCAATGCGAATTCCTGTCCCTCAGGGGTTTGGCAGATGTTCGAGATATCGCGGGCGAAATCCAGGCTACCACAAACCCGGGCTTGCGCCTGCGCGTAGTGGCCACAATGTTCGACAAGCGCACGACCCACGCTCGGGATGTGCTTGACGAGGCTCGCAACGCACTCCCCGGCCTCGTTTATGAAACGGTGATCCCCCGCACGGTTCGTTTGGCCGAAGCTCCGGCCACCGGCCAGACGATCTTGGAATACGCCCCGGAATCCAACGGAGCCATCAGTTACCGCGCCTTGGCCCAAGAGATCCTTCAGGAGGATGAAGCCTATGGAACGCCGCAGCGATATTCGGGCAGCCATGCAGAGGCTGCTTACTCCGGAACCTAAGCGCCCGAATGAGGACGAGGCCGAGGACCGCGCGCCACGGACGGCCGCTGTGCCTCGCCCCTACACACCCCCAAATTGGCAGGGCACGGTAATTGAAGACATCCAGATCACCCTCCGAGAATATGGAGTGTGGGCCGAAAGCCGTGAGATTGCCGATGCGCTCTTGATCGCCCTCACCGCCCGGCCCGAACTCTGTTACGGTCTCTTCGCCTCGTTCCTTTTGGGAGGCGATGGCTGACCTAAACCACTTGGGGCAGGTGGCGGGATGCCGCACTATTTTGACAGGCTTGCCGTACGGCTGGCGCTTATTCCGGTGCTCCTCGTGGCCGTGGGCGGGGCAGCACTCAGCACGCATATCTACCATACAATGCTGCGCGATGCGGAACTTGAGACGCACGTACGCGCCAGAACCATCCTCCAAACTCTAGAAAGCCAGCGCCGCGCCTCGGCCGGTTCCACCGGGGATGGCTATCACGCCTACGCCCGGCTGCAAAGCTCCGGAGGGCCTACTCCAGCGGGTATGCCTTATCTGCTGCGCATCGTGGCCATGAACCCCGCCAATCCGGCCCACAAGCCTTCGCTCTACGAAAACGGGCTCATTGCGGCCTTCCAAACCCAACGCGCTCTGCCCCGTATCCAGGAGGTACATACCGACGCTGAAGGAAACCGATACGCCGTGTGCGCTGCGCCCATCGTAGCTTCCGCCCAGAACTGCGCATCGTGCCACGCCAGAAGTCTAGGCCATACGACCACGCGGCATGCCGAGGGCTTCGGATGGCGCAAAGGCGAGGTAGTGGGCGCTACCGTCGTGTCCGTGCCGATGGAACCGGCAGTGTCGTACGCGGCCTTCACCTTTTGGGGATGGATCCGTGTGGCACTTGGCATGGCACTGCTGAGCCTTGGCGTGGCATTCCTCCTCTTTCACCGGTCCGTGGCCGTTCCCCTGGCTCAATTGACGGCGACGCTGCAGGAACTCCGCACGGGGAATTGGCGCGCCCGCTTCCATACGAAGGCTCCCGCCGAGATGAAGCACATGATTGAGGAAGTGCAGGACACCACCACTTGGCTTACGGAGCAGATCGCTCGGGAGGAAAAGCTACGCGCCCTCTTCCAACAGTTCGTACCGGCGCCGGTTGCTGCTAGAGCTCTGGGCAAAGAAGCCGAGGAGGTGATCGCGGGTGCCAAGCAGCCGGTCACCGTGCTGGTGCTGAACATCCGGAACTTTGGTCTTCTTATGGAACATCTTCCACCGGCGGAAACCGTTACCACACTGAACGAGTTCTTCACCGAAGTGAATAAGGTGATCGTAGCTAACGGAGGCATTGTAAGTAAGTATCTAGGCGACAGCGTGCTGGCATTCTTCGGGATGCCTGTGAAAACGCAAGATCACGCGCTCCAGGCGATCCGCGCAGCTCTAGCCATCCCGCCGGCACTGCAGAATCTGTACGTGCGCCTGGACGAGGAATTCGGATGGCAACTAGGGGTAGGCGTAGGCATTAGCACGGGCGAGCCCATCGTGGGGCATTTTGGATCGTCGGAACACATGGAATACACCGTGCTGGGCGACGTAGTGAAGGAAGCCCACGCTCTAGAGAAGGCATCAAAGAGCATTCCCGAAGAGGACACGATCCTGATCAGCGAAACCACGTATCGCTTCGTCATGTCGGAGGTCCATGTGTTCGACCTGGGGAATCGCCCTGGACCTAACGGCAAACCTATCAGAGCATTCGCCGTGCAGGGCTTCCGCTCCGAAGCACGATCCGCTCTGGCAGCATGAGCCCGCTAGCCTACGCGCCCCCGCGTGATGTTCTCGTAGACCTGCCTGGCCGAGTGGGACCGGTTCAGTGTGTAGAAGTGAATGCCGGGCGCTCCGCCCTCTAGAAGTGCCGAACACTGCTCCGTCGCCCATTCCACGCCCACACGCACTACCCCGGCGGGATCATCTCGCACCGCATCCAGGCGTGCGTGGAGTTCTTGGGGGATGGAAGCGCCGCACATGCGCGTGAAGCGCTCGATCTGGCTTACGCTCGTAACCGGCATCACACCGGGAACGATGGGCACGGCAATGCCAGCATCACGCGCACGATCCACAAATCGGAAGTATATGGCCGGGTCAAAGAAGAGCTGCGTGATCAGAAACTCAGCTCCCGCCAACACCTTCTCCCGCAGATACATAAGGTCCGCCTCGGGGCTAGGTGCTTCCGGGTGGACCTCGGGATAAGCCGCCCCCCCGATACAGAAACCAAAGTTCGTGCGGATAAAGCGAATAAGATCCGATGCGTGGCTGAAGCCGCCTGGGGTGGGCTCGAAGCGTTGGTGCTTTTGCGGCGGATCGCCCCGCAGGGCTAAGATGTTGGCGATACCTTCCTCCTCAAGGCGTTGGAGGATTTGCGCAATCTCATCTTGAGTATGCCCCACACAGGTGAGGTGCGCCATAGCCTCCAGGCCAAGCTCCTCCTTTATGCGGGCGACCAACTCCACAGTCTTGCGCCGCGTGGATCCGCCTGCCCCATAGGTAACGGATACAAACGTGGGTCGCAAAAGCGTGAGATCGGCTATAGCGGCATAGAGAGTGCGCCACCCCTCGGGATCCCGCGGTGGGAAGAACTCGAAAGAGAACGTGGCTTCTCCTTTATGGAAGCTGTCCGCAATTCGCATGGTTCATCCAGTTACCGAGTTTCTTGCAACCCCGTCGCGTGTCGTGCTTGTTGGTCCGTCTGCGTGTGCATTTCCTCAATCTGCTGCCATCGCTTCCGCACAAGGGACTCGAATTCTTGGAAGTACCTCCGATTGAGGGGCGATGGGTGCGGCAGCGGTGCCACCAAAATCCGCTTGACGGTGTCGTGCTCGCGGCAATGGGCCGGGAGCCAGCACTCCAACATGGCCTCGAAACGATTGGGCCGGGCCCAAAACCGCCGCACCTCTCCCGGCTTGCAGTAGGGCTCAAACCAATGGAATGCCTCATTCCCCAGCGTAATCACGGCGTTCCCCTGCCACAGACACCCCAAAAGTTCAGCCACTGCCGGCCGCACCTCCTCGCGAACCTCACGCGGGAAGGGCGCATTGCCTATAGGCTTGAAGGGCACAATGTTCGCCAAGAGAACGTGCTCCAAAACACGACCGATAGACCGGTCTCCTTCGTTGGGCTCTGATCCGAACAGGCACACGTAGAGGGCACGGCGTAGGCGCCGGCCTGCCGCACCCACCAAGGGCTCACCCGCGAGCACTTCCTCGCGGCCTAAATCCCTCCCCAGCACGCAAACTTGAGCCGAGAGGGAACCGGCAAAGAGGATCGGCAGTCCCGGGTCACGGCCCGCAACATTATACGGCGCTTCGTCTATTGGCCAATCCCCGCATCGGGCCTTAGCGGCCAGGAATTCCTCCAGCCTCCGAATGCTTTCCTGCGCCGTTTCTGCCTGGAACCCGCCAAAGCCCGAAACCGCGCTGCGCTCAAATAAGTCATAATGATGCATGGGTATTGCCTGCCTGCCCATCTCTCATCGCCGGTGCCTGCGCCCACATAACCGTGGCGGGGAACATAGGACACCGCCAAGGATATGTGCGTGTGCGCCGGCTCGACGACCAATTACAAAAGGAGAGTTCCCATGATTCGATCCGCTGCACGCCTGGCAGCCCTTGTGCTGGCCACGTTGCCGATGGCAGCCGCAGCCCAATCGGCCTCCCCGCAAGGCCCCATCCAGTTGGCGCGCCTCATGACCAACGCCTACGCTCTTGGCGGCGCCGCACGTCACTCCTCAGACAGCCCCTTCAGCAACGCGTCCCTGCGCGGCGGCGCTATGCTCTCACCGCGAGGAGCCGCCCTCGTGGGGCTGGACCTTTCCATCCCTTCCCTTAGCACGGCTACCAACTGGCACGCGCGATTGGATGGTGATGTGATCATCAAAGCCAACTTCGGCGGAATAGACACGATCGTTCCTGTAACGCTGGATCTCCTCACCTATACCGGAGGCGGCATGGGCTTGCGTGACGTGTACTTCGGCGGTGGATTAGGAGCTGTTCTCGGCGGTCCCGCTAAGTTCGACGGCAAGCTCGTTCTTGGAACCGACCTCAGCAATCGCCTGGGTGCCGAGGTGAACGTTCATTTCACGGAACGAGACACCCTGGTGACGCTTCTTGCTCGCTTCCATATGTAACTAGGTAAGCGGCGCACCCCCGGCCCCCCGAGGAGAGGACTTCCTTTGTGGGGCCGGGAACCCCCTTGCCAACGCTACCACAGGAACAAGCCGCCGCACACCGGCAGAAACGCTCCCGTAATAAAATCGGCCAGATCGCTGGCAAAGAAAAGGCAGGCCTTCGCGATTTCCTCGGCGTCCCCTTGCCGCTTCATAGGGACCTGTTCGGCGTAGCGCCGGACGCCTTCGGAATTCGGATCCACTTTCTCCGTGCGCATCCACCCCGGAGCAATCTGGTTTACCGTGATGTTGTAAGGAGCTACTTCCCTGCAAACGGTGCGGCTCCATGAATACATTGCGCCCTTGCCCGAATTGTAGGCGCTTTCTCCCGGCATGTTCTCGATGAAACACACGGTGGAGATGTTGATGATGCGGCCCCACCGCCGCTCTTGCATGTCTGGAATAAAGGCCCAGCCCGTGTTGCAGATTGCCTTGAGGCAGCCGTCTACCTGGCTCTGGAATACCTCCCATGGAAGCTCAAGGAACGGCTTCCATTCCTTCTGATCCAGCGCATTGTTCACCAGGATATCCACCGGGCCATACCGCTTTAGGATCTCCTGGCGCATCTGCTCCACCTGATGGGGATCCGTTACATCCGCCTGGAGTGCAACAGCTTCTCCCCCTGCAGCTCGAATGGAGGCGACTACCGCTTCGGCTTTGTCGGCGCTTCGGCGGTAGTTCACCACCGTGTTAGCGCCGGCGGCTGCCATCGTCTTGGCAATAGAAGCCCCGATGCCGTGCCCTGCGCCCGTAACCAAGGCTGTCTTGCCGGTGAGGTCTATCACATGAGCCATTCTGATGATCCTTTCTCGTTCCGGTGTTACACCCGCATACCGGGATCGAGGGCAGGGGCGTCGGGATCCGGCGGGGCCTCAATTACGCCCATACGCACGAGCTGATCCCATACAGCCTGTGCCGATACAACCGCCACATACCCCGGTACCACAAAGACGAGCCCAATCCCCGACACTACAAGGATGAGGCCCGTTAATGCCAGGAAGCCGCCCACAACCAGGGTGGGGAGGGGACCGCCAACAACCAAGATCAGGGCGTTACGCAAAGCGGCGGACACGCGTGCCCTGCCCCGCACACCCGGCAGCTCTGTTGTGGGGATCAGCCCCTCCTCGGCAGCGATGAAGAGGGGCCAATGGTACATGATGTTTGCCAGCCAAAAGGCCAGCAGATATAGGAAAATGGCAGCAAGCAACAAGAACCCGAATCCGCTCCTGCTCATGTAGAACACAAGGTTGCCCACCAGCACGGCAAGCACGGCCAATTCCACCAGCCCTAGCAACGCCGCACGACGCCAAATGGCCCGGAAACCCGACCATAGGTCCGCGTAGCAAGGCGGCTCTCCGGGCAGGACCCTGTGCGCTACCATGCGGTGCGCTACCAGTGAAATACCTCCGTAAAGAGGGGCCATCGCAAGAGCGAACCACAGGCCGGTCGCGCCAATCTGCCAGACCAGGCCCATTCCCGTGATGCGAAACGCCGCAGACAGCACCGACAATCCTACCACCGCCACGGCAAAGAACGTGACGCTGACGCCGCACACCAAACCGAGGTGGTCCCACACGATGCGTAGGGATCGCCGAATGGTGCTTAGGACGGGCGGCGCGCCCGGCGTGCTGGATGGCGCCCGCACACCGGGATCCGCACTTAATTGGGATTTGCCAGCTTCCACTTGCCCCCGCCGATGTACTCGATGATATTGCCGCACCCTGTGCATATGGCGCGGGAATACTTCCCTTGGCCCGGCTCGGGAGCCTTCGGTTCACCCGTGATCAGGTCCCGAGGTCGAAGGGGCTTCCCACACACCGGGCAGCGTCCAAAAGCCGGTGGATCTCCGATCGTATCGTGCGTTACGCCTTCTTCAACCTTAAGCGTCGTGTCTGTGTCCATACCCGTTCCTCCCATCGCTAGCGCAAGTATGCCGCGCCGACAGCGGCCAATAACACCAAAAGGAGTATCGGCGGCAGAATGCATCCGAAGCAGCCGCCTCGGACGCCGCCCCAAAACATAGCATCCAAGAATTGGAAGAACCAATAATCGCTCTCGTTAATGTCCGGATCCAGCCAGGCCCCGCCGCCTTGTTTGTTCGGCGGTTTTGTAGGCGGCGACGCCGGGCACCGGTGGCGCGAGCCTTTCCAATAGAGGCGGCCGCAATTCGGGCAGCGCACCTTCACGAACATCCTCGCGTCCTCCGCCTCGTTGCCGGCCCGCTATGATCCTACCTCCTCCTTGAGCCACCGGTCTAGCCAGGCAAGGTTCCGCTGCAAGCGATCCGCCCTCATATCCGGTGGACCATTGCGGGAGAGCCCATGGCTCGTGTTGGCCGGGTACCGCACGAATTCCACGATTTTGCGCTGGTGGCGCAGGGCTGCAAATAGTTCCTCGGCCTGCCCGATCGGGCACCGTAGATCCCCATCTGAATGAATTAGGAGCAGCGGCGTTTCGATGGCTCCTGCATAATGAAGCGGAGACACGCGCCACAGATCCGAAGGATCGTCCCACGCATTTCCCTTGAACTCTTTGCCGTGGATCCACGGGAAGTCGCAGGTACCGCTCATGCTGTGCAAATTGCCCACGAGTCTATCTGCGACGGCACATCGGAAGCGGTTCGTGTGCCCCACCGCCCACGCAGTCATAAAGCCACCGTAGGACCCTCCCATAATGGCCATACGAGATGCGTCCACATACGAGAGTGCCGCCCCGTAATCTGCCACAGATTGGATGTCTTCCCAATCTTTGTGGCCCCAATCGCCGTGGATCGCCATGGTGTAGGCCTCGCCGTAACCTTTGCTGCCTCTGGGATTGGAAAAGAGCACTACGTAGCCGTTGGCTGCCAGCCATTGATGCTCATGGAGAGGCGCGGCGCGCCCACCGTACTGGAGCGCCGGACCACCGTGCACATAAAGAACGAGAGGGTATTTCCGCGCAGGGTCGAAATCCGGCGGGCGCAGGATCCACGCTTGTATGGTGCCACCGTCGCCGTTAGGTATCCACACCTCATCGGGAAGCTGGAGCGCCACTTCGGAAAGTAGTTGTTGGTTGACGGCGCTCACTTTCACCAGTTCCGGCGGATGTGCTAGGTTTAGGAGGTAGGCGTCGTACAAATCTACTGCGCTCCCCAGAAGCACCCCGGCGCGATCCCCGGAAGCGCTTAGGCTGAAGCCGCCCATCTCGTGCTGGGCCGGCGTGAGGGGCTCCAGCTCACCTGTGGCCAGCGGCACTCGGTACAAGCGCGTGTCGCCTTTGGCACTGATAGGGAAGTACAGAAACGCACTATCTGGAGACCATTGGATGGGGACACCTGCTCCCACCTCGTGAGCGTCGGCAAGGGTAAGATATCCCACGGCCAAATCCGAGGAGCCCGTTAAATCTCGCGCCTCGCCGCCTCCGGCAGGAATTACCAACACCCGATCATTTCGGCCGCCCCACGTGTCCTCTAGATCGGTGTGACCACCGTAGGCGATCCACTTCCCATCCGGAGAGAAGACCGGTCCCCATTTTGGCCCGGCCGGAGCCTCCAAACGCACGGGCTCACCACCGTCCGCCGGGATAATCCAAAGATCGTCGAGCAGCGGCTCGAGGTCGTCGTCTTCATGAAGGTTCGCGGCGAACAGCAGCCGATTGCCGTCTGGAGACCAGGAGGGTGCACTCAAATGATGGGGAAGGTCCGTCAGGCGCCGTGCCTCGCCCGTAGCCACCGTCACAACCCAAATCTGCGCGTAGGAACCGTCGAAGTATCCCTCGCCGTCCAGTCGGTAGAACAGCTTGGTGTGTTTGCGTACGGGAGGGGAAAGCTCCTTCTCCTCCCGTTCCTTCTTAGCCTTCTCGCGCCATACCTCGGGCGTAGCTCTAAAGAGAAACGCGATGCGCGAACCATCCGGGGACCAAGCGAGGGATTGCACGGAACCCTCTTCAAGCTGTGTAAGCTTTTGCGCTTCGCCACCATCCGCTTGGATGATGTAAATCTGGCTGCCCGGCTTGTCCCGATCACTTATGAAGGCCAACCTGTGGCCGTCCGGGGACCATCTGGGGTTGCCGTCGGAATGGCCATCGCCGGTGAAGGGCTGGGCCTCTCTCGTATGGGTGTCCGCCATCCAGATACGGGTGTAGTACTTATTCTTTTCGCGATCGGCACGCTTAACAGTGAAAGCGATGCGCTTGCCATCCGGCGAAATCTGCACGTCGCCGGCGAGCTTGAAGGCAAACAAGTCTTCCAATTGAACAGGACGCTTAGACATTTTCATCCCTTCTGCGCACAGGATCTCACAGACGTGATGGAGGTTCTCGCCGGAGTGGCGCTCTTCCTTCTCCGTCTGCCTCACCCACTCTCGATCCCACGGAATAGGAGGTCTGCGTAGGCGCGCACGCGCTCGCCGCGAGCTCTGGCATCCATAGCCGCGGCGCACAGGAGCACCCCCTGTGCACCCGAAGCAATGATGTCTCCCACATATTCCAGCGGCGGATCCGTACCTGCCAACACCGACGCACCCGCCATTCTTTCGCACATGGCGCGCAACTCCCCCAACGCGCGCTCCGGATCGTTCCAAGGGAGCTCCGCTATGAAGAGCCTTGCTTCGCCCGTATCATTTCCGGCTCTCGGGAATGTGTCCTCAACCTTGTGAAGGAGAAAGCAAGCTCTGCAATGCGACCCTGTTATGGATGCATCTGTGCAAAAACCGTCGGCGCCGGCCTCTTGCGCAAGAGGAGCATCCCCCACGATGATCCACGGACACCGATTCCGCACGGCGTCGCGCACGAACCGCGCCAAGATGAGGCGAACAGGCCGAGGAAGATCTTCTTCCGCCAACAGCACGAGGTTCGCTCCGGCCCCCACGGACTGGGCGATTGCCTGCGCCAACGTCCATTGTGGAGGGATCAGCGAGCGGTCCGTTCGGATGGCGAGCAAGCGGCTTGGTTGAAGCTCCATTCGCCCTATTTGCAACAGGGCTGCTGAACCGGGATCATGCAGAGGAAGCGGAGAGGGTCCGAGCCGGTATTGCGGAAGGAATGAAGCTCTCCGGGAGGAACTAGGATCGCATCGCCGCTTGAGAAGGCAACGCCACCCGAGGCCGTCTCCAACAGCCCCTCTCCAGAAAGAATGAACACTTCGTGCTCCCATGGGTGGGTATGGAGAGGCGTGTGCCCTCCGGGCGACACCTCGAACTGGCGCATTGCAAAGGTCGGCGCCCCCTCACGATGGGTGATGAGTTCGCGGATGGAACAGGCCTCGGCTCCATCTTGTTCCACGGGCTTCCAGTCCACCGCTTCAGAGTGGATCAATTGCACCAAGCGTTCCTCCTTACTGGCTTTCGCCGCCACCTGGCGTAGGATTCCCGCCGGGCTCCTGGCTCGGGGCAGGTAATTCAGCCGGAGGAGGTTCCGTAGGAGCAGGTTCCACCGAAAGGTCGTGGATCACGGGCTGGGCGGCATGAGTGGGTCGCCTCTCCCTAGATGTTCGGTGCCTCACTCGGCGTATCCCGTGGTGTCTGCGTCCGCGCTCGTAGGGGGCGTTCATCGCTGCCACCACGCTCGGATCAGGAGCATCCACATTCAGAGCCACCTGTTGATTGGGGAAGAACATCTTTTGGATGACCTCGGCGCTCTTTTGGGTGTCAATGGTGACGTAGGCAGGCCCCTCCTCCGAAGGGAGCGTTGCCATCTGGATGCTGGTGGCCGGGAGCTTGCGGGCGAAGTTCACCAGAGCCAAAAGCTGGTCGTCGGTGAGATTACGGCGCAGGTCTTCGTTGATCTTCTTGATGACCTCGGGGACTTTCCAGAAAGTCCTGGGATCTTTCACTTTCTCGCGGAGAGCCTGAAGGAATTCGTGCTGCCTCTTGGACCGCATGGCGTCGCTATCGGAATGGCGCATCCGAACGTACCCCATTGCCTGGTAGCCGTTCAGATGCTGGAAGCCGGGCTTTAGGTGTATGTGGAGGTTCCCCCAATTGTCGTCATAGTCCAGCTTCTTCTCCACATACACGTCAATTCCGCCAAGGGCATTCACGATGTGTTGGAAGCCCTCAAGATCCAGATCCACATAGGCATCAATGGGGATCCCAAACACGGAATGGATCGTTTCCGCTGTGAGTTCAGGACCGCCATAGGAATGCGCGGCGTTGATCTTATGGATGCCGCGCCGACCTGGGATATGCACCGCAGAATCCCTGGGAATCGTAAGGGCGTTGATGGTCTTATGCGCGAAATCCACATGCGCTACGAGGATGGAATCGCTGCGTCCGTAGGACGTCTTGATGATGCGATCGTGATTGTCGTAGTCGTGATCGCTACCCAGCACCAGTACGTTTATGGAGTCACGCCCTGGGAACACTTGTTCGGGTTCCCAATCTCGAAGCGTGTGCCCTGTAAGTGTTCCTAAGGCCATGCTGAAGCCATGGCGGTTTACCATGGTGCGAATGAACGGGCTGTTCCAATAGAGATGGCCAAAGAGTGTGCCCGCGGCCATTGCCGTTGTGCACACCAAAAAGGCACCGATGACGCCCACGATGCGCCACGGGCCACGGTGGGAAGTCGTGCGATCATTCTCGCCCGAAGCTTTGCCTTGTTCGGAAGCCTTCATCGCGCCCTTTCCTGCGGCCAATCCGCCCAATCCATACGGATGCCGCATCGTACTATATCACGCCACGGCACACAGAGTCAACGTCAACGGGCGGATGAGCTATTTCCAAATAACTGCCATGTCCTGCCCCTTATTTGCGGCTAAACGCTATATATGGGTACAACCGTTTCGTCCGCCACAACATGTTGTAGCATCCGGGCAAAAAACCCTTGTAAGCCTCCGGCCGGTCTGCTATAATGGTGCCGCGTCACCCGGTACCATCCCCTCGAGGTAACCCCAATGCCCGGCGAACAGTTGCAACTCGGCGACGATGAACAGCTCGTGCGGCTGCGGCGCGCCTGGGAGCGCTGCCTCCAAATCCTCGCCACTCGCGTGAACAAGGTTACCTACGAGAGCTACATTCGGCCTATCGTTCCCTTGGCGCACGAGGCCGGCGTCGTGACGCTGGGCGTGGTCAGCCCATTCGCGCGTGAATGGCTCCAAAAACGATATGCCTCGGCCATCACATCGGCGTTGGAGGCGGCCCTGGAGGAAACCGTTAGCCTCCAGTTGCGCGTCCTCACTGCCGAGGAACGCTCCCGCCTAGAGACGCGCTGTGGGCTCTTGGAGGATCCCGTGGAAGGGCCGCCCGCGGCCCCGCGGCACCAGCCCCACGCACAACCACATCGGCATATGGTCCCTCGGCTGGAAATCTCGCTACGCCTCAACGCGCGGTACACCTTCGATACCTTCGTCGTGGGGCGCAACAACCAACTGGCAGAAGCGGCCGCCCAGGCCGTGGCAGCGTCCCCGGGTCAGGTGTACAATCCCCTGTTCATCTACGGAGGGCCTGGCCTCGGTAAAACCCACCTGTTACAAGCGATCGCCCATGCGCTGCACCAATCCTACCCCCATCTGGAAGTGGTATACGTAGACGGCGAGACCTTCACGTTCCATTACGTGTCCGCATTGCGCGAGCGGCGCACCGAGGAGTTCCGCAGATACATCCGCAACGTGGATGTATGGCTCATAGACGACATTCAGTTCCTGCAGGGCGCCGTACAAACCCGGGAAGAGTTCTTCCACACCTTTAATGCCCTCCACCAAACCGGGCGGCAGATCGTCATCGCAAGCAACTGCAGTCCCCGAGCGCTTGATCAAATGGAGGACCGCCTCATCTCACGTTTTGAGTGCGGGCTCACAGCGGACATCGCCCCGCCCGAGTTAGAAACCCGGATGGCCATCCTAAGCAGCCGCTGCGCGCAGGAGGGCTGGCAGGTTCCTGAGGAGGTCATCTACTTCATTGCCGCCTCCATCTGCTCCAGCATCCGCACGCTTGAAGGTGCCCTCACCCGTTTGATTGCCTACTCCTCCATCATGCGCGCGCCAATCTCCGTAGATGTGGCCCAGGCGGTTCTAGGCGACTTCCTCATCGAAAAACCCCTGCCGGCCAGATCCCGCAAGGGTATTTCGGCAGAAACCATCCTGTCTGCAGTTGCTCAGCACTTTGCCACCACTCCCGAGGTGTTGCGAAGTCGAAGGCGCGACGAAACTACTGCCCTCGCACGCCATGTGGCCATGTTCCTCTGCCGAGAGATTACCGGGGCCTCGCTCTCTCAAATCGGCCAAGCTTTGGGCGGGCGAGACCACACCACCGTTCAACGCGCCATCGCAAGGATCGAAGATGCGCTGCGGGAGGATGCGGAACTCCGAGAGCATCTTGCCCAGATACGGCGGCGCCTGGAGCGCTAAGCAACCGGTCCACCACATGCGCATAAGCCTGTGCAGAACCTGTGCAACCCCGGTGCACAAATCCGGTTTGCGCCCTCCGACCCGCGCCCTATCCCCACCCTTCCCGCAGGTTCTACACACAACGCACAGGCGCACCATCTTTGCTCACGTGTTGTTGACCGCCATCTTGTTGACAGATGCTATGAACTACACACCCCTGTTGGCATGTTCCATTGCGCGGATTCAGGCCTTGGGCTTTGTGTTGTGCACATTCCGGCCCGTACAATAACCACCACACTACATGTATCATGCTTAGGGAGATATGGAATTCCCCGGTGCAGAACGCACACGATGAGCCTTCCGAGGATGCGCCCCATGCAACTGAAGCGCCTGCAACTGCAGAACTTCCGAAACTATGCCGAGCTCACCCTTGAACCCTATCGCGGCATTAATGTGCTCTTCGGAAGGAACGCCCAAGGCAAAACGAACTTGTTGGAAGCGGTGTATCTGTTGGCAACAACGCGCTCCTTTCGCGCCGGGAAGGACACCGAAACGATTCTCCACGGCGCGGAGAGTGCCCGTATCTCCGCAGAAGTCCTCCGCGAGAACAATCCAGATGTTCTTTTGGAATTGATCATCCTGGCAACCGCAGGAACCAAGCGCGTCCTCGTAAACCATTCTTCTCGGCCAAGGGTAGTGGATCTGCTGGGGCATCTTAATGTAATCACCTTTTGCAGTCAGGACCTAGCAGTGGTGTCAGGGGAGCCTGCACATCGCCGGCGCTACCTGAACACCGAGATCAGCCAGATGAGTCCGCGCTACGTGTACGCGCTGATGTCCTTCAGAAAGGCCCTGGAGCAAAGAAACCGCATCCTAAAGGATCTTGGAGATCGTCCCGAGTTGGCCGGCGTTCTTGAGGCATGGAACGACCAACTTGTGCAACATGGGGCGCCGATCATCGAGAAGCGACGGTTCTTTGTTGACCAACTTGCCCCCATTGCGCGGAGGATCCACTCAGAACTCACGGAGGGCCGGGAGCTCCTGGAGGTGAAGTACCTTCCGGCTGTTCCTTCGGAAGGGGGCGAAGCCGAAATCCGGGAGGCCTTCCGAAGAGAGCTTCGCAAGGTAAGCAGGGACGAGATGCGCCGAGGCCTAACGCTCACAGGTCCTCAGCGTGATGACTTGGCGATCACCATCAACGGATGGGATGCACGTCAGTACGCATCCAACGGGCAACAGCGCACAGCTACGCTCAGCCTGAAGCTGGCGGAATTCCAATTGATGCACGATTATCTTAAGGAGGCCCCCATCGTGCTGCTAGATGACGTTCTGAGTGAGCTGGATGAAGGTAGGCGCTCGGAGTTGCTAGAATGGGTAGTACGCCGATGCCAGGTATTCCTCACCTGTACTTCTCCGGAGGCCTTACCGTGCCAGGTGCGGGAGTGCGCTGCAATCTGGCGTGTTGAGGCAGGTAAAGTGCACTTGGAGTGTTTGCCTCAGAACGGTTGAGGGCGAGTTCATGCGGAATTCCAAGTCATCTCCATTGGGCGACACACTGAATAGGCTCCTGGAACACCTGGAGAGCGGCATCCGTGTGCGAGAGAACATGGCCATCGCCTACTGGGCGGAAGTCGCCGGGCCCCAGATGGCTGCGGCGTCGGAGGCTGTGGATGTGCGGGACGGTGTGCTCTTTGTGAATACGAAGAGTGCTACGCACTCCCAGGAGCTGGCTTTCTACAAGCAGACGATGATTGCACGGATCAATGCCCGCGTGGGTGCTCCCGTGATACGAAACATCGTCTTCCGCGCCAGGGGAGTGCGGTCGCATCCCATAGAGGGAGAGCATCCGACGCCCACAGAGGAAGAGCTCGGCGCGATCCAGCTCCCGGCACACGTTCAGGCTTGGCTGAGGGCACAGGAACACGAGCTGGCGTCCATCCAAGATCCCGCCATACGCGACGGCGTACGCGCGCGATTGGAGCGACAGGCTAGGCTACGCATCTGGCGGGAGGCGCACGGATGGAGGGAATGCACGCGCTGCGGCCGCCTGCATCCCCTCCAAGGCGACTTGTGTCCCGTCTGTTTGGCGGAACGCTAGAGAGCGATTGCAGTGCTTTGGGACATGGCCTCTACTTCCTCGGCAGTTACTTCCCGGCCTAGCCGATCGGACAGGTAGATCCCTTCCGACACGAGCATGGTGGCCAAGGCTGCCTCTGCCGTGGGAAGCAATGGGACGCGGCCCTGCTGCGCGGCGATCCAATGGTGCTGAGGCGAGTCGTATGCGCTCTGGGTGGGATCCAGTTGATGCCATCGCCAATCCGTTTGATCCAATTCAAAGGTGGCGTTCATCTCGATGTCGCTTAATGTTGTGTGGAATGAGAAGGGTTCCAACCGAATGCCACCCTTTGATCCGAGGATTGCAGATCCTTCCAATCCTCCCAGGTGCATCGCCCAAGCCTCGATGATGTCCACGGTGATGCCGTTCTCCATCTTTACGAAGCCCAGCCCCAACTCCTCAACGTTGTAGCCGCTGGAGGCACGGCGGCCTTCATCCATCCCGGTTTCCTGATACGTTTTGCCGCTGATGCGCAGAACCTTGGGCAATCCGAGCAGGTAGAGGATGCGCGCGATGTGATACACGCCCATGTCGTAGAGGGCGCCGCCTGCGGCAATCTCTTTCTTGACGAACGAGGCGGTTCCGTAACCGTCCACATAGGGGCGACCGCGGCGGCGGAAGCCGGTGGATCGTGCGTGGTAAATATGACCAAGGTGGCCGTCCTCGATGAGCTTCTTGGCCATCTTCGTCTCTTTAGCAAACAGGGTGGAGAGCTGGATGGAGAGCATCCTGCCGGTTTCTTGAGCCGTGCGGTACATGGCAAGGGCATCTACATAGGCGCCCGCCATAGGTTTCTCGCAATATACATTCTTGCCGGCCTTAAGTGCCGCGATGGTAACCGGGGCGTGGAGGTTGTTGTGGAGGCAGACATCCACGCTTTGGATGTCGTCCCGTTTCAGGAGTTCACGAAAGTCGGTGTAACGGTGGGGAATGTTGAAGCGATCTGATACGGCCTGAAGTTCTTGTTCGTTGACGTCTGCTGCTGCAACGACCTCGGCACCCTCGATGCGGCTATACTGCTCTAGGTGGTGTTTGCCGATCTGGCCGACGCCGATGCATCCGATGCGTACCTTCTCCATGGTGTAATAGGTGTCCTTCTGTGTGGTGTGTGGCCGGCCGCGCGGGCCGGCAATCTATTATTAGGTTCGCGTGCTTACATATCCTCGGTGGAAACAGGGATAGACAGCCTTCGTGTGGAAACGAAACTGGTATGCCCGCACAAACCAGGAGGCCGTTTATGAACCCGGCTGCATTGACCCTTGCCTCAGCGCTGGCGTCGGCAGGCGCCATGGCACTTCCTCAAGAGGGAGCATCCCAGAGCCTTATACGGCCGCCCTCGGTTATCTTGGTGATGGCGGATCAATGGCGGCAAGAGGCGTTCGGCTTCGCAGGCAATGAGGACGTTCAAACGCCCGCCCTAGATCAATTTGCCCGTGAGAGCATCTGCATGGCGAATGCCGTGTCTACCGTTCCGGTGTGTTGCCCGGCGCGAGCATCCCTGCTAACGGGACGAAGGGCCCTTTCCCATGGTGTGTTCATGAACGATGTTCCGCTGGATCCGGGCATGGAGAGCATGGGCAAGATCTTCTCGCGGGCAGGTTACTTCACCGCGTATATTGGGAAGTGGCACGTGGATGGCCATGGACGGTCGGCCTTTATCCCAGTACAACGGAGGCAAGGCTTTCGGTATTGGAAGGCGCTAGAGTGTACGCACGATTATCAGCACTCGGCATATTACGCCGATGCCCCGGTGAAGCGGTGGTGGCCAGGGTACGATGCGGAGGCACAAACAGAGGATGCGATGCACTTCATCCAATCGAGAGCACGGGGCCGGGCTCCCTTCCTCCTCGTGCTCTCGTGGGGTCCTCCGCATGAGCCCTACCACACCGCGCCCGATCGTTTCCGCCGCCTGTACCAACCGGATCGGCTCCATCTGCGTCCCAACGTGCCCGCTGCCTTAGCCCAGGATGCTCGCAGGGACCTTGCCGGATACTATGCGCACTGCACGGCCTTGGACGAATGCTTCGGCAAGCTTTGGAAAGCCTGCAAAACGGCAGGAATCGAAGAGGACACACTGTTGATCTTCACGTCGGACCATGGGGATATGCTCTATTCCCATGGCAGCCAGAAGAAGCAACAGCCATGGGAGGAAAGCGCGCGCGTTCCCCTCCTGCTTCATTGGCCAGCTCGTTGGGGCAGGAAGGGAACGTCCTTACCGGCACCCATGCAAACGGAGGATATCCTTCCTACCATCCTGGGGCTGTGCGGAATCCCCATTCCCAAGAGCATCGAAGGGCGCGACTTTTCAGGGTACCTGATGGGCGGTCCGGATCCCTCTGGAGGTGCCGCTCTCATTTCATGTCCGGCGCCGTTTGGGCAGTGGGATCGCGCGCATGGCGGCCGGGAATACCGCGCCATTCGCACAACTCGCTATACCTACGCGCGTGATTTGCAGGGGCCATGGCTCCTTTACGATAACGTGGAGGATCCCTACCAGATGCACAATCTTGTGAACCTGCCAAAGGCTGCGCACATCCAAGCAGAATTGGAGGCGAGGCTTTCGCAGATGCTCAAGGATACCGGGGACGACTTCCAGCCGGCCGCAACGTACATCCGGAAGTGGGGGTACACGGTGGATAACACGGGAACCGTACCCTATACCGACTAGGCAAATCGGAGCACACGAGGTGAGGCCATGGTCGAGGTAACCGGTCAGGAGCTCAATCTCTTTGAGAGGGCCGGATACTTTATCCGCCGCCGGTGGGTTCCTGTCGAGGTAAGAGGCGCTATCGCCGCGCAAACCGAGGGATTGATCCATACGATCGCCGAGGATCTGTTGGGAGCTTCCATTCTGAGGGAACAATGGATCGCGGAGGGCTCGCAGGGCTTCGTCGCTGAGGAATGGGCCGAACGTGAAGGCGGCGGCAAGGTGCAACGTCCCGGCGGGCACGAACTTGGGGTGGATATCGTATCCGCGGGAGTATATGAGCTGGCGGTGGTACCGGGCTCCCATGGGGTGCATTCGCGAACGGGGGACTCTGCGCAGGATTGGGAGGGGAGGGTGTGCATCACTCTTGCCGACGGGGATGCCTTTTTCTTCAATCCCGGCGTGTTGCGCAGGGTGCTGAAGGCGGAGGGCGCAATCCGGCGCTATCGGTTTGTTGCGCTGGTGTGAGCCGAGGCCTTCGGGTATCCGAGTTAAGACGAGATAGGATGGCGTAAGGCATGAATAAGTTCGTTTGGATTAGCTTGGCTTTGCTGATGGGCCAAGCTGCTGCAAGAGGCATTGAGGCACCCGGCGCGGTGGAAGCCGCTGCAAGGGGACCTAATCTCATCCGCGTCTACTGGAATGCCGCTGCGGGTGCCACCGGTTATGAGGTGCTGCGCGATGGAGCAGTGATAGCGAGGGTGCCGGCCGGTTCCACGGAGTACGATGACGCGTCCGTGCAGCCCGGGACAACCTATCGCTATCAAGTGGCGTCGGTGGACGATCACCGGCATCGAGCGGTAAGTGACGCCTATGTGGAACGATCCTTTCCCGTCTTGGCGCCGGTTACTCGCTGTGATGTGTTGGTGATCGGCGCTACGACGGCAGGTGTCGCCGCGGCAGTTACCTCCGCTCGATACGGGCTGAATACGGTCCTTATGGAGGAGACGCGCCGCATTGGCGGGATGCCTGCCAACGGTTTGGGCGCAACCGACCTTCGGATGGCGGAGCATTCCAGCGGGTTCTTCGAGGAATATCGCCAGGCCGTGCGGCACATTTACCATGGTGGCGACGGCCTGCACTATGAGCCTAGAGTGGCCCAGCAGGCGATGAAGGCGCTGCTTTGGCGGACCAGCGCACGCGTCTACCGAGAGGTGCGCCCCGTAGGTGTGCGTGTGCGGGATGGGCGCATTGTAGGTGTTTGGGCGGAAGAGCTTGCCACAGGGCGGAAGGTGCTTTTTGAGCCCGCGCTGGTGGTAGATGCCACGGACACCGGCGATGTGGCTGCGTGGGCAGGGGCGCCATTTCGGGTTGGGAGGGAACCGCGCACCCCTCGGGAGCCCCACGCGGGTTATATTTTCTATGACCGTGCCACCGACAGCGCCTTGCCCGGAAGCACGGGCCGCGGGGACCGGAGGGTTCAGGCGTATGCCTATCTGATGGTGGTAAAGGATTACGGGCCTGGCGCGGATAAGACCATCCCAATGCCATCGGGATACGACCCGCGGAAATACGAACATGCGCCCAGATGGGAGCAAAGTTGGGCGGTATCGAGTGGAAGGCTCCCCAATAACAAGTTCGAGATCAACCAACATCCCCAGGGGAGCGATCTTCAGGTAGTGAATTATCCGTATCCCACGGCCTCGTATTCGGAGCGGCGCCGCATCGAAGAGATTTACCGTCTGCATGATCTGGGTTACTTGTACTACCTGCAAACCGTGGAAGGCCACAAGAACCTGGGCCTCTCGGACGACGATTATCGAGACACCGGTGGCTGGCCGCAACTGCTTTACATTCGTGAAGCTCGGCGCTTCAAAGCCCGCATTACTTTGGATGAATACGACGTGTCCCACGCACGGTGGGTGGCTCGGCCCGATGCCATCGGCATCGCGGATTACCCGATGGACTCCCACGCCGTAGAGCCTAAAACGAACTGGTCCACACCCGATATGGGAGAGGGCGAGTTCTATCTTCCTCAATGGACGCCCTGGCATCAAGTGCCGTACGGGATGATGATCCCTCGGAAGGTGAAGAACCTGTTTGTGCCCACGGCGGTATCCGCCACGCATGTAGCCTATGGAACGTTCCGCCTTGAGCCCATTCGGATGGAGTTCGGTGAGGCTGTTGGCATTGCATGCTGGTTCTGCCACAGGTACGGTCTCTCTCCAGAGGAGGTGCCGGTGCGCCAGATCCAGATGGAGCTGCTTAAGAGCGAAAGAGCGGCCCCAGGCGGTTTCGCAAGGGATGGCGTGGGCGCGCCTGGACCCTGTTCTCATCCGGCGTTCCTGTATTACTTTCCCGACGTGAAGCCTGGCGACAGGCGCTTCGTGCCCATTCAATGGCTGGGAGCGCGAGGTTTCTACCCATGCCCGGAGGTGGCACATCGCACGCCATCCAGTGGGATGTATGCTGAGCCGTTCCGGCCTCGAGATGCCATGACGGTGGCAGAAGCTGCGCGATTGCTCACTCTCTTGGCGGCCCGGCGAACGGCTTGCGGCGAGGAGGGGCCCCCGGTTCCCTCCGTAGAATCCTCCGGCGAACTAACACGGGGGCAGGCAGCAAAGATGCTCGCTTCGTTCATGGGGTGGGATGACGCGCCGCAAGCCCCTCAAAGGCCGGGCTCTGCACCTCATTATGCCGACGTGGACGCAGGCAGTCCCTATTATCGGGCCGCCGAGGCACTCTACGCCCACTGGATAGATAGCAGCTTATGGGATTTCAACTGCTATGCCGCGGACGGGCGCAAAATGTTCCGCCCCGACATTCCTGTCACGCGCGCGCAGTTCGCTCAGATGCTCTTTCTGGCCCATCTCCACATCGGGCCTCTGTTCTTCGACCAACCCGAGGACCGCGCTCCGATCCCCATAACGCCCCAGAAGCGCTGACATCCTTGGGAACCTTCTCCACGCCTTTTTGCGAATGGTGAGTCGTTGCAGGCAGTCTGCAGAAAAGGAGAGGATAAGAGAATGCATAGGCTGAGGACCTTGGGTCTTTGGGCATGGATGGTTTCTATTGCTATAGGCTCACCCTTGGCAGCACTGGGGAACCCCGCAGGAGGTGCGGACGGCAAACATGGGCCGGTGCCTTGGCATACGTCGCTCACAGAGGCCGGTAAGATCGCGGCGAAGCAGCACAAGATCCTTTTGGTAGATTTCTATGCAGAGTGGTGCGGGCCGTGCCAGGCCATGCTGAAGACTACATACCGAGATAAGTCCGTACTTAAGCAGATGACGCGGTTCGTGCCCGTGTTGATTGATGTGGATAAAGACACGAAGCTGGCACAGAAGTACGGCGTGGAGGCCGTACCGACAACGCTGTTCCTCACTGCAGATGGACGGGTGTTGCGCTCCGAAACGGGATATCACAGCCCTGAAGAGTTCCTTAAGCTCACCAACGACGTCCTTGCTAAGGTCGGCAAGCCTTCCGCACCGGCCGCGCATGGGAAGGCCAAGAAGCAGCGAGCGGGTTGACCGCGGGACGCGCTGTGGGTTAACATAGGCACACCAGATACATCCGGCCTAACGAAAGGAGAAGCCCTTTGTCACCCATTCTACGGCATGCCCTGGTGCCATTCACCGTCGCAATCGCAGCAGGGCTCCCGCTGATTGCCGCAGGCGCTCCCGGGCATCAAAAGCCGCACGCGGCGGCTAACCGCAAATCCTCTATGCCCGCTAACGTCGTTGCAACCGTGAACGGCGAGCCCATCACGCGAGCTGAGGTTGCCGACACCGTTCTTGCGGACCAGATGGCGCAACTTGCAGTTACGGATCCCATGTTCATCGGCGCCAAATACCAGCGGGGAGCAGCAGGATCCGTAGGAGCGTATGTGCTCCAGCGTATGGCCGCCAACGGGTGGAAACCCGTTACCGTATCACGAGCCGAGATCGTGAACTTCCTCTTTAGCGACAAGCCCCCGATCCTGGCCCAAACGGTGCAACGCATGATCCAAGAGAAGGTGGTGGCCCAGGCAGCCAAGAAGGCGGGGATCACCCTCACCAAGCAGGAGATAGAGGCACGGACGAAGCAGGCCTTTGATACCGCACGCCGCGCCTATCATCGCGAGAGCGCGTCCGACGCTGCGATCCTTAAAGCAGTGGGCTTCCGCGCAGCCGTACTCAATGAGAGCGTGATTACCGAACTCCTTCTTGAGAAGCTGGTGCTCAAGGATATCGAGGCGAAATTGGGCCATCCCATAGGACCCAACGATTGGGTGGATGCCAGCCACATCCTTGTACGTGCGAATGCCGAAAGTGCAGCCGACAAAGAGAAATCCTACGCCGAGGCCCTGGCCAAGATCCAAGAATATAAGAAAGAGATCGAAAGCGGCAAAATCAGCTTCGAAGATGCAGCCCAGCGCTACAGCGACGACGCCGCGACAAAGTTTCGCAAAGGGTCCCTTGGATTATTCCTTCGCGGCGAGATGGTGCCCGAATTCGACAAGGTTGCCTTCGAGCTTCCGGCCGGGAAGGTTAGCGATCCTGTCAAAACCGTATTCGGTTATCATCTGATCAAGGTAAACCGCCTCGGTAAGGACACCACCGGGCCCGAGCGCGCTCAGGCTCTGCAGAACCTGCTCCAGAAGCGCGTGCAGCAAAAGATGGCAGAGCTATTGCGTGCCGCTAAGATCACGAACACGGTGCCGATGCCTCAACCTCGGATGATGCCAGGGCAGGGCTAGTTACGTAGTCCGTGCTTACGCACGCTTAGGTTGCACCACCGGCACGCGGAACGGTGCAAGGCGGCCCGCCAGATCTTTGGTCACCTCAGCTTCCACGCGGATGGCCGAGTGGCCGTACTCTGCGCGAAGGACCCGGCCGAACTCGTAGCACTGAGCCACGAGCCCACTGTGCTCGTAAGGCACCTCCACTTCTATGGGCGTAAGCAACGACTGCAGCGTCGCCATGATGCGATCCATCAAGTAGGGTATGCCTTCGGCGGTGCGGGCGGAGAGGTAGCAGGAATTAGGGGTATCGGTTACCAGTTGGCGTAGCCGGTATTGGTCACGTACCAAATCCGCCTTATTGTAGACGGTGACAATGGGCTTGTGGGCGGCTCCGATTTCCTGGAGCACCTCGGAAACCGCTGCCTGCTGGAGCTCCATCTGCGGATGGGCCGCATCCACAACATGGATAAGGAAATCTACCTCCGTTACCTCCTCCAATGTCGCGTGGAAGGCGGCCACGAGGTCGTGCGGAAGATTCCGGATGAAGCCTACGGTGTCCGTTAGGAGGATGCCCCATCCATCCGGCAGAACGACGCGCCGGGTTGTGGGATCGAGGGTGGCAAAGAGGCGCGCGTCCACGTAAACGCCGGCCCCGGAGAGTGTATTCATGAGCGTGGACTTGCCGGCGCTTGTATAACCTACGAGGGCAGCCGCCGGGAAGGGCAACCTGCGGCGCTGGGTTCGCTGCTGCTTGCGCTGACCCCGCACCTCTGCCAATTCTTCCTGCAGATCCGCAATGCGTTCCCGAACCTTTCGCCGATCCATCTCGAGCTTGGTTTCTCCGGCGCCACCCCGCACCCCGATGCCTCCTTGTTGGCGTTCGAATTTGGTGTAGAGGTTCATAAGCCTAGGCAACAGGTACGTAAGCTGGGCAAGTTCCACTTGAAGCTTGCCCTCACGAGTGTGGGCGCGCTGGGCAAAGATGTCCAGGATGAGCTGGGTTCGGTCAATCACCCTGCACTGCACCAAATCTTGCAGGTTACGTTGCTGGATGGGGGAGAGCTCGTGATCCACAATGGCAAGGTCTGCGCCATTCTGGGCCACGGCAGCAGCGAGCTCTTCGGCTTTACCTCTGCCGATGTAATACGTGGCGTCGGGTTGGGCGCGGTGCTGATGGAGGATGTCTACTACTTCTGCGCCGGCCGTTCCCGCAAGGGAGCTTAGCTCTTCGACGGCATAGGGCTCTGCGGCATCGTCACTCTCGACGCATACCAGCACCGCGCGCTCTTTGGCGGAAACTTCGTGTGTGGTTGTTCGAGGCATGGTGCTCTAACCGAGAATGCCCGAGGCGCGGATGCGTTCTACGGCTTCCGCGCATCGTTCTCCCCGCCGGTCCCCCATCACAGTGAGGGACATACGCACGTATCCTTCCCCATGTTCCCCGTAGCCGATGCCAGGGATCACCAACACGCCCGCCTCCTCCAACAAACGCCCCGCGAAGGGGATGCTCTTTTGGCCGTTAGGCACGGGCGCCCAGATATAGAAGGTTGCTTGGGGACACGGAACATCCCATCCCAATGCCCTCAGGCCGTTTACAAGGATATCCCTGCGCACTTGCAACAGTTCCAAGGTAGGCCGGTTGTCGAGGTTCCGTATTGCGAAGGCGGCTGCTCGGGAAATGGCGGGGAACTGCTTGGAATCGATGTTAGATTTGAGCTTATTCAACGCGGCGATGGCTTGTGTATTCCCCACGGCCACTCCGATGCGCCAGCCCGTCATATTGTACATTTTGGAGAAAGAGTGGAACTCTAGGGCCACGTCGAGGGCACCCGGAACCTGCAGCACGGAAGGCGCGCGGTAGCCATCGAAGGATACCTCGGAATACGCGGCATCATTCACCAACAGCAAGTTGTGCTCTCGGCAGAATTCCACCGCCTGTTGATAAAACTCCAACGTAGCCGTGGCTCCCGTAGGATTGTTGGGATAGTTCAGCCAAAGCAATTTCGCGCGGTGTGCCTCCTCCGAGGGCACGGACGCCAAATCTGGGAGGAAGCCGTTCTGCGCCAACAACGGCATAGGGATCACACGGCCTCCCGCCATCAGAGTATTCACACGATATACGGTATAGGCCGGGTCGGGGATGAGGGCGGCATCACCAGGATCTATATAGGCCCAGGCTAGGTGCGCCAGTCCTTCTTTGGAACCGATGAGGAGGAGTGCCTGGGTTGCGGGGTCCAATTCCACGCCGAAGCGCCGGGCAAACCATTCGCAGAAGGCTTCCAACAGTTCCGGCTCTCCGGCAGGCGTTTCATCGTAGCGGTGCGTGCGGGGATCCGCGGCGGCCTCGCAAAGCGCTTGTACAATGGGGGCAGGAGTGGGCTGATCGGGATCGCCGATGCCGAGGTCAATGAGATCCTTACCCTCGGCCAGCGCCTTTGCCTTAAGCCTGGCAATCTCGCCAAAGAGGTATGGGGGTATCTGCTGCATCCGCCGGGCAGGTTGTACCAAGGTGCTGCGCTCCTCGTAAGATAGGGGTTCGATGCAGGGGCTGCCTGCTTCATCACCGCCGATTATAGCATACGCCCGGGCAGACGCGGTACTTGACACGGTGCGTACAATCTATCCCAGGAGGAGAAGCTATGGAACGACTGTGGGCGCCTTGGCGCATGCGCTACATTGAAGTGGCCGACGAAGCGAATGGGTGCATCTTCTGCGTGAAGCCGGCCCAGGACCGCGATGAGGAGAACTTGCTGCTGCTTAGGGGTGATCGCTGCTTCATCATGCTGAACGCATTTCCGTACAGCAACGGCCATCTGATGGTGAGCCCGTACCGGCATACGGCCGATCTCAACGATTTGGAGGATGCCGAACTCTTGGAGTTGATGGCTCTCACACGGCGAGGGATCAACCTCCTGAAGCGCGCCTGCCGCCCCGATGGCTTCAATGTGGGGATCAATCTGGGCCGCGTTGCCGGTGCGGGCATTGCGGATCATATCCACGTGCACATTGTGCCTCGGTGGAGCGGTGACACGAACTTTATGGCCGTCATCGGCGACACCAGAGTGATTCCCGAGGCGCTAGAGGCAGCGTACCACCGTTTGAAGGAGTGTCTGAACGATGAGCAGTAGCGCAGAAGAGCTGGCTAAGTTGGCAGCCCAGGCGGCCCACTGTACGGCGTGTGGCCTATCCGAAACGCGGACACAGGTTGTGTTTGGCGAGGGGAATCCCAATGCACCGTTGGTGTTCGTTGGGGAAGGGCCAGGGCAGCAGGAAGATCTTACGGGCCGACCGTTCGTAGGCCGAGCCGGGGCACTATTGGATGAGTGTTTGCGCGCCTGTGGCATTACACGCAAACACGTGTATATCTGCAATATCGTGAAGTGCCGGGCTTCCCTGGTGGAAGGCGGCCGTGTGCAGAACCGGGCTCCGCGCACAGACGAAGTGGAAGCCTGTTTCCCTTGGCTGGCCAAGCAACTGGAAGCAATCCATCCTTTGGTGATTGTCTGTTTGGGGGCACCGGCTGCCAACACACTCATCCACCGGAATTTCCGCATCTCTCAAGAGCGCGGTGTGTGGTTCACCACATGCCCGTACGCTCGCTACGCCATGGCGACCCTCCATCCCGCATACATCCTGCGCCAGGAGGGATCGGTCTACGAGGAACTCCGGCACCAGCTTGTTGCCGATATCGAAGCCGCGCGTCTCAAGGTGATCCAGGCGCGCAAAGAGCCGCCACCGACCCTCTTCTAGCACGAGAGTGCCCCCAATATGCCGCCATAGGGAACTCCATCGCGGGGCGGCTTGCCCTATGAGCGTGGCTTCCCTCTCGTATGCCCGCAGGGTATAACGAGGATGCCAACCATCGCAACGCAGCCGTGTCGCTTGGAGGAGCGCCCTATCCATGATTGTTCTGATCGGTCTGGGCCCTGCCCGAAAGGGCTCGTTATCCCTGGACGCCTGGCAGGCCCTGCACCGGCCGCAAAGGCTCATCCTTCGCACGGAGCATCACCCCGTCGTGGAGGATTTGCGCGCGGAAAGCATTCCGTTCGACA
>Ga0078972_1006497_pt1 | contig 27619 bp, 36 predicted proteins | sample YelNatPaOPGAMG01_FD_67568 | JGI IMG/M metagenome (GOLD analysis project Ga0078972, IMG submission 67568) | Hot spring thermophilic microbial communities from Obsidian Pool, Yellowstone National Park, USA - OP-RAMG-01 (SPADES assembly) (version 2) | ecosystem: Environmental > Aquatic > Thermal...
ACTTGAATATCAAAGGCTTGATTGGAATTAGTTTCAATGCCCGCAACATAGTGGACTCCTCTTGGTCAAGGTTTTTGCAGATGCTGTCTTACAAGGCTGAGAGAGCTGGTAAGACAGTTGTTAGAGTAGAAGCGAAGGGAACTACACAGAAGTGCAGCGGATGCGGAATGGAGGTCAAGAAAAGCCTTTCAACGAGGATGCACTGCTGTCCTTGCTGTGGACTTGAAATTGACAGGGACTACAATGCTGCACTAAATATTCTTAAGTTAGGTTTGGAGAAATTACCGCAGGAACTGCGGGAATCAACGCCTGTAGAGATGGAGCAAACTCTGTCGTTGAAGCAGGAAGCTCCCTGCGAAAGCTGGGGGTAGTTCACAAGCATTACGTCAGCATAATTTTTACTTCAGTTAAGGTGGTATATATGATGGACATTTTTGCAGCAGCTGCAGCATCCACAAGCGGTTTGCTTGCGCTCGCAGTAGCCCTCCTGTTTGCCTATCTCAACCTTCGCCAGCCAGAAGGCAACAAAAGGATGGTTGAAATCGCTTCTGCGATTCGTTCCGGTGCAACTACTTATATGAAGAGGCAATATGCGACAATCTGGATTATCGCTCTAATTGTTGCAGTTCTGTTGGCTGTGTTTCTCGGCATTCCCACCGCGGCGTCTTTCATATTGGGCGCATTATGTTCAACGCTTGCAGGAGTTATTGGAATGATGATGGCAGTCAAGTCAAACGTGCGCACTGCGAACGCAGCAGTTAAAGGATTAGGTCCTGCACTTTCAGTTGCATTCAGGGGCGGTGCGGTCATGGGCTTATCAGTGGTCGGGCTTGGCGCAATTGGGATAAGCCTCATTTATTTCATCTTCAATGGCGACGTTTCTCCCATCATCGGCTTTTCATTCGGTGCGAGTTTAGTCGCGCTTTTCGCGCGCGTTGGTGGCGGCATCTTCACAAAAGGCGCGGATGTTGGCGCAGACCTGGTCGGCAAGGTAGAGAAAGGGATTCCCGAAGATGACCCTCGCAACCCAGCGGTTGTTGCAGATAACGTAGGGGATAATGTGGGCGATTGCGCAGGTATGGGCGCAGACCTCTTTGAATCCTACGCAGGGGCAATCATTTCTTCCATGGTGCTGGGTTTTGCTGTTCTGGGATACATCGGTGCAGCGTTCCCTCTCTTAGTTGCTGCAGCAGGCATACTCGCATCGCTGCTTGGCGCGTTCTTTGTGCGTGCGGAATCAAACCCGCAGAAAGCGCTTAACTACGGCACGTATATTTCATATGTCTTAGCTGCAATACTCCTCTACTTGGTCTCAACGTGGATGGTTCCGGGAGAACAGGGCTTGAACCTGTTCTATGCTGCCCTCTTCGGTCTTGTGGCGGGCTTAATCATAGGTTGGACCGCAGAATATTATACTTCTGAGGAATACAGGCCTGTGAAAGACATCGCGCGCTCAGCGCAGACAGGGACAGGAACACTTCTCATCAGCGGCTTTGGGGAATCAATGATGAGTGTTGTTCCGCCCGTGCTTATCGTTTGCATAGCAATTCTCCTCGCGTTCAAGTTTGCAGGGATGTTTGGCATAGCGATTGCGGGTTTGGGCATGCTCACAATAACCGGCATAGTTGTTGCGGCTGACGCGTACGGTCCAATCAGCGATAACGCTGGCGGCATAGCCCAAATGTCTGGTTTGGGACCAAATGTTAGGAAAATAACAGACTCGCTTGATTCCGTCGGAAATACCGTTAAGGCGCTGACAAAAGGCTTTGCAATCGGTTCCGCAGCCCTCACTGCGCTTGCCCTAATCTCCGCGTTCTATCAAGAAGCCAAACTTCAGGTTGCGGACCTTACAAACCCAGTAGTGCTTGCAGGAATCATGCTCGGGGCGATGCTTCCCTTCATGTTCTCCTCCCTTTGCATGAGAGGGGTAGGGCGGACTGCATTTGACGTTGTTGAAGAAGTGCGAAGGCAGTGGCGCGAGATAAAAGGGCTGTCCACTGGCAGAGCAAAAGCAGACTATGCGAAATGCGTGGACATATGCACGCGCTCTGCGCTCCGCGAACTCATCGCACCCGGCTTGCTTGCAATTTCAACACCTATCTTTGTCGGATTCCTTCTTGGTCCTGCAGCGCTTGCTGGCGTGCTTGCTGGCGCAACAGCATCCGGCTTTGCTCTCGCAATCCTTATGGCTAATTCCGGAGGCGCATGGGATAATGCTAAGAAATACATTGAGACCGGCATGTTCGGAGGCAAGGGAAGCGAGGCGCATAAAGCGGCTGTTGTAGGCGACACGCTTGGCGATCCCTTCAAAGACACGGCAGGGCCTGCGCTAAACATACTTATCAAACTTATGAGCATAGTTTCTCTCGTGCTCGCCCCGCTTTTCACAGAATACGCGCTCAACCTCATATAAGTTTAATTACTTGAAATACAGAAACACTCACGGTGCATTGATAAATGAAGGTTATTGTTCCAGATACAAGCGTGATTGTTGACGGCAGGATTACGGAACTCGTTGAAAAGGGCGAGTTGAAGGGCTGCAGGGTAGTGCTTCCCAACGCGGTGATTGCAGAGCTTGAGCATCAGGCGAACATCGGAAAGGAAACAGGGGACACTGGTTTGGCAGAGATACAGGCGCTCGTTGAGCTCGCAAAACAAGGCAGGATAGATTTAGAATACGCAGGCGGAAGGCCAGAGACTATGCACATGCGCGGTGCAAAGAGGATGGGCGAGATAGATGCGCTCGTAAGGAACATCGCGCGCGAGCACTCCGCCACGCTTATAACTTCCGATAAGGTGCAATACCAAGTGGCAGCAGCCGAAGGCTTGGATGTTTTCTACATAGAACCGCAAGTTATTGAGAAGACGCTCTCATTCAAGAAATACTTCACCCAAAACACCCTGTCCATTCATCTTAAGGAGGGTTGCGTGCCGCTTGCGAAGGTGGGCTCGCCGGGAAATATAGAGCTCGTTCCGCTCGCCAGTGATAAGCTGAGGAAGGAGGAGTTGCAGGAGATGGCTAAGGAGATAATGGAGGCTGCCAAGCGCGGAAGCGGAGCGGACGCCTTCGTAGAGATTGACAGGAAGGGAGCCACCGTAGTTCAACTGCGCGAATTCAGGTGTGCGATTGCCAAACCACCATTCAGCGATGGTTTTGAAATCACGGTTGTTCGCCCAATGCTGAAGGTTTCGCTTGATGATTATCCGCTTTCAAAGAAACTTAAGGACAGGCTCGCACAGAGCGCAGAGGGCATAATCGTATGCGGACCACCAGGCGCCGGGAAGTCAACATTCACTGCGGCACTTGCAGAATTTTACCTTAGCCAGCGCAAGATAGTAAAGACAATGGAGTCGCCCCGCGATCTCCAAGTTGTTGATGAGATAACCCAATACGCGCCGTTGGAAGGTTCATTTGAGAAGACCAGCGACATCCTCTTGCTTGTTCGCCCTGATTATACTATTTACGATGAAATGAGGAAGACCGAGGACTTCCGCATCTATACGGATATGCGGCTCGCCGGTGTCGGCATGGTCGGCGTAGTGCACGCAAACAGGGCGATAGACGCGATACACCGCTTCCTCGGCCGCGTTGAACTCGGGCTGATACCGCAAATTGTTGATACTGTGATATTCATCAAGGACGGGGCTGTGAAGAAGGTCTACCAATTGGACTTCAGGGTAAAAGTGCCGTTCGGAATGCAGGAGGAGGATTTGGCCCGCCCCGTGATTGAAGTGAAAGACTTTGAGACCGGTGAGTCTGAGTATGAGATATACAAGTTTGGGGAGGAAGCAGTGATTATTCCAGTTTCAAAAGGAAGGCGCCTTGAGCATAGGCTTGATGAGGAACGCCTGCGCGAATTAATCGGGCGGGCTATTCGCACCGAGTTTAAGCTGGAGGTTCTTGGCCCACGCAGCGCAATCATATACCTCCATCCGCGCGATATCCCGAGAGTGGTGGGAAAGAAAGGAAAGAAGATTGCCTCGCTTGAGCGGCGCACCGGCTATCGCTTTGATGTGAGGGAATTGGAATAATTGCAGGAGAGTGGTGCTATGAAGCAGTTCAACCTTGAATCATGGCGCTCCTATGATGAAGCGATGGCAGATGTAAAAAAGGCGCTTCTTGCAGGAGAGCTTACTGTTCTGCCGACAGATACGCTTTACGGCTTGTGCGCAAACGCGCTTGATGCAAAAGCAATTGAAAGGGTTTTTGAGGCGAAAAGAAGGGACGAGCGCCCAATATCTATCATCGTATCGGATTTGGTGATGATGCGGAATTTTGCGGAAGTTCCTGACAAACTTGCCGAATTATTTCAGCGCATCCTTCCTGGACCATTCACAGTTATTCTCAAGTCAAAGTATAATTTCTCAAAAAGGATATCGCCAGACGGCAAGGTAGGTATCCGCATACCCAATTATATATTCACAACAACCATCGTAAGGCAACTTGGTTTTCCAATCACAGCAACAAGCGCGAACCTCAGTGGCGGAAAGTCGCCATTCAAGTTTGACGACGTTCCGGGAGAGATTTTGGAAAAGACGACAGTAGCTGTTGATGGCGGGCCTACGCTCTGGAAGGAAGGCTCAACAGTCATAGATTTCACAAAGTCTCCGCCAGAGATTCTCAGAAAAGGCGCGAGGTGCGAATTTGCGGAGAACACCATTAAGGATTTTGATATCGGGCAGGGCACTCACATTTGAAATTGGCAAGGACGTGTACGAACCATCAGACGATTCCTTTCTGCTTGCCGGTTGCGTTTCCAAATTTGCCAGCGGCAGGGTCCTGGATATGGGGACGGGCTGCGGCATACAAGCGATAATCGCAGCGCAGAAATCCAATTCCATAGTTGCAGCAGACATAAGCAAACCCGCACTTGAATGCGCTAAGAAGAACGCAGCAGCAAATGGCGTTGCGGGAAAGATAGAGTTTAGAGAAAGCAATCTCTTCTCCAACTTCCTGCCGAACGAAAAATTTGACACAATAATTTTCAACCCGCCCTACCTACCAACTGCGGATGAAGAAAAAACAAGCGGCATTCTGGATGCGGCATGGAACGGCGGCAGGGATGGTAGGAAAATCATAGACGCATTCCTAAACCAGTTTCCCCCATATCTCAGCGATAGTGGCAAACTACTCCTGCTCCACTGTCATCTAGCAGACACTGATAAAACGATTCGCTTGCTTGAACATAACAGCTTCAAAGTAGAGATTTTAGATAAAACACTCGCCGGAAACGAAGCCTTATGCGTGATAAAAGCGGTTAAGTGATGTGCATGCCAAACTTCAAAATCATCTCTGTTAGGCGAAAAACAGATAAAACGATTCGCTTGCTTGAACATAACAGCTTCAAAGTAGAGATTTTAGATAAAACACTCGCCGGAAACGAAGCCTTATGCATAATAAAAGCGGTTAAGTGATGCGCATGCCAAACTTCAAAGTTATTCTTGTTGAGCCGGAATACGAGTTAAATCTTGGCTATGCAGCGCGCGTGCTAAAGAATTTTGGAGAGAAGGAGATGCACATCATCGCACCAAAAGCAAAAGTGGGCAGAACCGCAATAAAATATGCAAAGCATGCGAGGGATTTGTTGGAAAATGCGCGGATATACTGCTCGCTTGAAGAAGCAACAGGAGACTGTGATTTCATCGTTGGCACTAGCGGGGTGTTAATAAGGAGCAAGGAGACATTGCGTTCACCTTTAACTATACGGCAATTCATCCACCATGTTAAAGGAAAGTCAGGCAGGTTTGCAATTTTAATGGGCAGGGAAGGCACGGGTTTAAGCACGGAAGAGCTGAAAAAATGCGATTTTGTTATCACAATTCCAGCAAGCGAAGATTATCCAATACTCAATCTAACGCATGCGCTCGCGATAATACTTTACGAGCTGTCATCATTGAAGGTGTTGAAAAGGAAGAAGGCGCTGATACCAATTGCGGCGAAACGCGAGAAGGAGGAGCTCCAATACCTATTTGGAGAAATAATTGACTTAGTTTCTGCAGACATGAGAAATCCTTCTAAGGTCAAACTTGCATTCAAGCGCTTGATGGGCAGGTCCATCATATCAGATGTGGAGGCAGCCGCCCTGCTTGGTGCTTTTTCAAGAATAAGGAATAAACTAAAAAATGAAAAATAGAATAAACGGCAAGGCTTTTTTTCAGCCCGCTTTCTTCTTAACGATTTTTACCTTTGCAGGTGTAAGGAGCAGCTTCTCGTTGTCAATCCTTGCAATGTCGCCATTAACTTTCTGTACAAAGGATTTAAGTTCACCTATAAGCGTCTTCAGTTTGTTCTGGTTGCGCATCATAGGCGTGATGTTGAGGAGTATTATATTCTTCTGCTTCAACTCGTCTATTATTACCTTCACATCTGCCTCGCTTTCAAGAGCAACGGGTTTGACATAAAAATCCGCGGGCTCGTGCAAAAGATCTACATTTTCCAATTCAACGGTGTCCATATACTCTTCTACATCTATATCCTTACTCAATCCAAGCGCTTTAGATAAGTTTTGGAGTATTCCCATTTTTTCACCCCGGTTCAGAACTAAATGTTCTTTTGTTAACTTCTTTCTGCTAAATCCTTATTAAATCTTTCTAATAAGGCATTCGGCAATAAACCACCATCTAATCTATTTCGCTTATCAAAATCCTTATTAAAGCATCATAGTAAAAGCCATTCACAATTCTTTTCCGAAATACAAAGCTTTTAGGTTATAATATCTCCGTATGGGGGGCGTGGTGGTCATGAATTCATTTGCTGATATACTAAATAAGCCCACATTATTCCGTGACCGTAATGTCCTGTCTCCCCACTATATACCTGAGGCGCTCCCGCACAGGGAAAAAGAAATAACCAAGATAATGGAAACAGTGTCGCCAGCGCTTAAAGGGGAGCGGCCGCATAACCTTCTTCTTTATGGTAAGACGGGAACAGGGAAAACATGCAGCGTAAAATATGTGATGGAAAAGTTCTCTTCGGTTCCGAGCGCTTCAAAGATGGTTTATGTCAACTGCAGGATTTATGATTCCAAATACAAGATACTCCAAAAAGTTGTTAAGGACCACATTCCCGAGTTTTATAAGCAAGGGTATGGCTTCTCATTTCTCTACGAAAAAATCCTGAACTGGATAGAAGGAGACGGCAAGAGCCTCATTTACGTTCTTGATGAGGTGGATATGGTTAAGGACATTGATGATTTGATGTACACGATAACCCGCAGCAATGATGAACTTAAGCGCGGTTGCATCTCTCTCATTGGCATATCCAACAAGGTTTCCTTCAAAGAGAGGCTGGATCCTCGCAGCCGCTCCTCACTTTTTGAAACAGAGATGGTCTTCGCGCCGTATACATCTTATCAATTGAGGGAGATACTGAAGCAGCGTTCAACGCGCGGTTTCGTAGATGGCGTTGTGGAGGAGGGCGCATTGAATCTCGCGGCTGCTATTGCTGCTCAAGACAATGGCGACGCGCGGTATGCGCTTAAACTTTTGCTGAAAGCAGGCGAGTTGGCAGATGAGAACGGGGATAGCAAGATTACTGATACTCACGTGGAAAAAGCGCGCAGAACCGTGGATGAAGATATATCCGTGGAAGCCATCTCAACGCTTCCAAGGCATCAACAAATCGTCCTCTACTCTATCGCGTCTCTCCAATGCGAAGGCGGTAGGTATTCAAGTTTGGGTGATAATGGAAACAGTAGGATAAACGGGCTGCTTTCCGGCGAGGTCTTTGAAAGATATTCCCTGCTTGCGAAGAAGTTCAGAACAGAGGCGCGGAGCGCCCGCTGGTACCGCGAATACCTGAACGACTTGGAAATGCTCGGTCTGATCACTCTGACCGATTCCGGAAAAGGACAGAGGGGACATACGCGTTTCATCAAGCTTGCTTGCTCGCCGCAGAAAGTCATGCAGCTTATAGAATCAGTCGTTTTTGGCCAAAGCATTGCGCCTTCTCCAATGCCAACAGGTTGATTCGCATGGATTTCCACGCAATTGCACGATTTATACATGAAGCAGGCCAACTTAAGAAGAACCCTCGCTCTGGCTGGCTTTCCATTGGCATAAAGAATCCAGAAAGCATCGCAGACCATTCGTGGAGAACAGCGCTAATTGGGTTTTTGTTGGCGCGCATGGAGGGCGCAAATGCAAACCGCGTTATTGAGTTGTGCCTGTTCCACGATTTGCCCGAATCCAGACTTGGTGATATTAACTATGTTTCAGCAAGATATCTGGAAAAGGATTTGGTGAAAGCCACCTCAGACCAATTAGAGGGAATCTTTTGCGCAGACGAGATAAGCTCTCTTGTGCGTGAATTTGCCGAGCGCAGGACAAAGGAAGCCATTATAGCGAAAGATGCGGACTTATTGGAGATGATCGCCCAAGCGCGCGATTACATAGATTCCGGGAATGCCTATGCTATTGAGTGGATAAAAGACGCAAAAAAGAAACTTAAAACAAGAAGCGCCCGCCAACTCGCAACAGCACTTTCAAAAACATCTTCAAACGAATTCTGGCTGCGGATGCGGTAGATTCGCTTAAGCGCGATACAAAAGAAACTTAAAACAAGAAGCGCCCGCCAACTCGCAACAGCACTTTCAAAAACATCTTCAAACGAATTCTGGCTGCGGATGCGGTAATCTTATTCGTTGAGAAGCCGTCTATTCATCATCAAAGAAACAATTATCGCAATTGGTCCGCCAACCAGTATAACTATCTGATGCGCATCCTCGCCTTTTCCTTGCATAATCTCATAGGCTTTCCAAACGAGCAGAATGGCATTCAATAGCAAACCCAGCTGGAAAGACCACTTTTTGTTTGCAAGCATCCCAACAGCCAAAAGGATATAGAAGAATGCACCCAATACAATCGGGATTATAGCACGCAACGCGTCTTCAATTGCCGTTGTCTGCGCACCACCCGATTGTACCCATGCAGCAAAAGCAGCGAACACATCCTTGTTTATCCAGAGTAGCATAAAACCAAGGACAACGGAGAGAAAAGCACCTATTGCGAGCGTGATGGTCAACCGTCCATGCTTTACTGCTTTTGCCTCGCGGGCTATCTCTTTCAGACATTCATAACAGTACCAGTATTCACCAACTTTCTCACCGCAAGCGCTGCAAAAATTCCTACCACATCTCCTGCATTTGAATTCCGCTTCTCTATCCGGGTGGTTGACGCATCTAGCCATGGGTTTGCCTCCACCGCCTTACTTATTGTACTTGTTCATCAATCTCTTCTTTTTCTCGTAAATCTTGCGGTGCTTTCCGCAGGAGGGGCAATAATACTCCTTGCGTTTTTCAAAAACCTTTATGTCGTCCGCGGTTTTAAGGTCGGTGCTATATACCACGCCCCTCACATAACTTACTGCTTTCGTTCTCGGAACCCTCCTTCCACAAGAAGCGCAAATCACGAGTTTTTCTCTACCTTTCATACCCATGTTCAATCACCTATTTATAACGCGGCATGCTTGCGACGCTTCCCAGCGCCGTTCCATCAAGGAGAAAGATTTGCCCGCCATCTAATTTAAATATACCGCTTTTAAAGAGCGGACCCAGCATATTTTTTCTGCTCCCTCTATTTACCGGCGTTCCGCCAGCAAGCGTGTTGAACGCAGGCATCACCACTAACTTTATAGATTCGTTTGCATCAGGGTATCTTTCCAATAACGTCTCTTTGTCTGCTTCCGCTATCTCCCAAATTCGCTCAATGGCTGAGTAGCCGTTTGAATCAATAAATTCAACACAGGGATGCGCATGTCCGACAACCAGATACTCTGAATTCATTACATGCGGTTCAGGCCAGGTGTGTCCGTGCGCTAACCCAATATCCCCAATTACAATGCCCTTGCTTGAAACCACAGTTGCATTTCCAACCGCATGGATGCCTGCATCGTGGTTTCCCGGTATTACTACAACTTCCACATAACCCGAAAGTTCCGCGAGCAGGTTCCTAAGCGATAGCAAATCCGGCTGCTCTTCCCCAACTATCGTATGTTTCACATCTCCGAGCAGAATGAGTTGTTTTGGCTTCTCTTCCTCAATCAGTTGAAGCAGTTCTTGTCTTATACTTTCCACCATACTGCCTATCCGTATACCCTTGTAATTAAATTCACGTTCTATGCCTATGTGTATATCCGCGATTACGAGCGCGTCATTACAAAGCAACGCTGGTTTCCCGCAAATGAATTTAATACCCTCATTTCCCATAACAAGCATTATTATACACATTCAGGTTTAAAACAGCGTCAGAAGTGCAGATATGGAAAAACAGATTTCGCTCACCATAATCCTCCCCATGCACAATGAGGAGAAGCGCGTGGAGCGTTGCGTTGAAGAAGTAGAAAAGGCTTGCAGAAGGATAACAGATAATTACGAGATTATAATTGCTGAAGACGGAAGCAAGGATTCAACCTATGAAGTAGCGAAAAGGATTGCAAAAAAGAACCCGCGCATCCTCCTGTTGCATTCTGCCAAGCGTTTGGGGAGGGGGAGAGCGCTTTCACTAGCATTGCGCAAAGCAAAAGGTGAGGTTTCTGTTTACATGGATGCCGATCTCTCATCAAATATAACACATCTCGGCGAGCTTGTTTCCCGGATTAGAAAAGGAGCAGTAATCGCAACAGGTTCGCGCATGCTTCCTACTTCCTCAACGAAGCGCTCAATTGTGAGGGGCGTTGCGAGCAAGGCCTTCAACTTTCTTGTCCGTGCATTGCTCGGCTCAAAACTCTACGACCACCAATGCGGTTTCAAGGCTTTTAATACGAAGAAGGTAAAGGAGTTGCTTAATGAGGTTGAAGACAGACATTGGTTCTGGGATACCGAACTCCTTGTAAGGGCGCAAAGAAAGGGGCTGCGCGTGGATGAGATTCCGATTGAATGGAGCGAGAAAAGCAGAGCATCCACCGTTGACCTAAAAAAGGATGTTGCGTATATGGCATCCAAAATACTTTATTTGAAGGGAAAGATAGGGTGATTCGCTGAAACTATTGCGCATTTTCGGGATAGATATAGAACTTCATTGGACGTTTCTCCTATTGATGGCTTTGATACTTCTTGTAGGGGGCTTGGAATCAATACTGCTCGCAATCGTACTATTTGGTTCCGTCCTTATTCACGAACTCTCACATTCTGTTGTAGCAAAGCAGCACAAAATAGACGTGCGCCGTATCATTCTTCTGCCGATTGGCGGCATGTCAGTAATAGATGACTTTGCCGTTACGCCAGCTACTGAGTTAAAGGTTTCTATTGCAGGTCCCGCTATGTCGCTGTTACTTGCAGTTCTTGCTTACATTGTTGAGCTTTCTTCTCCTTTTCCATTGATTGCAACAATCGCAGCCACTGCAAAAGAGGCAAACGCGATGCTATGCGCATTTAACCTGCTTCCAGCAATACCTCTTGATGGCGGAAGGGTTTGGAGGGCATTAAGGGAGCGGAGAAAGGATTTTCTCACCGCAACAAAGGAAGCAGTGGCGCTGAGCAAATTTACAATAGCGATATTAGTTCTGTTTGGAATCTTCCTTGCCTTCCTTTTTGGCGAGTGGGGCATCCTTTTCTGGAATGGGCTTATCGCAGTTTTCATTTTTGCAGGCTCTGATATGGAACTGGAGGCAGCTGTTTTCAAGAGCGCTTCTGAAGGAATCACTGTTGGGGATGCTATGCGCAGCGAAATGCTTTGCGCAAGCGGCGAAGAGAATCTTCTTGAGGCGTTTGAGCTCGCCTATACCTCCAAGGCGCGCAACATACTCATTATCGGCAAGCGAAACTTCCGGGTGGTTTCTCTCTCTGCGTTTGAAAACGTCCCGAGAAGCAAGTGGATTGCAACAAAGATAAAGTCGCTTTCAAAAGTTCCGCCACGATGCGAACCGGGCGAGAATGTGCTCAGCGCTTGGAAGAAAATGCGTGCATCCGACGTACAACTCGCTCCAGTCATAAAAAACAGAAAACTAGTTGGAGTAGTTACTGAATCAGATATAGAGCAACTAATCTATCTGAGGAAGATTGCCCTATTCGCCTGATTACATTTTTATATTAAGCGCATATTTGCCCGGCGTCTTTGCACCTATGCTTTTTGCTATTTCCGATTTCTCCGGGTCTTCAACGTAAACATAATTGCTCCATTTGTCGGTGAGATCTTTTGATCCGCACGCGGCGCATGTATCCCCTTCAATATTTATATACCTGCATTGTTTGCAAGCCTTTTCAGTCATTTGAAATCACCATTAAGCGGCTTTCTCCTCTTTCTTGGGCTTCTTTTCCTTCTTTTTTTCTTCAGTTGGTGCTTTGGCAGAAATCCATTCATGTTTTCCGAGCCCTTCGGGCCTCATTGTCAAACCTATCTTGGTATCTGCAAGGTTTCCCTTCATGCTTACAACCGAAATCTTTGCGAGCACTGCATCTCCTTTTTTCAGGCTCTTTTTACTCTCTTTTCCAACGAATGCGGGGATTTTCTTATCAAATGTGAGGAAATCATTTGTTATCTGCGAGAGGTGAACCAACGCATCAAGCGGGCCTATCCTTACAAATGCGCCAAATTCAACAATTTCGTTTACCTCCCCTTCAACTATCTCATTTACTTCTGGCAAGTAAGCGAGCACATCAAATACTACCCTGTGGTGCGAAGCGCCGTCCCCGGGTATTATTCTCCCCTCGCTGATTTCCCGCGGGTTCCAAACGCTCAAAATTATCCCCAAATCTGCATCAACGCGCCTTTCATATTTATCTCTTAAAATCTTCGTTATCGCTTCAGGCAAATCCATCTCAAAGTATGCCGGGTCAACCCGTACAGTATCCTCAATCGTGTAGACGCGGAACATCTGACTACCTCCTATTATCATTGAACTTTTTAATCCCATCTTTAATTATCTTTTTGGCTTCTTGCGAATCAAACCAGCCGATCAATTTAACAAATTTCTTTTTCTCAAGTCTCTTGTATTCTTGGAAAAAGTGTGCAATAAGATTCGGGATGTGCGAAGGCAAATCCTTCAGATCCTGAATCTCAGCGTAGCGCGGATCGCCTGTAGGAACGCACAAAATCTTATCATCCTGCCCGTTCTCATCCTCCACGCGCAGAACCGCTACGGGGCGCGCAGGTATCACACAGGTTGGAAACGTCCCCTGCTCCATCAGTACAAGGCAATCAAGCGGGTCATTATCCTCCCCAAGCGTCTGTGGGATAAACCCGTAATCTCCAGGGTAAGCAAAAGGGGAATAGAGAACCCTATCTAGAACAATCAAACCGAACTCTTTGTTATATTCATATTTATTCATTGAACCTTTTGGAATCTCCACAACAACAAATATCTGGTCTGGTGGTTTTGGGCCGGTTTTCATTTCAGTCCACAAATCCATCGCGATGCCTCATATTAACTAAAATAGGAAATGATGCATATTTTTGGAAAACAACATTTATAAACCAGCCTAATCTGCAAAGTCCAGATGGCTCCTGCCCCTTATTTGAATCCTCAATACCTTCTTTTTCCGGAGCCTTTTAATCAATTCAATGTCATTTGTGCACACAATGTCCCCTTCCTCTGCCTTTTCAAAGAGCCATTTATCCACGCTTCCGCTGCTCTCAACAACCTTTATTTCTAACTCGTTAATCATCTTAAGCGCAATCCTCGCAGCGCATGCCTCCTTTGTTCTTCTTTCCGCGATGTGTTTTAGTTCATCAACCACGCCGCTTGGAACCATGATTTCAAATGGTTCTTCAACTAGACGCTTAATCTCTTCAAATATGTCTATTCTGAACTGCACCGGAACCATCAGGAAATTAGTATCCATCCATATTCGTCTTGCCATTATAGAGTAGTTAATCGCCTAAAGTATATATACTTGAACCATTATAATTTTGGGTATGTTGTCAAATTCAGGTGGAAAAATTATAAGTTTGCCGTCTGGAGAAAAGCAAAAACAGGCTTTTCCCGCGATTCCCGTACTAGACGACGTGATTGAGCGCAATAGGAACAGCGAATACGAGCCTCTGCTCTGCAAAATACGTGAGTTGGTAGCACACCGGCTTGCCATTTTAGATGAAATTGAACAGATGGAGAAGAGGGTTGACGAACTCTCCCATCGTTCATGCGAACTAGAAGCAAATCATGAAAGGTTCACAAAATCAATTAAATTGGGCAAGCAACTCTTATCCCTTTATAATAGAAAAACAAAGTTGCAAGAAGATGCAGACAGAATTTCAAAGGAGATTGGTACTTTATCAGCGAAGATACGCGAAGGGAATAAACGCATTCGTGAAGCAAAGAAACGCATAGACGGACTAAATTACATACCACACGATGTTGCAAATAGGAATGAGAAACTTAAGGCTAAGTTGGCGGAAAAAGAGCAGCTTGAGAAAGAAGTTGCCGAACTCCGCAAGACGGTTCCGAGCGCTGTAGCAAAGAAGCGCGAGTTGAAGGAAGAACTCAACGGTCTAAGAAAGCAATTGAAAGAGATTAGTTGCGAATCCGAATCTGCTGAGCATGAATTAGTGTGCCTGAATCCCCACTTGAAAGGGCTCAAAATAAATCGTGAACTCGTTTCTTCATTGGTTGAAACATTCAAAGAAAAATTGTCGCTCCCTAAAGAACACTGCGCTATTGAAACCGCTCGGCTGCGGGGCGAATTGAAAGAAAAACAATCGGAACTAAACTGCGTAGAAAACGAATTGGAGCAACTTATAAGCAAATGCGCTGTTGATTTCTCCGCATCTTGGGAGCGCCTCAAATGCGATGTGGAGCGAATCTACGCTGAAATGCCGATGCTTACCCAGCAACTTAGCATGCAGATAAACAAATTAAAGCGAGCAGAAGAGTTGTTCAAAGAACGTTTAGCCAAGGACCACATATTCATGGATGCGCTTGAAAATGGCATAAAAAGCACAGAGACGCAACTCAAACGAATAATTAAGGAAGGTCTTGTTCTATATATAACCAATTTTTCCAATCACGCAGTTTATGGTGACATACCATTGAACGGATTTCCTGATTACCTCAAGGAGTATTTAGAGAACGGTTTGGAAAACGCGGTTAATGTAGAGGGTGGGGTTTATGCGGAGGGTAGAATTCACATATATGAGGACACAATTGGCGCTATTTGCGAGCTATGCGACGCATTAAAATATTATTCAGATAACAACAATAACCAACTCGCAGAGTGTAATCCACATCTTACCACAGAACGGATTAAGGTAATAAAGAACCATTTGAAAGAAATCGCCGATATTATAGATTCAGATATTAAAGTCGCAAAAAAGGAGTTGGACAATTACAGCAAACTATCCCGGCTTGCTTCAGGATTAGGCCCAGAACTTAGACAAAAGGAATACGCAATTAACAAGTTTGAAGCCATCATCACACACATTTCAGCACAAGCAAATTCATTGAAATATGTTGAGGAAAGGAAGAAACGTTTTGATAACGAATACGAAAAAATCAGCTTTGAACAAAGGCAAACAGATAAAAATGCGCTTAAAAGATTGGAGCAGATACATAGCTGGTTTACAGAGTTGCACAAAGAGGTAAAGGAAATTCTTTCAACAACATCCGAAGAAAAATTGCGCCCATTCAATGAAACGCTTTTAGTAAATCTCGTTGAGAAGCACACCTAGCTTTTAGCGCATTCCGATGCAATCACCGCGTAATAACGGGATTTTAAGCATCAGTTTCGCAGAGACAGTAGCGCACGTTAAGATTCATATTCTTTAGCTCATTCCGATGCCGCTGTTCTTGCATATTGCTCTCAGTGGACAACCCGCGCACAATGGCTTCTTTCTACAGTACGTTTTTCCCAATTCTACTATTTGTGCGTGGTAATCCTTGAACAATTCAACGTCATGGGGGAGGCAGGATTCAAAAAATTCCTGCAATTCATCGTATTTTGCGTCTTCTTTGGTCAACCCCAACCTCCAAAATATTCTTCTCGTATATGCATCAATCACAAAAACAGGCTTATTCCCTGCGTATAGCAAAATAGAATCTACCGTTTCTGGCCCGATACCTTTCAAAGAGAGCAATTCTTTCCTCAGATTTTGAAGCGGAACTGCAAACAGCAAATCAAGTTCTCCATCATATTTGTCCATGAGCCAATGTGCAAAAAGTTTAAGCCTCTCTGCTTTTTGTTTGTAAAATCCGGATGATCTAATTGCGTTTTCAATCAAACCCAAATCTGCCGTGGCTAAACTTCTCGGTGTGAGCAAGCCTCTCTGTTTCAACCCTGCAATCGCTTTTTCAACATTCCTCCAACTAGTGTTTTGGGTTAAAATCGCCCCTACCATCACTTCAAAACGCGTTTCGCCAGGCCACCATCCACGGTGCCCAAACTTTTTGAGGAGGGCGTAATAAATCCTTAACAGGGGCTCTCCATCTCGCACGCCTTCACCTCGTAATATTCGCCCCCTCAATCTGTTCAATCAAATCTTGCCTTTTTGCAAAGTAATCGCGCGATGGTTTTAGTACTGCAGCCAATCCTTTTGCAACAGCCAATTTCAAATCAGCGGGATGCAGTTTGCCCTCCAAATAATCCTTTTTCAAATCTTCAATATCACCAAACTCCACGTCCCCGCCAAATTTTTCCGGCCTCTCAACTTTTAGTTTGCTTCCTTTATCCCGCAACAATATATACTCACAGATTTCAATTACGGGATTGCCTTCAGTTTGTTTTGGTGGGCAGTACGCGTTTTTCAGCTTATTTGCAATCTCTTCCTCAGAATCATGGATGTAGATGCAGCTGCCTGGCTTGCTCTTGCTCATCTTACCTGAAATCTCCAAATCCCTCTTTAAGTCCAAATCATATCCCATCCTGCTAGCCTGTTGCAAGCCTTGCAGAAGGTGGACATGCAATGCAACAGGTTTCTTTTTTCCCATCTTTTCGGCGACCTCTCTAGCGAGCACATGCACTTTGCGCTGGTCCGTTCCTGCATGGACGAGGTCCAAATCCTGCCTAAATATATCTGCAGCCTGCATTGCAGGGTAAAGCATAGCTGCGCTTTCAACTGCCTCCTCCTCTTTTCTTCCCATTATGACCATGCAGCGCAGCATTCTCTTAATCGTAGTGGCTTTTGCAATGCGGATTACGTCCCTCCAATACTCTTGGTCATATATATCGCTTGCGAGAACGTAATTGACCTTGCTTTCATCCAAGCCGAGCGAAACGAAACCTGCCTTAAAATACCCCAAAGCGACTTCCCTTATCTTATCCAAATCCCCGCCAAGCTTATTATTAATCCACGTATGGAAATCAGCCAAAAATATGGTCGGTTTCACTCCCGCCTCTATGAAATCTTTTATCTTTATAGCGGTCATCAAACCTGTTCCCAAGTGCATCTTCCCAGAAATCTCAAAACCTATATAATGTTTCGGGTGCGCATTCGTCTCAAACATCTGCCTAAGTTCATCCTCAGTAAGTATTTCCTCAGTCGGTTTTCTTTTAACAAGTTCTATCTTTTCTTCCAAATCCATTAACATCCCCCGCCTGCTTCATCTTAATTTGCATATCTCCGGAAGTGCGCGCTTGTGGGCTGATTTTTCAATCATGGACTTAATTCTTCGGGTAATATCAATGTCAACGCCGAGCCTTTTAGCGGCATCTTCAACGCTTTCGCCTGCCTCAAACGCCTTCAACAAATTGTCTATTTCATTGTAATTAAGCCCTATCTCTTTTTCGGCTGTCTGACCGGGCCAAAGCCCCGGAGAGGACTCCTTTTCTATTATATGCGCAGGTATGCCTAAGAACTTTGCCATTTCCCTGACCTCTGTTTTATACAAATCGCCTATTGGCAAAAAATCGCACGCCCCATCACCATACTTTGTGAAATAGCCGAGCGAAATCTCTGACTTATCACCAGTCCCAGCTACGAGCAAGCCAAATTTGTTCGCATAATAATACAGGATGCACATCCGAATCCTCGCCTTCAGGTTACCATTTGGGATTTTCGCACCTTCTGCATATTCCGGTAGCCTCTTGGCAAAAGCAGCATATATGTCTGTAAAATCTATTTCTGACATCTTCCCGGCGAACATTGAAGCTATCTCGCGCGCATCCTGTAATATCGCTTGCGAAGCAGTTTCCTTTTCCGGGAGAATTAGTGCATAAACGTTTTCTTTTCCAAGCGACTTTGCACACAACGCCGCAACTACCGCAGAGTCAATTCCTCCGCTGACACCGACAGCAACTCCATCCGCGCCTGCTTTTTCCACCTTCTCTCTAATGAAAGCGCAAATTGCATCAACTATCTTCTTCATATGACCACTCTAACTTTTTCACGCCGTGCGCTTAATAATCTCTTGCCCGCTGCAAAATGTAGCGCAACAGCAAACCTTTGCTTTTATTTAATAAATATTTGCATGAATAAACTTTACCATATGGGAGCAAGACCTCGCAAATGGAAAAAGAAAGGCCGAATGCGCTGGAAATGGATTAAGAAAAAAAGGAAACGGCTTAAGAGAAAACTGAAGAGGCGCGTGGGCGAACTTTAAGCTCATTTTAGCCAGTTTGTACTTTATCATGACGCGCTCATGCTTACTTTAAGGAGTTTGTCCACCTACGCTCAAGCATTTCTTCATTCCGCCATCTTTCTAACAACATACCTTCCGCGCATCTCTACTTCTTTTAATCTTTCTAATACTGCTTTTGAATCCGCGTACGTCTCATACCCTTTCAAGAAATGCGCGTATTCACTCCTTCCAAGCGAGCGCTTCATCAATAAGACAAACCGTTTTTCATTCCGCCATCTTTCTAACAACATACCTTCCGCGCATCTCTACTTCTTTTAATCTTTCTAATACTGCTTTTGAATCCGCGTACGTCTCATACCCTTTCAAGAAATGCGCGTATTCACTCCTTCCAAGCGAGCGCTTCATCAATAAGACATCAATGGCTTTTTCTTCCAAATCATTTGTGAATTCGCCCAACCCGAAGTCTATCACCCACACCTTGCCCTGTGAAACGAGTACGTTTGCAGTCGTGTAGTCGCCATGAACGATTCCGGTAGAATGCAACTTTGCGAGCGCTTCTCCGGTTTCTTTGAGCAGCTCGGCCGAATTTTCTGGTTTTCTTTTAAGAACTTCCCTGAGCGATTCCCCTTTAATAAATGAAACGATGAGTTCGCTTCCACTAACTGAGAAAACGATTGGGCACCTAACTCCTGCTTCTTTTGCTTCGTGCAAGAGTCTCGCCTCAACCCTCGTCCTCGTAGTCCTTAACTTCTTGTCAAGTTCGCTTTCTCTATACCCTTTCTTAACCCTGTTTTTGACTACGCATTCCAATCCCAAAAAGGAATCCTTCGTCAATATTCCTTCCGCGCCCTTTGCCATGATTTGCGATACCATGCATAAATAATGTTTACAAAAGTTTAATAGGTTAAATCAACCCTATTATCATACATGAAATTGACTCAAGTGAGATACGCCCAAATCTACCGCAAACTTAACGCACCAGAAGATTTAGACGCACTGAGCAAGAGTGAGGGAATCCCTCGGGAAGTGCTTACATCCATACTAGCGCACAAAATCGTTCGCCAAACGATTAGGCTTTTCTACAAAGTGAAGGCGCGCAGCAAAGAACTTTATAGCCATTGGAAGAGAGGGAAATCATTTCTTGAGATATCCCGCATATGCCGCATCGCCCCTACATTATGCGCCTCCTTTATTCTGGCGGAATGCGGTTTTTCAAAGAAAGCTTTCAGGAAGGCGGTTCTTAACCCATCCGAGATTAAGGATGAGCGCTTGCGCAAGGAGCTAGCGGAGGCTATTAGAGAAGACTTCATTTATTCTGATTGGGCCGCAGCAGAGCAACGCGAGCGGGGCATGCAGCATGAGAAGAAACTTGAAAAATGGCTCACGGACCACGGTTGTTCTTTTTGGACGGAAAAGGAGCGCACCGGGGAAGAGAAAACACCCGATTGCCTTCTTAAAAAATCCATCCGGTTCAAAGGAAAGACAGTCCACTGGTTTGAATCCAAGGGCTACTTTGGCGATGCAGCAGAGATGAGGCGCAACTATAACAAGCAATTCAAGCATTACGTGAACCTTTTCGGTCCCGGTGTAGTAGTATATTGGCTAGGTTTCGTAGTTGACGCCAAGCTTCCGCCAGATTTCAGGAAAAACATCATCTTGGTAGACGGCTCCGACCTCAAATAACATGTTTTTTCTTCGCCCGTTGCAGCATATAGAGCCGTCTCATTCTTTCCTCCAAATCTCCGTGGCTTGAGAACATTTTAAGCAATGAAAGTTTCGTAGTTGACGCCAAGCTTCCGCCAGATTTCAGGAAAAACATCATCTTGGTAGACGGCTCCGACCTCAAATAACATGTTTTTTCTTCGCCCGTTGCAGCATATAGAGCCGTCTCATTCTTTCCTCCAAATCTCCGTGGCTTGAGAACATTTTAAGCAATGAAGGCTTTCTCTTCGGCATTGAATTCATCTTGTAAATCTTCTTTAAGGCTGAGAGAAGCTCCTCACCATATCCCAGCCAAACTGCAACGGCATCTGCCTCAAACTCAAATTTCCGCCTGATCCACAGCGTCACAAGCAGGGTTATAATAAGGCAAATGTACGGAACAGCCGAGAGAAACAGGTTCATTAAGCGGTTTTCCTCCGGTTCAAACAGCAACGAAGGCGCCGAAAACAACAAAAGTAGAAGAAGGTAGGTAGAGACATACCCAACCGTCGTTTTTATAATATGTCTCCTTTGGATGTGCGCAAGTTCGTGCGCCACTACCGCTTCCAACTCCTTGCGGGTGAATAATGATTCGTCAAGCAGGTTTTTCGATACAAATATGCGCACGTTTTTCCCAAGCAAACCCACTTGGATTGCATTCGTGAATTTTGACTCCAACGAAGGGATGATGCGGATGCTCTCCGCAGAATAACCGAACCTTGATGCAAGTGCGTTTAACCTCTGCTTCACTTCCTCATCTCTAATCTCAAAACTGCCGCTCATTGTTTCTATCACTCTTGGAAGATACGGCATTATCGCGAGCAACAGCGCTATGAATGCGGTTGGAACCACTAGCTCTTTGATAGGCCCGTTCACCATTTCTCTGATTTGCTGGAGGCCCAACAGGATGAGCGAGAGAAGGAGCGTAAGGAACGCACCCGCCGCAGCAACCCAAGCGAGTTTCTGTGCCCTTTCAATAACCGCCTTTAAATCCATCTCTTTTATAGCACCGTACTCCCTTTGGGTTCTTAGCGATACGATGGCGTAAAGGAACAGTGGGACAAGCAATGGGACGAAGAATACGAGCAGAGCAGCGCCAGGAAATGTCGGTATTACAGCAAGGGCGTTTGTCATCAATATTACTATGACCGGAACTAGCAGCCCACACAATAAGATGTTTATCGCCCTCTCCCTCTCAAAACGCGAGCGCCTTTCTTTTCCATTTACAACCAGCACCGTTATTAAAGGTACAATGCATACGAGCGCGACAGGAAGCGAGTAGATGAAGGCAATATCCCAAATATACCCTTTTAGCGCAATGCCCGGATATCTGCCGATATAATAATAAGTCAGTGCGTATATGTCTGCGCTTAGCGCTTCCGGGTCATTTTCAACGACAATCTGTTTTTCTATCTCAGCCGCCAAATAAGACTGCTGTCTACTTGGGAAGAATAACAGTTCAGCCGGAGATGCAAAACCCCCATATGAATGCACGAGGCGTTCTGCAGGACCTGCTCTTTCCCCAAGGCTTTCAGGTTTTCTTAATCCCATGTCGCTTACAATGTATAAATAAACGAATGAGCGAGAGGGGTGTGATTCCAGCCAAGCGCACGCCTCTACCGCCTTTGCTGCTAAATCTGCATTACGCTGGTTTTCAGCAGCCCGCCGCATCAACTCGCGGGCTACCAGCGCATTTTCATCAGCAGTTCTGGCTTCTGAAAGCGGCACTTCAAGCAGCGCGCCAATCTCGTTTTCAAATTCATCTACTCCGCTGCCTTCCACTGCGCGCAATGCAAGCGCGCTCCACACATCACCTTTTTCATAAACTAGCGTATGTGCTTTCTCAGAAAATTTCGTATTTACAGCGCCAAGTTCGGCAAGCGCGATAATGCATGCGGGTTTTGCGCACTCCAGCCTTGCGGCTGCGTTTTCAACTACCTCAAAGCCCGGTGGTTTTGGAATAGTGGATGACAATGCTAGCAAAAGCAGAGAAACAAATACAACAAACGAAATCCCCCTCATCTAAACCCCGACCATTTTGGGTAGAGAGGTTTAATCCCAGCGCAACTCCACCTCATCAACCCTGAACCGTTGCTTTATCTTTGCCTTTTCCGGCTTTATAACATCCCCTGCTTTAAGGTGGAGCATACCAGTATACGCAATCATCGCGCCATTGTCTGCATTGAATTCGTTAGGTGCGACTGCAAAGCGCGCTTCCCTCTCAGTGCACATAATACGAAGCATCTCTTGGAGCCTCTTGTTCTGCGCGACGCCCCCGCAGACAATAACCTCATCCTTTTTTGAAAGTGCAACAGCCCGCTCAGTTGCCTCAACAAGCATGGCAAATGCAGTTTCTTGGAGCGACTTGCAGACATCTTCTTTCCTCCCATCTTTTAATGCCTTCACTGCTGCCGTAAGCAAACCAGTCAAAGCAAGGTCCATTCCTTTCACAGTATATGGCAGTTCAAAATACCTGCCATTTGCCGCAAGCTGCTCAATAACCGAGCCATGCGCCCACTTCAAGCCCATCGCCCTGCCGAAGTTATCCAGCATGTTCCCCAAGCCGATGTCCAAAGTTTCTCCGAGCACGCGGTATCTATCCCCCTCACGCACTATAACCTGCGTATTCCCTCCGCTCACGTAAACGATTACAGGGTCCTTTATGCCAGTTACAAACCGCGTTACCTCAATATGCGCAACGCAATGGTTTACTGCGGCGAGCGGTTTTCCGTAATCAAGCGCCAACGTCTTTGCCAGCACCGCCCCTACTTGAAGGCATGGACCAAGCCCCGGACCGATGGTAAATGCAAAACCGTCAACTTCCTCCAGTTTTATCCCGCTTTTCTTTACAGCCGCATCCAAAACGTTTTTCGCATTTTCAGCCAAGAAGTCAGCCGCTTTCCTGGGATGTATCCCCTCTCCTTCCGGTTTATAAAACGCCTTTTCATTAGCTAGGAACTTACCATCCGCGAATATTCCCACTCCGAGCGTATGTGCGCTTGATTCAATACCTACGACTTTCATCCAAACCAACTGCCAAGGTATATTATTAGAATCGATATAAGATTAAACGTTATATGCGCTACGATAACAGAGACGATGTTCTTAGTTCTTAGCAACAGGATCCCCAGCAATAAACCAATAGTAAATGCGCCCAAAAATTCCGCAACCGAACTATACGCATAATGCGCGAGACCAAAAAGAACCGCAGATGCGACAATTCCTATTCTGGGCAGAAGAAATCCCCTGAAAAAGAATTCCTCCGCAACCGGCGCTACCGTAAAAGAAAAAACCGCAAGCCACAATGGTGCTTTACGAATTATTTCCGAAACATTTGAAACATCCGTTATTCCAACCAGCTTGAGTATGAAGACTTCCAAAAACATAATTGGATAAAACAGAAAGAGCGTCAAACAGAACCCCAACAACGCATTCCACAAGAATCCTTTCCTTGTGACCATCAGCAATTGAAGCGACTCATTGAATGTCTTCTTCTCAACGAACCTGAGCCATGCAAACGGGAAGCCGAGTAAAAACAATGATAAGACTATTGAATTGAAAAACATTGAAACCGATGCAGCATACAGGAAGAAGATGAGCAGCGCAGCAACCGGGATGGATACCGTTTTCTCAAGCTTCGCAGAAACAAATGCGAGCGCAACCATTCCAGCGCAAAACATGGCTGTGAAAATAATTATGCCCGCCAATTCATACGAGTAAGCGCGCAAGGCTATTTCAAGGACAAAGAAGAGTGAAGAGGATAAAAAAAGCACCAGCAGCAGCTTCTCTGCCACTTTCTGCAAATCTATGCGCATGCGCCATTAACCTTTTTTCTTGCTCTCAAAATAGCCGCATTTGCCGCACGATAATCTATCTTCATGTTCTGCGAGCCTCACCCCGGGCCCGCATTTGGGGCAGTACCTTGATTTCTTATATGGTTTGAACTCCTTCGGTTTCTTATCCGACTTTTTTTCTTCAGCCATCGCAATTCACCTACCTACTTTTTCTCCTCCGCTTTCTTTTCTTCCTTTTTCTCTTTCTTTGCTTTTTCCCCTTTTTCCCGCGCAAGGATATGCTTGTGCTCAATCTTGGCCGCTTCGGCATCTGAATACACTCTCGCGATGCCCAGCAGTTTCTTGCTTCCGAATCCCTGTTTCATTTCTCGTATAACTGTCAACTCAGGGGAAGATTTTAATAGAGTGCAGAGCTTCTCCCTTACTTCCTTCCTGCTAGGGGTTGATCCCTCAAACTCCACCGTAAAACGTACCTCGGTGCGCTTAAGCAACGGATTTTCCGTTTTTTCATTTATTGAAATATCCATTTTCATTCACCCTCTATGCTATCCGCGTAATCATCTTCTTTCCCATCGTTTCCATATACTCAACTTCCTTGCCCGCTTCAGCGTTTGCGCGCAAATCCTCAGGAAGGTTCATCTCAAACGTTTCAAAAGTGGTTAAATCCATGACCTGTGCTATGTCTCCCATTATTGTGACAATCTGCCCCCTCTTCCGTTCAATTATTGGTATTTCAACATCCGCATCGCTGGGTTTCAGGAGCGTCCTCTTCGTGCCGTCAAAGATGCCTATCGCAGTTACGCGCATTTTGGCAGCACCGTGCTTTCCAGGCGCAGACACTTCTATCCCCACGACCCTGCATGGGACGCCATCAATCATCACATACTTCCCGACCTTCAAGTCTTTCATAGAGCCATGCTCAACATCTGTCATGATAAAACCTCTCCAATAACTCGAAAATAAACCTTAATGCTTTTAACATGAATACCTTTAAAATCCTCACTATGAAGCATTTTATTGATGCGCATGCGCATATGGACAGGTTCCTTAATCCAGATAAGGTAGTTGAAGAAACGAAGCGGTTAGGGGGGCTTGCAGTCGTTTCCGCAGGTTATGACCACGAAGCAAACCAGGCAACCCTCGCCGTTGCGAGCAGGCATAACGGGTTTATCTTTCCTGTTATTGGTTTAGCCCCGACTGCCGTTATGGATTTGGAAGATGCGGAATTTGAAAAACAATTTGAATTCATAAAGAACAATCTGGATAAGTGCGTAGCCATGGGTGAAATCGGCTTGGACTTTCATTGGCCGACAAAGCAGGAGCAAATAGACCGCCAATATAAATTTTTCAAATGCCAGCTTGACTATGCATTGGACAGCAATGCCCCTGTGGTAATCCATTCGCGGAAAGCCGAAAAGGAAGCCATAGATTTCTTGAAGGAGAGGGGCGCAGAAAAGGTGCTGCTGCACTATTTTTCAGGCAGTCCTTCGCTCGTTCGCATTGCTGCTGATGAGGGTTATTCATTTACCGTGCCGCCTGTCAAATCAAGAACGAGGGCTAAGCTCGTGGAAGAAATGCCTCTAGAATGCATAATGATAGAATCCGATTCACCATATGTCACGAGCCATCCATCATCGGTTCTAACTTCAGCCCAATTAATCTCTGAGGCGAAAGGAATTTCAATAGAAGACGTCCTAAAATCTACAACGGAGAATGCAAAACGCTTCTTCGGTTTAAAAATATAGGTTGTTTTTGTGACGGTCGTAGATAAACTGAAATCGTTAATCCCGAGAAGAGGAACCGAAAGCCCAGCCAAAAATATTGCTCTCTTGGTTGACGGACCCAATATCATACGCAAGGAGATGAATCTTGACTTAAATAGCGTTAAAAAGAAGGTCTCAAAGTACGGCAGAATAAAGGTTTGCAAGGTTTTTCTTAACCAATATGCATCGGATAAGTTAATTGAAGCGGTGACGAACCAAGGATACGAGCCCGTCATTACAACTGGGGACGTAGACATAACAATGGCGATAGAAGCGATTGCGCAGGTCTATAACCCTAACATCCACATCATAGCGCTCATGACTCGCGATATAGATTTCCGCCCCGTCCTGATAAAAGCGAAAGAATTGGGCAAGGAGACAATCGTAATTGGTGCAGAGCCATTCTTTTCTGCCGCGTTGAAAAACACTGCTGACATAGTCATTTACGCGGATGCGAAGTAAAAGCTTTAACCCCACATCCACATCATAGCGCTCATGACTCGCGATATAGATTTCCGCCCCGTCCTGATAAAAGCGAAAGAATTGGGCAAGGAGACAATCGTAATTGGTGCAGAGCCATTCTTTTCTGCCGCGTTGAAAAACACTGCTGACATAGTCATTTACGCGGATGCGAAGTAAAAGCTTTAATACTGAGCGGTGCAAATCTAAAAACTCATCTTTGTTTTTTGAGGTGCATTTTTTATGGCGGAAAAGCGACCTTTTGACGTCCTCAACAACGCGCTCAACAACAACGTTCTGATAAGGCTAAAAGGTGGAATGGAACTGAGGGGCACGATGGCTTCCTACGACGTTCATATGAACCTCGTGCTGGAGAACACAGAGCAGCTTGAAAACGGAGAATTAAAAAGGAAATTAGGAACCGTTTTGTTGCGTGGGGACAGCGTGGTATTCATCTCTCCCGCATGATTATCTCAGCGGGCTTAAAGCCCTTTCAAGAAGCGTTTCTCAATCAGTTCATATGCTTTCTTTGCGTCTCCCCAATCAACAAACATTATCACCGAATCAAACGAAGTAGAAACGCTCAGTATATTTATTCCAGCGCGGGATACTGGTTCAATCAAACCCAATAGCATTCCCGGCGAATCTATAAACTCTGGTCCAGTCACTGTTATCATCCCTATATTCTTGAGAAGGGACAGGGAGACAAATGCGGAATGCTTCTCAACAACCTCTTGGAGCGCTTTTTTAGCGACTTCGTGGTCTTTTTCATCAACATAAAATGTTAGCGAATATTCTCCTGAAGAAACGCAGTAAATATTCACATTAACCGCAGATAGTGCACCGCCGAATTTCGCAAGCACGCCCGGCGTAACGCGAGCCCTGTCTCCAGTTAAGGTTAACGCAGCCAGAGGCCTTTTATATAATTTCAAATCCATCATGGCGTCACACCTCTATCAATAGAGGCTTTCACACAGAAACTATTTAAAGGAAACTAATGTATAATTCGGCCATGGCAGAACTATATAATATGTTTGTATTGTCTGTGGTTTTGTTTTCTGCGTTGTTCCTAGCAGGTTGTTGCTGTTGTGGAACTGGAGGGGTTGGCTGCATGCAAGCGTGCGGCGCGGATGCTTCCCTCTGCGCGAGCCACTGCGATTCCACATGTGGTGATGACGCCACATGCAAGGAAATGTGCAACCAGCAATGTGGCGAGGAATTTGGCCGTTGCATGGAGGAGTGCCAATAAGATAGTTTAGCCAAATCATCATTTCCAATTCCATGCGGAAGGCGGCGAAGACATTCTATGAAAGTTTTTATTAACATGTCGTATCCCGCTAAAATTTCCTCTCGGTGAGCTTTGATAGTCTTCATTCACTCACCTCGACGATGATAGTTTTCTTTCTTGCCTTTTTAACTGCGTGATGCATCTTGCGTCTGAATGCCTGAGCAGGAGT
>Ga0078972_1006499_pt1 | contig 27598 bp, 25 predicted proteins | sample YelNatPaOPGAMG01_FD_67568 | JGI IMG/M metagenome (GOLD analysis project Ga0078972, IMG submission 67568) | Hot spring thermophilic microbial communities from Obsidian Pool, Yellowstone National Park, USA - OP-RAMG-01 (SPADES assembly) (version 2) | ecosystem: Environmental > Aquatic > Thermal...
CCGGCTATATCTGAACAGCACAAGGAGTGTTCTGTAATGGCGGGATCACGCAGTGTAAGGAATCAACAAGTTACGCGAGCTGGCGAATATTTCGTTGCTGCCGAATTGAACAAACGCGGTGCATTCGCCGTGCCTGTTGCCAGAAATATGCCCAAAATCGATATCATCGCGTGCAACAGTGAAGGAAGCCGCACCATCCACATTCAAGTGGTAACAAAGCGTGGCAAAACGAATTGGCATTCTAGTATCGTTGGCTGTCAGCCAATGGCACCCAAAGGCGATGAGGATCACTTCTGGGTGTTTGTTGAACGGGGAGATGTGCAAACTTCTCCACGCTATTGGATTGTCCCGGACTGGTGGATAAGAAACGACATTTATCGGGCACATCAAGCCTATTTGGAAAGGCACGGCGGAACACGTCCTAGGAATCCAACTTCAACGCATCACTCGATTGATGAGCGCAGGCTTGAGCAATGGGAAGACCGCTGGGACATTCTTGGCATCTTTGATTGAGTAAAGGCTTCGCAATTCCAGTGAAATCTCGATTGCAATGTTGTCGCATAGTCCGCATATCCACCTGACGCCGGCTCCACTGCACTGCGCGGCGCAGGTGAAGCGGACGCGCGCTGGGCGGCGTTCTCCCCCTGGCAGGACCCGCCGGCATCGGCCTCCTGGCTCTCCTCCCTCCTCCCCATCTCCTCGCGTACTGCCCCATACACAACAAAAGGATTGGTTGCAGGCCGGCGCGTATCGGGCTATAATATAGGATTAGAGCAGAGACTGGATTGGTACGGTCGCGGTCAGGTGAAGAGATATGGTTGGTTCGACCAAGCTGATTGATGTGGAACAGTTGATATCGCAGTTGGATGATAAGAGCGGCGCCGGCGCCCAGCTCGTGCGCCGCGCCTATGAGCGCGCCGTGCAGGCCCACGCCGGCCAGGCCCGCGCCTCCGGCGAATCCTATATCCAGCACCCGCTGGCTGTCGCCAGCATCCTCGCCGACCTGCGCCTGGACCCCGCCACCATCGCCGCGGCCCTCCTGCACGACGTGGTAGAGGATACGACCATCACCCTGGACGATATCCGCCAGGAGTTCGGGGAAGAGGTCGCCCGGCTGGTGGATGGGGTGACCAAGCTGGAGAACATCAACCAGCTTCGCAATATGGGCCGGCCGGATTTGGAGGAGGAGCAGGCCGAGAATCTACGCAAGATATTCCTGGCCATGGTGGATGACGTCCGCGTGGTGCTCATCAAGCTGGCGGACCGACTGCACAACATGCGCACCCTCGGCGCCCTGCCGGAACATAAGCGCCGGCGCATTGCCAAGGAGACGCTGGAAATCTACGCCCCGCTGGCCAACCGGCTGGGCATCTGGCAGATCAAGTGGGAGCTGGAGGACCTGGCCTTCCGCTATCTGGAGCCGGCCACCTACAAGCGCATTGCCAGCCTGATCGACGAGCGGCGCGAGGACCGCATGCGCACCCTGGAGCAGATCACCGAGATACTGCGCCAGCGGCTGAAGGAGGCCGGCATCGAGGCGGAGGTGTCCAGCCGGCCGAAGCACATCTACAGCATCTACCGCAAGATGCAGAGAAAGGGCGTGGACTTCGACCAGATTTACGATGTGCGGGCGGTCCGCATCATTGTCAACACCATCGCCGAATGCTACGCCGCGCTGGGCATCGTCCATTCGCTCTGGAAGCCCATCCCACGCGAGTTCGACGACTTCATCGCCACGCCCAAGGACAACATGTACCGCTCCCTGCATACCGCGGTGGTGGGGCCGGACGGCAAGCCCCTGGAGGTGCAGATCCGCACCTGGGAGATGCACCGCACGGCGGAGTACGGCATTGCCGCCCACTGGCGCTACAAGGAACAGCTTACCAAGCGCGATGTGGATTTCGAAAACAAGATCGCCTGGCTGCGCCAGATTATGGAATGGCGCAAGGAAGTTACCGATGCCCGCGAGTTCGTGGACTCGTTGAAGACCGACGTCTTCCAGGACCGGGTCTATGTGTTCACGCCGCAGGGCGACGTGATTGACCTGCCGGCCGGCGCGACGCCGGTGGATTTCGCCTATCACGTGCACACCGAGATCGGCCACCGCTGTCGCGGGGCGCGCGTCAACGGCCGCATCGTCAGCCTGGATTATCAGCTCCAGAACGGCGACCAGGTCGAGATCATCACTGCCAAGCGGGGCGGCCCCAGCCGGGACTGGCTCAACCCGCAGTTGAACTACGTCAAGACCTCCCGGGCGCGCAGTAAGATCCGGCAGTGGTTCCGCCGGCAGGATCGCGAGCAGAACATCCAGCTCGGGCGGGAAATCCTCGAGCGGGAGCTGAAGCGGCTCAACGCCGAGGACACTAATATTGACGAGTTGGCGATGGCCTTCGGCTACGAGAAGGCGGATGACTTCCTGGCCGCTATCGGCTACGGCGATATCAACAGCCAGCAGATCGCCACCAAGGTGCTGGCCGGCGAGCGACTGCGGGTCCAGCAGGAGGAAAAGCTGGCCGCGCTCAGCGAGGCAAAACCCGCGCCGGCCGCCGGCGACGTCAGCGTCATGGGCACCAGCGGCCTGCTCACCAAGCTGGCCGGCTGTTGCAATCCTCTGCCCGGCGATCCCATCGTCGGCTACGTCACCCGCGGCAAGGGCGTGACCATCCACCGCCAGGACTGCCCGAACGTCCTGCGCCTGCAGGACAAGGAACGGCTGATCGCCGTGGATTGGGGCAGTGCGGAGGACCAGGCCTATCCGGTGATGATTGTGGTGAAGGCGTTCAACCGGGGCGGGTTACTGCGGGATATTGCCGCGCTGGTGGCCGATGAGGGCATTGATATGAGTTCCGCCCATGCCATCACGGGCGAGAAGGGGAACATCGCCACCATCACCGCCACCCTGGAGATCACGAGTGTGGCCCAGCTCAGCCGGGTGCTGGCGATGATCGAGCGCATCCCCAACGTGATTGAGGCCCGCCGGCTGGTGGGCTAGCTCCGGGAAGAAAAGCGGCGGGAGGAACATCCTCCCGCCGCTGATCGTCTTTCAGCTCCCCACGAAGGCCGGCGTGGGGGTGGCCGGCACCTTGTCCGGCGACCAATTGCGCTGGATATTGGCCTTCTCCATGGCCTGCTGGAGCCAGTCATTGAAGGCTTTCTGCTTCATCTGCTTCAGTACCGCAGGGTCATACGGCCGGTCCATCTCGTGTGCATCCACCCGGATGATGTGATAGCCGAACTGGGTCTTGACCGGCTCGCTGATCTGGCCGACTTCCAGCGCGAAGGCGGCGTCCTCGAACTCCTTCACCATCTGCCCGCGCGGGAACCACCCCAGATCGCCGCCGATGGATTTCGTGGCAGTGTCCTGGGAGAATTCCTGGGCAAGGTTGCCGAAGTCCTCGCCGGCCTTCAGCCGCTCCAGCACCTTCTTCGCGGTCTCTTCATCCGCCACCAGGATATGGCGGGCGCGCACCTGCTCCCCGGAAGTGGGGACGCGGCTTTCGATGAGCTCCTGCAGTTTCTCGCGGTAGAGCTGGCCGCGAATCACCTCGCGATATTCGGCCTCGCTCATGCCGGTGGTGCGCTTCAGGTTCTCCAGGTACAGGGAGTAGAGCCGGTTGAATTCCTCCCGCGTCATGACGGTGGGCGTGGGGGCCGGCGTCACCGTCGCCGTCGCGCCAGGGGTCGGCGATGGCTCCGGGGTGGGGGTAGGCGGGTTGGGATTATACCCGAACAGCTCCTCGATCCGCTTCTGGACCTCCTCATCCGTCACGACAATGCCCTCGTCGCGCGCGCCCTGGCGGATGACGCGGTCCTGGATCAGGTCTTCCAGCACCGAGTTGGGCAAATCCGCGAGCTGGCTCTGGGCCTGCGTGATGAGTTGGTCGTAAAACTGGATGACGCTTGCCACGTTGGAATCATTGGGGTCCAGGCGGGCCTTTTCCGTCTCCAGGTTGCGCAGGTACTGATTCAGGTTATTGAGCTGATACAGGTACATCTTTTGATATTCGGTAGTGGAGATGCGTTCGCCGTTCACCACCGCCACGGGCGACGAGGGTTTATAGACGTACTCGTAGATGACGCCGGCGATAATGATGGCCGCTACCACTACCGCGCCAATGATGACCCCCAGGAGCACGTTTCGGCGCGCCTGCTGATCGCGATAGCGCAGTCGCTCCTGCTTCTTTGTCAGCGTCATGTCCTGCTTTTTGGGTTTCTTCGCCATATAGACCTCGATGGATATGCCGGCTTTCAACAAGGCCTCCCGCGGCGCGCCGTGGGAGGCCTTGAGGTTCCGGAATTATGAACGCATGTGTTCGTCGGTGAAGGGCAGGAGCGCCAGGTGGCGTGCGCGCTTGATGGCGACGGCCAGGCGGCGCTGATGCTTGGCGCAGGTGCCGGTTTTGCGCCGGCTGAGGATCTTGGCCCGGTCGGAAATGAAGCGGTAGAGCAGGTCTACATTTTTGTAATCAATGTAGTCCATGTGCTCGGCGCAGAAGAGGCAGACCTTGCGCCGGCTGGTGAAGCGCCGGCGGGGACGCTCCTGGCGCTGGCGCGGTTCTGGCGCTTCTTCCAGCTCTTCCTCTTCATCCACGATATCCAAGTCCTCGACTTCCTGAGCCTTCGGCTTATCCACGGCGGGTTTGGCGCCGGGGCGTGCGGTTTTTTCACGTTCTTCTGCCAAGGTTATCCCTCCTTACTTGCAAAGGGTGATTTGTTGGGTTATGGATGTTCGTCCAGCACCACCATTTCCCTGGCGACGAGTTCGGTGCGCCAGTGGGGCTGGTCCAACTGATTTTTCCAGGCGTAGGTATGGAGGTAGCCCTCCACATACACTCGCCGGCCTCGGGACAGCCACTGCCGGCATATCTCGGCCAGACTGCCCCATGTCACCACATGAAACCATTCCGTGGTCTCACAGCGCTTGCCATCCGATGTGACCCAGCTCTGAGAGGCCGCCAGGCTGAAGCTGGCCCGCAGTTTCCCTGATGCGGTAGGGCGCACTTCCGGTTCTGTCTCCACCAGCCCGATGACCATCACCTTGTTGATGTGCTGGGGGAACGTCCCGGAGGCGTCATCCACTGCCGGCGCCGGCTCGATAGCGGCGAAGGGTATCATCTCGGAAAGCACCAACTCCGTGCGCACGCGCCGCAGATGGTCCTGGCCGACCCATGTGCGGGTTTGCAGATGGCCCTCGACGTAGACGCGGTTGCCCTTTCTCAGCCACTGCTTACAGCGCTCCGCCTTGGACCCCCAGGCGATGACGTTGAACCATTCCTCGGCCTGCTGTAGGGTGCCGTCGGTGGTGAGCCACTGCCGGCGCGTGACCAGGCTGAACGCGGCCACGGCTTTGCCCTCCGGCGTGTAGCGAAGCTCTGGGTCCCGTCCCAGGTCGCCCACCACGATGACCTTGTTCAATCCTCGCGCCACGGCTGTCTCCTCAGGAAAGCGGGAAAATGCCCAGCGGTCTGAAGAGGGGCCTCATCTCATTCTTCGTCCAGGCGGACGATGAGATGACGGATGACGTTTTCCGAGATGAGCAGGTCGCGGTCGAGCTGTTTCACCGCTTCGGCGGGCATCTGCATCTGGACGACGACGTAGTGGCCTTCGCGGAATTTCTTGATGGGGTAGGCCAACTTGCGCTTGCCCCAGATCGAGAGCTTGGTCACTTCGCCGCCGTAGCCGGCGATGCGCTTAGTGACCGTGTCGATCTGAGCCTGCACCTTCTCGTCGTCCTGCTGTGGGGCGACAATGAACACCAGCTCATAGGGTCGCATTCCGTCTCGCTTCCTCCTTTCTTTGGGTTTGCCTCCGGTCAAATCGCTCGCGGCGACGGCCAGAGGCAGAAAGAACGAGGGAGTCCCGTTCCGCTCCCTCGTCGAGACGTTTGCTTTATACCACAAAGCGCGCAGAATGGCAAAAATATGAGGGCCTTGGAAAGTAAGCACGGTATGCCAGGCGCGGTCAAACCGGTCGCGCGCCAGGGGGAGGGGATCAGACCGCGAAGCGGATATGGATGACATCGCCGTCCTGCACGATGTAGTCCCGGCCTTCCATGCGCACCCAGCCGGCGGCGCGGGCTTCCTGCCAGGAGCCGGCCTCCACCAGCCTGTCCCAGGGGATGACGTCCGCCCGGATAAAGCCGCGCTGCATGTCGGTGTGAATCTTGCCGGCGGCATCCCAGACCGTCGAGCCGGCGCGCAGGGGCCAGGCGCGCACCTCTTCGGTGCCGGTCGCGGTGAAGAAGGTGATGAGGTTCAGCAGGCGGTAGCCGGCCAGGGCGAGTTGGTGCAGTCCCGAGCGTTCCAGCCCCAGCGCCTGGCGGAATTCCTCCGCTTCCGCCGGCTCCATTTGGGCCAGCTCCGCCTCCAGCTCCGCACAGATGACCACTACCGGGATGTTCTCCTGCGCGGCGCGCTGACGCACCCGCTCGGCCAGCGGGCCGCCGTCCGGCAGGGCATCCTCCCCCACGTTGGCGACCCAGAGCTGGGGCTTGGCGCTCAGCAGGAACAGTTCCTGGAGCCAGAGGCTCTCTTGTTCGCCGCAGGGGAAGCGGTCGGCGCGCTGGCCGGCGTTCAGGTGCTCCCGCAGTGCCTGCAGGAAAGCGAGCTGTGGCGCGTAGGCCTTGGGGTCGGCCTTGGCCGCCGAGCGCACCCGTTCGATGCGGCGGTCCACGCTCTGGATATCCGCCAGGATGAGTTCGGAATTGACCGTTTCCATATCCAGCAGTGGGTCAATCTCGCCGAACTGGTGCGGGATATCCGGGTCCTCGAAACAGCGCAGGACGAGGGCGATGGCGTCCACGTTGCGGATGTGGCCCAGGAACTGGTTGCCCAGGCCCTCGCCGCGCGAGGCGCCTTTGACCAGGCCGGCGATGTCCACGAACTCGATGGTGGCCGGCACGACGCGCTTGGGACGGACCACGCCGGCCACGCGGTGCAGTCGTTCGTCCGGCACCTCGGCAACGCCCACGTTGGGGTCAATGGTGGTGAAGGGATAGCTGGCGACGGCGGCCTGGGCGCGCGTCAGGGCATTGAAGAGCGTGGATTTGCCCACATTGGGAAGGCCCACAATACCGATCTGGAGTGACACGTTCTCTGATATCCTTTCCGCAGGGCTTCCGGGATGATGTGGATGTTAGCGCGATGGCCGGCTGGTCGGGCGCGGCGGAGCAGGAGGATGGCTGGCCGGCGGCGCCGGCTCGCGGGCCGGCGAAGGTGTCCCAGTGGGACGCAGAAAGGTCGTCTCTTCCAGGACATCGGCCAGCCGGCGGTCCTTGGGGATGGCCAGGTAGAAGATGCTCCCGACGCCGACCTCGCTTTCCACCCACACCTGTCCGCCGTGCTGTTCTGCCACTTCTTTTACCAGGGCCAGGCCGAGGCCGGTGCCGTGGATGTGCAGGGTCTCGCGCCGGCGCACGCGGTAGAATTTCTCGAAGATGCGCCGGCGGTCGGCCTGCGAAATGCCGATGCCCGAGTCCGCCACCTTGACCACCACCGCAGAGGCCATTTCCTGCACGGAGACCTTCACCCAGCCGGGCGCCATGGTGTACTTGATGGCGTTATCAATGAGGTTGCGGACGGCGCGCTTGAGCCGGTCCGGGTCGCCGATGACCATGGGCGCGTCGGCCGGCAGTTCCACCAAGAAGCTCAACCCCTTGCCCTCGGCGTAGGTGCGCATGGTCTCGGCGACCTCGCTCACCAGTGTGACAAGCTGGACAGGGGTCATGGTCATGCCGATCTTATTGGAGACCTCTGCCAGCTCGGTCAGTTCATTGATGAGCTGGGTGAGGTCGTCAATGCCCTTCAGGATTTTCTCGATGTATTCGAGCTGGCGCTCGCTCACAGCCTCATCGCGCAGCATGGAGGCATAGCCGCGCACGAAGGTGAGCGGGCTTTTCATATCGTGGGCGATGGTGTGGACGAAATCGGTTTGCAGTTCGTCCAGGCGCTTCCAGTCGGTGATGTCGCGCATGACCAGCACCCATCCCTGCGGGGTCGTTTTGCCGCTCAGGCGGATGGGGGAGGCGCTGACGTACAGCCGGCGGCCGTCCCGTTCCAGCTCAATGGTGGTGGGGCCGCGCCCGCGCGCGATGTCGGAAAGCATGCGGAAGAGGGAATCGTCGCTGATCAGCTCCGGCAGAGGGGTACCAACGCGCTCCTGGAAGTTGAATTCGAGCAGTTCTTCGGCGGCCGGGTTTGCCAACTGCAGACGCCCCTCGGCGTCGAGCACCAGGATGGTATCGGGTGTGCTGTTCAGGATGGCGGCCAGGCGACTGCGTTCGCTTTCCACCGCGTGATAAATGCGGTTGTTCTCGATCATGATGCCGCCCAGGCTGGCCAGGGCCGACAGGAAATGTACGTCCGAGGTGGAGAAGGGGCGCGGCGCCGGCCACAGCGCCCACAGTGCGCCCAGGTTGCGGCCCTCGCGGAGCATGGGGAGCATGACGAACGCGGCGACGCTGGCGCGCTCCATCAGGGCGAGGGGCACATCGCCGTGTTCCTCGCGCACATCGCTGACGATGATCTGTCGCGCTTTGCGCCAGGTTTGGCCGGCCATCTGCTCCAGGTACAGCTCCAAATCGGCCGGCAGGTTGCCCTCTCCTTCCATAAACCGCTTCCAGATGGCGCCGTCGGTGCCGATCAGGTACATGCCGGCGGTGTGCGCTTCCATGCCCCGGGTGACGGCGCGGAGCAGGATGCCCACGGTGTGCTCCAGGTTGGCGCGAGCGGAGACGTTCTGGCTGACTTCGACCAACCGCGCCAGCTCCTCGACGCCGGCGCCCAGCCCAATGGTCATGCGCTTGATGGCCCGCACCAGTTCGCCGATTTCATCCCCACGCCGGTCGGCGTCGGGCAGGGGGGTGTTCAGTTCGCCGGCGGCGATGCGCGCGGCGGCCTGGGCGATCTGTCCCAGCGGATGCAGTTGGCTCTGCACTTCCCAGACCATGCCGGCGGCCAGGATGGCGAAAAGCCCGGTGAGCAGGAACAACAGGGGACGTGCCAGCCGGCCGGCGGACTGCATGATCGTGCCTTGATCGGTCTCCATCACCAGGTGCCAGCCGAGACGGTCAATACGCCGCCAGTACGTGAGCTGGGGCTGGCCGGCCGCGCCGTTCTCGGCGTATGCCTGGCCGGCTCGCACCGGGAAGCGGCGCAGAGGTTCGGAATTGGCCACCCAGGTGGAAACAGTGGGAGGGGCGCCGAGGGCAAAGAGGACACTGCCGCGGTCGTCAATGAGATACATGCGGTCGGCGGCCTCGCTTCCCTGGCGCAAGGAGAGCGCCGCCTCCACGGCCGGCTGTCGGAGCGGGAGCATCCGTCCGATGAGCATCCCACGCACCTGGCGATCGCGCGGGTCGAGCAGGGGGGCGGCCAGGGAAACCGCCGGCTGGCCGTCCGCCCAGCGGTAGGTGCGGCTCAACACGGTATGTCCCTGTGCGATGGCGTCCGCGATGGCGGCGGCCTCTGCCTCGTTCAATGGCGGTATGCCGGCGCTTTCGCCCAGGGACCGCGCCGCAACGATGTTGGCGGTCTGGTCCAGCAGGATGATGGCCTGGAAGGGCGCATTGGCCAGTTCGACCGCCCCCAGCGCGCCGGCCCACTGGTCAGTGGGGATGTCGGCGAAGCGGCCGGCGGCGGTAACGGAGTCCAGGCTTTCCAGGCCGGCCTGGACGGTGCCCTCCAGCGCGCGGATGATGTCGCCGGCGGAGTTCTCCATGCGGCTCAAGGTTTGTTCAAAGGCGATGCGGGTGCTGGCGGCGTACAGGGCGATGATGGAGATGAGCGCGATGATGGTGATCAGCGGCATCAGCCGGGCGCGCAGACTGCCGGCCAGCGTCCGCTGGGGCGTGCTTTCCCCCGCCGAGCGGATGTTCTGGCGCAGTGCGGGGGAAAGGGCGAGCAGAAGCTGTGCCAGGCCGCCAAGCAGGAGCGCGCCGGCCAGCGCCGGGATGATCTGGCCGGCCGGCGGGACCGCCGGCGCCAACAGGCCGGCCCACAGGGCAGGGTTCACCAGGTAGGCGTACAGCGGCAGTGGCCAGAGGAGCAGGCTGACCAGCGGTGCGGTGAGGAGCGGCTGGCGCAGCAGGGTGAACAGCGGCCCGCGGCGGGACTGCCGCAGGCACCAGGCCAGCACAAAGCCGGCCAGGGCGCCGAGCAGTGGGTGCAGGCTGGGAGCGCCGGCGGAGAGGGCATAGACGAGGCCGCTGATACTGCCGGCCAGCGCGGCCGGCGCACGTCCCAGCCAGAGCGCGGCCATCAATAACGGCATGGATGCCAGCAAGGGGACGGGGGCAGACGCGGCCGGCACGGAAACGTCGGAGACGCGCAGGAGCAGGGGGGTGGTGATGGCGGCGGCCAGCGTCGAAAGGAAGAGCGGAAGACGCCGGCGGATAATGGACATTTCCTCCCGATACAGCCAGAAAATGAAAATGACGAACAGCGGGGCGAGGGCAAGGAATATCAGGGCGAGGGGATTGTCCAGTATCATTGCCGGCGAGCCGGTCAGGCCGCCAATCCATTCCAGCCGCATGAGCTTGTTTTCCCTGTCCTGGCAGGTCGCATGCCAAAACCCTGTTGCCCGAGACCCCCGGCCAACCTACATATGGGGATGCACGTGATATCGCAACACTACATATATTCTACAACACCCGCCGGCGTTTGTCAACTGAAAGATTAAAATCGAAATTTTAAAAGAGCAGGGTGGGGTAATATGCCGGCCGGTTTGCAAGACGAGCGCCGCACCGCTTGCGGCAGTCTGCCCGTCCCGCGCCGGCACAACCTTGTGCACAGCCGTACACGCCGTCAAGCCTGGCAGGGGGAGCCTGGCCTCCTTGGAGGACGGGATGGAGTTCCCGCCGGTCCTTGCGCTATCGGCGCCTTGACAAAAACTATTCACTATGTTATATATTTACTCCAACGGCGGGAGGAATGCTATGTCGGTTCGGTACGCGATCCTCGGCCTGCTGGCCCAACAGCCGGAACATGGGTATGCCCTGCATGCTCGTCTGCAGGCGCTGGTAGGCGGCGCGGAGAACTGGGATCTCAAGCCGGCCCAGGTCTACAACACCCTGGCGCGCCTGGCCGAGGCCGGCCTGGTGTGTGAGGAAGCCGTAGAGAAAGGCGGCGGGCCGGAGAAGCACGTGTTCGCCATCACCCCCGCCGGCCAGGCCGAACTCCTCGCCTGGCTCCAAAGCGAGGAGGTCCAGCCCACCCTCCACGACGATATCTTCCTGAAGTGCATGCTGGCCCTCTCCATTGACGAGGGCCTGGCCAGACGCATCCTCCAGACCCAGCGGGCCGCGCTCTATCGCGAACTCCACCGGGTCACCACCCAGCGGGCAGAAGCCGACCCCACCCGAGAACTGGGGGTGATCCTCCTGCACGATAAGGCGATCATGCACCTGGAAGCAGACCTGCGCTGGCTCGATATGCTGGAAGCCCGGCTGGATGAGGTGCGCCGACAACCATTGCCCGAACCGCCTATGCGCCGGCGCGGCCGGCCGCCCAAATCCTTCCCTTATATCCCAGATCGTATACCCAAGGAGCGTGCGCCATGAAGATCGTCCAGACCGAAAATCTCACCCGTATTTACGGCAGTGGGGAAACCGCGGTCATCGCGCTCGACCACGTCAACCTCAGCGTCAATGAAGGGGAATTCCTGGCCGTGATGGGACCCAGCGGATGCGGCAAATCCACGCTGTTGCACCTGATCGGTGGGTTGGACCGCCCGACAGAGGGAAGGGTACTGCTGGCCGGCCAGGACCTCACCCAGTTGGATGATGACACTTTGACGCTCCTGCGCCGGCGCAAGATCGGCTTCGTCTTCCAGTTCTTCAACCTCATCCCCGTGCTGACGGCGCTGGAAAACGTGGCACTGCCGCTGTTGCTGGACGGTGTGCCGGCCAAGGAGGCGCGCCAGCGCGCGGTGGAATGGCTGGAGCGCATGGGCCTGGGCGAGCGCCTGCACCACCGCCCCGACCAGTTGTCGGCCGGCCAACAGCAGAGAGTGGCTATCGCGCGCGCCATGGTGACCGAGCCGGCGCTCATCCTGGCAGACGAGCCGACCGGCAACCTGGACACGCGCGCCGGCGATGACATCGCGAACCTACTGCGCCAGACGGTCAATCAGTGGGGGCGTACAGTGCTGATGGTCACCCATGACCCGCGCATCGCCGCCTATGCGGACCGCATCGTCTTCCTGAAGGACGGCCGGATAGTGGACGAGACCCTCCTGACGGGGAACGGCGACCAGCAGGAGGCACAGGCCTTGCATGAGCGCATGGAAACCCTGCGCTGAAAGGAGTCGAATATGACCCTGTATCTCACGCTGGCATGGCGGTATCTTTCGGGCAGGAAAATGCGCACCATTCTCACCACGCTAGCCATTGCCATCGGGGTGATGATCCTTTCGGGGCTGAGCAGTCTCCTGCCGACCATGATGCAGGCGTTCCGGCAGAATATGCTTTCTGCCGCCGGCGAAGTGGATATCACCATTGGACATGTGAGCGGCAGTCCGTTCAGCCCGTCCGTGCTGGAGGTGGTGCGCTCCACCGAGGGTGTGGCACGAGCCGGAGGGCTTCTGCGCCAGGCCGTCCTTCTGCCAACAACCGAAACCGCCGGCCTACGAGTGAACTCCGTCACCGTCGTGGGGTTGGAGCTGGAGCCGGCCCATCAGACTCGCTCCTATCCGTTGGCAGAGGGGCGCTGGCTGGAGCCGGGCGATGCGGATGTCGTGGTGATCCCGGCCTCTTTGGCAGAACAGCTTGGATTAAAGGTCGGCGATGCGTTCATCCTGCCGGCGGCCGAGGGTCAGATTCGCCTGCGGATTGTGGGCACGGTGCACACGGTGGCCCTGCCGGGCGCGGAAGAGGTGTACATGCCGCTGGAGACCGCCCAGCGCGAGCTGAATCTCAAGGGGTATATCAACGGTATTGAGGTGCTGGTGGAGGCCGGCCAGGACCGGGAGGCCGTGAAAAAGCGTTTGCTGGAACGGCTGGGGGCCGGCTACAGCACGGTCCTGCCGGAGTTCGGCCAGGAATTTATGACCAGCATGGAAATCGGCGAGAAATTCTTCCAGGTCATCGGCATCCTGGCATTGATTATGGGTGGGTTCATTATCTTCAACACCTTCCGCACGGTAGTGGCCGAGCGGCGCTATGACATCGGCTTACTGCGCGCCATCGGGGCGACGCGGCGCTCTGTCCTGCGCCTGATACTGACCGAGAGCCTGGTGCAGGGAGTGCTGGGGACTGCGGCCGGCCTGGCCGCCGGCTATCTCCTCGCGGTGGCGACCCTGGCCCTCCTGCGGCCGGTGGCGCGCGATTTCCTGCGCATGGAGCTGGGTGAGCCGATCTTCAGCCTGACGAACCTGCTCACAGCTATATGTATGGGCATTGGGGTGACCATCATTGGGGGGCTGTGGCCGGCGCTGTCCGCCGCGCGCGTGACGCCGCTGGATGCCCTGCGGCCTATGCTCATACGCCCGGAGAAGAGGGTGGCCCGCGCTCGCACCATTATCGGCGCCGGCCTGCTGGCGGTGGCTGTCGTCGGCCTGGTATCCCGCAATCTCGCTTTGTCTGCATTGGGCCTGATCGCCTTCCTGGCCGGCATGGTGCTGGTGACGCCGGCGCTGGTCAACCCCTTCGCCATGTTTCTCAGCACAGCGCTGGCGTTCCTGCTCCAACGGGAGGGCCAGCTCGCCAGGAGCAACCTGGCTCGACAGCCCGGGCGGGCGGCTATCACGGCCTCTACGGTGATGATCAGCATCGCCATTGTGGTGGCGACGGCCAGCCTGACCACCAGCGTGTACCTGGGCCTCGACCAATATATCCGGGCGTCGCTCGGCTCTGACTTCCTGGTGATGCCGTCCGCCATGGTGCTGAGCGCCGGCAACCTCGGCGCGGCCCCGGAGCTGGCGCAGTCCATTAAGGAAACGCCGGGCGTTGCAGAAGTGAGCACCCTCCGCTTGGGCAAAACGGTCGTGGATGGAGCGGTTCTGCAGTTAGTAGCGGTTGACCCGCAGACATATCCGAAGCTCTCTGGTCTCATCTTCAGCGCCGGCGACCCGGCAACCGCGTTCGAGGCGCTCGGCCGGGGTCGCGCCATCATTGTGAACGGGGTATATGCCCTGCAGGCCGGCGTGAAGGTCGGGCAGACCCTTACCCTGCAGACACCGGAAGGCCCGCAGGACTACCAGGTGGTGGGTATCGGCGTGGACTTCCTGAACGCCAAGCTGGCCACTGGCTACATCTCCCACCAAAACCTGGAGCGAGACTTCCATATCACCAGCGATGTGCTCATCATGGTGAACGCCCAGCCGGGCGCGGACCGCGCCGCGGTGCGCGAGGCATTGAAACAGCGGCTGGAGGATTTCCCCAATTTCGCCCTGTTTGACTCGGAGGATTACCGCGCCAACATGATGCAGGCCTCCCAATCCAGTTTCGCCATGCTGTTCATCATTGCGCTGGCGCTGGTGGCTCCGAGCCTGCTGGGGATGATGAACACCCTGGCCATCAACATCATCGAGCGGACGCGGGAGATCGGCTTACTGCGGGCGATCGGGAGCCCCCGCCGGCAAATCCGCCGCATCATTCGCTCGGAGAGCCTGCTCCTCTCCGCGCTGGGCACGGCCTTTGGCCTGATCGCCGGCGTCTGGTTGGGCTATGTGCTGAACGACGCCCTGAACGCCGGCGGCTTCCCGATGCCGTTCAGCTTCCCGCTGGCCGGCATCCTCCTGGCGATCGCCGCCGGCATCCTGCTGGGGGTTGCGGCCGCCTCTCTGCCGGCCCGCCAGGCCGCCCGGATGGACATCGTGTCCGCCCTCCGGTACGAATAATTGCAGGGGGCGAGGCATACCTCGCCCCCACGGCTCTCCTCAGACGGCAAAAAGCGCACAGGTCAGACCATCCGTCATGCGCATGATGCATAAAGTTGACATACTGCAAGATTCTGGTATATTACGAATGTATCATGATTCGCCGGCCGCGAGGGCCGCATCGTGCGAGGGCAGGAAGCGTATGCGAGAGAGAAAACGCGAACAGAAACCACTGCCGTTACTGCCGCCTCGGCGCGTCACCGTGGTGGACTCGATTATTGAACAGCTCGTCTCATTGATCCAGCGGGGTGAATTGAAACCGGGTGACAAACTGCCCTCGGAGCGCCGGCTGATGGAGATGCTGGGCGTCAGCCGCTCCTCGGTACGCGAGGCCCTGCAGTCCCTGGCGGCCATGGGGCTGGTCGAGGGGCGCGCCGGCGAGGGCACTTTCATCAAACAGCCCAAGCCCCAGTTCGACTTCGGGATGGATATCGCCTCCCTGTCCACCGCGCTCCAGAAGGAGATGCGCCTGCACCTGCTCCAGGCCCGCTTCCTCCTGGAGAAAGAGATCGTCCTGCTGGCCGCCCAGAACATCACCGACGAGCACCGCCGGGCGCTGAACGGGGCTCTCGCCGAATATCTGGCGGTGGACCAGTTGGCGGAGTATGCCGCGGCGATGGAGGGCCGGCCTACCGGTTCCTCGCATGACCGCATCCATCTGACCATCGCTGAATCCACCGGCAACCCCATCCTGGTGCAACTGCTCAAGACGCTCCTGGACATGGTGCCCAAAACCCTGCGCCTGCGCGGCTTCCTGGAAGGCCCACCGGAGCAGAACCAGCGCTGGATTGAGGCGGAGCGGCAGATTCACAGCGGGCTGTGCGAAGCGGTCATCCAGGGACAGGCCGACGCGGCGGTGGAATGGCTTCAGCGGCATTATGACCTGGAGAAGGAGATTATCGAGACATACTACCGCCAGCAGTAGGTACTGCGCGTCTATGTCTACCAGGCCTGCTGATCCGGCCTGGTTTTTTATTATTAATTCCTGCCGCCGGCCTCGTACGAACCTTGACGCTCAATTTCGGAATGTGCTACAATACCCTTGCGATCGCTGAGCACGATCGGCGGTAGCCCTTGTCAACCTCTGCCGGCACGGTCCCAGCCGGCAGTACATTCCGCACGCCAGGAGGGGATGTCATGCGGATCAGCGGGCAGAAAGCAACCATTGTGATCGCCCTTGCCGCGTTCCTGGCCGGCCTCCTGCTGGGCTGGCTGGTCATCGGCTGGTGGCTGTGGCCGGTCGAGTATTACGACACCGACCCGATTGACCTGCGCGCCGAACACAAGCTGGCCTATGTCACTATGGTGGCCGACTCCTATTTCGTGACCCATGACCTGGACCAGGCGCGCCAGCGGCTGGCCGGCTGGCCCCCCGACGAGCTGGCCGCCATCCTCACCAACCTCCAATCCGAATACATGCGCCAGGGCCGCGGCTCGGATGCCCAGCGTATCGCCGCGCTGGCACGTGACCTGGGCATTACCCCTTCTGCTCAGCCGACCCCGCCGGCGGCGGGAACCGCGCCGGCGCCGCGCAAGGGCATTCTGGCGAATCTGTTTGCCATCTGCGGCGTGCTCATTGGCATCGCGATCCTGCTCGCCGCGGCCGCATTGGGGTGGAGCTATCTCCAGAAGCGCCGAGGGGTACAGGTGGCCCAGCCGGCCGCCGGCCCCGCGCCGGCCCCGACCGCCGTGCCTGGCGCGCCGGCCGCTCCCGCGCCGGCCGCCCCGCCGGTTTCGACCCTGGGCACCTTCACCTCCACCTATAACCTGGGCGATGACAGCTTCGACGAGAGCTTCGCCATTGAGACGCCCTCCGGGGAATTCCTCGGCGAGTGCGGCATGGGCATCTCCGAAACCCTGGGCGAGGGCACGCCCAGCCTGGTGACCGCCTTCGAGGTCTGGCTCTTCGACAAGAGCGATATCCGCACCGTGACCAAGGTGCTGATGAGCCAGTACGCCTTCGAGGATGCCGAACTGCGCACGCGGCTGGCGCCCAAGGGGGAGGCCATTCTGGCCGAGCCGGGCAAGGTCTTCACGCTGGAGACCAGCACCCTGCGGGTGCGGGCGGAGATCAAGGAGATGGTCTACGGCGCCGGCGAAGGGCCCGAACAGAGCCTTTTCGCCCGCCTCAGCGTCCAGCTCACCGCCATGCCCAAGCGTCCGGAAGAATAACCCCTTGGCCAAGGGATGCGAAAAAGGCCCGCGAAGCCGCTTCGCGGGCCTTTTTGGTTCCCCGCCGGATCCGGGCCGGCCAGATTGTCGTGCGAAACTACACGAGGCCAGGCCGCAGGCCGGTATACCATTCATACGCCAGGGTGTGGGCGCACCAGCGGTGCCGGCGGTAATAGCCGCACGTGCACGCCCATCCCCCATCATCCTGTCTCGTCAAGATATAGTCCCCGTGGTCTCCCCGCACGCTTACCGATTCCCCGCTCACCGTGAAGCGCTCCGGCTCCAGCGCGTACAGCCGTGCCTTCTGGATCTTCCCGATGCGGTCGGAGAACATAACACCTCCTCGGAAGGGGATGGTAACGGGTTTTCCTGTTACCAGTGTAGCCGTCCGGGGGAGGTCCGACATGATGATTGCGCGACGGTTTCCCTACGCCGGCGGAAAGTCCCCACCTGTCACGGCGCTTTGGATGCACGGCCTCTATCTTGTTCGGTGAGGGGCGGCAGGGTTTTCCCAGTCTTCGTGCCATTTGGAGGGGTTGTGCGCGATGTACTCCTGGATGAGCGCCAATTCCTTCTCACTGCGGACAATGTGCTCATAATAATTGCGCTGCCACACAAGCGCTCCAGGAGTTTGGCGCAGAGCGTTAATGCGGCGGGCAACCGCTGATTTATAGGCCCGCACAATGGCCCCGAGAGAGCCGGGAGCAACATATAGGGAGGGATTGTGATCGTGCATCGTAGGGGCACAGCGCCGCTGTGCCCCTACCTCGTCCTCCATGATCCAGATGATCCCGTGCACATGATTGGGCATGACGACAAATTCGTCTTCATGCAGGATCACGTTGGGCCGGCGCTGGGCGGTGCAAAACCATTCCTCCCGGGCGATCCTGCCGTATTCGCTCCGCATGACCTGACAATTGACCCCCGCATCTACTACCTCGCCGAACCAGCATGCCCGTTCATATGCCACCAGGGTCACGAAATATGCCCCACTTGAGGCGTAGTCGTGCCCGGGCAGACGAAGGGAACGGCGGTGATGTCGCTCCGGGTCATATTTCATGACCGCTGTCTCCCCGCCTGTCACGGCGCTTTGGCCAGGGCCTGTTCGATGGCCTCTCTCGTCAATGGGCCGCGGTATAGGGCGATGATCACACCATCGCGGTTGATAAAGAAGGATGTGGGGATGGAAACCACCCGATAGCCCCGGAACACCTCTCCACTGCTGTCAATGCCGACCGGGAAGGTCAAGCTGAGGCTCTCCATGAAGGCCCGCACATCCTCGCTGGCTTCCAGGTAGTTGATGCCCAGGATGACGAAGTCGTCGTCCGCAAAGGCGGTGTAGGCCTCCTGGAGGGCCGGCATCTCATAGCGGCAGGGCGGGCACCAGGTGGCCCAGAAATTGAGCAGGACCCGCTTGCCCCGGTACGCGCTGAGCTGGATCGGGTTGCCCTCCAGGTCGCTTATCACAAAATCGGGCGCCAGCGCCCCGGGCACCGGGGCGACGGCCAGCTTGGTCGGGGTGGCCGGCGCCGGCGACGGCGTGGCCGTCGGCACCGGGGTGTCGGTGGGCAGGGACACCCAGGTGGCAGTGGGCGGCGGGGTGGAGACGGCCGGCGCGGGTGCGGTGACGGCCGCCGGCCGCAGTGCCGCCTGGGGCGAGTCCGTCCCGCAGGCGCTCAGAAAGGCCCCCAGCGCCAGAAGTGTGACCAGCAGGGCAGCGCGCCGCCGCGCTGCCGGCGCTCGTCTATTCCCCATAGCGCTTCGTCTCCTGCAGGCGTTCTTTCAGCGCCTCCAGCTCCGCCGCCAGGTGCCTCTGCCGGATCGCCATGCTGAGCACAAAGATAAACGTGATCAACCACATGACCGCATAGGCCGCAACCAGGTATGTCATCTCCTCTTTCTCCTTATTCGTCCAGAGATTCCCGCAGTTCCGCCACCTCATCGCTGAGAAACTCGAGCTGGGTGCGGAGCAGGAGCAGGGAAATGTACAGCAGGGAGTAGGCCAGCACCGAGACGATGAGCGCGGCCAGCATGGCCGGCGTCAGATCGAAGCCCTCGCTCTTGAAGATGACGGGGTGGATGGTGCGCCACCAGCGGATGGCCATGAAGGTGATGGGGACGCTGACGAAGCCGGCGATGCCGTACACGGCGGCGAAGCGGGCACGCCGGCCGGGGTCCTCGATCACCCGGCGCAGGAGCAGATAGGTCGCGTAAATCAACAGCATGATGGCGACCGTCGTCAGGCGCGGCTCCCAGGTCCACCAGGTGTTCCAGACCGGCTTGGCCCACAGGGAGCCGGTCACCGTCATAATGACGGCGAAGGCCAGGCCGATCTCCACCGACGAGAGCGCCACGATGTCCCAGCGCCGCCGGCCGGTGCGCAGATACGCGATGCTGGCCACCAGCGTGATGAAGAAGGCGAAGAACCCCACCCAGGCGGTGGCGACATGCCAGTAAAAGATGCGCTGTACGTGGCCCATGGTGGCCTCGGTGGGCGCGAATACCAGCGCCATGTACAGCGCTACCAGGATGGCGGCGCCGGCCAGCCCATGCAGGACGATGGCGAGTTTGCTTACCCCCCAGCGTTCCATATCAAAGATTCCTCCCATCAGCTTTCTACCACATAATCGAAGGTCAGGTATGAGATCGTCAGGAAGGCCACATCATAGCCGATGAGCAGATTGAGCCAGTTGGCGACCTCGCGCAGGCCGGCGCCGTCCAGCACGCCGGCGGTGGCCTTCACTGCCGCCAGCACCAGCGGCAGGGCCACCGGGAACAACAGCAAGGGCAGCATCACCTCGCGCGCTCGCGTGTTGGCGGTCATGGCGGAAAAGAGCGTGCCGACGCCGGCGAAGCCGAGCGTGCCAAGCACCACAATCAGCGCGATGTCCCAGCGCACCAGCGCCAGGTTGAGCAGTACGGAGAAGACCGGCAGGGAGATGGCATCCACCACCAGCATGAAAATCAGATTGCCCAGCATCTTGCCGAAGTAGATTACACTGCGCTCCACCGGCGTCATCAGCAGGCCGTCCAGGCATCCTTTGTCCGCCTCCTGGATGAAGGAGCGGTTCAGCCCCAGGACGCCGGCGAACACGAACGCCACCCACATCACCCCCGGCGCGACCTCCCGCACGTTCTCCACCCGCAGGTCAAAGGCAAAGTTGAAGATAAAGACGGCTAACAGAACGAAGATGAGCATCATGCTCAGCGTTTCCTTCGTGCGCAGTTCGGCCAGGATGTCCTTTTTGACGATGGCCCAAACCGCCTGCCAGGCACTGCTCATGCGCAAGCTCCTAGGGGTGGGTTGGCCGGCGTTCCACCAGCTCCATATAGGCCTCGGCCAGTTCCGCCGTCGAGAGATGCGCCGTGGGCGAGTCCCAGCGGATCTGGCCGCCGGCGAGGATGGCTACCCGCGTGCTCATCTCGCGCGCCCGCTCCAACTGATGCGTGGTCATCAGGATGGTGCGCTGTTCCGCCCCCATCAGCGACAGCAGTTCCCGCAGCATGCGCGCCGCCTGCTGGTCCAGGCCGGTGTCCGGCTCGTCCAGCAGGAGCACGGGCGGGTCATGCAGGACGGCGCGCGCGATGGAGAGGCGCTGCTGCATGCCGCGGCTGAAAGTGCGCACGGGGTCATGCCGGCGCTCATACAGCCCGACGCGCTGTAGTAATTCGGCGATACGCTCTTCCAGCGCCGGCACCCGGTACAGCCGGCCGTAAAAGCGCAGGTTTTCCTCGGCGGTCAAGTCCCCGTACAGGAACGTCTGATGGGAGACCAGTCCGATCTGCTGGCGCACGCGGCGCGTGTCGCCGTCCAGCGGCTGACCGTTGATCCAGGCGCGGCCCTCACTGGGCCGGCTCAAGGTGGCCAGGATGCGCAGGAAGGTGGTTTTGCCGGCGCCGTTCGGGCCCAGCAGGGCAAGGAACTCCCCCTGCTCGATGCGCAGGTCCACCCCACGCAGGACCCGGTAGCGGCCAAAGGCCTTGCTGATGCTGCGCGCTTCCACCGCCGGCCAGCGTTTCGCCTGCGAGGTCATGCCCGTCCCTGCCTCCCCGGTATCCACATCGGATAGGTCACCAGGCCGATGAGCAGGAGCGCCCCCAGCCCGATGGCGATGCCCAACAGGGTGCGCTGGGAACTGCCGGCCGGCGCGGCGGTCGCGGTAGTGCTCCCCATGCCGCCGGCGGGCGCGCCCGATTTGAACGTGAGGTGCAGGGTGGTGTTGGCGGGCAGGTCCCGGGCGGCGTAGTTCAGGAACGGCATTTCGCCGCCCATGGTGCCGGCGAATTCCAGCGGCGCGCCCTCCACGATCCATCCCATGGACACCAGCACGTTCAGGTTCTTGACCGGGTAATACAGGGTATAGTCCATGGACCAGGGACTGCCCTGCGGCGGGAGGGTGTAGGACAGCACCACCTGGGCGCTGGACTGGCCAGGCGGGATGGGCATGGTGTCCGCCACACCGTCCGGCACGCTGATGAAGCGCTCCCCCAAGGCGCCGGCGTCAAAGGTGAGCTGATCCGCGCCCTTGGGCAGGTACATGCGGAAGGTCACCGGCCGGCCGCCCTCCTGCAGGGGCTTGCCGATAAAGGCTTTGTCGCCGGTATTGGAGAGGATGAACATCTGCCCGACCTGCACCCCCTCGTTCAGCGGGCTGATGATGAGATGGGCGCGCTCAATGACGATGCCGCTGTCATCGTCGGTGGTCTCATATACGTCCAGGCGCACCGTCTTCTGCGGGGCATCGGCGGTCAGGGTGATCATGTCCGCGGCGTAGGCGACATCCTTGTACAGCGCGCTCACCGTGTATACGTTCTCTCCGCCCACTGCCAGTCCGGTGAACGAAAACCCTCCGCCGGCGTCGGTCTGGGTCTGAAGCGTCTGCTTCAGGGTCGTGCCCTCGTACCACTCCAGCGTCACCTGCACATCCGCCAGAGGGGTGTTCGTGGGGGCCAGCATGACCACCCCATTGATGGTGCCGCCGGCCTGCGCGCCGACCGCCGGCACTGCCGCAAGCCCGATGAGCAACAGTATTCCTGTCAGGATGAAGCGAAGCGCGTTCCTCATCGCGATCCCTCTAACTTTGTCCCACAGCCAGGGCAGAAGCGTTCATCGCCGGCCAGCGCCCTGCCGCACTGCGGACAGCGCAGTCCCGCCGGCGTGCCGCATTGGGGACAAAAGCGCTCGTCCGGCTCCAGGGCGCGCCCGCAGGTGGCGCATTTGCCGGCGCTGGCCCGCGGCGCCGCGGCGGCCGGCAGAGGGCGCGCCGCTGAACTCCCCTGCCAGAGGGGATATACCAGCATAAAGACCGTCAGGCCGGCCATCAACAGGAAAATAATGATTGGCAGCATCTCTCCCGTCCTATCCTTCGGCGGTGTCCGAGGCACTGCGGCGCCGGCGTTCTCCCGCCGGCCACCAGGCCAGCAGGGTGCCCAGCACCATCACGCCGCCGCCGATCCACATCCACAGCATCAGCGGTTCCTGCAAAAACTGGAAGGTCGCGGTGCCGTCACTGCTCAGGCCGGCCAGGATGACGTAAAAGTCCTCCGCCGGCCGGCTCCACACCGCCACCTCCGAGACCCACTGCTCCACGTTCCAGTGGAAATTTTTCTCCGGCACCAGCTCCCGCGCGGCCCCATTGGGGCGGGAGACCCGCAGGATGGTGGCGAAACGCTGTTTGTCGGGCAGTTCCTGGTCCACGTACTGCACATACTGCACCGTATAGCCGGCGATGTCCAATGTCTCGCCGGGCTTCATGACCGTCTGGTACTCCTGCTTGTAGACGCCGGAGCCGACCACGCCCAGGACGATGAGCAGGACGCCCAGGTGGACGATGAGGCCGCCGTAGCGCCGGCGATCGCGCCCCACCACCCGCAAGAGGGCGGTGACCGGGTTCTCGCCGGCGGAGCGCATGCGGGCGAGCGCGCCCCTGCCGAACTCCATCAGGATGTTGCCGGCCACGAATGCCACCGACCCGAAGCCCACCAGCGCGATCGGTTCCCGCCGGCCGATGACTATCAGAACGACGATGGTCAGCACGGCGATGGCCGCCGGCACGATCAGCCGGCGGGCAAGCTGTGCCAGGGTGGTTCGGCGCCAGAGCAGGACCGGGCACACGCCGAAGAGCAGGATGATGGCCAGGCCGATGGGGCCGAAGGAGCGGTTGTAGAAGCCGGCGTCCAGCGCCACCTGCTGTCCGCGGAACAGCTCGGTGATGGCCGGGAAGATGGTGCCCAGGAATACGACGGTGGCCGCGCCGACCAGCAGGAGGTTGCCGATGAGGAAGCCGGCCTCGCGCGAGAGGTACGACTCCAGGGCGTAGTTATCGGCGAAGGCGCGCCGGCGTGCCGCCAGCAGTCCCAGACTGCCGGCCATCGCAACGGCCAGGAAGGCCGCGAAGTACCAGCCCAGGGAAGAGCGCTCGAAGGCGTGCACCGACTGGATGACGCCGGAGCGGGTGACGAAGGTGGCGAAGATGCACAGCCCGAAGGTGAGGATGTTCAGCACCGCCGTCCAGGTGCGGAAAATGCCCCGTCGGGACTGCACCGCCGCGGAGTGCAGGGCCGCCGTGCCCACCAGCCAGGGTATCAGCGAGGAGTTCTCGACCGGGTCCCAGGCCCAGTATCCGCCCCAGCCCAGCTCAATGTAGGCCCACCAGGCGCCCAGGATGATGCCGATGCTCAGGAACAGCCAGGCCATCAGGCTCCAGCGGCGCACGCGCGCCATCCAGGCGTCGCTGGGCTGTCCGCTGAGGATGCCGGCCAGCACGAAGGCGAAGGGAATGGTGTATAGGGCATAGCCGATGAACAGCGTCGGCGGGTGGAAGATCATGCCCACGTTTTCCAGCAGTGGGTTGAGGCCCAGCCCATCCGCCGGCCGGTTCGCCAGCAGGGCAAAGGGATTGCTGGGGAGGATCAGCACCAGCGCCATAAAGGTCTGGACGATCGCGATGGTCGCCAGCAGATAGGGGCGCAGGGGTTGGGCCGCGGCGTCGCGCTGGCTGTACAGCACGACCAGGCCGGCCATGCTCACCAGCAGGAGCCAGAAGAGCAGGGACCCCTCCTGGCCGGCCCAGAAGGCGGAGAGCACGTAGGCCAGCGGCAGGGTATTGCTCACATGCTCAAACACATAGCGCACCTGGTAATCGCGGCTGACCAGCAGGTAGAGCATGATGAGAGAGGATGCGGCTACCCACAGTGCCGCCATGCGGAAGCCGTTCTCGGCGGAGCGGATCAGCTCCGGGTAGCGCCGGCGCTGGCCCAGGACAAAGGCCAGCGCGGCGTAGCCGGCGCTCAGGAACGCCAGCAGTAAGGCCCCATATCCGATGTCTGCGATCATGCGCGCCTCTCGCTTAAAGTGTGCGCCGGCGATTCCTTACCGCGGGGATGCGGTAGCGGTCGCCGCGGCCTCATATTTCGAAGGGCATTTCAGCAGTAAATTGGAAGCCTCGAATACGCCGTCGGCGTTCAGCTTCCCCTCCACCACTGCCTCTGCCTGGTCCTGGAACATATCTGGCCGCGGGCCGTGATACACCACCGGCAGGCGGCCGCTGTTATCCACGATGTCAAAACGCAGGATCAAGTTCTGTTGGTCGTACTGGATGGTGGCGCCGTCCACCACACCGCTGACCCGCACCTTCTGGCCCACGGCCGCCGGCCCCTTAGCCCGCAGTTCGGCCACGGTCAGATAGTAGGCGGTGGAGCCTCCCAGGCTGGAGACAATCAGGTATACCACTACCGCGACGATGATGAACCCTCCCACGATGAACTTGGTGGGGCGGGGTTTGCTCACCGCCGGCATTTCCATGTCATGTGCTCGTCCTTCCGTCGTCATCCCTTCCTCCGAAAATCAGCATCCTTTTACGGCAGTTTTCTGCGGGTGCCGCAGTTAGGGCAGTAGACTTCGTCCCGTTTGAGGGGCCGGCCGCACTGATGGCAGTAGCCGACCACATCGCTTGGCTTCGGTTGGGGCGCCGCGGCCGGCCGGCGCGGCGCTCCCTTCGTTTCCCGGCCCCCTGCACGCCGCTCCGCGTAGCGCCGGGCCTGCCGGCTGGGGCCGGCGGCAGCGCGGGAGCGTGTCCACATCCACAGGCCCAGGGCCAGCCCCACGGCTATCAGCGAGCCGCCAAGGACAATGGCGGTGGTGGTGGAGATGCCTCCGCCGGCGCGCGGCGCATCCTCGAACTCCGCTGGCCCGGGCGTGGGCACGCCGAGGATCTCCGCCGAGAGCCGGCGCTCCTCGCGATGGTAACGCACTGTCACGCTGGCCGACTGCCCCTGCTCCAGCGCGCCGATCGGGATACGATGCAGGGGGAGCTGTGCCTCGGTGACCACACTGCCGGCCGCCGGCTCGGTCTGGAAACCGCTGGCGCCCAGCGGCTCCTGCACCTCGAACCGGAAATCGCGCACCGGGTAGTCCGCCTGATAGGTGAAGGTGAATTCCTTGTCGCTTCCCTGGCCGGCCAGCAGGTCAATGTAATACTCCATCTGGAACCGGCGGTAGGGCAGGCTGTAGCTCACCAGGAGCTTGTCGCCCTGGGTGCGCAGTTCATACTTGCGGTAGCGGAAACTGCCCAGGTCATCCACGCCGGCGGTGGCGCTTGGCGTGCCCACCGACGCCGGAATGGCGAAGGTGATGGTGACCGGGAGCGGCACATCCTCCGCCAGGGTGCCGCTGTAAATGACCAGCACGCCAGGCCTGTCGTATTCCGGCCAGAGGGCGACCGACATTTCGTCCAGGCGCACGGGTGTCTGTGCCTGGGCAGGAAGGGCCGTGCCCACAATCAGCAGTGTCAGCAGTGCCAGACAGCGCTTCAGCAGTGTCATGCTCCACGCTCGCAGTAAAAATGCAAGGGACAATTATAACGTAAGTGGTAAATTTTGACAACAACGCGCCATGGGAGGTGTCGAGAAGGTCATGGGAATGCGGCGCGCGGAATCAACATGGCCTCGGATTTGGACGGCTCAAGCCCGCCGGCATATAATGGGTGTTACTGTCTGGAGTTATACTGTGCCGGCGCTGGCGCGCAGGCGTGGATCAGGTTCGCCGGCAGTGCTTTTTCAACGTCATCGCTTTCCTGTTGCGCGGATAGACAGGAGCAGGAGAAGAACATGAAGCGGATCGCTGTGCTGACCAGCGGCGGCGATGCCCCGGGCATGAACGCCGCCATCCGGGCGGTAGTGCGGACGGGCATCGCCAATGGTCTGGAGGTATGGGGGGTGCGGCGGGGGTTCGCCGGCCTGGTGGCCGGCAACTTCGTCCCCTTGGGCGCCCGCGATGTCGGCGGCATCATCCAGCGCGGCGGCACCATCCTGGGCAGTGCCCGCTGTGAGGATTTCAAAAAAGAGGCCACGCGCCTGGAAGCGGTGCGCGCCCTCAATCAAAATGATATTGATGCCCTGGTGGTCATCGGCGGGAACGGCTCCCAGTCCGGCTCCTGCGCCCTCTCCGAGATGGGGGTGAAGGTCGTCGGCATCGCTTCCACTATTGACAACGACCTGTATGGCTCGGACATCACCATCGGTGTGGACACGGCGCTGAACATCGCGCTGGAGGCGATCGATCGGCTGAAAGTGACCGCTTCGTCCCATCAGCGCGCCTTTCTGGTCGAGGTGATGGGTCGCAAGTGCGGGTATCTGGCGCTGATGGCCGGCATCGCCGGCGGCGCCGAAGCGGTCGTCATCCCGGAAGTGGAGACGGACCCGGAGGCCATCGCGGAGGAGATCCGCCTGGCCTATCAGCGCGGCAAGCCGCACGCCATCATCGTGGTGGCGGAAGGGGCGGAATACAACGCCGCGGCGCTCGAACGCTATTTCGAGAAGCACCGCGAGCGCCTGGGCTTTGACCTGCGGGTCACCACGCTGGGGCATGTCCAGCGCGGCGGCGAACCCAGCGCCTCGGACCGCATCCTGGCCACCCGCCTGGGCGCCGCGGCCGTGGAACAGCTCCTGCAGGGCAACTTTGGGGTGCTGGTCGGTTGGATCAAAGGAGATATCGCCACCACGCCGCTCAAGGAAGTGGTCAGCAAAACCAAGCCGCTGGACCTCTCTCTGCTCAAGCTGGCGAACGTGCTGGCAAAATAAATAAGGTGACGGTCCCCTTCAAGGTGAGGTGGCGGCCCCCTTTAAGTTGAGGTGACGGTCACCGCGAAGGTGACGGTCACCTTCAAAGTGACCGTCACCTGAGGGAATCACTATCTGGCCGCCGGCTCCCCTCGTTTGAAGGTCACTATCGTCACGCCATCCCCGCCTTCGGAGGCATCCGCCGGCTGAAACTCCAGGAGATGGCGGTACCCCTGGAGGAATTCCCGCACCACCTGGCGCAGTGCACCGGTGCCTTTGCCGTGGATGATGCGCGCCCAGGGCAGATTGGCCAGCAGTGCGGCATCCAGGTACCGTTCCAGCGCCTCCAGCGCGTCCTCCGCCCGCATGCCGCGCAGGTCCAGCTCGGTCGGCGGGCGCGGCCGCTCCAGCTCGAACGAAATGGAAGGCACCGGCTCGGGTGCCGGCGCGGCCTGCCGGCGCACCCGCACCTGACGGGCCGGCAGGCGCAGGC
>Ga0078972_1006503_pt1 | contig 27587 bp, 33 predicted proteins | sample YelNatPaOPGAMG01_FD_67568 | JGI IMG/M metagenome (GOLD analysis project Ga0078972, IMG submission 67568) | Hot spring thermophilic microbial communities from Obsidian Pool, Yellowstone National Park, USA - OP-RAMG-01 (SPADES assembly) (version 2) | ecosystem: Environmental > Aquatic > Thermal...
GTGTAAGTATCACTGTATTCTGTTGAATAGTTTGCGCCATCATAAAGTCTGCAGTAAACTGTTTTTATTCCATCGCCAGATGCACCTGTTCCTACGCAAGAAATGTTATAGGGTGGGTTATTACCTGTGCTCTGGCAAAAATCAGCATTTGTTGAACTTGCTGGGCTTGTTGTTGCACAATAAAGTGCAAGAGTGCCATTTTCAGTGTCAGCAGGGCTCAATGCAGTAACTTTAATCGTGTCACCTTGCTTTGCGTATGAAACATTCAAGTCAATACCTGCCATCGTTGGTGGCTGGTTTGCTATTTCTGCGCCGAGTGAAATGGTTGGTTCATTTCGAAGTTTGAAATATGCACGCACCCAATCGATGTAAACGCCATTATATGCGCATTGGTTTCTCAAATAGAGTCTGTTGTTATCAATGTTTGGCGAAGCACCTGAATAGAAAAGAATTGTTTGATTGTTGTTATCAAATTTTATCCATGAGGAATAAGTGCCTGTTGCACCTTGTGTGAGCCAGATTATGTTTTTCAACCAGACACCATAAATGCTCTGTGTGTTACTTACACGCGTTGTTAAGACAGTAGTGCCAGAAGGTTTATCTGCTATTGCAGTGCTGTCATCATGCGGCTTATCATAAATACCAGCGCCTGTTGGTGGAAATGCTGTTTCAGTGTTTGAATAGCCAACAAGAAAACAATCCAAAGCGCCAGCTTTTTTTCCCTTAGCTTCAATTACAACGTTTGCATCAGCATATCCTGTTCGGCTTAAAGGAATTGAGGAATAAATTGTTGTGCTTGCGCTCAGATTTGCCTCTGTTCCGTTTGCAATTGTATATGTGTTTCCTTGCCAATGTGTTGTGTTCACATCGAGGAAATTGTCACCATCGTAATAAACATTATACCAGCGCTCAACACTTGCATCAGCAGGACAAGCTGGGTTTCCATAAAAAACCCTGTAGCCGCTTGTTTCGCTTGATGTAAAGTTTGTGTTTGCTGAAATAGGAAACTGAGCTTTAAAATAAATAGTTGCAGTAGTTGTGTTTGGATTTTCAATTATTCTGTCAAGCTCAATCATATTGCCATTGTTGTAGTAAACAATTCTCACATCGTTTCCATCATCGCAGAATTTATCACCTGTTAAATCCATCGTGAACTTGAATGTGTATGCTTTTTGTCCCTCAGCCATTATTGGCGTTGCACCTGTGGTAATGTTAATCCATCTTGCATATTGCCAAGAGCTGTTCCACCATGGGTCAAGGCAGTCATCTTGCGCACAAATGTAAAATTCGCCTTTTGTATTTGGTGGATGCTTAAATTTTAAAACAAAATATTTTGTCTCGTTTTTTCCAATAGTCATATTTGTAAGTGCGCCTTTTGGATGAAAGTTAGGGGCCTGTTGGTTCGGTGTTTGCCATTGCTGAGCTTTTGCTTTTTTCCAATCGTAATAGTTTTCTATATGCGAGCCACATTCGTAGCTTTCTTGTGTTGTATAATAGCAATGCGTTGCGTTGTAGTCAAGCATGCCTGCATCTAAACAGCTTAAAACATTTAAATCAAGTTTTGGAACAAATACCTTTATATCTCTTAAGCAATAGTCAGTTACTTCTCTGGTTAGCTGTTTCCATTCGCCAAAGAACTCAATTTCTGGTGAATCAGAAGAAAAAAACGTGGTAATGTTAAAGTTTTGTTTTGCATTAGTAAGATTTGTTACTTTGAAATAAACTGTTTGTGAAGAGAAATTTTCGTAAATCTGTTTGTCACTTTGAATATCGAAAATTGAATTAGAGCGTGCATCATCAAACCAAGAGGCTATTGTGGTTGGGTCTGAAAGTTCATCTGCAAAGGCTGTTGCTAAAAGAAATATAAAAAAAAGTAAAAGAAAGGCACATTTGCGCATGAAGGGTACTCCCCATTAATTATTATTTATGCTTATCTCATTTAAATACTTTTTGCTCGATTTTGGTTATGTAGCTTTGAAGGTTTTGGTCCTTCAAAGAACGCTCAAGTTTGCAGGTTTGCCTTTCGATTTTTTTGGAAAGCAACTTTTCAAGCTCTTCCTTTGTCATTTGGCGCACCTCGTTTTTTGGGGAATAGGCCTGTTAGTTTCTCTTTTGCTTTGCTAAGGAAACCTCGTTTTTTAGGTAAGGTTTCCAAAAGTTCGTTTATTTCTTTCTCATTCATGTTTCTCACGCTCCTCCAATTTTTTTGTTAAGTATAAAACTTGCTGTTGTAAATGAACAAGCATCGAAAGAATTTGGTTAATTGTTTGCTGTTGCGTAATTCCACCTTTAATTACTTCTCGCAAATTAACAATTTCTTTCTCTAAAGAATCCAATTTTGAAGGCATTTTAAGGTAAGAATCGGCATATTCTGCGGAATACCAATCAATTTCCCCGTCTTCACCTTCGCTATTATCTATTTTTCCGCATTCATTGGAGAATTCAAGCTTATCATAAACCATTTTTGCATATGCATCTTTTGTTGCAAAGTGCGGTTTTCTGGTTTGTTTTGGGTAATCGCACACTAAACCGAAATGAACTTGCAAGAAATCTCTTATTTTTTCTGCTTTGTTTCGCATTATAACCTCTAATTCTTTTGAATCTGCGCCCCATTCTGGTTTAGGAAATACTCTTAAGGTTTTGTTTGTTTTAATGTAACTGCCCCATTTGGTTTTTCCGTAAATTTGGGTATGGGATTTTAAAGCCCAAGTTTTATAAGCAGGAACTTTTGCATCTTTTATGATTGGGTAACTGAATTCCAAATTGTGCAAACGAATTAATTTTGGGACTTCTACATAAGGAAATTCTTGCGAAAATGAAGGAATTTTCTGTAAAAAAATGCGTTTCCTATCCCCAATAGTAAAATTGGAAACTTGTGTTTGTTTTACTATGTAAAATTGCGGAACTGTTTTGCCATTGCGTTCAATCATTCCCTGTTTCTCTAATTTAGCAAGCCATTTAGAAAGCGTTCCTTTGTTGATTTTAAGGATTTTGGATATTTTTGCGGGGTAATAGCCAGCCTTGAGGAGGTTGAGAATATGGGGAGTTAGAGAGGCGAGGTGTATGCTTGTAGGCATCGCATTGACAGTCCCCATATGGCTATTACCCCACGAGAGTTGCCATGAGAGTTTCCACATGGCAACAATATATTATTTTGTTTTTGTGGAATAAATAGTTTTTTGGTTTTTTTTACAAACCAAACTTTAATGGAAAAGTTTAGAAATCAAAAAGTGCAGTATAATATTTTGTTGAAATTGGAAAAATGCGAAAAACCAATAGAAAAGTATAGGTAACTCTCAAGAATTTGGGTTGTTGGTTTGTTTGTGATTATACCGCACTTTTGCCCATTTTCTGAACTTTTGCATAGTCCATGCAGGTGGTTGTTTCTTTCTGCGTCTAATTTCTTCTTGCAAAAGCAGTTCCCTTGCTTTGTCTTTTGGTAAAGCAAGCAATTCCTCAAGAGAAAGTTCTTTTTTCATCATATAATTGTTGTTGCAAACTTTTTTTTACCTATTCACATCAAGCGGAAAATACATTTGTAAAGGAATCGCAGAATAAGTCCCATAAACAGTGCCAATTTTTACTGCAAAGTTATGTATTGCGTGCGCAATGAAGCCAGCAAAGTTATTTCCTGTTACACCAACAAAGCCACTTGAAATTGTAAAATGCCAGAATGCTGAATCAAATGCATAGAGATTTGCTTGGTATTGCCCAGAGAAAGAGTGGAAAACGAAAGAAGCAACATAACCTGTTAAAATCATTGCAATAAACATTGCACTATACAATGCAAGTGGGTTCTTGTTTTTACTTATAAGAGTAGCGATTATGCTCCATAGGGTTGGAAATAGAATTCCACAAAAAAGAAGCTCTTCTACGTCTGCAACAGCCCATGAGCTTTGAATTGCATTGTAGGTTTTTGCATCAATTGTGTAGGTTATGGGCATCAATTGAAACATATCAGGAACAAATAAGAAGGGTTTTCCTGTGAGCAATATAGCAGAAGCATAGTAAATTCCCCAGATTATTCCTGCAACAATGCTTAAAATTAGGCAGGTTCTTGCGGAAACGCCTAAACTTTGCAGGAGAAACTCATTTCCTTCTTCAACAGTGACTGTATTAAATAGCTCTGAATATGGAAAATCATGGAAAAACCAATCGATTAGAAGCAACAAAACACATGCGATAAAAATCCAAGCATAAATCCAAGCCACATGAGAGCTTGCCGGGGTAACCAATAGAAGTGCAAGCAGAAAGACTGATACTGCAAACTTTAGTATTGCAACAATTTTTAAAGGATTAAATTCTTTGTAACCGAACATAGTTTACCATGCACTTAATGGTTCTGGGAGCACTTTCTTTTTTTCACAAGCTTTTTTTATTTTAAGATAGGATTCTTTTGAGATTTCCCCACGCTTGAACAGTTCTTCTGCAGCTGAAAGATATGCGCTCAATGGTGGGCGATAGTAAACTATGTTTCCTTTAGCTAATTTTCCCATTTTTGATTCCTCCTATTTTTTTACAAGGTTTGCAAGGGTTTTGCTTTGTCCCTTTTTGTAAAAGATGCTGGGTTTTTTCCCACCGAAAAACCTTGTTCTCTTTACAAGTGGTCGTGCGCCAGCTTCTTTTACCCATCGCTCCAAGATGTTCATTTTTTCACCTTTTTCAAAATAAACATAAAAACTACTGATAAAATTACAATGCCAACAATTATAAGCAAGGATAGGTCTTGTTGCATTGGAATAAATGGAACGGCTGATGGGATTGTTTCCGCTTCTTTAAGTTTTACTACGCTTGGCGCTATGCATTGTCCATTAACTAATTGGTTTGGCGGTTCGCATATGGGTTTCATTGGCACAATGCACACACCATCTTTAACGTATGAACCTTCTGGTGCTTCTGGTGGGCAAGAAGTTAATTGTATTACACATTTACCATCTTGCAGTTTTGTTCCTGCTGGGCAGTCTATTGCGTTCTTTATGCAAACGTCACCTACTTTTGTTGTTCCGTCTGGGCAAGAAATAATGCCTATACATTTGCTCCCATTCCAGAAGCTCCCCATTGGGCATGTTACTTCTTCTTTCGGATAACATTTTCCGTTTGCTTTTACTGTTCCTTCTGGACAATAAACATCTGGTATGATGCACTGCTCACCCACTTTTACAGTTCCTGGTGGGCAGTCTACAATTATTGCAATGCATAAATTATCAACAAGTTTGAAACCTTGAGGGCAGGAGCGCCTGTTTGTTATGCAAAAATTGCCTACTTTTGTTTCGTCTTCATGGCAAACAGGTCTTTCAATAACATCTGATTGCAAATAGCATTTACCATCTATGTTTTTTGTTCCATCTGGACAGAATATTTGCGGCTCACCGTAGTAACAAACACCACCCATTTTAGTTGTTCCTGGAGGGCAAGAAATATCATCAGGATAACATGTTAGCCCAACAAGGTGGAAACCTGAGGGGCATGTTAGTTTGCCTTGTGCATAGCATGCGTTTTCGAATTTAGTTGTTCCTTCTGGGCATTTGATTTCATCTGGATAACATTCTGCTCCAACAAGGTGGAAACCTGAAGGGCATGTTGGTGTTGCTGGCAAATAGCAAACATCTCCTTGCCTATAAGTTCCTGTTGGGCATTCAAATCCTATTTTTACACAGGTATCTTCTTTAAGTTGAGTGTTGGGTGGGCATCTTATAACACCATTTTTGTAGCATTGCTGTGTTGTTTCATCCCAGAGAAAACCAATTGGGCATGCAGTATTTGTGTATTCGCAAACTACTTGGTTATCTCTTATTGTTCTTCTTGTTCCGTCTGGGCAAACGCCTTCTGCAGTAAAATAGCAGTTATCCCCAATTTTCTTAGTTCCTTCTGGGCAAACTACTTCAAGAACGCCTTGCTTCACACATTTTCCATCGATTAAGGTTGCTGTTTTATCTGCGCATTCGTAAACAACACCAGAAACAATCCTTACACAAACCTTTCTTGCTTCATCGTAGATTTCACCAGAATTGCATGTTGCTGGAGCTGTTGCAGTTGTTGGAACATAGAAATATGTATGCGTTTCACCGGCAGGCACAACATATGTGTAACCTTGCAAGAGTTTCTTATAGTAGTCTGTTGTTACTGTTGTGCGCTGTGTGGCTAATTGCGTTATAACCACAGGATGCCTTGAGCAGAAGTAATTTACAGGATAAGCAAATTTATCTAAAGAAACTGTTTCGCCGCCTACAAAGGTTCTAATGTGCAGAAACCTGCCAGCTGGAAGAGGGCAGGAGTATTCTCTATAGTGCGGATATTGTGGAATTTCGGCGGAAGGATAAATTACTTTTATAGGATATTCTTTGTTTTCATAATACCGCCAATCTGACTCAAATAGCTGGGTTACAATATAAAGCCTCTGATACGGGTCGACCTCCCCTTTTAAAAGCCCTTTACCAAAATCTAAACCACAAACAGCCCTTGGCTTAAGACCATCATCATTAATACGGCACCGCTCAAGATGGACTCTGAAATATGGGTAACTTTCTTGGTCTGCAATGGTGTTACAAATTGTTGAAAATTCTGGGTCTAATCCTTTACAAATTGGCGCATCATCGTTTGGATAATAAAGCATATCATAAGGAGAATGGGCTGCCGATACACCCGTAAGGTCCACATCAAAAAGTGCAAATGTTGTTGCGTTTGTTAGAAAACCAGAATAAATAGTTCTTTCACCAGCAACAACATGGCATAAAACTGCAAGAGCAAATAAAAGTATTAGTGTTTTTTTCATGAAGCTCCCTAAAATAACTATACATTTCTGCTATTTAAATGTTTCTAAACTTTTGGAAATAAAAGAAAAAAAAGGAAACCCACAGAATTCCTCTGTGGGTTTTTAGGGCTGGGTCATTGTAGTTACTGTGTGAATTTCAGTGTTAGCTTTGTAAATGCCATTCCCTTGTTACCTGACACAACATCATTTGCCAGATAACCTCCCAAGTCATCCAGCATTAGATACAGTGTCTCATTGTCATCAAGGTTACTTTCGTTGAAAGTAAACGAAATTGTAAAGGTTGTTGTGTCTGCGGTAGTCAAGTTACCAAGAGGCAAAGGCTGATAATTTGTAAAGTAGCTTGTAATTGTTGAAACAGGCAGTGTAAGGTTTCCAGATTTCTTGCTTATTGTTACACTTTGAATCTCGTTGCCTTCCAGAGCGTTCGTTACATCGTTTTGCGGGTGGAGCACTAAGTTTCTTATTAATGTATTCGCTGCTGTGTTCTTTATCTCTAAATCGAACGAGCAAGAACCTGTTGAACCTGAAACGTCTTTGTTATAGTCAATCTCTGAACCTGATATACTACAGCCTGTTCCTGAGGCATTGCTTATAGTTGCTGAAAGAGTGCCTATCTTTGTTGGAGCACTTTTGAATGGGTATGGGTCTACTGCTGAAATTGTCAAGGAATAAGCACCTGTCTGCTCGTTATAGTGTGCTGTGTCAAATACGAAGTTCCTTGCAATCTCGTCATACCAAGTGCCTCCGCCATCGAGCACAAAGTCATATGCTGTATTCAAAGAAGTCTTGTTCCAAGAGGTTTGTGAAACTGCACCACTTGAAAACGTAGCGCTTGCAATTGGCTGAACGGTTGGGTCATTGAAATTCGTGTTTGCGGGGAAAAACTTTGCTGTTCCTGTATATGCGCTATAACTGTTGCTAAGGTTTTCTTGCACAGTTATGTTTAAACTGCCAATTGGGTATTTCTTCAATTCAGGCTGGTAACTTGGCTGGTTGTAACTTGGAGTTCCTGTTGTTTCGAATGGCAAATTTGTGCCTGTCCATGTTCCTATATACTTCTGCCCTGAGAGATTGCTGTATAGCATAAACAATACAGCACCCAAACCCAAGGCAAGCAGTATTGTAAGAACTGGTGTTTTGCCAGAGCTGTTCATTTTTCGCACCTCCTATGATGCTTTTGTTAAGTAATTTGAACTAAAGATGTATTTAAATGTTTATATCCCTAAAGGAATAATTCACGGAACGGGTTCTTGGAGTGTTGGAAGTTCCTCTTCTTCTGGAGTTACTTCTGCTGCACTAACAAGTCCTTTGAACAGTGGGGTTTCTCCAAACGTCCATTGCAATATTTCTTTTATGTCTGGAAGCAATGCTATGTATCTGGAAACCATTTCTTTATACAAATCAGATGCTTGGAAAGAGGCTTCTGTTAGGTTGAAACGCAACATTTCTGCTTGTTTCTCTGAAAAATAATCTCTTGCTAAGGCAGCTATTTTTTCATATTTTGCTTCAAGCTGTTCAAGTTCTTTTTTTAGTGCTGTTGCATCAAAGTTTGGGTCTAAGCAAAGAGCATTTATTTCCCTGCGCCATGATGCAATGCCTTCTGAGCACAATTCAATAGCGCATTTTAGTTTAATTTCAAAATCAAGCGAATTAATCAAATGGTAATGCACAATTTCCAGCCTTTTGATGAGGTTTGAGTTCTTTCTATAGAATGCGATAACTCTTTCTTGTGCTTTTTTTCTACCTTTAAGTATTCTAAATCCTTCTTCAAATGCTTTTTTTATCAAATCTTCTTGCTTTTTTTCTGGTTCTTTCAGCGCTTCCAATCAGAACCCCCTAAATATTTGTTGCGGAAGGGGTATATATAGGTTTCTGCAAGGTTTTTTTAGCGAAAACAACGAGAAAAACAAGCAGAATAGCCGTAACGATTAGCACATAAATGTTAATTTTGCTTAAATCTGCGAAAATAAGTTGCCAGATATAAGGTATTTGGAATGAGGCAAACACTAAAATAAAGATTGCAATTGTAAGAGCAATTAATTCTGCAACGCCAAATGGAATGCCAAAAAGCATTAAAGGAACTGCAATAACTAACTCCTCGGTTGGGTACGGTGGTATTATTGCGAGAACTGCCCACAAAACCAAAATTCCGAACAAACCAAGCCTTATTAAAGCTGGAAACGAATTAATGATTAGGAAAAATGGTGCAATAAATAGCATAAAGAGAAGCGCACCTATTAGTGTAATAGAAACAATTTGCACAATTCCACGAGAATTGAATGCAAGTTTTATTAAAAATAGCAACAAGAGAAAAATTAGAATTAAATTGAACAAACCTAACGAATTAAAAAGATATAAAAGATATGTGAGGAAATCTTGCGGTGGTGTTTGCGATGGTGTTTGAATTGTTTGCTGTTGGGTGGTCGCTTGGAATGGAATTGGTTTAAAGAGTGGTTGAACAACAAAGAAAAAAACTGCAACGAGTGCGATGAAGGCAAGTGAAATTAAAAGCTCTTTTGAAGGCATATAAGTATTTTTTTACCCATTCTTATATTTAAACATTTGTAAATTTTTGGAAATAGGTGCAAACCTACATTAGTCTGATTTTAAAATGGATTCTTCAATTTAGATTTTAGTTAAGTTTGTTTCAATCCTACGTTAGTCTGATTTTAAGGAGAGCAGCACCTTTTACAGTGTTGCTCTTTTTTGCAAACTATTCAAAATGTAAAAGCTTGCGTTTAGATATGGGGGTATTTGCTTCTGAAACCTTTTACATCCCCTGTGTGTGCATATTTTGTGTGTTTCTTTTTTACGAGGGGGTTTACATGCGAGCGTTTCTTTTTGTCAAGGGTTGGGTTGTATATTTGGTATTTCTCTCCGCCCATTTTGATAAATCTCTTTCTTGCATCATTTCTCTTATATACCCAAAGGGTCTTTTTTCCACGCTTGACCTTTACCATTGGACTGGGCATTACATCACCTATATTATTTGCTGTTGCAGTAGTATTTAAATGTTTCTAAATTTTTGGGAATACCCCTTTTTTTCTTGCTCTATATCTGCGCATATACTCAGCTCGCTTTTGTCTATTATTTTTCTGATATTTTTTTGCAGCATTAAGTATCTTTTGCCTAAAGTTCTCGTTGTCATTGTATAGCAACCGCCTACGCAGTAGCTTTGAATCTCTGTTAACCCAGTAGGCTACTGTTGCAACAGGCATGTTGAGAGCTTTTGCAATTGCACGTATTGTAAAACCTTGCTTGCGCAGAACTGTTATGAGTTCGATTGTTTTTCTATCATGCTTGAAGTTCAAGATATCACCTCGCTTAAAATTAATTGTTTAGAAAAAAATGGTTGTAAAAGTTTGATGGGAATGCAGGCTGTTACTTCAAATTTTTCTTTTTTGTGTCCAAATTCTTTTATGTAGTGCGTTTTGTTTTGAATTCGAATTAAGCCATGTATTGTTGCAAATTCATGCAACAGTGCAGGATAAATGAAGTAAATGCGCTCATCTGGATAAATAAAAATCAGTTTATCGCACAGCAACGCTTGTTTTAAGCAGTCCACGTTTATTGATTCGCCAACTGCGCCCAGCTCCGGGTGTTCCATGTAAAATTTGGGGAAAACTTTTGAAAAACTATTGAAGAATTTTCTTTTGAATTTTACGTAGTAAGTTTCTTTTTTTGAGTTTGGGGTAATTACTTCAAAAATGCTGTCTCTTGTCTTGTTGCAAGGATGCTCTTTTAATATTGCATAGTCATAGCTCTTCAATGTTCTTGCGAACCAAACAGTTGCTTGCGCTTGATTTTTAAGCTTGTTTTTAAGCAATCCAAACCACCCCCTGTTTCTTTTTGAAAAAAAAATAAAAAAAGAAAGCTATTGGTTAGCTTTCTTTTCTAATGCTTTGAGCTCTTCTATTGTCAGATATGGCGAAATTTCGATGTTCATTTCATTCTCGATTGCTGTCATAATAAAATTTTGAAGCTCTTTTTCGCTGTTGAATTTTGGAAGTCTTTTTTTTACGTTTGCGTCTAACTTGTTTAAGTCAATTTTTATGACTGGTAGGTGGGGTAGTTTTTTAGGAATTTTTTTCTCGTTTGGGGTTTTATCTTTTAACTTTTTTACTTTTACTGCAGCTACTGCAGCAGTAACTTCTGCTGCAACATTTCGCTTCATTCCATCAACCTCCTTGTTTCTTTTTTATTTTACATATACACTTAATTTTAATAAATAACAAAATTACAGCTTCACTTTAGCACTTTTCAAAAGCGTTGTCATGCTAATAATTTCGTAATTTTGTGATGCAGCACACTTTTCTAATTCTTCAAGCAATCTTAAAGCTTCGAATTCTCTTAATGAAAGTTCATTTCTTCTTATGATATTATCAAGTGTGTCTGAATTGTTTTGTATGTAAGCGAAGTATTCAACTGCTTTTCTAAACTCTTCATCGCTAATTTTTAACTCTTTAAACAGTCTGAAAGCAGTTGTATAAACAGTTACTTTAAATTTCTCATTGCAATCGATGTCTTCATATTTTACTATTGTTTTTTTCATTTTTCTCAACCTCCTTTTTTTTGATGGGCAGGGTTTGATAGGTAATCTCCGCCCGCCCATAAAAAAATAAAAAAAGGAAGGGGAAGGGAATGTATTTACTGCTGTTTTTGTTGTGCTCGCTGTGCTTTTTCTTGTGAAACAAATTCGCTAAATCGTGCTGACAAATCGTTGTAAATTTTTTGAAATTGCAGAAATTTCGTTTTTTCTAAATATTCAACTGTGCAGTGCAAATTAGTGTAGATATAGATATTGCGCCGGTTTGGCAGTGTAATTGTCAAGCAAACTTTGGCGTAGTCGAGCACTTTCAGGTACACATGTAGCTCTTTTCTTTGCTCTATATCATCTTCTCTTTGCTCCATATCATCTTCTTCGTCTTTATTTTCGTCGTAGTAGATGCTTTCTGCAAATTTTACAGTAGCTGATTCGAACCATACACTGTATTTGCACTCTGACAGTGAAAAGCCGTACAGCTCGTCGCGTGTCAGTCTTAGCACTTTTTCAGTTAGTGTATTTGTTGTGTTGTTTACTATGTGCAGTGCTAAACCTTCTAAAGTGTCGTGTAAGTGCTGACGTAAATAGTCTTCGTCACTTAATGCTGCGTAATACACTACTTTGCCGTGTGCTTTTTCTCGCAGTTTTTCCTCGACTGCGCTGTTGAAAGCTTTTTGTATCTTTTCTTTCACTATCCTCACCTCCTTATCGTTTACGTTTTCTTTTTTTACTTCTTTTTGTTTTTCTTGCATTTTTCTCAACCTCCTTTTATTTCTATATACTACATATATATATTACATATGTTATTTATATACTTTTCGTTTGAAATCCAAACTTTTTTTAGGATTATACTGCAAAAAAATTAGAAAAGCAAACTCAAAAGTGCTAAAAAGGTTTGAAAAGAGAAAGAAGTTAGGAAAATTAACCTCATATGGGTTAAATGGTTTGAAAAGCAAACTGCTAAAAATGCGGTATAATCTTGGTTTGCTTTTCTAACTTTTTTCTCTAAAATAGTTTGGAAAATTAACTAACAGGTGTGGTTGATGCGGTTGCAAATTCAAAAAGAAAGAATTATTAAGAAGAAACACGTGAACTACCACTGAACAAGTTCAGTGGCTTCCTCCATCGTACTCTGCTTCTCTAATGCGTTCTCCTCATCGGAGATTCTGCTCACTCTGGAGGATAGGGGCATGTCCACTAATGCCCTATTTCTCAACCAATGGTCGAGAAATCTGTTGCCGATATTTATCGCTCCGTTCAAATCGGCATTGTATTCTTTTATTTCACACATTGGATTCAGGCACACGAATAGCCTCTTATTTCTTCTTCCTATTTCTTGACACACATGGCACTTCTGTGAGCTCCATGCTTCGTTTACCTGCACAGCAGGTATTCCTTCCCAGTTCGCTTTGTATTTGAGCATCTCTGTAATCATATACGAAGGCATAGAATGCACTTTTCTATTATTCTTCCTGCACCTTGCTACATATTTCTTATGTGGTCTTCTTAATCCTTTCAATTTGCCTATTACAATTATAGGCTCATAGCCTTCTTCTCTTAGCTCTTTTGCTCTATTTACTATTTTCGTTGTTTCCTTGTGGAGAATATCCCTTACCTTACGTTTCTCTTTATGTCCTATTTTCTTAATTATACGCAGTGCATGTTTCACTTTCTTCTTACCTATGCCCTTTCTGATATGGTTGTAGTGTGCTCTTATTTTTCTTATATCAGCACCACTGAACTTAGGATTGAATATTCTGCCCTCCCTTAACTCCACAGAAGTTATGGGGTTTGTTTCTCCCAAGTCGCAGGCAATGACTGCTATTTTCGAAAACTCAGAAGGATACTTTACCTCTATATCCTTCTGAATAGTTATATTGAGGAAAAACCTGCCATTATCCCTTATAAGCTTAGATTCACATATCTCATATTTATCAGGGAAGTCACAATGGGGTTTAATAGCAATCCAGACACCGCCTTTTTTTCCTTTTACAGGAACACGAGCCCAATATTTCGCTATTTTTGTATCTCTTTTTTCTATCCTGAGAAGGTCCTTTCTTATAGAAAGAGGATATTCTTTATCAGGCTTTATTTTCTTATAGAACCTTTTAGCTTGCTGTTTATTCGCAGAATACAACTCCACTTCGTTGCTTCCATGCAGGTAAGCCTGTAAAGCGTCATATTCACGATTGAGAAGCCCCTCTTTGGTTTTAGTAAGATGCACCACTGCTGCTTTTATTGTCTTCGTTACTTTCATATCTATACTATAAGAGGCATAAGGTTTTAAATACCTTTAGGTTATATTAAATAATATTATGGGGAAAACAAGTTCGGCAGTTTACAATATTAATTATCACATTGTATGGTGTCCAAAATATCGGAAGAAGATATTAGAAGGGAAGGTAAAAGAATTCCTTGAAGACCAAATTTATACAATAGCAGAGACAAAAGGATGGCAAATATTAGAGCTGCAAATTATGCCTGACCATATACATGTGTTTATTGCAACTACACCGTTTGAAGCACCAATGGGTATAGTAAAAATTTTAAAAGGAGTGACTGGGCTAAGATTATTTAAAAAGTATCCAGAACTAAAGAAAGAATATTGGGGAGGGCATATCTGGTCTCCAAGTTATTATATAGGAACCCAGGGACATGTATCAGCAGAGATAATACGGGAATATATCGAGAAACAGAAGACCAATTCATCCACCTAACGAGTTAGGTGGTCTTCTTGGTGTTTCGATGACGGTTCACGATGCGAAAACACCTGCAAGTAGAAAGTATTTGCAACAGAGAAGGCACGCATGGGTTCATGCAATGCTGAGAGATTTGAAAAAAAGAAACAGTGATATAAATCATACTGCGTTCCACGGTGCGAGCGGCTCTGGAAAAACATACCTTGCGGATTGGATTTCGGAAATTGGTATCGATGCTGGCCTGATTAAGCTGTTTCTCATTAATGTTACCGACCCAGCAAGGTTGAGCGAAGCACTAAGCTATATGTTTTGGAACGAAGAAGGAATAAAGAGGAAACCACAGGAATATCTCTTAAGCGGAGCGGATTTAAATAACCCAGGACTGCGCCCGCATAGCTACAAGGTAAGGGTTTACATTCCTGTTAGCGAAAATGCGCCAAACAAGTTGCCAGATTTTTTTGTTCCTTTCACAATTCCTTTAACTGATTTTTCAGACAGAGAGCTTAAGTTGCTATATGGAATGCAAGAGATTTCAAGCGTGCGAAGTGAATATCTAACCGCAATCAAAACAATGAGCAAGAGCGATGGCTTTGGACAATTAGTCGATAGGCTGAAGGAACACACAAGCAAATCGCATAGTTATGTAAGCAGAAGTTTCCAGGGTGCAAAGGTTTTAATGTTTGCATCTGGGACAATGAGGCAGAGTGCAGATTCTTTTATTCATAGAATAAATATGCTTAACCAGGAGGGCCTTTTAAGTAGTGAAAATTTTCCGTTTAACCTGAAGCAACAGCTCGAAAAGGAGATACAGGACCAAAAAACAATAGTTATCCTTTACACATATTATCTGCGTTCAGAAATCATGCGTTACTTCTGCATGCTTTATTTTTTGAAATGCTTGCAAGACTTGATGTTTAAGAAACAATATAGAGAAAAACTTGATTATAAGCTTGTTGTAAGGTTTGATGAGGCTGGTTTCTTAATTCCAAAGGAACGAAGCAAGGCATTTGCTGAGCATCATTACGCTCTGCAGGATTTGTTTCATTTTATTTTAAGGGAAGGCAGACATGGAAACATAGAAAGCCAGATTATTTCTCAAAGTCCAACATTTTTGAGCGAAGATATTTACACAAATGTGCGTTCAGTGTATTTTTGCAGAAGCGAAAGTGAGGAAGATATAGAGTGGTTGGCAACGAGAGGGAATCTAAGAAAGGATTTGCTGAATAATGTAATGCGACAATGGAAACTGCTTGCGGATTTGAAGCGAGAATATAGGTTTGCAATACCGAGCATTGCGCAAGAACACCTTGATGCGATACCTGCGTGGTTCTATTCGGGAACAAGAAAGTTTGAATTTGGGTTTAGAGTGCCGAGACCGCGGTTGAGTTATTATGGAAACGATGGGAAAGTGCCGTTCGTGCAGGACTGGGACAAGTTGATTGGGCTAATTTTTGAAAAAACCGGGGTGAAATACGAGTTAAGTACAAACATGAAACAAGCGAAGATGCTTCTAAAAGAAGAAATTGAGGAGAGTTACAAGCCGTTAATTGAAAAAAGGCAGAAACATCTTGAATATATTGAAGAAAAAACAAAAGAAAAGATGGAAAGTGAGAAAGAAAATGCGAAAAAAGCGCTGGAGTTGCTGAAAATGGGGCTTAGTTACCGAGAAATTAGTGGAATTATGGGGCACTCAACTGATAAAACGATGCAGTTGCTGGGTTATGCAGTCAGGCTTGGGCTTGTTTCTGAAGCAGAAATGTTCGATTTAATGCAAAAAAACAAGTTGAGAAGGAAAAAAGTGCAGGAAGAATAGCGGAAACTGCAAAAAAAGCGTAATTTTTGTGAAAAAAGTGCTAAATTTTGTGAAAAAATAGCTAAAAAGTGCTAAATTTCTGCAAGAAAAACGCTAAAAAAAACCGTTGTGAGAGGGCTTTTTTTCGCAGAGAATTGCGGTTTTTAGCGCTTAATAGTTGCCATTTTTCTGTGTGTATGTGATAAAAAAATGGAAACTCTTAAAAAAGCTATGCGGCAGAAATTGTATTATATCCAATTGGGAATATTCCCAATTGGGAATAGTGTTGAGGGTTCTACAGAGAACTGTGCAGGAAACGGTGGTTATGCCTAAGCTAAAAGAAATATTTTGGAATAAGAAGTTTCAGATAGTAACTAATGTAAACGACTATAGCCCTAAACCAGATAATTTTTCACAACACACTGAACGTTTGTATGTTGAAAGGCCTGTTCTAACTCTTGACTACGATGAGTTTGAGGAAGTAACAGGAAAACCGCTACTTGAATGGGATAGCTGGGACTATTTGAAATTGTTTGCAGAATCATTGCTGGAGGGGGAATCAGGAAAATTTTATATTCAGGGCTGGGGAAAGTTTCTTTATAAAACAAGATTGCATATAAGGGACTTTCTTATAAGGAAACGCGGAAGAAAAAGGAAACTATTTAGGCAGAGGATAAAAGGCGGAAGGTTTACACTGATTGCCTTTGAAATGGAAAACGGGCAAGTAACTAAAATATATGAGAAACCTATAAGGAAACCGAGGCATGCACCTTATAAAAGGCATTTGTATGTCTTAGCAAAAGTAATTAAAAGAAATTCAGGAGAAATGGAAGAGTTACCAACCGAAGAGCTTTTTTAGGAAAGTAAAGGCTGTTGCTAAGGCTGGAATTGCAATAAGTGTTGCAATTACAAGCTGTATGTAAGGGATGTTACTATTCCACAGATACCACAAAGCTGCAATTGCTACAATTCCACCAATTATTAGTTTCTCATCAAATTTCATTAGTTATCACCTATATTATTTGCTGTTGCAGTAGTATTTAAATGTTTCTAAATTTTTGGAAATAGTGTAACTTGGAAATTTCCGATTTGGAAATAAAGCCATGAAAAATGGGTTTGTTACTTTAATATGAGTTTTACAAAAATATCTACATCAAATTGTCGATTTTAGTCATAATGACTTAATCAGAACATATCAAAAAAAGCAAGAAGGCATATGCAACGGTTATAATGGCTAATTGAGATGGTGTTTCTTTTTGATAATTAAATAAATAGTCATAAACCAAAAAGTTTTTATATAAGTAATGCACAATATTATTAATATGGCTCGAAGAAAAGGGGAAGACTTATTGGAACAAATTTTGATTTTGTTTAATAATTCAGCGCATTGGCGCACAAGAAAGCTTATGGAAAAACAAAGGAAAATAATTGAAGCTATGCAGAAGAAACAAAGGGTAAGCAGAAATGAGCTTGCCAAACTAATTGGTGAGGATTTTACAAAAGAACCAAGAAACAGCAAGGAATACAGGAGAAAGATAACTAATTTTTATACTGCTCTTTCGCCTTTACTTGGTAACTGCATTTATAGTGAAAGGAATGGTAAAGAAACATATTATAGCTTAAACTACTTTATTTTTAAAGCAAAGCTTGATGCGATAAAAAAGGCGGGGCAACGGTATTTCAAAGGGGAAGGGGATACTGAATAGGAGGTGGAAAAATGCAGATTTTGAAACTAAAAGAAGGAAAAGATAAGGATGGGAAGTTTGTTGAAATTACATTTCTCGATAGAAAACATACGGAAACTGAAAAATTTTACGAATGGGAACTTGCTGAATTTGGGATAGATATAGCTGATGTTATCAAAAATCCTAATAGGTATTTTGTTGACAAAGCATATTTTCACATTGTAAAAAGAAGACTAAATATTCTGACATGGTGAAAGGCTGGGTTGCAAAGGGGCTGGGGCATGAAGTTTTGGCTGAACAAAAGATATAAAGAAATGAAGGAGTTTCTTAAAAGGTTTGGTTTTTCAGAAAGAGAGGAGAGTGTTTTTGAGAAACAAGATAAAGGCTGTAAAATTGTTGCAAAGGCACAAAAAAGGGCATGGCAGGGAATGGATGGTGTTTCTTTAGAAATTTACAGGGATTATTTAGTTTGGGCAAGTAAAGACTTGCATAAAATTGTGAAAAATGATTTGGGGCTGGAGGAATTAAAGAAACAGCTAAAGGAACTTGCAGGTGGTAAGAAAGATGCTTGAAGAATTTAAAGAAGCGTGCAGAAAGGCACAATTTTATTTTTTAACAGGCATGCTTTTTGGCAGAACACTTACTGAAGCAGAAATGATTATTTTGTATGAAATTATGCAGAAATCTGCAAATGGGGAAACAATAGATAATTTAAGCGAATTTGCAAAAACAATTGAAAGAAAATATAAAAACAGTTCCATTCCAAAAACCTATGCAAAATTGCATGGGTTGATAAAAGAGCTTACTGAAGTGAATATTGCGCAAAATGTTGGGAAACTAATAGAGCTTGGGATATTAACTGAGAAAGAAGTTTCCGGGTTGCCAGATAAGGTTACACTTATAGAGAAACATGAGGAAGGGCATAAAAAGGTTATAGAAGCAACCGAAATTGGGAAAAGGATATTTGAAGAAAGCATTAAATACCAAAGGATTATAAAGGATTATGTAGAAGCGAGGTTGGAAACATGAGGAAATTTTTGGTTTTGTTGCTATTGTTACCTTGTGTTTTTGCGTTTAACGAATTTACGACAATAGTTATTGTTGGAAAGGCGTTTCCTGATGCGGAATGTCCAGAGAAGCTTTATGAAGGTGTGAAAGCAGTGAGAACTGCAGATTTTGTACTGCAACACCCAGAATTTGCGGAATATAACCTTATTTGCGACACAAATACTTACTGTAAAGCGTCTATAATGGCAACTGATTGGTTTCAGAATGCAGTGAAAGAAGAAGATAAGTGCAAAAAAGCTTATTCTCTGGGTGTTGCTTCGCATTTGTTTATTTTGAGCAAGGACCCTTTGAATGTTGCGAAATTTCATGAAAATTGCAGAATTGAGTTTTATAAAGAAGTTGATAATAAAATTGCTACAGCTGATTTGAATTTTTGGAGTGTTGATAATAATTGCACTACTGAAACAGGGGAACAAATAAAAACCACCTTTACAAGTGCAGATTTGGAAAAAATTGCGTTGGATTTAAGAACAAAATGGAGCGAAACAAAGCCAGAAACAGAGGTGCCTGCGGTGCAAGAAGATATAAGCGGATGGTTAACGCAAGCGGTGCAAGCTGGGAAACCTGCAACAGTTCCCTCTGAAATTTTGAATAAATTGTGGGATTTAAGCTGTTTGTATACTACTGAAAGGAAACTTGATTTATATAGCAAATGGGAGCAATTGTCACAAGTAGAGAAACTGTGCTTAGGTTTCTTTACTGATAATCCAAATGGAATGAATTTTATTCAGTTTTCTGAATGTCCTGCAATATGGAAAGATGTTTATGGAAGCCAGTATTATCAAGCGTTTTGGATTTTGGAAAGGTATGCATCGCTTGGGTTTGCAGAGAAACAATGCACAGCAAATCCATTTGGGCAACAGCTTGCACAAGGAAGCACATTATATGCACAATTTTGCACATATAAGCCGTTGCAAGTTACAAGGGGATGCATTGAGGAATTTCAGGATAAAGATATATGGGAAGCGGGAAAATGGAACGAAGGGTTTGCTGTTGGGATGGTTTCATTTGCTCTAATAGCAATAGTTATTCTTTTTGTAAAAATTTTATTTGATACTGCGGGGTGAAAATATGTTAGTTCCTTTGATTATAACGGTTTTGGTTGTTGTTACAATTTTGGTTATTTTTTTGAGAAAACAACATAAAACGAAGTATAAGTCTGGGCTAATAAGCCAATTTTATAGGCAACCGCCAAGATATATAAATTTGAATAATTTTGTTGTTGGACGTTGCCTTGGTGCAAATGCTGTGCAAAAGATAGGGGATAAAATTGTTGTTTACTATAAAAAAGGGATGTTTGAAACTGCAAAGGATGAGAATATACCGCCAGAGGCAGTTATTAGCTTAGCGCCACCAGCAACGGAGCATGAAGAAGGGCTTGTTGTTGTGTTACCTTATACTGATAATTTGCTTGCGAATGTGTTTCCAGAAGTGAGGTATTATAGGTATTACATAAAGAATTTAGAGCTAAAATTAGAAGAGTTAAAGCTTGCAAATCAAGCACTTGAGGACATGCTGAGAGAAAAGAGAAGCCCGTTGCATGCACAGGAGAAAGCACATACAATGCTGACATCAATTGAGGAACTACTGAGAACAGTAAAAGGAGTTAGCACTTCTCTTGAAGAAAAAACATTGACTATGCCCAAAACGACTGCGGAGATTAGAACCTTCAAGCAACCTGCGTAGGGTGTTACCGTGAAATACTACGAGCTTAGCGATGCAATTTTTCTTGTTTTACTTTTTATTTTTGTTTTTGTTGCAGCTGCGCTTATGGCGCAAGGAGCAATGCAAGCCGATGTGTTTCTTGCATTTATTATTATTGCTGGCATATATGCGTTTGTAAAGCCAATTGCGATTTTAATTTATCAAAAAGAAGTTATTGAGAAAAATAAGGGGAAAACTGCATATGAGCTATGGAATGAGATTAAGAAACAAATAAGCGATGCAAGGGAAAACCTGAAACTTGACACAATTAGCTTACCTGCGGATTATGTTCCACACAATATGCTTACAATAGACACATTAAACTTGTTTCTTGCAGAAATTAACCGCGAAGAAATGCGGAGAAAAACGGGGGACGACAGCTACAGCGAATATCCTTATGCGTATAACACAATTATATTTGATTTGAGGAACGGGGTTGTAAAATCACAACGCAGAGGTGAGAGAATAGTTGAAACTGTGAAGTTTATAAATAGAAACTTGCACTTCTTTGCAGTAGAGAAAAAAGAAACTATATTGCCAGAGCGCATAAGGGAAATAATATTTGGAAGAAGTGAAGCAACAACTGTTGAAACACCTGAAGAGCAGGAGGTGAAAAAGTGAACGAGTATCAGAAAATTGCGCTGATAATGATTGAAAGGGACATCAACAAAATGGAGCGAAAAATAGACCAATTGAAAAAACATATCAAAATGGCACAAGAAACAAAGGAAAGAATTCTGCGAGAGGCTGGTGAAAATGCTGAACAATCATGTGAAAAAAAGTGACGTTTACGAATTTTTTTTGCATTTAGCAACGCTTTTTGTGCTTATTTTAATAACACCAAATTTGGGTGTTCCAATTTTGTTTTTTGGGCTAATTTTACCTGATTTTTTGTGGATTTTCTACTTTTTGGGTATATATCAAGAGAAAACATTGAAACGTTACAAAAGGGACACGCACATTATAACGCTATGTTGCGGTGTTGTAATGCTCGCGCTTGGGTTTGTAACAATTTTCCTTGCGTGTATCTTGCATCTGGCAATAGATATGTTTGGTAACAAAAAGGGGGGTGTAGAGAATGGAAAAAACGAGAATGGTAAAGGGTTTATTTTTGCTCCTGCTAATCCTTTGTGCTCTGGCTGTTCTATTAGTTAAAATTCCAGAAACTGCACGAAGAGAAGCGGAATGCATGGATTTGAAAATTAGATACCTTGAAGCGGTGAGGGATTTGAACAAGTTTGCTGCAATAATTGATTTGCAAGAAAGGATGACTAATGCTTACGAGGAACGAATCTGCTGGGTGCTGAATGGTGGAACGGTTCACGAGAGCGGGGATTTCAAATACGATGGAAATATTGGCCTTTTGCAGTGGCAGGTTCAGTGTGCAAGCAAGGATACGAACAAACCAAACATAACATTGTATTTCTATTCGAAATTGAGCGAGAACATTGTGAGGGAACTGGTAAAAGATGCAAACACTTAAAAAGAAGAAAAAACACAATATTTTAGGTGGTGGTATGCAGTGGAAATATGTTTTTTTGGGAATTGCACTAATCCTAATTGCTGTTTTTTCAAGTGTTGCGTGGGGTATTTCTGCAGAAACAATTAACGATACAGAGCTCGTACCAAATGCGCAGAATTCTTTTACTACAAAAGTAACTTGCGATGTTTATGGGGATAAATATAAGCAAGGGGACATTGTTTATTTAAAAGTGTTGCTTTGCTATGGGGCTAAATGCATTGAAGAAGTAAATAAGCAATTTGTTTATGAAGTGCCTTGCCCCGAAATGGTAATTTCTTTTAAAGAAACAATACCAAGCAAATACAATGACACTGAAATAACTAAAGTGAAGCTTTTAACATTGATTAAAAGGTTTGATATGCCAAGCTGGGATATTAAAAATGAGAAGGAGGTTAAATTTGTTTCTGCGCCAAAACCGTTTGGAATTCCTGAATTGCCAAATGTTGAGGTAAAAACTTCTGGGAAAACAATTACTTTAACCATGAATTCGTTGCTTACATGGGGGTTGATATTGATTGGGGTTGGGTTGCTTGTGTTTCTTTTTGCAAAACCGTTTGGAATTCTTATAATGTTAATAGGGTTTATAATGATGGGGGTGTTCTTCTTTGTCTAACATCAGAAAAAGGTACGTTGTTCTCAATGTGAGTGAATTTGAAGATGGGAGCACGAATATCTATTGCAAGGAATGGGGTATAGATATCACCGAGAACACGCTCGGGCAAGCGGTAAAAAGGTTGGGAAACAAATTGAAGCAAATGAAAATTGAGGAAATCAAAAGAGGGTTGGAGTGAACTACAAACAGTCTCTCTTTTTTACACGGTCACGGTTCTTTTTTTGCAAAACTCCATGCACATAGTTACCGTAAACTTGGTGTCCGCAAGTGCTGAGCCGATTACCACAAATTGGACAAATTTCCAAGGGACAACCTTTGCGATGGTAAGAACCCATAGGTTGATTGCATGCTTTACAGTGCATTTTGATTACCTAATTTTCTTTACCTTTTTGCTCCCAACGTATCGTATATGTCCAGCAACGGTTCTGCCACCACGCTTTCCTTTTTTTCGCAAAACAGCTACATGTATGTAAACATCTTTTCTGGGTTTGATTGTTCTCCATCTAACAACTTTTCTCAAGTTCGGCATGTTTCCACCACCAAAAAATAGGAAAAGGGGGTAAACCCCCTTTCAGTTTGCAAGGAATTAGAGTGTTATTTCTTTTCTTTTTTCTTTCCCACTTTGTTTCACCTCTTGCTCAGTAGATATGCTCTAATGAGAATTGCAAGAACCAATGGAACTGCAAATAGCCACCACAAGTCAAGCACGAGATTTACTGCAGAACCTGCAATGAAGAAGGTAACTAATGCAATTATTCCATAGATTACTGCTTGGTATTGTGCCATTGGAGCTAAGAATGCGCCAAAATACATGTGCACTAACAAAATAACTATTCCAGCAACAATTAAGCCACCAAATAAAGATAAAGCGTTTTGGCAACCCAAGTTCCAAATTGTTGTAGGTCCACATATTAAGGTTCTTAGTGAGAGCAAGTGAACAATTGATTTTGGCTGTTGTGGAATAAGTCCAAGAAATTGTCCAATTCCTGTTCCAATACCGTTGAAGAAATTGCCTATTGCGCAGAAAATATCGTTTGGAGCGCAAGCTGGTGGTTGTGGAATATTGAAACCAAAAAAAGCATTTATTGCTATAAGTGAAAGTGCGAAAATTATAACTGAGAAAACAATTGCAATTGTTGTTGCCATCATTTCGTCAGCCACTTAGAACACTCCCTTTTTCTTTATCATTACTAATGCAAAGATTAAGAGCAATATAATTCCTGCAACAACAAAGATAAGCATGCTATTTGTTTGTGTTTGTGGCTGAATTGGCACTATTGGGGCCTGTTGGTTTGGTGTTGGCGTTTGTGTTGGCTGTGGTATTGGCAAGGGTATTATTGGCTGTGGTTTGGCAATACAATTCAAAACATTGTATTGGTCATATCCGCATTCTTTATCATATTGCGAGCAGTCAGCAATTGTAACATAAGCTGTGCCATCTGCATTGCATTCTTTTAGATATCTATTAGATTCACATATCCTTGTTTTTGGGGTGCACGCGTATTGTCGCATGCAAGCTAAATCAACTGTTCTTGATTCGCTTTTTTCAGTGCCTTTCACTGTAATTGTGCATTGTTTTGTTCCAACAAATGAGCAAGTAACGGGGATTTTTACTGTGTCAGTAGCGCCTTTTTCAACTACTCTTTCAATTGTATATGTTCCACAATTTGTGCTTATTGTGAAACCACCTTTATCGCCTGTATTTTTATAAGTTACTGTTAGATAACCTGTTTCGCCTGTTTTCATAGAAGTTCCTTGTACGCTAATTATTTGTGGAACTGAATAAGGTGTATAGATTTCTATTGCATCTGCTTTTACATACAAGGTAAAGTTTGGAATCATTACCATTCCTGAAACAGGAAGCTCATAATAGCCGTTGCTTAAGTATGTTTGATTTTTTAAAGAGCCTGAACCAAAAGATTTTTGGCTTAAAACAACAGCATCTGCCATTTTGTTTATGCGTTCATACAAGTTAATTAGAGAATCATAAGAATATGTGTTTGGGTCAACTGTAAGCAACGTTAATTCTGCATTTTTATAATCGTTATATTTTGTAGAATCTACAAGTCTCCATGAACCATTGTAGTATATTGCCATGACACCAGAACTTACAGGGTCTGGGCAGGATGCTCCTTTAATTCCACCTTGTGTCCAAATTGCATAAGCAATATCATCAAACTTTGCTGTTGTTGCACCTTGATTTGAAATAGTTTGTATAATTGGTTGCTGTCCTTCTATTGTAAGCGCCATTCGTGTTTCGAATGAAATATTTGCAACAGTTTTTAGTTTTCCAGCATAAGAACTAATGGGATTCCTGTAAAGGCAACCTTTTTCAAAAGAGTATGATGGTTTGAAACCGTAAAATATTACTTCGCCGTATTTGCTACAGTCTTGTTTTATCTGGTCATTTGATAATAGCATTGAATATCGTGCAAGTCCATAAATATATAGCTTGCTGTCTTTTAAGTTATATGGTCCGCTTTTAGTGTAATCAACCAGAATTGGATATTGGCAACTTTGCCTTGTTTGGATTAGTTCTATTGTGAATTTCTTTAATTTGTCAGTTCCTTGAAATGTGCCTATTGCTTTTTGAGCCAATTGATTCTGCACAATTGAGAAAATCCAGAGTTTTCCATTCAAAAAGTTATTAGGGTCGCTTGTTGTGAATTGCTGTTGGGAAAGTGAAATCGTAAGAAAGCCTGTTGGTTGCCATATTTCAAATGGTAAAAAGACGGGGGAGTTTCTTGGATTTAAAAGGAATGGAATAAACAAGGCAATGGCTACAAGTATGATTAGAAGAACCTGAATTGATTTTTTCATGAAGCTCCCTAAAATAACTATACATTTCTGCTATTTAAATGTTTCTAAACTTTTGGGAATACCCCTTAGCATGGATTTGGGATTAGCCAATATGTTGCAAGCAAGCCTGCAACAATGAGCCAACGCCAATCTTTTGTTATTATTGAAGCAATTATCGCAATTATGAACAATAAATGTGCTATTGTAAATGCGGAGAAGAAACCATTTCCAAATGGGATTATGTAGTCTGTTGTAACAATGCAAAAGCCTTTGTGGTTGTTTTTACCGAAACATATAAGTCCTGCACTTAAAGGAGCATTAATGATGTTGCAATAGCTGTCACTGAAAAATGCACTTAGTTGTGACAGCTGAGAACGTTGCACTTTAATAAGGATATTTACTGCTTTTTGAGCTCCAGCTTCGTTTTTGAAAACTAATTGTGTTGTGTAGGATTCGTTTATTTTTGCATCTTTTGGAACAGAACATTGCACCTTTATTTCTTTTGTTCCTCTTGCCACTAATTTAGGGTCTTTCATTCCTGAAACTATTTTGCACCAGCTTGAAGCATCGCCGAAACCACTTTCTTTGCTTGCTGTAAAATATGCTGAAAGGGTTATGTCATAGTCGGAATTGTTTATCACATAAATTGGGGAAAGCTCTATCGTTGTGCCTGGTAATGTTTCTGCGTAAGGGCTTGGGGTAATTTCGATGGGTCTAACAAAGAAATTTACATCTGCAAACTGCAATAAAGCGGAAACACAAACATTGTATTGGCATTTTAGCCCGCCACAACAGTCGAAATCTGAAATACATGGCATGTTTTGTTGCTTGCAGGTTGTTCCGCCTCCACCGCCGCCACCAGAACCGCCACCGCCACCAGAACCGCCTCCAGAAGCAAATGTAGGAATAAAGTAACGCAGGTAGAATGAATAAGTGCCTTCTTCTAATGAAGAAGAACCGTATGTTGTATCAACAGTAATTGTTACTGTGTCTGCGTTTGCATCAATGGAAACACCTGTTGTTTTTCCATTTACATCTACATAAGTAAGTGCAGGTTCTCTTTTGCTCCAATCAGTTAGAAGTGCTGTTGGAATTAGAAGCTTTATGTTTTTGGTTTTAGCAACAATGTTTTCTGAAATGTTAATATCTGCTGTGTAAATGTATCTGTCGTAATTTGGAACTTGAGCTTTAACAAGGGAATAGCCTAAATTTTTTGCAATTATACCTTTGAATTCAATAGTGTAGTTTGCATCAGTGTCGAAGTCTGCTGTCCAAGAAATTGTGTTATTGAAGACGCTTGCAGGTATCGTGTTTCCATCTGGCTTTTTTACTACTGCTGTGTTTTCTGAATAGCCGTATGGCAAGCTGTAAGAGGCTGTTCCTTTATAATTTCCATCAATTGTTACATAAAAGTTTGTATTTGAATCAATAATTATGTATGTGTCTGTTGAGGAATAATTAGGGGTTGTATGTGAGAAATATCTAAAGCGGAATAGAGAATTTGCTGTTGTTTGGTTTCCTGCTAAATCTTTTGCAGTAATGAATAGGTTGTAGTCTCTTTTATCTATTAAAGGTATTCCTGTTTCGGTATAAGAGCAAGAATAATTACCATCTAATGCTGTGCAGTGCGTGGTTGGGTTAAAAATTTCAGATGGAGAACCATTAATATATAAAACAATTGAAAGAACATTAACATCAGAAGCATTAATTTTATTTACATCAAAAGAAATTAGCCTTGATGTTACTTCAAGGTTGCTGTCTGATGGTTTTAAAGAGCGAATTTCTGGAGCTACTTTATCCAGAGCAACCCAAATTGTTTTTGTTGTTTCTATATTGCCAACTACATCTGTGCTGTTGTAGTCTATTTGATGGTTTCCATCTGCTGAAATTAGAATATTTGTATCATATGTTAGCCAAGAACCGGAATCAATGCGGTATTGTGTAATAGAACAGCCAGAGCCAGAGCCATCGGAACATGTTAAATGGATATTTTGGTCAATAACTTGCCAGCCTTCATTTGCATCGTGCGCTGTGGTTGGATTCTGCTTATCAATTCTGATTACAGCACTTGTTTTAATAGTTGAGTCTGTATTACCAACAGCATCTGTAGAGTAATAGCGCACGTATTGCTGACATACAGAGCCTGAAGCACATGTTACATTTACAGTTGTTCCTATAGTTGCTGGAGTGCATGTTCCTGTAGTGTCTACACAGTATTTTGTTGAAGAGCATCCAGAGCCAGAACCATCTGAGCAGGTAAGCGTGACATTGACATCATTTTTAGTCCAAGTAGAGCTTGCGTTATCTGTAGTGGTTGGACTTTGCTTATCAATTTTTATGAGGTTTGTTGCTGATATTGGAGAGTTATTGCCTGCATTATCTACAGCCCT